>ERZ1026860.158-NODE-158-length-52452-cov-9.740749_pt1 | contig 52452 bp, 39 predicted proteins | sample MGYA00380160_ERZ1026860 | MGnify/ENA primary metagenome ERZ1026860 (study PRJEB33269, sample SAMEA4719796) | human gut metagenome | biome: human-associated habitat; feature: organic feature; material: feces | place: Cameroon | collected 2013-10 ... | reverse complement strand
GTATAAAGCGTCGAAGTACTAAAGAATTGATATTTTCAAGAATAATATAATTCATATTATACAGGAAGAAAGGAAGTTATACCATGATTGTTGTTATGAAACCCAATGCCTCCGACCAGAGCATCGGAGCTGTTACCAGATATATTGAAGAAAACGGATTGCATGTCCACATTTCCAAAGGTGATCAGGTCACGATCATCGGTGTCGTCGGTGATAAAACCCGGCTTTCCACCAATAACCTTACTATTTTCGATGGCGTAGACCGGATTCTTCCGGTAACCGAAAGCTATAAGCTGAGTAATATTAAATTCCATCCGGATCCCAGTGTCGTGAAGGTCGGCAATGCCTCTTTTGGTCCAGGTCTCCTTACAGTCATTGCCGGTCCCTGTGCTGTTGAAAGTAATGACCAGCTTATGAAAATTGCTGTTGCTGTCAGGAAATCCGGAGCGAATGTTCTTCGCGGCGGAGCTTACAAGCCGCGCACCTCGCCCTACTCTTTCCAGGGACTGGAAGAGGATGGCCTTAAATACATGCAGGAGGCAGGACAGGCAACCGGCCTTGCTACTGTATGTGAGGTCGTAAGCCAGGAAGCGATTGAAGCAGCGGTTAAATATGTAGACATGATCCAGATTGGTGCCCGTAACATGCAGAACTTCATTCTGTTAAAGGAAGCCGGACAGTCCGGTCTTCCGGTTTTATTAAAAAGAGGCTTATGTGCCACCATCGATGAATGGCTGAACGCTGCCGAATACATTATGGATGCAGGCAACCCGAATGTGGTTTTATGTGAACGCGGCATCCGTACTTACGAAACCGCCACCCGGAATACGCTTGACTTAAGTGCCATCCCTGTATTAAGATCCAAGACACACCTTCCGGTCATTGTGGATCCTTCCCATGCAACCGGAGCCTATGCTTACGTTCCCCCTATGGCAAAGGCTGCTGTAGCAAGCGGTGCAGACGGACTGATCATTGAAGTGCATAACGATCCTGCCCGTGCTCTCTCCGATGGTCCCCAGTCTCTGACCTTTGAACGTTTCGATATCTTAATGAAGGAATTAAAGCCTTTTGCTTCTCTTATGAACAGGAGTATGACATGATTACCAAAACAGCTTTTCAGACCTTTGGTTTTATCGGACTCGGACTGATTGGCGGTTCCATTGCCCGTGCCATCCGCGAAAAGCTTCCATTAAGCAGAATTCTGGTTTTTGATGCAGATCAGAATACCATGGAGCTTGCCTTAACAAGCGGTGTTGCATCCGAAACAACAGATTCCGTTAATGAAGCCTTTGCGAAATGCGACTGCGTCTTCTTATGCGCACCGGTTTCCGATAATGCCCGTAATTTAGCCTTATTAAAGGAATTAACTTCTGACACCTGTCTGATTACTGATGTTGGCAGTGTCAAAACCCACATCCATAAACAGGTTGAGGAATTACAGTTAAGAAACCGTTTCATCGGAGGCCATCCTATGGCAGGAAGCGAGCGTGTCGGATTTATCAATTCCAAGTCCCTGCTTTTGCAAAATGCCTACTACATCCTGACTCCCTGCAGCGGTGTTCCGGAAGAAACCGTATCCGCCTTCCGCAGCCTCATCGAATCCATTGGTTCCGTACCCCTTCTTATGGATTACCGGAAGCACGATTTCATCACCGGTGCGGTAAGTCACCTTCCGCATGTGATCTCCGCTTCTCTGGTAAATCTCATTAAGAAAGAGGATACCCCGGATGAACTGATGAAAACCATCGCTGCCGGAGGCTTTAAGGATATCACCCGGATCTCCTCCTCTTCCCCTGTCATGTGGCAGCAGATCTGTCTGACGAACAGGGAGAATATTTTGGTCTTGCTGGATCATTACATTACGGCTCTGCAAAATATCAGGAAGCTGATTGACGATTCTACGGAGCAGGAAATCTTCGACTTTTTTAAGGAAGCGCGTGATTACCGGGATTCCTTCGTCAATACTTCAAGCGGCCCGATCAAAAAGACCTATGCCATTCATGTGGAAATTGCCGATCAGCCCGGTGCCCTTGCATCCGTTGCCATGCTGCTTGCTGAGAATTCCATCAGTATTAAAAACATCGGCATTACCCATAACCGGGAACGCACCGATGGTGCTTTGCGTATCGAGGTTTATCAGGAGGAAAGTCTGAGACAGGCAGAAGAACTGCTACAGAAAAACGGCTATCTCACCCATCTTCCCTAAAAGCCAAAAGCCGGCAGGTGAAGAAAGAAATCCCCTGCACCTACAACGGTACAGGGGACTTTTTATGTCTTCTTAATGTAAATGCCATCCCAATGATCACCATGCCTGTAATTCCACCTGCACAATCAATAAAGACATCCTTTACTGCTGCATATCTGCCGGGTACGAAGTACTGGTGAATTTCATCCAGTGATGCTGACAGCAATAACTGCACCCCGATGAGCAGCCTGCCGCTCCAGACCTTTCCCTTCCACCACATTAAAACCAGACTGTAGGAAAGCAGACCGACACAAAGATATTCGAAAAAATGAGCCAGCTTCCGTACGATCTTTTCAAGCGCAAGCGGAAAGAGATCAACGACAATCTCTGTCGTTGGTGTTCCGTCACTCTTCTGGAAAAAGCTCCAGATTTTCAATAACAATTCTGTCACTGCCGAGCTCTTCATAGAGGAATCCTCTGCCACATCAGATGACAGCAGAAAAATCATCATATACAAAAACACCAGCAGGCAGACCGCTGCTACGGTATAAATTCTTTTCTTTCTCATCATTTGGCCTGAGTCAGATTATTGATGGTATCATAAAGCTGGATTCTGGATGCCTCCATCTCAGGCATTCCGATAAAGATCGCTCCATAAGCAAAGCCATCCTCTTTCTTCTCAATTCGCACGATTTCCAGAAAGGCATGCAGCACTTCCTGTGTCCAGATACGCAGATGAGACTCATAAACGGCTCCGATCTCCAACGGCTTGGAGCATGAAAATCCAACACCGGACTTGGACACATCGAGAATCTCGATCTCTACCTTTTCCTGTGTATCACGATCCAGCCTTTTAATGAATAAGGACGATGTTAATTTAATTCGGTTATTCTTTCTTCGCTCTTCCATAGTGTAACCCCTCCATTAGTACTATCTTACTCATAAATCCTGTTTTTGTAAAGTATCCGTAAAGAAACAGGCATCCCCGAAAGAGAAAAAACGATATTTTTCGCGTACGGCTTCTTCATAAGCGGCAAGAACATGCTCCCGTCCTGCCAGTGCACTCACCAGCATCACCAGTGTTGACTCCGGCAAATGGAAATTGGTAATCAGGCAGTCTAAAACCTTAAACCGGTATCCAGGATAAATAAAGATCTCTGTATTGCCACAGCATTCCTCCAGTCTTCCGTTTTCATCCGCAGCACTCTCAACCGTCCGGCAGCTTGTTGTTCCGACACAGATCACACGTCCGCCGTTCTCCTTCGTCTGATTGATAAGCTCTGCGGCCTCCTGTGTCACCTGATAATATTCCGAATGCATATGATGCTCTAACACATCATCCACCTTCACCGGCCGGAAGGTTCCAAGGCCCACATGAAGCGTCACATAAGCAAGCTTTACACCCTTCTGCTCAATCTGCCAAAGCAGCTCCTTTGTAAAATGAAGTCCTGCGGTCGGTGCTGCGGCAGATCCGTCAAACTTTGCATACACGGTCTGGTAACGGTTCTTATCCTTTAGCTTATGGGTAATATATGGTGGAAGCGGCATCTCGCCCAAAGAATCCAGAACCTCTTCCCAGATTCCATCATAATAAAACTTTACGAGACGGTTGCCCTCTTCTACTACATCCATGACCTCGGCTTTCAGTCTTCCGTCGCCAAAGACCACCCTGGCACCGGGACGCAGCTTCTTCCCCGGCTTCACAAGGGTTTCCCATACATCACCTTCTCTTCGTTTCAGCAAAAGAATCTCTACCGAAGCGCCGGTGTCTTCTTTCGTTCCCATGAGACGCGCCGGCAGTACTTTCGTATTATTCAAAACAAGGCAGTCTCCCGGTTTCAGATAGTCAATAATATTCCGGAAAACTTCATGCTTCCATTCCCCTGTTTTCTTATCAACAATCAGCAATCGTGATGAGGAACGATCCTCCAATGGATCCTGTGCAATCAGCTCCTGTGGTAATTCAAAATTAAAATCCGATGTCTTCATTAGATGGCTGCTCCCTTTAAGAATGCCACATAACCACGCTTTGTCTCATATACATCGGCCTTGCTCACAGCTTCCCAGGGTGCATGCATATTTAATACGGCTACACCGCTGTCGATGACATTCATGCCGTATAAAGCAAGAATGTAGGCAATCGTACCGCCGCCGCCAAGATCTACGCGGCCAAGCTCTGCTGTCTGAAAATGAATGTTTTCCTTTTCAAAAATACTGCGGATATGTGCCAGATATTCTGCGTTAGCATCGTTGGAGCCGGACTTTCCTCTGGCTCCGGTAAATTTATTGAAGACCATGCCACCGCCAAGATAAGCCACATTTTTCTTATCAAAGCTGGCTGCATAGGTCGGATCAAACGCACTGCTGACATCCGAAGAAAGCATGCAGGAGGATGCCAGGCATCTGCGTACATTAAGTTCTGAATACTCTCCCATGAGATTGAGCACTTCAGCTACCATATTTTCAAAAAAATGGGACTGCATACCGGTTGCGCCGACACTTCCGATTTCTTCCTTATCTACCAGCAGACAGCAGGCCGTTCTTTCCACACTCTTCATTTCGAACATAGCCTTTAAGGAAGTAAATGCACAGACTCTGTCATCCTGTCCGTAGCTTAAAATCATACTGCGGTCAAAGCCGGCTTCTCTTGCCTTTCCGGCAGGAACCACTTCAAGCTCTGCGGAAATGAAGTCCTCCTCATCCATGTCATAGTTCTCTTTGAGGATATTGAGAATGCCCTTCTTTACGGCGTCCTTGCCTGCGGATTCGCCCTTCTTCTCCTTCTCTTCCTTAGAGAACGTAAGCGGCTTATTTCCAACGATAATATCCAGTGCTTCTCCTTCGATCACCTTGGCAGCCTTCTTTTCCAGCTGTTCCTGTGCCAGATGAATGAGAAGATCGGAAACAAAGAATACCGGATCATCTTCATTTTCACCGATGTTCAGTTCAATTGTTGTTCCATCCTTCTTCACAACCACACCATGAATTGCAAGTGGAATCGTTACCCACTGATACTTCTTTACGCCACCATAATAATGGGTGTCAAGATAAGCAAAACCACCGTCCTCATATAACGGATTCTGTTTGATATCCAGGCGTGGGGAATCGATGTGTGCACCGAGAATATTCATTCCCTCTTCCATCTTCTTCTCACCGATATGGAATAATGCAACAGACTTGTTCATCCATACGGAATAAACCTTGTCGCCTTTTTTGAGCCTGCCGCCTTTTTTGATGATATCCTGTAATTCCTTGTATCCGGCTTCTTCTGCCATATTTACAATATAGTCCACGCACTCCCTTTCCGTTTTGCATTCGGAAAGGAATCCGCGGTATGCTTCATTCAATGCTTCCAGTTCTTTTAACTGCTTTGTACTATAGGTTTCCCAGACATTTTTCTGTTCCATGTTCTGCCTCCGTTTTCTATATAGTATTACCTGATTACCAGTATATCACACTTATGCTCTCAGATCGATATCCAGATCATTCTTCAGTGTTCTGCAAATCTTATCTACGAACTTCTGAATTGCCTCTGCATCAAAGGCCTCTTCCTTCGGCGCAAAAGTGATGGTATAAGCCATGCTCTTCTTTCCTTCCGGAATCTGTCCGCCTTCGTATACATCGAACAGCCTGATCTCCTTGATGTATTTGTTCGCTCTGCGGATGCATTCCTCTACCTGTCCATAGGTAATGTCCTTATTCATAACAAGCGCAAGGTCACGCTTTTCTTCAGAGAAGCGGTTCAGAGACTCAAATACTCTCTTCTTACCATACCATGCTGACAGCTTCTCCAGATCCATTTCCAGAACAAAGGCACTGGTACGCATATTCAGTTCATCCTGAATGTCATAAGCAAGCTTTCCGAAGTAACCGATCACTTCACCTTCGCACAGCACATCTACCGCCTGATAAGGATGCAGGAACGGCTTCTCTGTGGGAGTATAGGTAAAGGTTACATCCAGACTTTCTGCTATCGTATTTGCAATGCTCTTCATAGTATAAAAGTTTTCCTGAAGACCGAAAATACCGATGCACAGGGTATCCTTTTCCTCCGGATACTCAGTTAACGGCAGGGACTTTGGAAGGAACTTCTTTGCTACTTCAAACAGTCTGCCGGAGAGAATGCCATTCTTCTCATTTCTGGCAATTGCATTTACCATGGAAGGAGCAAGTGTTGTCCGCATCAGGGACAGATCCTGGTTAATCGGATTTAACAGCCTGATCGCATTGCGCTCCTGCGCATCCTCAGGAAACTTCATCAGATCCAGGTCTGCCGGGGAGAAGAAGGAATAATGCATACATTCATTGATACCGATGGCACATAAGGTTCTCTTTAAGGCAAGTTCACCCTTCTGCTTCTTATTCAAACCTCCCATGGTAACCTGTGCAGTCGGAAGGAAGGTCGGCACGATATGATCATATCCGTACATACGGATCACTTCCTCTGCCACATCCGGATAACGCTCCACATCGTTCTCACCATTCGGAAGCATATCTTCACGATAAGCCGGTACATGGATCGTCAACTGATCACCATCTACCGTAGGTGCAAAGTCGAGATTCTTCATAATGCGGACAATGTCTTCTTCCGGTACAGTAATACCAAGTACGCCGTTTACTTTGGAAATGCTGACCTTCATTTCGGTCGGCTCAATAGAATTACCGGTATTAATATCTACATGTGTGGAGGAAACCTTACCACACTGTAATTCTTCGATCAGATGTAATGCTCTCTTCATACCAAGAACAGTAGAATACTCGTCCACACCCTTTTCATAACGGGCACTGGCATCGGTACTCTTTCCAAGGCTTCTTGCGGTCTTTCTGACACTGTCTCTTGCGAACTTCGCAGACTCAAAGATCACGCTCTCTGTGGTATCACGGATTTCGGAATTCAATCCGCCCATGACACCTGCAAGGGCAACCGGCTTAACACCGTCGCAGATGACCAGATTATCTGTGTTCATTTCATATTCCTGTTCATCCAGGGTGATGATCTTCTCTGCATCCTTTGCTCTTCTGACGCAGATCTCATTTCCTTCCAGGTAAGAGCCGTCAAATGCATGCATCGGCTGTCCGATTTCCTTTAATACATAGTTCGTGATATCAACGACGTTGGAAATGGAGGCCATGCCAACCAGGGCAAGACGTCTCTTCATCCACAGCGGAGACTCTCCGATCTTTACATCATATACATAATGGGCGCTGTAACGGGGGCACAGATCCTGTGCTTCTACCGTTACCTTAAAGCCATCCTTCTTTACCTCGGTTTCGGTATAATCGGTTGCCGGCATCTTAAGCGGCTTGCCAAGCATTGCAGCCACTTCTCTTGCCATACCAAGAATACTCTGGCAGTCCGGACGGTTTGCGGTAAGCGCAATATCAAAAATCCAGTCATCCAGTCCGGTGATTTTCTTTACATCATCGCCCGGATTTACGTCTTCGGGAAGTACCAGTAATCCATTGTATTCAGCTCCCGGATACAGATCCTCGGTAAGTCCCAGCTCGACACCGGAGCAAAGCATTCCGTTCGATTCATAGCCACGGAGCTTGCCATTCTTAATGGTCATCACACCCTCTACCGTCTTATGATCCTTTGCTGTTGCATAAACGGTTGCGCCGGGAAGGGCTAACGGGAACTTTCCACCTGTACAGACATTGTCTGCACCACAGCATACCTGCATCGTGCCATGTGCACCTGCATTGACCTGACACACATGAAGGTGGGTATCCGGAATCGGTTCACAGGATTCAATAAGACCAACAACAATATTGCTGACATCCCTGCCCAGTTCGTACTTTTCTTCTACTTCAAAACCGGCATCAAACAGCTTCTTCTCTAATTCGTCCGGCGTTACATCCACATCTACATATTCTTTTAACCAGCTTAATGGTAATATCATAATCTGTTTCCTCCTGACTATTTCTCATTGATCTGCTCTAATACACGTAAATCGGAATTGAACAGCAGCTTAATGTTGTTAATACCGTATTTGAGCATGGCAATACGCTCCAGTCCCATACCAAAGGCAAAGCCGCTGTACTGCTCAGAATCAATGCCGCAGTTTTCCAGCACACGCTTATTAACGACACCGGCACCTAAAATTTCAATCCAGCCGGTTCCCTTACAAAGGCTGCACCCCTTGCCGCCGCATTCAAAACAGCTTACATCCACTTCTACCGAAGGTTCTGTGAATGGGAAATAGGAAGGACGAAGTCTTGTAGTTACGCCCTCACCGAAGACCTTCTGTACAAATACATCAAGCATACCCTTTAAGTCTCCGAGGGTAATCCCCTTATCTACAACAAGTCCCTCCATCTGGGAGAACATCGGAGAATGGGTGGCATCATCATCGGAACGGAATACCTTACCGGGAGATAAAATCTTAATCGGCGGCTGCTTCTTCTCCATAACATGAATCTGTCCTGCAGATGTCTGGGTACGAAGCAGGAATTCCGGAGAAAGATAGAAAGTATCCTGCATGTCCCTTGCCGGATGATCCTGCGGGGTATTCAATGCCGTAAAGTTATAATAATCGGTTTCGATTTCACTTCCTTCATAGATTTCAAACCCCATTCCGGCGAAAATATCAATCAGCTGATTTCTCACAAGGGTAACCGGATGAAGATTTCCGATTTTCACAGGTTCAGCCGGGATCGTAAGGTCGATCTTTTCTCTTTCATATTTATGCTGAAGCTCTAATTTCTTCATCTTCTCTTCCATGTCGGCAAATTTATCAAAAGCCCATGTTTTTAATTCATTAACAGATTTACCGTAACCGGCACGTTCTTCCGGAGCAAGCTTACCCATGCCCTTCATGAGTTCACTGATCTTACTCTTCTTGCCCTCCAGATAAACATTCTTGAATTCATACAATTCCTTGGAGTTCTTTAATTCCTTCAGTTCCCCTTCAATCTTCTCTTTCAGGGATGAAAGCTTGTCTGATAATACCTGATCCTGCATACGTTTTACCTCTCTTTTTAATAATTAAAAAAATAAAGTCCCTTGTATTCAAAAGAATACAAGGGACGAAATGATCCGCGGTACCACCCATGTTCCTGCCCATATTGTATGAACAGACACCTCTGAACACTTAACGCGTGCAACGTTCTGATCTACTACAAGACTGATTCAATCAGAAAGCTCCGGTGGGAATTTCACTTCATGTCAGAACCTGAGGATGCTCGCAGCCGATGGCAACCTCTCTCTGCAGGTAAACATGTCATTACTATACACCTTCACAGCATTTCGATATTTATTAATAACAAACACTCTACATAATCTTTATTCTAGTCAATCTCCAATTCCTTGTCAACAAGTATTTTGTTGATATAAGCTCCGACAAGGACCAGATTCATGCACACATACAGCCAGATCAGTAAAATCACGATCGTGGTAAGACTTCCATACATGCTGAAACCATTAAAGTATGTCACGTAAATTGAAAATCCGAAGGTTACCACCGTCCAACCAAGAGATGCCAGTACTGCCCCCGGAAACTGCTGGCGCAGCCTGCCACGCGGTCTTGGCAGATATGCATAGAGACAGGCAAGAACCAGCGTGATAATCAGGAAGAAAAAAAGATGTCTTCCACTGTTAAACGCTGTCATAAAGCTTGCGATACCATGAATTCTGCGGTCTAACAGATTTACAATAGCCTCTCCGAACACCATAATAAGCAGTGTCAGAATAATTACCAACAGAATCAGTACCATATAAAAGCTGGTCACAATACGGAGAATGAAATAATTCCGCTTTTCTTCCACTCCATTGATAACATTCAGCCCACGCAGCAGTGCGAGGAGTCCCTTGCCTGCCGACCACAGGATCGCTACAATAGATAAGGAAATGAGCCCCACCGACTGCCGATACACATCATTAATAATAGAAATGGCCAGCGGTTCCACCGAAGACGGTACGATTTCAATCACTACCCTCATGAAGTCCGCCCTTGTAAGAGGTACAAACGGAATGATCGCACACAGCAGCATCAAAGACGGAATCAGAGAAATAAACAGGAAAAAGGCAGAGCTTGCCGCATAAGCTGTCACGTTCTTCTTTGACAGCTCCATACACAACGATATGATTCGAATGATCCTTTTCTTCAGCATAAGCAGTCCTGTTCTCCTGATTTCCAAATAAAGCTTCCTATCCATCTGCTTTTTCCATATGTCCGCAATTTTACCATAATCAGTATTTTTTCGCAAGCTGACAATTCCAGTAGAACATAGCAAGAATCTCCTCATACGTCTTACCGGACTGCGCCATGGCCTTTGCTGCATTCTGCGACATGCCAACACCATGACCGAATCCACCACCATAAAGTGTAAATCCTGTGATACCCTTTTTCCCCTTTTGCAGATCCATCACAAAATAAGCGCTTGGTAAAATAGTAGAAAGTGTATATGCCGAGTCATCCTGCCGGATTACCTCTCCTTCCTGATTCAAAACATAACGGATCTCATATTCTCCCTCCACCTGAAGCTCTCCCTGATCGGTACTGATCACCAGTGTCCGTGCACTTCCTCCTGCTGCACGCCTTATAATTTCCATGTCCTTTATTTTCTTAAAATCGGTAAAAGAAATCCCCCGTTCCTGCAGTTTCTTTTTTAAAAGATCAATATCGAGATCTTGCACCGTGTAGCTCCAGCGATACCAGGGTTCTTCCTTTTCGTAGTCTTCTTCGTGAACGGTAGTGAGATATTCACGAAGTACTTCTTCCTGTGTAAGATCACTCAGCTTATTATCTATATCTTCATTATTCTTTTGTTCTAAGTTCTTCTGTGAACTATCCTGCTGATTTGCAACTGGCTGTTCACTCTTCTTCTGCAATTCATCTGTCTGTGTCGTATCTGTCTGCTCATTGATCTCCTGTGATTCATTGTTTTCATCCTGTGCAATATGTACACTCCTTAAAAAAGAAGCTGCACCCTCTCCTTCTTCTTTCCAGATCCGGTCATCTGTCCCATAACCACAGGACGTGGAATAATAATACGCAGTGATCGGCTTTCCATCCTGCAGCAGCAGCTCCCCTCCGGTCTGCCGTACCGCATCGGTTGAACTCTTCTTTTCCATAATATTGTTATAAACCTGATAATTCACACTGTCGTCCACATGCGCGCCCAGTGCCGGCAGTCCGGCATGCTCCAGATAGCCATAGGAGTAGGTTCTCGCACACACGGCCTGGGCTTTCAGGCTTTCTGATGGATAAGTGGATGGCATCTCACTTGGCACAACGGCATACAGATATTCCTCCAGCAGCAGCTCATTAATCAGTAAAAGCCCCTCCTCCGTCTTATGAATCTCAAAATTCCCACGGTAAGAAGGTATCCCCTGATTCCGATGCACCGACAGAAGATCCGTCCTTCCGGAGTTGGTCGGATTCACAACCTTTAGCATTCCTTCTTTCAGATAATCTGTATCCTGTGTCAGGACAAGCTTTTTTCCTGCCGAAAGCGGTTCTTCCTTTCTTTCACCATTTTCAAGATAAGACAGCATGAGCTCCTCCGAAGACTGCAAAACAACCTCCTTATGATACAATCCCCGGTAATCACTCTGCTGAATAGCCACACGGATATACTCCATTCGTTCCTTCGGAAGAATTAAGAAGGCACAGATCTTTCCATCCTTTATAAGATAATCCGTAAAAGCATAACCGATGGGAATGTCATTGGTATTGCTGCTATGCACCTCTTCCTTCTGATAATACCCTTCGTATACTTCTCCAAAGGGAATTTCTCCCTGCTCCTCCAAAGTAACTGCATGTTCCGTCACCTGCAGTGTCTTTCCGCTGATGATTTCTCCATCCTCTTCATAAGAAATAAGCTCCCCTCCCCTAAGACCAAGTGTCACGATCTGCTCTGACCCCTGCTTCTGTCCACAGGGATGATATAGCTCGCATCCCCGGTAAAAGAACCGGATACCGCTCTCATCGGCTTCTTCCAGATAAGCTTCGGAAAACACAACCGGATCTGTCATTTTTTCCCTGATGGCCAGTAATGTGTTTTCCATACGGTAGGCATCGACATTTATGTAATTTAACCGGGCAAGCTCATCGGAAATGTAGGAATATACCGTACCATCCACAGCAAGAAGCTGTCCTTCTGCGAGCTCCGGTTTATGTACCCAATCCTTTCCTCCAATAATCCCGATCGTTTCCCTGCGGATTTTCTGATCCAGCTGATGACAGGTAAGGAACTGGTCGAATGCCTCATACCAGTCCTCTTCTCGCGTATATTCCCCTATCTCCTGCCGGATCGTTTCCGGATCAGATACCAGAAGCTTTGCAGCCCTGTCTGTCAATATCTGCATCTCTCCTGTAAAAACCATTTCTCCGACATATTCCGGTTCCGACCGGTCCTTGTAAAAAAACAATAAAAAAGTAAGCAACGCCGCCAGTACTAAGATGGCAATCAGCTTCCACCGGATCTGCATATGACGATTCATTCTTCTCTCTCCTTAAAATATAATAAAGAGTCCGCCTGCAACTTCTTGCATGCGGGCGGAGCTTTATACTTTATAACAAGAAAAAGCAGTGCATCCGCACTGCTTTTTCTTTAGAATAGCCCCCAAAATGCTGTTTCCTGCCTTTTGACTCCTAGCAAGGCTAGGTGGGTGACCGCAGCCTTACTTTTGCCTTCCCTTCCAATCCTTATTGCTAAGTGAGGGCTTGACAGCCATAAGGTAATATAGGAATCCCGTTTAAAGTATCTGTAGGTTCAAAAATAACAAGAAACATAAACACATTTCGGGTTGTTTTTATTATATCCAAAACACAGATAAAATACAACCTATTTCAATAGTTTTTGTATCTGGATCATACCCCAGCCCTGCTTGTTCCATGGTTCTCCCAGGTCTCTTGCGGTATGCAGTAATTTAATCTTTGCTTCTTCATTTGAAATCTCCGGATTTTTCTGTAAAAGCAGGGCAAGACCACCGGAAACCACCGGTGTTGCCATCGAAGTACCGCTCCGCGCAATATAGGGATTTTTCTTATAGCCTGAATTACATGATATAATTTTCGTTCCCGGTGCAACAACATCCGGCTTTTTCATGGCATAGATGCTGGGACCTCTTCCGGAATGATCCTCACACAGATTTTTTGCCTTGCCAAAATAACCGCCCTCATTGCAGCCCACCGTAATGACATCCTTTCCAGCTCCGAGAAGTGAAATTGTCATAGGCTCCGGTCCGGAATTTCCGGCAGCACACACCACCACGATCCCACTCTTCCAAAGCTCTTCCATGCACCGCAGAAGTTCCTTCATCTTCTCCTCGTTCTTACATTCTGCAATTCCAACTGAAATATTCACAATCCGGATGTTCCATTCCCGGCTGTTTTGCAGAATCCATTCCATCGCCTTTATCATATGATCAATCCGTCCCTCACCGCGGTTGTTCAATACCTTTCCAACCACCAGGCGGCATCCCGGATGCATTCCACTGTAAATCCCGCGTGACAGCCTGCCATTTCCGGCAACACAGCCTGCCACATGGGTCCCATGTCCACTATCATCATAAGCTCCGGTCTGCTCATTTACAAAATCCCGGAACACCAGAATCTGCTCCCTTAAATCCGGATGTGGACTGACTCCGGTATCCAGTACCGCCACTCCGACCGCCGGATTCCGTCTTCCCGCATACAGCACAGCCGTCTGCAGCTCTTTCGTTAGTCCGATCTGACGCTTTACCCGATACATAATAAAAACTTCCGGCTTTTTCTTTATCATATGCCGGAAGTCTTGTTCGGTTTATTTATATACCATATCCTGTAACTATTCAGAACCCCATTCGTAAAATTGCTGCTAACGCAGCTTTAGTTTTACTCACGCACTGGCTTTTTGCCCTGTCCCTTGTAAAAAAGAAAGACACAGGCAAGCGCGGCAAGTCCAAGTGCCAGAAACCACTTCGGATGAATCGAATCCCCGGTATCCGGGGTATTATCCCTGCTTCCACCACGGATGATAGCTTTACCGTTACTGACCACCCCGGTTCCACCGAAGCTGTCATATTCATAAATGCCATAGGGAGAAAAGTGACTGGTGGTAAAGCGGATCTTATTCTCTCCGTTGTTTTCGGTTATCTCATAATTAACCGCTTCCAGCTGCCCATCTTCATCCAGTGTAACCACATGCATCTGATCTGTTGAAATACCATCCGGAACAGACAGTTCCACCGTTGCAGTCTGCCTGCCCAGCTTATGAATCGGAACTGTATCCGTCTCATCCATCAGAGAGATTTCATACGCCTGCAGTTTGGAAGGAGTACGTCCACCATATAACTCACCATAAGCATCGCTGATTCTTGCAACCGCATCCTCCGATTCCCTGATATGAAGAATAAAGTCTTCCTCACTTCCCGGAATCGTAATGTCATGCATCATATCCGATGCCTTGCTTACTCCCTGATTCTGTGCAAGCAAGGTTCCCTGCTCGTCATAAATATTTCCCTGATATCCATAAATACCATCCTGCAAAATCGTATTTTCGAAATCAGAAACACCCCTCGGTACAATCACTTTCTTTAAGTTTCCGGAGAAAGCATAGGTCCGGTCTTCTTTATTCAGTGCACGGGAAGAATCGGTTCCATAGGTCAGCTTCGGGAGTGTCGTTCCTTCCATGGTGACCGTATCGGTTCCACCACTTAAGTCATATGCGGCAATCCCGATTTCTTCTACCGAAGAGGGAATCGTCACATTGGATAAAGCACACCCCTGAAACGCTCCTGCTCCGATCGATTTCACATTCTTTCCACCATTTACCGTGGTCAGATTGTGACAGCCTTTAAATGCATCCTCACCAATCGTTTCTACTGTATCCGGCAGATTCACGGCTGTAATTCCCATATGATCCCGTAATACACCATCACTGATATGCTTTACGCCACCCGGAATATTAACAATACTGTCCGCTCCCAGATATCCGATCAGGATGCCATCTCCCGCTACCACAAACGGATAGGTTGCAGAATGATTGTTCTCTAAGAACGGTGTTTTGGCAAACGCATAGTCATCAATCTCCGTTACAGTGGACGGAATCTGTACGGACTGCAGGTTATCACAATGATAAAACGCACCATACCCTATCTTAGTCACTCCCTCCGGAATCACAATCGATTCAAGTCCGCTTCTTGCAAAAGCAAAGTCACCGATTTCCGTAATTCCTTCCGGAAATTCATAGGAAGTAAGCTCTGCATTCTGGTAATAAGCCTGAGAGGCAATCTTGTCCTGAACTACCGTATATTTCGGGAATCCTTTTCCCTTCTCTGCATTGTCTGCAAGCAGATTCCCAATTGATCCATCAGAAGCGTCCTGTGAAGAAGCAGCGCCCTGTGGCTGCTCCGCCCCTCCAAGCTGCGATAAATCCAGTGTTGCATTCTGTACCGGCATGCCCTGCTGTACATTCGCCTTGCCGTTATCAATAAAAACAAGCGCTCTGCCTGTCACAATACTGGATTGTCCAAGCAATACCTGATTCTCTACCGCTTCAGAGGTAGTCGTCATGGATGGGGCTGGTGTGGGATCTGTATTACTTATTACATCCGTATTGTTCTCCAAACCAGCATCTTCTGGTTGGTTTGCTGTAACTGCTGTCTGCTCCGGACTTACTGTATTTGTTTTGGATGCTGTATCTCCTGCTGTTGTAGGCGTTCCGCCAGCTGCCGGAGCTGTTGTAGCTGCAGAATCGTTCTGTGACTCATTCGTACCGGTAAGATTCTGTGGCTGTACCGTCTGTGCCTGCTGCACATCTGCATATTCCACCTGTTCTACCGGTGACTTCTGCATGTTCTGTGCATAATTCCAGGCATAGGAACCCTCTTTCGCACTAAGCTTCACATTGGGACAGCCGTCAAATGCCGTATCCTGGATATTGGTTATGGATTCCGGAACCTCCACATGCTGTAAGCTCACACAGTCTTCAAATGCCTTGGCTCCGATACTCTGCGTTGGCAGATGAATCGAAACATCCGTCAGATTACTGCAATTCGAGAATGCATAGGACGGAACCTCATAGAGACCGCTCCCTAACTGTACCTTCTTAAGAGAATCATTGCCCCAGAAGGCATACGCCATGATTGTCTTTACATCATTGGTCAGATTTAAGACTTCCTTCTGCGAAGACGGTAACAGGAAGTACAACGTTTCATGCTCTTTGCCATATAAAATACCATCTTCCATAAATAAATAGGGATTGGCATCGGATACCTTAAAATCCGTCAGTGCCTTGTCCCCTGCGAAAACACCACTTCCAAGCTTCTTTACACCGGAGCCGATCGACACATGGGTCAGAGATGTATCATTACTGAAGGCGCCTGCATCAATCTGCTCCACGCCATCTCCGATATTCACCGTCCGCAGATAATCACAGTTTGCAAATGCACCATTCCCAATCTGCTTTACTTTACCGTCAATATTGACTTTCACAATATTGTCATTGTTGGCAAAGGCCTCTTCTCCGATGATCTGTACATCATCCGGAATAGACACGACTTCCGCCGTGCCTGAATACCGGAGCAGCTTATTTCCTTCCATTTGAAAATCAGATGCAGTGCCTGCCGCCTCCGCATCTGATACCGGTACCTGGGTAACTGCTACTGCAGTCAGCAATAGCAGCACCCCGATTGTTTTTGATATCTTTTTATTCATACCATCCACCTTATGCTGTTCTGGTCTTAGGCAGCTTCCGGTCTCTCTTGAAGAACAGGATCAGTGAGAGACTCGCAAGTCCTAATGCAAGGAACCACTTAGGATGAATCGGATCTCCGGTCTTCGGAGTTGCATCAATTGTTCCTTCAGTCAGATTTGCTGTATTCACATAAATCACATAGGGTGAAAAATGTGTTGCAGTAAAGTTCACACAGGGAACACCATCCACAGTTGTAAATCTGGTATTCAGATCTTCAATGGTTCCTCCCAACGTGGATGCTACTTTATTATTTCCTGCATACTGTGCCAGATCATCCGGCAGCGGTAACGTAATATTCACAGAAATTCCCGAAGTATCCGCAATCTTGGTTCTGCCTGTGGAATCATACAGACTGATGTCCATCGGTAAATACTTCACCCTGCTGATATCTCCGAATTTTGCCTGTAATGCCTGTACAGCCAGATCATTTGCAGTCTGGTCTTCAGTTACCTTAACCACAAAGTTATCGGTAGATCCTGCTACAGTCGCACCCGCAAGATTCGTGTTGGAAATTCCCGGCTTCGTTACTTCTACGGTCGTTCCGCTGTTGCGATTCGAATTGCTTCCAGAGCTTCCGTTCGATGAGGAGCCTCCATTTGAGGAGCTTCCCGAGCCACTGTTGCTGCCCGAGCTTGCAGATGAGCCACTTCCGGTCTTATACGTTGCCGTAATGGCAACATTGGCTGCCGGCATAGTAAAGGTTGTTGAAGTAGCTTCTGCATTTGCAAATCCCACTCCTGCTGTTGATGTTGTCCACTTGTCAAACTGTTTTCCAACACCCATATCATAAGCATTCAGGGCTACAATTGCTCCTGCCGGATAGCTTCCGCTTCCGCTTCCACCGGATACACTTACGGTATACTTCTTCGTGTTATCACCATTGTTATTGTTTCCAGCCGTTGAGGACGGGGAAGCTGATGCACCTGATGAAGAACCACCGCTCGGTGACGCACCTGCACCCGCAGAGTTCTTCTCGTATGATGCATAATATACTTTATCTTCCGTAATATTCGTAAAGTCTGTCGGTATCCAGCTTACAAATGTATATCCCGATACAGTCGGTGCTGCAGGCGGTGTTACAGAATCTTTATCATTTACTGTGTAAGTTGCTACCACGCTTCCGTCTCTGCCATAGAACGTACATTTATGTCTGCTGGAATCCCCGGAATTATCCTTATAGTATGCCACGCAGATCATATCTTCCGTTACCCCTACCGGTGAAGGTCTCCACTCTACAAAGGTATAGCCCTGATGGGTAAGCGGTGTCGGAGGATTACCATTCTTACCGGCCTCTACCGTTTCCTTACTCATCACCGTACTGGTTACGCCATCTACATAAGTTACAGAGTAAGCAGCTCCACTATACTGCGCATAGTATGTAGCATCTTCAATAACATACTTATATCCATCAGAATCCCATCCGGTAAAGGTTAATCCATCGTGTTCCTTCGGTGTCGGTTCCTTGGCAGCTTCTCCATACATTACGGTCTGTTCTGACAGGGTACTGAAATCAATTCCATCCTTGAATACAACCTTAAAATACTCATAAGATTTCGTATTAATGTAATAGTACTTATCCGCATAGGTATTCGCAAAACTGTCATCCGGACAGTTGATGGTAATATTCCGGTGTCCACTGCTTACATCCTTAATCGTAGGATTACCATCCTGATCTAAAACAATTTCTTTACCCACTTCTTCTACATTAGCAAATGCCTGTAATTCGATCAGTGTTGCTTTATCCGGAATACGGACATTCGCAATGGAGCTGTTCCAGAACGCTCCCTTATCAATACTCTTTACCGTTCCATTTGGAAGAATCACTGTAGACAAGCGATCTGTCTGTGCAAAACACTGCTCTGGAACGCTGGTCACACTTGAAGAGCTTAAATCCACAGTTACAATTTCATCACAATTCTTAAAAGCTTCCGGCATAATTGTTGTAATACCGGCTAATTCATCCGGTCCAACCTGCGTATTGCTGACTTCCTGTAATAAGCCACGTCCTTCCAGACATTCTACAATGGTATCCTTAACCCCATCGGTTGTTCCGTAAATAATTGCCTCTTCACAGGTAAAGTTCGGGTTGTCGGTAAATACAACATTCGATACACCAGTACATCCTGCAAATGGTCTCTTCCCAAGTTCACTGACAGAACTTCCAATTCCTACATTAACAAGGTTTTTACCACAATTTTTAAAAGCATAATCATCAATCTTATTTCCGCCATTCATCCAAAAGCCGGTAAGACCAGTACATCCTGCAAACGTATATGGTTCAATCGTTTCAACTGTATTACATGTTACGGATTCTACCTTGGTATTCGGCTTGGCTGTGGCTCCACCAGTTACCACTTTTCCTTCCGAATCAAAATCTGAAAAAATTCCGGATTTAATCGCTGTAATTCCAGCAGGTAGTACCGGATTCAGTGCAGAGTTTACAATTGCCATTTCATCCTCTGTCGGACGTAATGCATCACTGTATCCACTGGTCTTCCAGTTTTCATAATCTGTCACTGCCTGAGAAGCTGCTGAAACCATTTCTGTCGTCATATACGGAAACGAATCCTTAGTATAGGAAGTCAGTTCATCATACTTCGGATAATCAATTAATTCATTCTTCTTTGTATCCTGATTATACTGTGCAGTCAAATTCGTCGGCCATCCACTATAAAAGGTAATATAGGTTGTCGGCTGTGTTCCACGGTTAATATTATTATTCGGATTCATCGCATACAGGAATGTCGATGAACTTTCAGAAATTGTTCCGGTAAATGTCAAGGATGGATTAGTCTCATTAGGATCAGGATGTACAACTTTATCGTCACACCCCTTGATATGAAACAGTGGATCCACTACCTGCGTATTAAATGCTTGATCCTGTATTACAAGTTTACTGTTCTCAGGCTGCTCAAAAATAACATGCTTTAATCTATGACATCCCTCAAATGCACCGCTCTGGATGGATTCAACACTACTCGGGATCGTTACCTTCTCCAAAAAACACTTATGCTTAAAGCTGTCTGAGGAAAGTTCCAAAATACCATACGTACCAATCTTACTTGGAATTTCTACTTCTTTACACTGATCATCAATATCCATTTCCAAAAGCTGTCCATAACTGTTAATGATAAATGTATTAGAATGTGATGGTGTTTCCGGACACGTCACTACTCTTTCATACTTATCTTCATCCAGATACTTAAAGGATGCAGAGTGAATCTTCGCTGTTAAATGAATCGGTGAATCGGTATCACTATATGCGGCAATCTTACTTGGTCCTTCAAAATAAAAACTGTCTGAAACCACATCTAAAAACTGGTTAATTTCATCATTCGGATGAGTGCTCTTATCATGTTCTTTTACGGTCTTGCTTGCTTCATAAGTACTATGACTCATTCCATCTATGATATCCAGGTCTGTATTCTGCACCTTGATAAACTGCAGACTGGAGCATCCATTGAAGTACCGAATCGGAATTCCATTTTTCTCATCCGCCGGCAGCCCCTGTGAATCCTGATAAAAACTCGTCGGGAAGGTAATACTGGAAAGGCTAGAACAGTTCTGGAATATCATGTATCCAAGTCCATTTAACTGTACATTATTTCCATTACCACATAATTCAATCGTTTCAAGTGCTGAACAGCCACTAAAACAATAATCACCAATAGCTTCTACACCTATTGGTATTGTGATATTCTTTAATGCACGGCAATTCTGAAAAGCTTTTCTACCCATAACTGAAATTTTGGAGAATAATTCCATATTACAGTTTTTCATATTGATACAATTTTCAAAAGCAGAATTTCCGATCGTATTCAAACCATTGCCAAGTGTTACACTTTCAATACCGCCGCAACCATAAAAGGCTGCATCTCCAATTCCTACCAGGTTATCTCCAATAGTCAAATTAACAATCTGTGTTTTCCCGGCAAAAACTCCTTTTGCCTTTGATGCATCGTCTTTTGGATCCACTGTGTCATCAATCGTCCATTCACCATCTTTGCCAACCAGATACTGTCTGCCGATATATAAAACTTTAGCATCGTGAATTCTTTGTTTTTCCGGTGCAAGAGCCAATGCAAACTTATCCACATCATTCAAATCAACGATAGAAGTGGTGGAGTCATTCCAATAATATAATTCACTGTCCTTTAAGCCAATCCAGGGATCCTGATTATCATAGTCACAGGTACTCATGGAATCAATCATAATTGGGAACGTTTCATACTTCTGTGTATCCGTCTGTTCCACTTCTTCTCCATCAACGTTTTCCTTCCAAGTCTTGGTAACAACAAACCAGTAGGTATCATCCTGCTTTTCCATGGACTCTGTCCATGTTTTGACGATTCCGTCCACATCCGCTTTACTATAGGCATCCGTAAATGTGGGAGAAATTTCTACTATCGGTGTTCCGATAGTCGGATTTCCAGGATTTTTCGAAGATTTAAATAATGGTTCACCATAATCGTTTTCTTTCTGCGTTCTGGTTTTATAATAAAGGAATTCATCGGATCTGTTCACTGCACAATATCCGGTGCTGGTCGTATTTGCTGTATATTTCTTATATGCATCCACGGTTTCCGGAATGATCAGACTATTATTCGGTAAATTATTAATCGTTGCGCCAAGAATAACGGCAACCTGATCTGCCTCTCCTGCAGGTCTTACAAAGGCAAACTGAAAATTCACATTTCCGCTTGTACCAGTTGTATAAATTGATGCACTCTGATCCACAAACGGCACCTTGCTTTGCCATGACACGGGCGCATCTGCACCGTTGACCTGATCATAACTGCTCATATTTGCATCTGTATAATTAACAACCTTTATTCTAGTCTCATCCGGATACGACACAGCCTGTGCTACAATGCCATTGCCACTCTCATCTGCATTTACTCCCGTCACCGGAATTGCAGCAACTACAATAGCGGAAACCATCAGCAGTGCGCCGATTGTTTTCCGGATCTGTCTTCTTAATTTTCTGTTTTTCTTTTTTGCAACTTTTGTCATTGAAAAACCCAAGCCTTTCTTTTACTGTGCATTTCGTAACTGTTCAGTACCTTCACAGTTACGATGCAAAATCCATTCCAAATCGGCTTCGCCGATGGGATTTTGTATTACTGAATCATTTTCTTACGGTCTTGGCATTAAGTGCTTCGACCTGTACTGAATAGTTACTGCATTTCTATATCTGAAATGAAATCAATTTTCAACAAGCAATCAAAGGACGGATCTGTCCGATTGTGTCAATATATGATTCATTCTGTCTCATCAGCTAATCCGCTTTGCTACCACCACGAAACGTCCGTCCGTCTGGGAGCTGTCGCAGGTGGACAGTGTCAGAAGGCTGTCGCCGAATTCTGCTGTCACACCGGTATCGTACAAGCTTAATTCACTCATTTCCTGCATATAGGAATTGAATTCTGTTTCAGAATTTGCTTCAATAAACTGATAATACTTGAAAACAATATCATCCTCATTATAAACCTGTGAACGGAATACATACATCACCTGATACTGTGCCTTTTCATAGATCGTATCAAACATGATGACAGAATGCTTCTTTCCGTAGGATTCCTTGGCATATTTCTGCAGATTACCGAACATATTACCCGATTTCATATGATGTCCGTAGACAATCATGTTTGTGGAACGGGGATATACACTGCAGTTATAATCCAGAAAAATGCTTCCATTCTTGTCATATTCCTGGTTATAGTTATGATCCAGATAATAGGTATTATCCGAGGTCTGCATAACAGGGTAATCTATATTTGTATCGTCAATTTTGAGCCATCCGATTAGCTTTTTATTCTTATTATATAAAGTTTCATACTCCGGAAGGATATCCGGAAGCCGGACAGCTGATTTATGTAAGGAAAAAGTATTCTTTTCCTGCTGTACTTCGGAGCTTAATGCATCACTTCCCTTAAGGGAGGCCAACTGATCATAATCCATGTTCGTCCGTGCACTGAAATAATAATATACGAAAAAGTATCCGAGACTCGCAGCTGCAACGATTGATGCCAGAACCATAATTCTTTTCCGCAGCTTCTCTGCTTTCTGCAGCTCTTTAAGTGCTTCCTTTTCAATTACAGCCTGATACTTTGCATTATTCCTGGTATTCTTTATATCTGTTCTTACAGCCTGTCTACCTGCAGAAGCAGCTGCTGTTTTTCCCTTCTGTTGATCCTTGTTTCCACTTTTCTTAAGAGAATGTTTTTTCTCTTTCTTCCGGGTGGAAGGATCCCTCTTCATCTGCTCCATCTTCTCATAGACCTCATCATCAAAATGAGTTCCAATGATGGTTTCGAACCGGTAGACTCCGGCCTGCATTTCATTAAACAGGCCTTCTAACTGCTTTTTATTGTTGAAATCCACTTGTGCCCTGATCTCATCAATCTTCTTCTGATCTCTCAGAGCCGCCTCATAATCTGCCCTGGTGCGAAAACGCACGCCCCCAACCGACAGGTTTTCTGAAGTCATGACCTACTACTCCTTTATAAAAACATATACCTTTATTTTAGCTATATCTAGAAAGATATGCAAGTGTTTTTCTACATATAGAAGTTTTTACATATAGGAGATTTTCCCTATACGCAAACTGTGTATCCATGCAAAGCTTATACTTTACAGGAAAACCAAGTGAAGTTTCCTATGAACAGCAAAGAGCCGTGTCTTCCACGGCCCTTTCCCCTTAAGCAATATTGCCTTATTTGGTCTCTTCGTATGCCTGACGTACTGCCTTGCATAACTGGTCAGCGCAGGAGGTCGGCTTGAATCCGCAGGTATTTCCAAGCAGCTTGCTTTCGATGTAGTCCACGGTACATCCATCCACCAGCTTGGAAACAGCCTTAAGATTTCCGTTGCAGCCTCCGATAAATTCCACATTGGAGATCACATCTCCATCGATATCAAAATTAATCTGCATTGCACACACGCCCGACGGCTTATAACTGTATCTCATACTCTCTTACTCCTTTTAAATCATATTCCATACTCTTACAGCACGGTAAGAATGATGTTCAGTACCCACATGACAATGCTGAGCACACAGGCAATGATACCAAGTATCCTACCCGCTTTCGCCATTTGGGCCTTCGTGGAACCAAGTCCAAGACGGCCGCGCATTACAGCAAGTACACCACAGCAAAGTCCGGCAATCGGAACAAGGAGTCCGGTAAGACATCCCAGGATACCAAATATGAGCGATATGGTTGCTGCGGAGGTGTTATTCACCGTTGTAACCGGAACCGCACCTGCATTGGCTGTACCGCCTGCCATACCGGCTGCACCTGCATTCATCTGTTCTGTCGGAATATCCTGCCGCATCAGGGTATAAAGCTGCTCAAGGCTCTGCTTAAACGGCTTCTTCTGCAGACATCCCACAAATCCTGTCAGGCCCATTTCACCACCAAACAATCCCTTTAACCACGCTTCTACATGTAGAACTCCATTGATATAGCTCCAGGTCATGAACTTGTAGCCCTCCAACATCGGATCCCCGGCACGGTATACGGGCTGTCCCTTCCATTCTGCTGCGGAAAAGCCATTCTTGCTCAGGTAATCGTTCATCATAAACTGGACGAACTCCGCCGGTTTGTTAAGTGGCAAATCATTTGTGTATCTTGACATGTTATCCTCCCTCATCCCGTTGCATTTCCTTACTGCAACATGCTTTCTCTATTAATAAAAATAACATAAAAAATTTTATGGTGCAACTGAAACACATACAAGCTTTCCTACATATGATATAGCATAAATAAAACAAATACCCTTGGAGGTAACTTATGAGCGATTTAACAGCAACATCCTGCGGATGCGGAACAAACAACAATAACGGATGTGGATGCAGCATTCTCTGGATTATCCTTCTTCTGTCCTTCTGTGGCAACGGTAACGGATGCGGAAGCAGTCTGTTTAATGGTGACTCCGACTGTGGATGCTGGATCATCCTTCTTCTGCTCTTCTGTGGTAACGGTCTGTGTGGCTCTAACAACAACTCCGGTTGTGGATGCGGATGCTGATTTTTCATTTCTCTTCACCCTTTCTTCAGAAGTAGGCTCTGCGGAGCCTACTTTTCTGTTACCATGCATACTCAAAAAGTGACCCGATGAATCATTTTTGAGTATAAAGTGCATAAAGAAAGAATCTGCGCGCATAGAATGAACTATCGTAACCGTGAGAGTACTGAACAGTTATGAACTATCATGAAGGAAAGGAGTCTGTATGGAGCAAAAGGACACCAGTCAAATTTCAGCTTTCGATACGCTGTTTTCTAATAATCATATCCAGATGCTGAAGGTTCTTCTGCCTTATATGGACAATCAGTTTCAAAAAAATATTGCCATTTACATCAAATTTCAGGAGCTGCAGGTTGCCCTTAACTTTGTGAGAAAACGTCCTTATCCGCTGTGTGGCTGTATGATCCGTCCGGATGATACAGATCCAGCCCAGGTAGTGAAACGCCTTCTTCCCCTATGCACGAAGGAAGAAAAAGAACAGCTGAACCAGATTCTGAAGGTTTTGCAATCTATGTCGCAATATCAGGAGATGATGCATACCATGGAACTGATGAAGGATTTCATGCCGGAAGGGGATTCTTCTTCTCCTTCGAGCATGACGGATATGCTGATGGGAATGCTGACCCCCGAGCAGAAGCAGATGTTCGATCTGTTCTCTGCCATGGGTGATTCCTGATTTTCCGAAACAACAACCGGATTTTGAAAAGAAAGGATGATGCCCCTTATGACAAATGAATGGATGAACGATCCCTCTTTACAGGAAATTGCCCCTTATAAGCTGCAATTTCTTCAGGCCCTGATCTTCGAAAGTGCTTCTCTATCCAGGGAGCAGATGATGCCGTTTCTCATGGCAGTAATGAAGCGTGGAAAAGAAAAGAACATCAACTTTACGGACCAGGAATTCCAATCCATCGTTCATGTTCTTAAAAAGCATGCTTCTCCGGAAGAACTGACCAAAATGGAAAAGCTTATGAGTTTTCGAAAATAATAACAAAAGGGAGAAAGATATCAGGCGGAATGGGCTTTGAATTAAATAATATCCCTGCAGCTAATCACTGCCCATTCCCTGCTGTGCCTGCAGATTTCAATGGAATTTCGCATTACTGAATCTTCTTCATATAAAACAAAAAGCTCCCCAGTGACGGGAAGCCTTAGTTTTCGGATTAATCCTGAGCGATGATCTCTTTCTTGTTGTAGGATCCGCAGTTCTTACAGACTCTGTGAGGCATCATGAGTGCTCCACACTTGCTGCACTTAACTAATCCGGGTACGCTCATTTTCCAATTAGCTCTTCTCTTATCTCTTCTAGCTTTAGAAGATTTATTCTTAGGACAGATAGACATCTTTACACCTCCTTATTAAACGCATCATAAATATCTTTGATAGCCGCCATTCTCGGATCCGGTACGAACTGGTCGCACCCACAATCGCCTTCATTCAGGTTCTTTCCACACACCTTGCAAATCCCCTTACAATCCGGCTTACACAGGATCTTCGTCGGCATATTAAAACTTATCTCACTTTCCATGAAAGCATCTACGTCAAACTCGTATCCGACCATGAAACTCTGTTCATCTGCGTCTTCTGATTGCTCTGTCGCTTCCGGAGATGCCAGTTCATACTCCATCGGAACATGTACCGTTGTTCTCACCGGCTGCAGACATCGATCACAGGGAATTTCCAAATCAAGCTCCATAGTCCCCGTAAGCAGGATTCTGTTGTTTCCGATATTCTGAAACGTAATCTCTGCATCCGTTTTGGAAAGGATTGGATACTCAAAACCAAAATATTCAACCGTTCCGGGTTCATACGTAAAGCTTTCTCTTCTGACTTTTCCCTCAGAAGTAAAAACATCTGTCAGATTAATCAACATATCTTACTCCCTCAAAGTGGGTGTCATGCCATAGCAAACATACTATCGCACACTTCAACTATTATAGCGATGGTCGATGACTTTGTCAAGGGGCTCTTTTCATTTTTCCAGAACCCATTTTCCAGAACTATTTCTGAACCAGTGCTGCGGTTTCTCTAGCAATGGCAAGCTCTTCGTTCGTAGGAATTACCAAAACCTTCGTACGGCTATCCTTCGTCGAAACAATGAGTGCTTCGCCACGCTTCTCATTCTCCTCTTCATTCAGGGCAACGCCCAGATATCCAAAGTACTTGCAGATCAGGCTTCTGACAAAACCGCTGTTCTCGCCGACACCTGCAGTAAAGCAGATTGCATCCACACCATTCATGGCTGCCGCATAGGCACCGACATACTTTGCAACACGGTAGCAGAACGCATCCACGGCACGGATACAGTTCTCTTTATCCTCCACATAGCCTTCTTCCAAATCACGGAAATCAGAGGAATAATCCTCAGACAGACCATAAATTCCGGATTCCTTATTCAGGATATTCAGAACCTCATGAACATCTTTGTTTTCCTTATTGCAGATAAATTCTACAATCGCAGGATCCAGATCACCGGAACGGGTTCCCATGATCAATCCCTCTAACGGAGTAAGGCCCATGGAAGTATCTACACACTTACCATTCTTTACCGCAGATACACTGGCACCGTTTCCAAGGTGGCATACGATCAGCTTCAGACTCTCATAATCCTGTCCAAGAAGTTCCGCAGCCTTCTTCGATACATAGGAATGGCTGGTTCCGTGGAAGCCGTAACGACGGATCTTGTAATCCTCATAATAACGATACGGAAGTCCGTAAAGGTAAGCCTCCTCCGGCATGGTCTGATGGAATGCGGTATCGAATACAGCAACCATCGGAGTATCTTTCATGAGCTGCTGGCAGGCACGGATGCCGATCAGGTTTGCCGGATTATGTAACGGCGCAAGATCATTACACTCTTCAATTGCCTTTAATACCTCTTCGGTAATCACGGTAGAGCTTGCAAACTTCTCTCCACCATGCACAATACGGTGTCCGACTGCTCCGATCTCACCAAGCTCCTTCACAACACCGGTCTTTTCATCGATCAGTGCAGAAAGCACCATCTGGATTGCAGCGGTATGATCCGGCATGGGAGCTACAGTAATCTGCTTTTCTCCCCCCTTCGGGGTATAAACCATACGGCTTCCTTCAATTGCGATTCGTTCGCATAAGCCCTTTGCAATGACCTCTTCCGATTCGGAATTGATCAACTGGAACTTCAAAGAAGAGCTTCCACAGTTAATAACTAAAATATTCATTCTTCTAATCCTCTCTTTATCAAGCTTTTAAGATAACTGTGCCTGTACGGCTGTCAGTGCCACAACACCAACGATATCCTGCCAGGAACATCCTCTGGACAGATCGTTTACAGGCTTTGCAATTCCCTGAAGCATCGGTCCGTATGCTTCTGCCTTGCCCAGGCGCTGCACCAGCTTATAACCGATATTGCCGCAATCCAGATTCGGAAAAATCAGGACATTCGCTTTACCTGCGACTTCACTTCCGGGTGCCTTGGACTTTGCAATGGAGGGAACGAGTGCCGCATCCGGCTGCATCTCACCATCGATACACAGTCCGGGATACTGCTCATGGGCAATCCTGGTTGCCTCTACCACTTTATCTACCAGCGGATGCTTTGCACTTCCCTTCGTGGAATGGGAAAGCATCGCAATAATCGGCTTTGCTCCGACCAGACTCTTAAAGCTTCTTGCAGAAGAATCGGCAATTGCAGCAAGCTCTTCTGCAGTAGGATCCTGATTCAGGCCACAGTCTGCAAACAGGAAGGTTCCGTTCTCTCCATATTCGCAGTCCGGTACACACATCAGGAAGAAACCGGATACCAGCTTCACGCCGGGCGCTGTCTTCAGAATCTGTAAGGCAGGACGAAGGGTGTCTGCAGTTGCATGGCATGCACCTGCTACCATTCCGTCTGCATCATTTGCCTTAACCATAATGACACCGAAGGTCAGGGGATCACTTAACAGGATCTCTCTTGCCTTCTCTACGGTCATTCCTTTATTCTTACGGGTTTCGTATAATAATTGTACATAATCTTCCAGCTTCTCACAAAGGAGTGGATTCACAATCTTTACTCCTGTCAGATCAATCTCCAGCCACGTTGCCCCGTCCATGATCTTTTCTGCATCGCCAATCATAATGATATTGGCAATTCCTTCCTGAATAATCTGGGCTGCTGCAATCAGCGTCCTCTTATCGGTTGTCTCCGGAAGGACAATGGTTTTCCTGTCCATTCTTGCCTTATCTTTAATAATATCAATGTACGACATCACACTGTCTCCTTTCACGGCTTATGTAAAAATAATAGCCCATTCTGCCTTTTCCGACAAGTACCCTATTGGAAAAACTTTGTGCAATTTTCGAAACATTTTCGCCTCTTTTTTTAATTGCCGATCCGGTCTTCCCTATGATATAGTTGCTAAAAAGGAGTACACTATGAAAACAGCCGCAGTAATTGCAGAATACAACCCCTTTCACAAGGGACATGAATATCATTTATTAAAGACCCGTGCGATGGCAGAGGCTGATTACATCATCGTTGTAATGAGCGGAGACTTCGTACAGCGTGGAGCTCCTGCACTGATGAACAAATATCTTCGTACGAAAATGGCTCTTGCAGGGGGAGCTGATGTTGTAATTGAACTGCCCTCCCGCTATGCTCTTTCCAGTGCCGAAGGCTTTGCAGAAGGAGCTGTTTCCCTGATTGACCGTCTTCGTGTGGTCGATCTGCTTTCCTTTGGAAGCGAATGTGGAAATGCCACACAGCTTTCTCATTACGCCCAAAGTCAGCTTACCTTAGAACAGGATCCGGAATACCATAAAGCACTTGCTTCTTATCAGAAACAGGGTCTTTCCTATCCGGCAGCTGTGCAGAATGCCTTACAGGAGCCTTCCGGTTCCATTTATATGCCAAACAACATTCTTGGTATCGAGTACTGTAAGTCGCTGATCCGCCGCCATAGCCATATTACACCGGTTTCCATTCTGCGAAAAGGGGAAGGCTACCACAGCCCTCAGCTTTCTTCGGATTCCGGAAGCTATTCTTCTGCTTCCGCACTCCGCAAGGCAGCCGGGATTCATGAAGATTCTCTGGACTCGCTCCTTATGGATACCGCCTTCGTTTCCCAGATTCCGGCACAGGTACTTCCAATCTGGAAGTCAGATCCGGAAATATATTACGGAATTACCGAAGCCGATTTTTCCCTGCTTTTACATTATAAGCTGCTCTCTGACCGGGCAGATGGCTACTCCTGCTTTGAAGACTGCAGTGAGGAGCTTTCCCTGAAAATCCGGAAGTATCTTCCTCAATACCGTGATTTTTCCGGCTTCTGCCAGCTATTGAAGTCCAGGGATCTCACTTATACCAGAATCAGCCGCGTATTGATGCACATTCTGCTTGAGCTGCGTAAGGACGAAGTCTTTCTTAAGGATTCTGACTCTTGTTTACAGATTCCCTATGCAAGACTCCTGGGCTTCCGTAAGAATGCTTCACCGCTTTTAAACCGTATCAGGAAGGAAAGTGAAATCCCACTGATTGCAAAGCCGGCAGATGTTTCTATGCTTTTATCCAAAGATGGATTGTCCCTGTTTAAAGAGGATGTCCGGATTGCCCATACCTACGAGGCTGTCGCTTCCAGCAAAAATCACACGCTATTACATAATGAATACCAGCAGTCCCCGATTGTCTGGTAATGAAATGGAGGTATTTCATGAAACCGTTTATGGATCAGGATTTCTTATTACACAGTGATGTGGCACGGAGACTTTACCATGAAGCAGCAGAAACGATGCCGGTTCTGGATTATCACTGTCATATCAGCCCAAAGGAAATTGCAGAGGATCGCCATTTTGACAACATCACCTCTTTGTGGCTTGGAGGTGACCATTATAAGTGGCGTTTCATGCGCGCCTGTGGTGTGGAGGAACGCTTTATCACCGGCAATGCTCCGGATAAGGAAAAATTCTTCAAATGGGCAGAGGTCCTTGGCAGAGCAGTCGGCAATCCACTCTATCACTGGAGTCATCTGGAATTACAGCGTTACTTTGACTATCACGGCATTCTGAATAAAGATACCGCAGAGCAGGTCTGGAACCTTTGTAATGAAAAGCTTGCCGATCCCTCCATGAGTGCCCGCTCCATCATTGAACGCTCCAACGTCACCCTGCTTTGTACCACGGATGATCCGGTAGATTCCCTGGAATACCATATGCAGCTTGCAGAAGATAAGTGTTTCCCTGTACAGGTTCTTCCGGCATGGCGTCCGGACCGTGCGGTTTCCATCGGGAAACCGGATTTTCCGGATTACATTCATACTCTTGCAGAGGTTTCCGGAATTTCGATTACTAACTTTAAAGATTTGAAAAAGGCTCTCTCCATCCGGATGGATTATTTTGCCGAAAGAGGATGTCTCGTCAGTGACCATGGTCTGCCTTATGTCATGTTCTCTCCTGCCTCTGACTCTCTTATCGAAGAAATCTTTAATAAAAGAATGCAGGGACAAATGGTGGATGCACAGGAAGAACTGCAATATGAAACGGCACTCCTGCTTTTTCTCGGCCGGGAGTACCGGCACCGCAACTGGGTGATGCAGCTTCACTATGGGGTACGCCGTGACAACAATCGCAAGATGTTCGCCCGCATCGGTGCCGATACCGGCTTTGACAGCATCGGAGATTGTGCTCCCGTTTCTACCCTTGCAGAGTTTTTAAATGCCCTGTGCCAAAGCGATGAGCTTCCGAAAACCATCCTCTACAGTCTTAATCCGCATGATAACGAAGTGATTGACTGTATCATGGGATGCTTTCAGGATTCGACCGCCATATCAAAGCTGCAGCATGGAAGTGCCTGGTGGTTTAACGATCATAAGAACGGCATGCAGAACCAGTTATTATCTCTGGCTGCCTCCGGCAACCTGTCCGGCTTTGTCGGAATGCTGACCGACTCCCGGAGCTTTATCTCCTACACGAGACATGAATACTTCCGACGGATTCTTTGTAATCTGCTTGGTGAACTGGTAGAAAATGGAGAATTTCCGGATGACCTTGCGACCTTAAAAGAAATTGTGAAGGATATTTCCTACCGGAATGCTGTCCGCTATTTCGGATTTGATCTTCCGGCAGATGAAACTATTGAAAAGCAGATTTCTTTTATCAAGACTCAAAAATGATCCACTGGATCATTTTCCCATATACATGGCAGCATAAAATCAGCCGGTGCATATCATGATATGCACCGGCTTTTCTATGATCACTTTCATCACTTTTTAAAATACACAATTCAAATCTGCTCTCAGACTATGACTATCGCTGTACTCTTCCGGAAGCATCTCCTCCTGCCAGGGTTTCCACTTCCTTCCGCGATACCAGATTAAAGTCCCCCGGAATCGTATGCTTTAATGCAGAAGCCGCTACCGCAAACTCCAATGCCTCCTGAAATTTCTTACCATCCAGCAATCCGCAGATTACACCGGCTGCAAAGGAATCTCCTCCCCCCACACGATCCACAATCGGGCGGATCTGATATTCTTTTGAATGATAGAACTCCTTCGTATCCCTTGCATACATGCACGCCGACCATCCGTTATCAGAAGCCGAATGACTGACACGTAAGGAAGAAACACAATATTCAAATCCAAACTTTTCTACCATCTGTTCAAAAATCGAACGGTATCCGGCAAGCTCAAGATTACCGCTTACCACATCAGTCTGTGCCGGTTTAAAGCCAAGTACAAGTTCCGCATCCTCTTCGTTTCCAATGCAGACATCTACATATTTCATCAGTTCGGTCATAACACGCTGTGCCTTTTCAGAGGTCCACAGCTTCTTACGGAAATTCAGATCCACCGAAACCTTTACGCCATGCTTCCTGGCAGCAATCAGTGCTTTCTCGGTAAGCTCTGCCGCAGAATCCGAGATGGCTGGGGTGATTCCGGTAAAATGGAACCAGTCCGCATCGGCAAAAATGGCATCAAAATCAAACTCCTGCTCTGTTGCCGTGGAAATCGAGGAATGAGCACGGTCATACACCACCTTGGACGGACGCATGGCAGAACCGGATTCCAGATAATAAATACCAAGACGTTCCCCGCAGCGTGCAATGTACTTCGTTCCCACATTATACTTGCGTAATGCAGCCACGGCACATTCCCCGATCTCATTATCAGGTACTGCCGTCACATATTCGGTATCGTATCCATAATTGGCAAGGGATACAGCGACATTCGCCTCTCCGCCTCCATAATGAATATCAAATTCATCTGCCTGAATAAACCTTTCAAAATTCGGGGTAGACAGCCGGAGCATGATTTCCCCCATCGTAACTACTTTTGACATGAGCGGATTTCCTCCTTCTTCTGTACTGCCTGACGGCTCAATTCCGTAATCCGGTCAAACGCACCTGCCTGAATCAGATCCTTCTTCACCATCCAGCTTCCTCCACAGGCAAATACCTTCTGGAAGCTTAAATAGTCCTCCATATTGGCAGGGCCGATTCCGCCTGTAGGCATAAAACGCACATTACCGTAGGGAGCACTCAATGCCTTAATCATCTTGACACCGCCTGCCGCTTCTGCCGGGAAGAATTTCACTTCCGTAAGTCCCAGGCTCAATGCCAGTTCAATTTCCGACGGAGTCATGATTCCGGGAATCACCGGGATCTTTTTCTCCTGACAATGCTTTACGGTTACCGGATTTAATCCCGGGCTTACAATAAACTTTGCACCTGCTGCAACAGCGCGGTCTGCCTGATCGGTTGTCAGTACCGTTCCTGCCCCGACCAGCATTTCCGGATATTTTTCACTCATCTTCCTGATCGTTTCTTCTGCGGCAATCGTCCGGAATGTCACCTCCGCACAGGAAATTCCACCTTTTAATAACGCTTCTGCCAAGGGAACGGCATCTCCTGCATCATCTAATGCAATGACCGGAATAATTCCGATCCCACTCATCTGTTCGAAAACTGGATTCATACTTCTAGCCTCCATTTCTTTTGCTGTCTGTAAATTGTCCAACGCCTTCCCAATGAACGCAATCTTTACAATTACAGTATAGCTTTTTTACCGGAGGATGTCTTTTCAAATCCATTACAAAAGATTACAAATCTTGTTCTGATCGTTCTTCTGCCACAATCTGGTTTCGCCCGTTCTGCTTTCCGATATAAAGCCGCCGGTCCGCACCGCTTACCATGCTGTCAATGTTAGCAAACTGTTCTCCGGCTTCCACAATACCAAAGGTCATCGTGATATGAACTTCTATTTCTTCTTTATAGAAAACCGAATGTGCATCCAGTTCATGGATAAATTCCTTCATTACCTCTTCTGCTTCATCGATATGGAATTCCGGAAAGACCAGCAGAAATTCCTCACCACCCCATCGCACCGCATAGCCCTTGCCACGCATAAAATATTTCAGCCTCTTTGCGATTTCGGTCAGCACCACGTCTCCACAGTCATGACCATAGGTATCATTGACCCGCTTAAAGAAGTCAATATCTCCAAGTGCTACACAATAGCTGATACCCCGCTTCGCATAATCCTCATAAGTCTGCTGCAGCTTTTTTTCTCCACAGCGGCGGTTATTGAGTCCGGTTAAGGTGTCCTCTTCCACAAGCTCCCGCAGAGACTTCTGCATACGTACCGCATTTCTTCCCATCTCACCCAGTTCATCGTCACGCTTTAACACCTCATAATCCAACGCATCATGAAGGTATCCCTTGGCAATATTCGCCATATATGTTTCGATCTTCTTAATCGTATCTACAAGACCTGTTGTGTAGTGGATGGTCACAAATGCAACCAGAATCATGACAAGAATTGCGATTACAACCATCGGCGTAATGGAATTGTGGATCAGCCGCTCCACATTCGCCGAAGGCTGCGCAACAAAAATCATTCCGATACAGCTTCCATCCTCCGCAAACAATGGTGCATAATAGGCAAAATAACGCTCATCCTCCACCATAACAGATGAATAAAACATATCATCAGCCTTATCTAATACATCCCGCTTTACCACAGGGCTTACCTGCGTCCCGACCACACGCTCACCCTTATGGTTCTCAAGTGTTGTTGCTACCCGGATATCCTGATAAAAAAGTGTAATATCCACGTTGGTAACCTTTTTAACAGAATCGATCAGCTCATAATCCCCATTAAGGACATGCCCGCCCTTCATAAAATAAATTGCATCTTCCGTTTCTTCCACATGATATGCCCCGGGATACAGTTCATCTATAGTTACCTGAATCGTATTGCAAAGATCCTTTAATCCCCCCTGAACCTCGTGGTACATGGATGCTGCAAACCGGTTAGTGCTGAATATGGTAATGACAAGCCCCATCAGTATAATGGGAAGCAGATTCATCGCCAGAAACTTACCATGCAGTTTTGTCACTTTCAGCTTTTTCATTCCGTTCTCCCTGATCATTCCCCTGTTTCTTTATTGTATCTCGTGAAGATAAATCTGTGCACGGTTCTGGATAATCTGTGCAACCTCACCTGCATTCTTCTGTCCGTTAAAATAAGGCTCTGCCTCTTCGGAAATGATATTAATCAGTGTATCATCATATCGACCGACATTCTTAAAGGTCTTAAGGATCTCCATAAAGTGATCCACCTCTTCCCGGGTCATCGGATCGATCGTAACCTCTACATCATCAATATAGATAATATCATCATAATATTCCTTATTTCCATTCTCATCCATATAATAAGGACGATCCATAGCTTCCTCGGCCCGTTTCTCCAACACCTTCATGCTGAGAGGAAATCCGGGTGCTTCATTCTGATAGTCTTCTGTCAGATAATACCTCAGGAACTGCCATGCGGCATCCTGATTCTTTGACTTCGCAGAAATTGCAAACTGCATGGTCGGTACAAGAACGGAGCCATCCTGATCTGTGGAAGGAAAGCCAATCATGGTAATCGGTTCCCCAAAGGTTCCCTTCTCTGTATAATTGAGATTACGGAAATCACCCAGATACATCTGCTGGGTAATGACCTTTCCGGTTCTCCACAGGCTGTCATAGGAATTCCAGTATTCATCGGTATAATAATCATCAGAAATTTCAACCGGGAAGCGTTTCAGAAATTCCAATAAATTCAGAAATCCTTCATTGTTAAAATCACAATCCCCTGTACTGTAATCCACAAACTGGCTGCCGGCAAAGCTCATACACATATTCAGCATCTCACTTCTGGTTGCCCCTGCAATAAACTCCGTTCCTTCCGGCTTGGAGTCCCAGAGAGCCATCGCCTCTTCTACGGTCCAGCCACGTTCTTCCCCGACATCTGAGGTCTTTGCAACAATCGTTCTTATAGAATAAGACGGTATAAGACGATATAGCTTTCCGTCCCTGGAAAAAGCTTCCATTACATTCGGCATCAGGTCATTACGGTCAATCTCCTCATCTTTTTCGATAATGGGAAGAAGATCTGCAAACAGGCCTTTACTGATATAGCTGTCCGTTGGCATGGAATCATCCAGCAGGATAATATCGGGTACTTTACCGGACACGATATCCGTATTCATTCTGGAAATGCCTTCCTCATACTCACCTGATTCAGAGGAATAATCAATCAGACTGATCCGGTAGGTATCGTTCTTTTTATTAAACTCAATTACCCGGCTTTTTACCGTCCAGTCTGTGCTTGCCATGGCAAGGGTAATCACCTGGCGCTCCTTGACATCCTTCGGATCTACCTTCGTAAATTTAGAAACTCCATCCTGCCAGTCAGAGGCACTGGAATACGAACCATAAAACTCGGTATCACTGATCGGAATAATATTATTGATCTGCCAGACATCAATATCGGAATCCACATAGCTCATGAGCTTCGTAACGGTAGTATCACCAAGGTTATATCCATAAACCGCATAGTTATCGGATACATAGAAATCATATCCGGAACCCGGATAAAAGCTGAAGCTGTAGCTGTTTCCCGCAAGCTCTGCAGCCGTTCCGATTGTACCGTTTGCAAGATCCAGCGGATAAACCTTCATTCCATTATCCCCATAATTAATAGCTGCATATTTCCCGTCTCTGCCACGGACAACAGATGCACCATCCAATACATTTCCGGCATCCTGTCTGATGACATTGCCTACCATGTTTCCATTCTTATCAAACTTCAGAATGCTGCTTCCGCAGACAAGATACAACGCATCCTCTTCTGCAAACAGTCCATTAATATAAAGCCATCCCTGCTGTTCAACAATCTTCTTTATTTCCGGAAGTTCATTCAGATTTACACTGAACACGGTTTCATCATCCAGTGTTTTCTGCTCCAAGTAATACAGATCTTCACTGGTATCACTGCCGTCATCATATACATACACGTTGCGCAGGCAGTAAAGATTCCCCTGTGAATCTGCTGTAAATGAATTAATGGACTGATCCGGTGCCCCCTGAAGCTCATGTCCTTCCCCAAAGGTGCCGTCCTCCAGAATTTCATAAAAAATCATGGAAGAATAGCTTTCCGCAATGTCCTCTGCTGTCTCCTCCGTACCGGGCTCCGGTTCTGCCACAGTCTCTTCTGTTGCTGTATCGACATCCTCTGCTTCTGCTTCTTTTTCAGTGTTTCCGCCACCCTCAATATCGGTTCTTGGCGTTACAGCCCCATCCATCTCACGCCATTCATAGCTGTAACCGTAAACCTTATCCCCGATCTGAATCAGTCCGCCGGGTGCTGTACCACTTCCATTATAGGAAATAACCTCCTGCTTATACACATAATCCCTGGAAACTGCCTGTTGCTGCAGGTCACCCTTTTCTTTCTTTCCGCATCCGGCAAAACACCCAATCACAAGTGCCACAACCAGTAACGATACTATTACCTTTTTCATAATTGTCCTCCTTTCCTTCCGGGAATCAGAAATTCTCCCATTTTTCCTTTTCCCGCCTGCTCTTCTTTCGAAGACCATCCCTTATATCTATGATACGGTTGCCTAAATCTTTCCAGGTAAACGTCCGATGCCTCCATTTCCAAATTAAAAAGACAATCAGGATCGTCCCCGGAATGAGTAAAAACAAAAACTGAAAGATCAGAATCAATGCACACACATCTTCATAACCGCGCGCCACATTCTCCCAGAAAGGGAACCGGATTGCGGCATTCTGCATGGAACGTGTACCGAATTCCAGAATCACCGGAATCAGCGACTCCACCTTGAACCGTGTCGTGTTCTCCACAACGACCATATCATCCTCTGCCACGCCAAGCTGATCCTTCACGGCATTGTAGACGAAATGCCTGACCGGGTTTGGGGCAAGAACCTCATAATTGCTGATGCCCGCTGTTGTTCCATAAGCCTGCAGGGAATCCTCCGACAGATACACCGTCGTCTTATTTAATCCGGCACTCTTTGCAAATTTACTGCCATCCCGTTCAATGACTCCTGCCACATAATGTGGCACACCGCCAATCATCACACTTTTCCCGACAATATCATTGGATCCGAACAGCTGCCACGCACCCTCCGTATCCAGAATAATACTGTCCTGCATGAGATCCTCGCCGGTAAAATATCCTCCGGAAAGGAGCTTCACCGGATGAAACAGAAAATAATCTCCTCCGATTCCAATCGCATCAGCATCGGTGAGCTTTCCCTTTTCACTAAGAACCGTCACCTTTCCCATGGCACTATAGCCATCTACCACCAGACGCCTGTCATTCTCTTCACTATATTCATCGGCAGGAAGTGTCTCCTTCAACATCTGTTCAAGCTTCTTTTTAAACCCCGTAAACTCCATGTCGGTAAGCTTCACCTGATCTGTAAAATAGCAGCTTACCTGAACACTTTTTCCGTCCTTGTCCCATCGCTGTGCAGCCTGCTGGTCTGTCAACTGACTGGTCAGATGGTGTGACCAGATGGTTAAAACAAGAAACAGCAGCAACGATACCACCGCCATCAGGCTGAACACAATCTGCTTTATTGTAAAATTGGAGAAAAAACGTTTAAGCCTTATTCCCACTGTAAATTCCTTTCCTCAACTGTCCTTCATTTCTTATGGTTCTTAACGCATTCCTCATCAGGAGTTATCCGCAAGACGAACCTGCTTTCCTGCTTCTACCGGCTTCGTGGATGTCGTAATAACATATTCCCATCCATAAAGCGGGGCGGAAATTGCAGAATTATTATCATCTGAAGCCAATACTTCCACGCCGACCCGGGTTGCAATATAACGGTTTCCTAACGGACTGCTCTTGGATTCCACCGTCAGAATAAACTTACCATCGTTATCCTCACGGATAGCACTGTTCGGTACCACCAGTTCATATTCCTGACTACGCTGTCCTACGGAAATACTTAAGGACTGGTCTGCCTGAATGGTTGATCCACTCACATCAAATACCAGCAGCTTATTGGTTCCCGGGTTATCCGGATCCGGTTTAATCGCAGACAGCATCACCCTTGCATCCTCATAATACCAGGAATTCTGCAATTCTGCCATGTCACCGATCTGCACCTTCTTAGCCTGTTCATTGGTCACGGAGATAGAAAGGGTAAAGCCCTTGCCCTCCGGCTGGATTACTGCCATGACGTCCTCCGGCTGTGTGGTCTCACCGGCCACATATTTCACCGTAGTAATTGTTCCTGCCACCGGTGCTTTGACTGCAGAACCCATGGACTTTTCCTTCAGCTTCTCTATCTCTTCTTTCTTTTTCTGAATGTCCTTATTCGTCTTGGACAGATCCAGTTCCGCATTAATGTCTGCCGCAAGAGAGGTCTGTTCTTCCTTTAATAAGTCATAGACTGCCTGGGCATTCTTCAATGCCGCATTTGCATCAGCCAAACGGTTCTGCCACGCCACGCTCGTCTGGCTGTTGGCTGTTGTTATTTCTAAGATGTTGCGGTTTGCCTGATTCAGACGGTTCTGCGCATCCTGCACACCACCATCTGAGGATGCCGTGATTGCCTGTACTTCGGCAAGCTGCTTCTGGAGGTTTGCTAAATCTGCTTTCTTCTTTGATAATAAAGTTTGATTATTAGCATATAAGTTATTAACATCCTTCGCATTCTGCTCTATATTATCAATCAACATATGTGTTGCATTATAATCTGCAATAAGCGTTTGATAATCCTTATTATCCTTTATAGCATCATATACACCTTTATATGCATCTTCTATTTCGGTAAGTCCCACATCACCTAATTCTGGCTTTGATAAACCTTTTAATATTACATTCACGGTTTTCTTCAAACTTTCAATTGCTTTTTTTCGTTGCCCATCATAGCTTGTTGATGATGAAGTGGAAGTATTATTACCACCACCGGTACCAGTAGTAGTCCCACTTCCAGCCGAAGCTTCTGCATTGCTAAGCAGCTTCTCCAGATCCGAGATCTGCGAAGTCAGTTCCGTAATCTGTGCATTCAGACTGGCAATCGTTGCTGCCTTGTCCTTCTCAAACCGGTTCTGTGCCTCGGTGAGGTCTGTCGTTGCCTGATCCTTCGTCAATTCCTCATTCTTGGTGCTCACACCGGCATTATTGGTATCCTTCGTGCTCTGTAAGGTCAGATCATCTACATTCTTCTGACATTCCTCTACCCGCTTTTTTGCAGCCTCAAGACGGTTCTGCATATCGGTCACCTTGGCCTGTAACTGGCTGAAGCTGTCGATATTTCCATTTGCAACCTTCGTAATGACCTCCGGAGAGACATTCGCTCCGAACAATCCCTTCATATAATTCAGTTCAAGATCCTCCAGCTCCTGTTCAGCCTTCATAAGTTCATCGCTCTCGGATTCTTCCAGATAATAAATTACCTGATCCTTTTCTACGATATCCCCCTGCTTTACCGCTACACTGGTGATGACACGGGATTCCTTCGCAATGACATTATACGGATCAGAAGCCTCCACCTTGCCGGTTCCGCGCACCTTTGCCGTGATCGTTCCGGTCTGCACATACTGTGTTGCCACCTCCGGCAGGGAATAATTCATAATCGTGTTGGAAAAGAACGTCAACAGCAACATGATCGTTAAGAATATGATTGCTGCGTTCTTCACCCATTCTCTTCTTTTCGTTGTATTCTTCTCTTCCATCGTTTCTCTCCTCATCCAGCACTATCCCTTAATTCCACCCTGATACGTGATTCCTTCTACCAGATAATCCTCTCCGTAAAGGAACACCAGAATGGGCGGAACCATATAAATTGTTGCAACAGCAAATGCAAGTCCGATTTCCCCCGAATTAATCTTCGATAAAAATACGGACAACGGATGCTTATTGGAATCCGACAACAGGATCAATGGCTGTTCCACCATATTCCAATAATCAATAAATATCAAAATCGCAATTGAGCACATTGCACCCTTACAAAGCGGCATACAGATTTTCGTAAAAATCTGCCACTCGCCTGCACCGTCAATCTGTGCCGCCTCCATCACGGAAACCGGGATTCGCCGCATGTACTTCGTCAGAAGAAATACCGCAAACGGTGAGAAAATTCCCGGCAGCCAGATCGCCCAGTTGGTATCTAAAATATGCAGCCAGTCTGAAACCAGATAATTGGGAACCAGAGTCACCTGATACGGCATCAGCATTAAAATAATATAAACAAAGAAAATCAATTCCTTGATTCTTCCACGGTATCTTGAAAATCCGAATGAGGCACCTGCCGCTACCAGTAACTGAAAAACCACAATCGGCACAACCAGAATTACGGAATTCCAGAATTTCAGCAGATAATCCGGACTCTTAAACAGAACCGTTACATACTGGCTGAAGGATACCATATCCGGAATAAATTTTAAATTTACCTTAGATGAAATAAATACCTTGCCTCCGGAATCCGTTGTGGCAAAAACCTGTCCATAGTTGGCAGCAATCTCTGATGATGACATAAACGAATTGGTAATCGTTAAAATAATCGGCATCAGGAACAGTACGGCAAAGCATCCTGCCACCATCGTTCCCAACAGAATCCGTATCATCCGACGGGTATTTTTAATTTTCTTCCTGCGTTTCAGCCGGCGGCTCCAGAGCTCCGCAGGATCCCTCCTCTTCATGCTCATCCTTCCACATCCTTTCCAAAATAATTCTCGGTAAGGAAAAGGATACCGATAATGATGACCATCACAACTGCCATCATGATGGCCGCTGCAGACATTTTCTGATAATCCAGCTTGCTGAACGTGTTGTTCATAAAATGCTGGAGCATATACATCGTCGGATAAGGATAATCTCCCTTTAACAGATAGATTTCCCGAAATACCTTAAAAGAATTAATCAATGACATAATTGTCACAAACAAAATGGTCGAGGACAGATACCGGAGCTTGATATGCCAGAAAATCTGCATCGGCGTTGCACTCTCCAATACCGCGACCTCTAAGATATCCTTCGGTATACTGCTCAGGGCAGACATAAACAAAATCATATTATAGCCCAGGTTTTTCCACAGAAACAATACAATAATTACCACCTGCGCATAATCAGAATTCAGCCAGTCGATCTTGTCCTTTCCGAACCAGCCGATGACCTCATTCATCATTCCGTTATAATGGAACAGCACCTGCCAGATCAGTACCACTGAAGCAATCGGCACCATCATCGGACTTAGGAAAAAGGTCCGGAACTGGCTTTTAAAAGGGATCTTACTCTCCATCAGAATTGCCAGAAGAAGTGATAAAACAACTGCTAATGGCATTGCTATTGCCGAAAATGTCATCGTATTAAATGCTGCCTGACGGAATGCTGCGTTCTCAAATACCATTTTAAAATTGTCAAAGCCTACAAACTCTGCATTGATCGGATTATCAATCACCGAATAATAAATCACAATAAAAAAGGGCAGGACAAAAAACAGCAATACTCCCAGAATACTGGGAAGCAGAAAGCCATTGGCCATCCACTTCCCCGGATTCTTATGACTACCGGTTTTACCTGCTCTGATTGCGGAGGGATTTTTCTCTCCTCTTTTTCCTGTATGCTTAGCGATTTTCATTGACATAAACCTGAATTCTGTTCTGAATGACATTCGAAACATCGGAAGCAGATTTCTGTCCCTTAAAGAACGGCTCCGTTTCCTCTGAAATAATGTTAATCAGTTCTTCATCTACATTATTCTGCCTTTTCTTTGCGGAAGCAATCAAGTCCTTCACCTGATCAATGTCTTCCTGTTTTGCAGCATAAATATCCATTTCAAAATCGTTACCATAGCCCCAGGTGGTCTTTGGCTGTTCCACCTGTTCGCCATTTTCATCCGTATAATACTCCGGTGTCATATCCTTCTCAAACTGAAGCTCCAGTGCGGATTTCAGGATCGGGAATCCACTCCATCCAAAGCCGTCCACGAGACTGTTCTGATAGTCTTCCGTAAGCAGTGTCTGTAAAAACGCCCACGCTGCTTCCTTATTCCCGGATTTGGAAGAAATAGCAAGACAGCCGCCGACCGCACTGATCAGATTCCCTTCACGGTCCTTATTCGGATATCCTACATAAACCGGATTCTCCCCCATCATGCCTTCCAGCATCTGGCATTCCTTTACGGAGCTTACCGATTGCATCAGCAGAAGCAGTTTATTATTCCGAAGTCTGGTTGCTTCTCCCTCTTTCTCAGCATCATCGTTATACTGTTCCGGAAGGTTCTTCGTATATTCCAGAATTCTCGCAAATTCCGGACCGTCAAAGGAGCACTTTCCACTCTCCCAGTCAATGAACTCATCCATATTATTATATACCAGAAGATACAGCATATACTGCTGGGAAGCATAGGGAAATACCTCGCTGTCCTTATGCTGATCGATAAAGTCCATCATTTCTGAAAGTGTCCATCCGGAAAGCTCTCCTAAAACAGATTGCTTACCAACGATGGTATAGATTGAAAATTCCGTTGTGAATCCATATAACTTTCCATCCATCTCATAGGCTTCCAGCACATTCTCAACGTAGTTCTCCTTCTTTAAGCCGCTCTTTTCCATATAAGGGTACAGATCTTCAAACACGCCCTTTTCCGCATAGAGTGTATAATTCAGATTGGAAAAATCTACAAGGTCAGGACCGCTTCCCGATGCCACATCGGCATTAAACTGGGTCAGTCCCGACTCCCAGTCATCCTGTCCATAGGTCTTCACGGAAATATGGTACTTGTCACTGCTCTTATTAAAATCAATTATGGCACTCTTCACATTATCATCAAGCCACAGCGTTCCGAGTGTTACTTCTTCCTTCTGTGCAACCTCTGAGGATTTCTTCTTTTCCAGAAGCAAAAGCTCAGCTTCATTATTATTACCGTCATAGGTAGAAATAATAACCCAGATTCTTCCATCCGGCAGTTCACCGAAGTAATTCACATTATTGCCGTTCACATCAGCATCCAGCCAGTCAAAAAGCTTCGTAAAGGTTCCTGCCGCCACATCGGCTGCATAAACCGTATTCTGATCATTTACCAGAAAGTCACAGCTGATACCTGTCATACAACCATTGATGTTCATCAGCTCCTTATCAAACTTCAATGGATCAGACAAAGCCTTTTTCGTAAGGTCAATCTTACGGATCTCCGTACCGGTATTTCCATAAAGAGTTACATAAATTTCTCCATCCTTTGATGCAAACATCTGATTGATATAATCGGACAGGGATATAGCTGCAACCATTTGCAGATCACCGGAAAGCACATAAATACAGGGTTCATTGCTGTTAAAGAGATAGATATTTCCCTGTGCGTCAATATAGAAGCTTCCAAGGTAAGCATCCTTTGCGACACCATTCTCTTCCGAAAGCTCTTTCTGACCGGTAATCTCCCCACTCTCCGGATCCATATACCAGAGGGCATAGCTGCCTGATCCATCCTGATACTCACCATTTTCATCCTCAGTATTGGTCCATTCATAAATCAGCAGGGCAATCTTACCATCCGGCGTTATCTGCATGGCAGAAACTGAAGCTTCTCCAACGTCAAGGGAAATCATTTCGGATTTCCTGCTCTCGAAATTATATTTTGAAATGCCGGTTCTGCTTTTTCCTGTTTCATCATCCCATGCTTCCGTGTAATAAAAAACTTCGTTTTCATGGTTAATGGCAGAACCGATATAATCCGAACTTCCAAGATTAAAATATTCCGGCACATAGATATACTCCGGTCTTTCGGCACCTGCTTCCTCTGTCTTCTTACCGCCACAGCCAGCCAACAGACTTAAGGATAAAAGCATAAGTACTGTAACAAATAATGTCTTCCGCTTTTTGTTTGATTTCATTCCACACCTCATGATCTTGTATAGTCAAACGATATTGTATACAGACTATAGCATATTTATTCCCGCAGGACAATGCGGGGATTCTTAAGATTATCTTAAACCACTTGGACGTTATTTTTAATTCTTAAAACTGTGAATTGGTGCAGGAATCCGTCCTCCACGGTTCACAAAAGCTTCGCAGGAGAAGCCGTTTACCGGCATAATCGGGGCGTATCCCAATAGGCCTCCGAACTCTACGTTCTCACCAACGCCCTTTCCGATCACCGGAATGATACGGACAGCTGTTGTCTTCTGGTTAATCATACCGATTGCCATCTCATCCGCAATGATTCCGGAGATGGTCGTATCCGGTGTGTCCCCCGGAATGGCAATCATATCAAGTCCAACCGAGCATACGCAGGTCATGGCTTCCAGCTTTTCAATAGTAAGAGCACCGGCATCTACCGCATCAATCATTCCCTGATCTTCGCTGACCGGAATAAATGCACCGCTCAATCCTCCAACGTAGGAGGAAGCCATAACGCCGCCTTTTTTCACCTGATCGTTTAATAACGCAAGTGCCGCAGTCGTTCCCGGTGCTCCGGCATGCTCTAATCCAATTTCACACAAAATATCTGCTACGGAATCTCCGATTGCCGGAGTCGGTGCCAGAGACAGATCGACAATACCGAACGGAACATTAAGACGTCTGGAGGCCTCCTGTGCTACAAGCTGCCCGACTCTTGTTACCTTAAATGCCGTCTTTTTAATTGTTTCACACAGAACCTCAAAGTTCTTTCCACGGACCTTTGTCAGGGCAGTCTTTACCACTCCCGGACCACTGACGCCGACATTGATGATCTTGTCTGCTTCAGTTACGCCGTGGAATGCACCTGCCATGAACGGGTTATCATCCGGTGCATTGCAGAGAACGACAAGCTTCGTACACCCTAAAGAATCCTTGTCCTTTGTTAAGACAGCCGTTTCCTTGATTACTTCTCCCATCAGCTTCACCGCATCCATATTGATACCGGTTTTGGTAGAACCCAGGTTTACGGATGACATGATTCGTTCTGTCTGGGACAGAGCCATCGGAATGGAGCGGATCAAAAGCTCCTCCGCCGGTGTCATTCCCTTTGCAACCAATGCCGAATATCCTCCGATAAAGTTCACTCCGACATCCTTGGCCACACGATCTAAGGTCTTTGCAATCTCCACAAAATCTTCTTTTGTTTTGCATGCTGCCCCGCCGATCAGACCAATCGGTGTCACTGAAATACGTTTGTTCACAATAGGAATTCCAAATTCCTTGGAAATTTCTTCACCGGTTCTTACCAGATCCCTGGCAGCATCATAAATCTTATGATAAATCCTGTCATTTAAACGCTGCAAATCTGAATCAATGCAGTCTAACAGACTGATTCCCAGCGTAATGGTACGGACGTCAAGATTCTCCTTGTCGATCATTTCATTCGTTTCTACTACTTCGCGTAAGTTAATCATGCTTCTGCTCCCTTAATTGTTCCCTTTATTTTACCTTTGTTTATTGTAACTGTTCAGTACCTTCACAGTTACTGTATATTCATATATTTGAGGACTAGATACGATGCATTTTATCAAAAATTTCTTCCTTCTGACATTTGATTTCAACACCAATTTCGTCACCAAGAGCCTTTAACTCATCTGCCACATCTCCGAACTGCTTCGGGCATTCCTTTGTATCCACGATCATCATCATATTGAAAAACCCCTGTACAATTGTCTGTGAAATATCTTCGATGTTGATCTGATTCCCGGCCAGATACGTGCAGACCTTTGCAATAATCCCTACGGTGTCTTTTCCTACTACGGTAATAATTGTTTTTTTCATAATGTTCTCCTTAAATCATATATTTTTATTTATTTTTATCGTAACTGTTCAGTACTTTCACAGTTACTTTTTATCTTTTAAATTCACGCATATAACAGACTGATAGATCCTGCGCATCAGCCTTTCATAATCTGCCCTGGCTCTTCTGCAATCGGGCTGTGATCAGGCAATGTGAATCACCTTAGATACCTCGTTCCGGGAGGCCACATACATTGGAAAATCCATGTTCTTTCCCTGCTCCAGGGTAACCTCAATCCGTACCGCCTCATAAGCCAGCTCCGGCATATTGTTTTCCTTGCTTAAATGGCCAAGCACAACCGCCTGTAAATTATCATGGATCAGGGAGCAGAGCAGCTGGCCTGCACGTTCATTCGATAAATGTCCACGATCTCCCAAGATTCTCTGCTTTAACGGGTAAGGATACGGTCCGGCCTGCAGCATATGAATATCATGGTTTGCTTCTAAAACCAGGGCATCCATCCCTCTTAAGGATTCAATCGTATAGTCATTATACGTTCCAAGATCAGTCACAATTGCGATCCGTTTCTTTCCATGCTGGATCCGGTATGCAACCGGTTCGGCCGCATCATGCGAAATCTTTAATGGATTACAGACCATATCTTTAATTATAATTTTTTCATCTGCGCAGACAGGATGAAACAGCTCATCAGGAATTTTCCCCACAGACGGCATATTCTGAATTGCCCGGATCGTTCCGTTCGTTGCATAAATGGGTGTGCCATATTTTCTGGCTAAAACACCAAGTCCCGCAATATGATCAGAATGCTCATGTGTAACAAGAATTCCATCAATGTCTCTCATGGACACTCCCAGTTCATTCAATCCTGCTTCTGTCCTCTTTCCGCTGATTCCCACATCCACAAGCAGATGGGTAGTATCCGTTCCTGCATAAATACAGTTTCCACTGCTTCCACTGGCAACACTGCACAATCTCACGTCCGTTCCTCCTTAGTTACTCCAGTAGATGTCGATCACATCGCCATCATGAAGCGTTTCCATATATTGTGCCGGTTTGCCATTTAAGCTTGTCACAATATTTTTCCCTTTCGGTCTTGTCAGATCGAAGTCAATTTTATCAAATACATCCACAAATACATAGGATGGTTTTCCGCTTAACGTCACCGGTGAGCGGTTCACCACAACAATAATCGTTGTCGGTCCGGCCGGTTTCTTTTCTTCGTCAGAAGCTTCTGTGGAAGTTTCTGACGCCGCTTCCTTCATAGAATTCGCTTTTGCATTTCCTGCTATACTTTCTTCTGTCTCTTCTTCTGCTTCTTCCCCATTTAGTTCTCCGTAAGCCCCGCTTCCGGTCTCATTCTCCAGATCAAAGTTCACAGTAAAATTCTCATAAACCGGAGTATCCCATTCTGCACTCTGGTGGTTTACGAAAATCTCACGGCCAGGTGTCAGGGAAAGATCCATAAATTCTGCAATCTGCTGTACGGTATAGTAATTCAGCATTTCAATTTCATCGTTCTCCCGAATTTCATAATAGGAGGACTGCAATACTCCATTCACCTGTGCAAATTTTGGGATCTCAACCTTATTACCATTCACAACCACACAAATGCTTTCCGTTGCTTCCGGCAGATCTCCGATCGTGGCCTTTGCCGCATCCCCGGCGGTAGATTCCGTTACCCCAATAATATCATTTTCGCGTACTGTGGTATTCAAGTCTACGATCTTTCCATTGACTTCTATGACGGCTGCCTCGCCGCGCAGCCCGCGCACCATCCGCTGCTTGCCGTTCACCTGGAAGGTCAGCTCTTTCCCACGCTTCGGGAACAGTCCATCCTTCGGGAATTGTGCCTGCAATGCCACATCGGCAACCGTCAGATTGTTATTATCGTACATCTTAATCCTGCTGCCGTTGAAGCTTACAAAGATAAAATTATTGTTCTGTTCATAGTAATTCATGCAGATACCAACCGGCGTAACTAAAAGGCTGTCCTTCTTAATATCCTCCTGAAAGACTACATTCTGCATAACCTCTTCACCCCGGAGGGCAACACGCTCCTTTGCAATGCCAAGCTTTTGGGCAACCGCCTCGGCATAGCCTGCCATCTTGCCGCCGCCTCCGACGATAAAGACCGCGCTCACCGGCTTTCCACCGTTTAATTCCATAATCTTGTCTGCCACCTGTGTGGACATCTCTTCAATCACCGGTGCCAGAAGCTCATTTACTTCTTCGCTGCGAATCGTCTGTGGGAGAAGCATGATGTCCATATAAGAAACGGTATCGCTCTTTCCGGCCTCCCGTTTGATCCGTTCTGCCTCTGCAAAGTCCACCAGACAATGCTTTGCAATCGTTTCTGTTAAGATATCTCCCGCAACCGGAATCATTCCATACGCAATGATACAGCCATCGTTCGTAATGGAAATATCACTTGTTCCGGCTCCAACATCAATCAGTGCAATATTCAGCATCCGGAACCGTTCCGGTATTGCAAGCTGGATGGCTGCAATGGGCTCAAGGGTTAAGCTTGCCACTTCCAGTCCTGCAATCTCTACTGCTTTATACAGACCATCTACAACATCATCCGGAAGGAACGTGGCAATCAGATCCACGCCGATATTTCTTCCCTTATGTTCCTCAAGATTTCCCATCGGATACCCATTCAGATAGTAGCGTACCACAGAATGACCGACACAGTAGAATTTCACATCACTGTCTTTTTCTTCATTTAAGAACTCCTGATAAGCCTTCTCCACACCGGAGGATACCAGACGGTATATATCATCCTTTGAAATCTCCTGCTCATTCTGAAACTGGATTTCTTCATGAGTTGTCACCGTGCGAAGCACACGTCCTGCTGCCGCAATACAGACCCCTTTCAGCTTTTCACCGATCGCTTCCTCCAATTCCTGTTTCACCATACGGATGGTGTCTCCTACCTTCTGGATATCATGTATCTGTCCGTCCAGCATAGCACGGGTATCGTGCTCCTTCACCCGCTGTGCTACAACAATGAACCGGTTCTGATTCCGGTAGCCTACCGTTCCCACAATACTTCTGGTTCCAATATCCAGACCAAACACATATGTACTTGCGTTTCTTTTTTCTTCGATCACAGATACTCCCTAACCTTCCTGTCGATTTGTTCAAAACTGTCTTTAAGCTCCCCACTGTTATCAATCACAAAATGGCATGCCTTCCGGTATTCTTCCTCTGAAAGCTGCGACTGCATGATCGCATCAATTTTTTCATCCGAATAGTTCCGGGCTTCCTTTAACCGTTTACGTCTTATTTCCTCTGCCGCATAAATATACCACATATCATCCACAATATCCAGATATCCACACTCAATCAGGAGAGCCGCTTCGATAAACAGGAAATCAATCTGCTGCAGGCTTCTTTGCAGTTCAATTTCACTTAAAATATACTGCCGTACTGCCGGATGGATAATCCCGTTCACGGTCTCAAGCAGCGAAGCATCTGCAAAAATTTCCTCTGCCATACGCTTCTTATTAATCGTTCCGTCCTCATTTAAGATCGCCGGGGTCAATAGCTCCACAAGCTCTGCATAGCATTCCTGTCCTGGTTCCTCGACGTGATGCGCCGCTTCATCTGCAAGAATGATCTCACAGTTATAATGAATGCGGATGTATTCCAAAAGTGCCGTTTTTCCGGATCCTACTCCTCCGGTAATTCCAATCACCTTCATAAGCTGCTCCTTTATCTTCCTGTTCTGCTATTTTGCCTCATACCAGTTGATGCCCACATGAAGATCAATTTCCAGTTCTACGGCAAGGGATGAAGCATGTACCATTTCTTCTTCGAGAATCATCCTTACCTGTTCTTCTTCCTCCAATGCTGTCTCAATCAGAAGTTCGTCATGCACCTGCAAAATCAGCTTTGACTTCAACCCTTCCTTCTTAAGCCGTTCAAAGACACGGATCATGGCAATCTTAATAATATCCGCTGCCGTCCCCTGAATCGGTGAATTCATGGCAACCCGTTCGCCAAAGGAACGCTGCATAAAATTACTGCTGAAAAGCTCAGGAACCGGTCTTCTTCTTCCATATAAAGTCACCGCATAGCCGTTCTTCTTTGCATCCTTAACAAGAGAATCAATGAACTGCTTTACCTGCGGATAGGTTTCAAAATACTGCTCAATATAGGCTGCTGCCTCTTTTCTTGATATACTCAAGTCTTCACTCAGTCCAAAGGAACTGATTCCGTATACAATACCAAAGTTTACAGCCTTGGCATTTCTTCTCTGCAGGTCCGTCACTTCCTCAAACGGAATGTGGAATACCTGGGAAGCAGTTGTCCGGTGGATATCCGCATGGGACCGGTACGCCTCAATCAGACGCTCGTCCCCGGACATGGATGCCAGCACCCTTAACTCAATCTGGGAATAGTCCGCATCCATGAAGCAATAACCATCCTTTGGAATAAAAACCTTACGGATCTGTCTGCCAAGCTCCATCCGGATCGGGATATTCTGTAAATTCGGTTCTGTGGAACTGATTCTTCCGGTTGCCGTAATCGTCTGGTTAAAGGTCGAATGTATCCGGTTTTCATCCTCAATATATGCAGCCAGACCGTCTGCATAGGTGGACTTTAATTTGGTAAGTCCACGGTATTCCAGAATATGTTTTACCACCGGATATTCTCCGGATAACTTTTCAAGAACATCTGCTGCCGTGGAATAGCCGGTTTTCGTTTTCTTCCCACCAGGAAGTCCCATCTTTTCAAACAGGATCTCCCCTAACTGCTTCGGTGAATTAATGTTGAATTCACATCCTGCCTCGCTGTAAATCTCCTGCTCCAATTCGGTGATTTTACCCGAAAGAGCTTCTCCGTAATCCTTCAACGCTTCCGGATTCACGCGGATTCCTTCCTCCTCCATGGAAAAAAGCACCAGGGTGAGCGGCATCTCAATTTCACGCATCAGTCGGTCCATCTGTGTCTCTTCCAGCTTCTGCTGTAAACAAACAGCTGCCTGTGCACACACATAAGCTTCAAAGCAGCAGTACTTCAAAAAATCTTCCGGCTTTTCATTCAGCGCATCCTTAAAGGACAGTCTGCCAAATGCCTGCCCTTTCTCCGGAAGCATCAGGTTCAGATATTCATTGGCAATATCCTCTACCGTATAATCATTCTTAAGCGGATTCAACAGGTAGGCAGCCAGAATCACATCAAAGAACCGGTCTGTATCCTGTGCCTGCAAATAAGCATATTCACTCTTGATATCCGCAGTTGCAATCCGGCACTGTGCACCCAGAAGCGCTATTTTTTCTTTCAGATAGTCTTCGGTAAGAAAGCCCTGCTTCAAAACAAGGAAGCTTCCTTCTTCCTGAAGATGAAGTGCCACACCCAGCAGTTCTCCGTGCCGTCCGGCTTCCTTCACTACCTTCAGACCAATCTGCCTGTCCTTGTCAGACAATACCCTTGTAAAAAGTGCCTCCACCTCTGCAAGGTTCTCTACCAGATGAAACGAAGCAGATATTTCTTCGTTAGAAACACCCTTTTCAAATTTATTGAGTAAATTCTTAAATTCCAGCTTTTTAAATAATATATAAG
>ERZ1026860.157-NODE-157-length-52671-cov-12.580242_pt1 | contig 52671 bp, 37 predicted proteins | sample MGYA00380160_ERZ1026860 | MGnify/ENA primary metagenome ERZ1026860 (study PRJEB33269, sample SAMEA4719796) | human gut metagenome | biome: human-associated habitat; feature: organic feature; material: feces | place: Cameroon | collected 2013-10 ... | reverse complement strand
TTGACGAAGAACCGGTTTTGCCGACAGGTAAAGTGCTCTTTTGCTTGATTGTCAGCGTGTTATCTGCCACCAGTCTTGTGTGTCTTGCGGGAGAAAGGGATTTTGATTAAGTTTGCAGGAAATAGTGTATTTGTTATGACAAAGAAAACCAAGGTGATCTCCTGGATCGTGGGCGTGCTGCTCGTGGCGTTGGCGGCCGTGCTCTATTTTAAGTTCTATTTTGTCTTCGGTGACGGCGTCAAGGCCGGGGAACTCAACCAGATAGTCCACAAGGGATGGGTCTGGAAGACCTACGAGGGCAGGCTGATCCAGACAGGGTTCAACAGCACCAAGCGCAGCGGCAGCCTGCAGTCCAACGAGTTCAACTTCTCGGTGACCGACAAGGCTGTGGCTGATTCGCTGATGAGATGCAGCGGCAAGATGGTGGAGCTTCACTACAAGGAATATAACGGATGGCTGCCATGGCGCGGCATGCAGAGATATATTGTGGACAAGATTATTTCCGTGAGCAAGCCTAATGCCGCTTCGGAAGTGCCGTATATCACAGGAGGAGAGGAGGTTGACCTATGATAAAGGGGATTCTTTTCATCATAGCCGCCGTCATCTCCACCCATCCGGCCGGCAATCCCGGCGCGCGGCTGCTTACTGTGGAGGAGTCCGTGGGGCAGGGACCGAGGTCCGTGTACCCCGAGAGGGTCAGCCTCTGGTGGGACGCCTCAAGCCGGCTCACCAAGGACAGGCCTGCATATTCCAAGCCGACATACACCCTTCCGCAGAGCGAGGGACCGGGCATAGTCTATGGCCAGAGCGTCAGCCGCAACGAGTTCGGAATCAGCGGCGGAGTCTTCCCTTCGCCTGACGGGAAGAAGCTGGCCGTCTACCGCAAGGACGAGTCGGCCGTGAGCATTTTTCCGCTTTTCGACATCACCACGCGCACCGGAAGCACGCGCGAGTTGCGCTATCCGATGGCGGGGATGGCTTCCGAGAAGATATCAGACTGCATCTGCGACACCTCCGGGCACATCCTAGCGACCCTCAAGGTTGATGACTTCGACGAGGAGCGCTATCTGACGGGTGTGACCTGGTCTCCGGACGGGAAATATATCTTCGTGCAGGTGCTCGACCGTCCGCAGCACAATCTCCGGCTCAACATGTACCGGGCCTCTGACGGGTCGTTTGTCCGTACCCTGCTCACCGAGCACAACGATGCCTGGGTGGAGCCGCAGGAGGGCCTCCACTTCATCAAGGACAGCTACGATTTCATCTACAGCACCGACAACCGCGACGGCTACCGCAACCTCTACCTCTGCGACACGCTGGGCCGTATCAGAAGGCTCACCCCGTGCAACGCGGACGTGCATTATCTCGCCAATGACGGCAAGAATGTTTTCTATACTTCCGCCGAGGTCTCCCCGATAGAGAACCACCTGTTCAAGGTGGGCCTCAAGGGACTTCTGGCCGGCAGGCCCAAGAGGCTCACGTCCGAGCGCGGCTGGCATGTGATTGACATGGCGCCGGACTGCAGCAAGTTCATCGACCGCTACAGCAGCCTCAACGTGCCTGGAGTGACCCAGGTCAAGAATGCCGACGGGGAGGTGGTCAACCATATCCTCACCGCCATCGATCCGCTTGACGAGTACGCCCAGTGCAAGGTGGAGCTCGGCACGGTGAAGTCTGCCGACGGCCGCTTCGACAATTATTACCGTCTCTTCTACCCTCGTGACTTCGACCCTTCCAAGAAATATCCGCTCATCGTCTATGTCTATGGCGGCCCGCACTCCCAGATGGTCACCGACAGCTGGCTCGGCGGCGTCAGGATGTGGGAGATGATGATGGCCCAGAAGGGCTATGTGGTATATGTACAGGACAACAGGGGCACGCAGAACCGTGGCGCGGCCTTTGAGAAGGCGATCAACCGCCAGTGCGGCCAGGCCGAGATGGACGACCAGATGGAAGGTATCAGGACGCTGCTGGCCACCTGCCCGTGGATAGACCGCGACCGCATAGGGGTGCACGGCTGGAGCTACGGCGGTTTCATGACCCTGTCCCTTGCCGCCTGCAATCCGGGCTTCTTCAAGGTTGCCGTGGCCGGAGGCCCGGTGATTGACTGGAAGTGGTATGAGGTGATGTACGGGGAGAGGTATATGGACACTCCGCAGACCAATCCGGAAGGTTTCGCGAAGACTTCCTTGCTGCCGAAGGCCGCCGATCTGGGCGGGCGGGTGCTGATATGTCAGGGGGTGCTGGACGACACCGTGGTCTGGGAGCACTCGCTGAGCTTCATCCAGGAATGCATCAAGGCGGAGAAACGGGTGGACTATTTCCCTTATCCGCTTGAGCCCCATAACATGAGGGGCAGGGCGCGAGTCCATCTCTACGACAAGATCACAGACTATTTCGAGACTTATTTATGATGAGAAGATTCCTCATGGCATCCGTGCTGGCGTTGACTGTCAGCGCGGGCTGCTTTGCGCAGACCAAGGCCGAGACAAGGCTTTATGACAAGACTCTGAAGAAGCCGTCCGTGGCTTCTTTCGACAAGTTCCTCAAGAAATACCCGTCCTCGGTCTATGCAGATGACATCCGGGCCCGCAAGGATACCTTGCTGCACATCAGCCCTTACAGCGGGAAGGAAGCCGGGGACATCATCCGCGAGGCTCTCCCGGCCGGAGCCGAATTCAAGGCCATACCGCTGCGTAGCGACGGGGTAGACAGGATTTACGCCGTTTGCATAGGCGCGGACAGCCTCGGCCTGGACAGGGTGAGATTCTACTCTGTAGAGCGCGTCCAGGGCAGGCGCGGCAAGCCCGACACTTGGAAGCTGCTCGGAAGCTACGAGGCTCCGGCCGCGGACGCCGAGGGCATGAGCGAGAGGCATTTCGTGGACAGCAGCTACAGTTTCCGCGTCAAGGGGGCCGACTGGTTCGGTTTCAGCTATCTGATGTCATCTGCCGACAGGTCGCAGCAGGTGTATGCCGAGGCCAGTTACTGCCCGTCGTCAGACGCGTTTGATGTGGTGGCTTTCCGCGGCGCCAACAGTCTGGCGTTAGGCTCCGGCGAGCCTTACCGTATCACCGGGCGTGTGGAGAAAAGCCTTCTCGGAGGGGAGACGCAGCCTCAGGTGCGCCTTATGCTCTCCCGCATCGAGAAGAATCCTCTGCTTGTGGCCGTCCCTGAGCGGGACTATCTGACGGATGCCGCCATAGAATGGTGGACAGGGCACAATCCGGACGCCCTCACATCCGCAAGCAAACTCAATTTCAATATCCTTCCTTCCGAGAGTTCGCTCGTCGGGGATTTCGCTGCCGCCAAAGGCAAGGTCAATTCCTCCAGGTATCGCGCGGTCATCATGGATACAAGAGGATACACTGTCGTGGTCGTCTATCAGAAGGAGAGTTCTGACTATGTGCTGGCCTGGGTCGAGCCGGAGTGCCGCAACAAGTATCGGGACCGCCTGCTCAACAGCATTGAACTTGACGGCAGCACGATGACCATGTATTTCTACAAGGGCAGCCGCACGTTCAAGTACAGCGTGAACCTCGCCTCCAAGACCATCCGCCGGTGACGGATGCCGGAATTGTCAAGATAAATTATTAAATTTGTCTTTCCCGCCGGCGTCGCAATCGGCGGATTTGAACAGGCAGTTGACGAGCACTTATACAGGAACTGATGGCCGCTTTGGACTATGATGCAGTCGCGTGGTACGTGATGCGTGTTACATATCAGCGTGAGTTGTCCGTACAGGCCCAGCTGAGCGCTTCCGGCATTGAGACTTTCGTGCCGGTGGGCCGTGTGCGCCGCCGCAATGCCGAGGGCGTGTCGACAGGCTGGAAGACGGAACCGCTCGTGCACAACTACATCTTCGTCCGCGATACTCTCCGCAGGATCCGCGAGCTGAAGGCCGGGCTTCCGCACCTGCGATATATGATGTGCACCGACGAAGAAGGACTTTCGCGTCCGCAGGCAGTGCCGGACAAGCAGATGCAGGATTTCATGAAGGTCATCACGACCGAGGGGTCCAAGTTGCTCACGGAGCTCCCCGATCTCACCAAAGGGGATAAGGTCAGAGTGCTGATAGGCCCGTTCGAGGGGGTTGAGGGCATCTTCGTGAAGATGCCGAAGCGTCATGAAAACAGAGTCGTGGTGCAGATCCAGGGAGTGGCTGCCGTGGTCACTACATCCCTCCTGCGCCGGGACGTGGAGAAGATTTGAAAATGGAAGTGATAAAGACGGACATAGAAGGACCTCTCATCATCGAGCCGAAGGTGTTCGGTGATGCGCGGGGGTATTTTTTCGAGAGTTTCTCACAGAGGGAGTTCGACGCCAAGGTGGGAGAGTTGAGGTTCGTGCAGGACAACGAGAGCTGTTCGCGCCGTGGGGTGATGCGCGGGCTGCATTTCCAGATGCCTCCGTTCACCCAGGCCAAGCTGGTTCGCTGCGTGCGTGGAGCTGTGCTTGACGTGGCTGTGGACATCAGGCGGGGCAGTCCCACTTATGGCAGGCATGTGGCTGTGGAGCTTACGGAAGACAATCATCGCCAGTTCTTCGTCCCGAAGGGCTTCGCGCACGGCTTCTCTGTGCTCTCGGATGTCGCCGTCTTCCAGTACAAGTGCGACGGGTTCTATCATCCGGAGGCTGATGCCGGCATCAGTATCCTTGATGAGTCGCTCGGCATTGACTGGCGCATCCCTCTGGAGGAGGCCGTCCTCAGCGAGAAGGACACCCGCCACCCGCTTCTGAGCGGTTTTGAGAGTCCTTTCGTGTACTAGGGCTTCCGTCCCGGCGCCTGCCTATGGCCTCACAGTACCATCACCAGGGCTCCTCCGAGAAGCAGCAGCGAGCCTATCAGGGTTTTCCAGGTGAAGGCTTCTCCGAGGAACAGGGCCGCGAAGATGATGGTCAGCACCAGGCTGCATTTGTCGATCGGGACGACTTTGGAGACATCCCCGTGCTTGATGGCGTAGAAATAACAGAGCCAGGATGCGCCTGTGGCCAGTCCTGAGAGGATGAGGAAGAGCCAGCTGCGGGGCGAGATTGAACCGAGCCCGGTCTGGCCGTGAGTGATGAAGACCACTATCCATGCCATCAGCAGGACTACGACGGTGCGGATGGCCGTCGCCAGGTTGGAGTCAACCCCTTCGATGCCTATCTTGGCCAATATGGCCGTCGCGGCGGCGAACACTGCCGAGAGGATTGCAAATAAAAGCCACATTTTGTTCGGAATTCTATACATAGTCCACGTTCTCCTTGATGAGTATGTCCACCGGAGTATAGTTGAGCACGCGGCCTTGCTTGCCGTATATCAGGTATTCGAGCGCCGCTTTGACGGCGGAGTAGCCCTGGACGTCCGGATGCTCGGAGAGCAGGTAGGTGATATACTCCTCCTTGAGGTAGGCGATGTTCTTTTCTATCAGCCCGTATCCCACAAGCCTGACGCCGCTGAGCTTTTTGTGTTTGAGGTATTCGGCCACCATGTAGGCCCTGGAGTTGAATACTACAATCCCTCCGATATCCTTTGACCGGGAGAATGCTTCATCGAGGCTCCGGAAGCATGACGCCTTGTCCACGATGTCGCATACGCAGTCCACGAGGTTTACCTCCAGCCCCTTTTCCTTGATGTACGACCGGAATCCGTTGCGCCTCATCATGCTGTTGTGGGATGTTCCGTCGCCTATGCGCTTTGAACGTATCAGCAGGATGTCCTGGCGGCTCTTCATGCCGCTGAGCAGCAGCCGCGCCTGCATATAGCCCATTCTCAGGGAGTCCGGCCCGAAAAACGCAAGCGGACTGGCGCCCGGGACCATCTCGTCCACGAAGATGTACGGTATGCCCTTGGCTTCCAAGGCATAGGTCAGCTGGAGAGTCTCGTCGGTGAATGTGGGACCGATGATCATGGCGTCGCACTTTGTCTCAAGGGCTCGTGCATAGACCTCTCTGCAGGAGAAGAGGTCGAACTGGTCATAGTGCAGAACCTTTATCTTGAGGTCGATGTGCGAGAGCTCGCAGGCCGCCTTCTTGATACCGCTTTTGAGCTGATACCAGTATCCGCTTGTGGCTGTGGGGAGTATTGCGGTAATGCTGAACTTCTTTTTGGTCCCGATGGAGGAGACCTGAAGATTGGGTTCGTAGCCTATTTTCTTCAGTACTCCGAGCACTTTCTCCTTGCTTCTTTCAGAGACGCTGCCCCTGTTGTGGATGACACGGTCCACCGTGCCGGCAGATACGCCGGCGAGCTTGGCTATCTCTTTGACTGTCGCTTGTTTGGGAATGTTCATGGTCTTCTTTAGATTGTCAGGTCCCCGACAGGCAGGACAAAGGCCTGCGGCGTTCCCGGGGTGTTTCGGTCTGAGGTGAATGCGATATACTTGCCTGAGCGGCTGAAAGACGGATGCACATGCTCGCTCTGGACATTGCCCGATGAAGGCATGGACTGGTCCGGCCAGCACACTATCCGCGCTTCTCCTGTCTCCATGTTGAGGAGGAACAGCGGGTTCTCGTTTTTCATGTCCACATCGGCCACGAAGAACCTTCCGTCAGCCGAGCCGACACCGTGGGCGAGCTTGTATGAGAGATTGACGTAGTGCTGTCGTTTGTCCCCGCCGTCCTTGGCTATCGACACGACGCTGACTTCCCAGCCCTTGGCCGGATTGGGGTCCGAGTATCTGTGTGCCTTCTCGAAGTAGAACAGCCTCTCTCCGTCCGCGCTCCAGGTCTCGTGGGTGGTCCTGTATGGCTTGTCTGACATGACGAACGGCACTATGGTGCCCTTTTCCGTGTCTATGAGCTTGCCCCTCGCTCGTTCTTCTCTGGAGAGATTCCACATCGTTCTCCTGTCCGGCTTGCAGACGAAGGTGATGAGGTTCGGGTGCTCTGGGTTGATCATCGGGTGCTGTATCCCGTCAGGGGAAGAGTACAGCCTGGTGACCTCGCCCGTGGACAGGCGTATCCTGTAGATGGAGGTGAAGTTGTCCGGGTTGCAGGCCCTCAGCACGGTGTAGTCCCCGTCATTGGTGAACAGGCAGTTGGCTATGATCCTCTCCTCTTCGATCTTGCCGTTGGCGTCGAACAGGACGCGCTCCGCGCGGGTCTTGACGTCCACCGCATAGAGGACTCCGTCTTCCATGAATACCGCTTCATGGCCTGTGTTATATATGGAGAACGCGTCGGTCACCTTCCTGTCTGAAATCTTGGTGACTTCCCCCGTCTTCAGGTCTGAGGCGTACAGTTTCCAGACTCCGCCGTCGCGGTTGCTCTTGAAGACGGCGTGGCTGTCGTCATAGGTGAACGCCTGGTTCTCGAAGTATGGCATGAGGCAGGAGTCCACCTGCGAAAGCTGCCAGACTTCCCGCCCGGTCTTGCCGTCCGTGTAGATCTGTCTTTCGGTTGCGGGGGTCGCGCAGGCGGCGGCCAGGAGCAGGTAAAGCCCTGCGTGTACGATGTGTTTCATATTAGTTGTAAATATAATCATTGATTGAGTAATTTCATCTCTGCGGCGGCCATAAAGAAAAGCCCCAACCCTCTCGGGTCGTTGTCGGCCGTCTCCCTTGAGTTGTACCCCTCAATGCTGTCCTGCACGGACATGCTGCGGCAGATTCCTGAGAGCCTTCCGTCATCGGAGATGCGGCCCTCTATGGCCTTCCATCCTTTGACGGCATACTGCCTGTATTCCTGCGGGAGCCATCCTTTGCGCACCGCCCTTGCGAGAGCGAACACGAATGCGCAGCTTGCGGAACTCTCCTCGTAGGTCTCAGGATGGTCCAGAACCTGGTGCCACAGGCCGCTTCCGGACTGGTAGCCGACTATTGACTTGAGCAGGCGGTTGTGGATTTCGAGCAGGCTGCTGAATTCAGGGGCGCTCTCGTCCATCCTGAGGAGGATGTCAGACACGGCCCAGAGATACCATCCGTTGGCTCTGCCCCAGTGGGCGCCGAGGTGCCGGCCTTCCGTGTCGTTCCACGCGTGATACATCAGCCCGGCCTCTTCGTCGAAGAGATGGTCCCGGTATCTCATGGCCTGGGCCGCAGCTTCTTTGAGATGAGCGGTGTCTCCTGTGAGGTCGTAATAGCGCGCGAGGAATGCCCCGCCCATGAACATATCATCGCACCATACTGTCCATTTCGGTTCGGCTCTGACCCAGGAACCGTCAGGAAGCCGGTATTGCGTCTTGTATACATAGTCGGCAATCGCGTCCGAGAGCGACCGGAGTCTCGCGTCTCCGGAGACGGCCGCTTCGACATAGGGGAGGGCCGGGCCGCTGGTGTCATCCAGCATCGCGGCACGGAACAGCCTGTAGTTCTGGGTCCTGGTGCTTCCTGATTCATATTGCGACCTGAACAGTGGCATGTTGTCCATGTTGAACTCCACCACCTTATCTAGGTGCCTGAGAATCTCTTTGTTGCCGCTCGCTTCGGCGTATTGGCGCAGTCCGGCGAGGGTGGCGCCGTCGGCGTAATGCCATTCTATATAGGAGTGCTTCTTGAAGGCCGCGCCAGGGTTGATCCCGTATTTGTATTCCATGTGTCCGTGTTCGAACACGGAGACCGAAGCCCTGTCGTCCTGCAGCCCATCCTTGTCGATGAATCCGAAGTAGGCAGAGTTCCCTATCTTCTTCGGCATGGTGTATGTGCCTTTTTGAAGCCGGCATTTAAGGGTCTTTTCGAAGCTGAATGCGGAGTATGCCGTTTCTTTCGGGTAAGTGTGTGAGTTGTATCCGATTGTGTAGACTCCGTCTTCTAGGATCTGGATTTCTTTGACATCTGATGGTCTGGCCGGGAAGGGCTGGGTGCGGGCTTCTGAGCGGACGATTTCGAATGACGAATCCTGAATCAGCCGGCTCGCCACGAGTTCCGCCTTGTCCTGCCCGGATGCCTGTGCCGTGACGGCCATAAATATGATCCTGAGTATTGTTTGTGTCATAATTATGCCTATATTTGTGCTCGAACACGGAGATTCTTAAATTGAAAATCTGTGTTTAAACAACAGTAAATTAATAACATAACTGATAGTAGCGCAGTGTGCATTGATGTTGTCTTGTAGCAAATATAAACAAATCGCACATCATTCACAACATGCCGAACTGTTTTTTAACGGTTACTTATGTCTGGATCGAACGGAAAAAAACAGAGCCTCTGGGCCTCTGTCTCTATGGGGATATTCCTCATAGGGTACAATGTAGGTACCGGCAGTATCGCAGCCATGGCTTCCGCCGGAGCTGATTACGGGATGTCCCTTACCTGGGCCCTGGTGCTTTCCTGCGTCTTTGCATATGTTATGCTCCTGGCTTTCAGCCGTTTCATCATGACTACCGGCGAGAGTTCCATGTTCGCGTTCCGTAAGCGTTTCGGCGCTCCAGTCACCATCTTCATCATGGTTGCCCTGCTCTCTGCGGAGGTGACTTCCAGCATGGGGCTGATGGGGGTGAGCGCGGAGATAGTCCGCGAATGGTCGCGTCCGTTGACTGCTTCCGGCGAGGGTTTCAGCCCTGTCGCTGTCGCCATTGTCTTCGCCATGCTTCTCGGGGCGCTCAGCTGGAAAGGCGAGCAGGGGATGTTCGAGAAAGTGCTTGCCCTGTTCGTCGCCATTATGGGGATAGCTTTCATCGCCACGATGTTCGTGGTCGTCCCGTCGGCTGAGGATATCATAAAGGGGCTCAAACCATCCATCCCGGAGGGGGACAACTCCTTCGTCGTGGTGTGCTCCATGGTGGGTACGACGATGGGGGCCATACTTTTTGTGGCGCGTTCTGTGATGGTGCGGGACAAGGGCTGGACGATGGCGGACATGAAAACCCAGAAAAGGGATGCGCTGGTGTCCGTCTGCATGATGTTTGTCCTGAGTTTCGCCGTGATGGCCTGCGCCGCCGGGGCGATGCGCGGCGAGCACATAGAAAACGCCATCCAGATGGTGGGTCTGGTCGAGCCGGTAGCCGGCAAGTTCGCCACCTCGCTGTTCTGCGCCGGCATTGTCGCCGCTGCGCTTTCTTCTCTTTTCCCCATACTCCTGCTTGCCCCGTGGCTGGTTTCGGACTTCATGGGTGAGAAGACCGATGTGCGCTCCGTGCGCTCTCGCATACTTATTTATGCGGTGCTGCTTTGCAGCCTGTGCGTGCCGTTGTTCGGATGGCGTCCAGTCAAAGTTGTCCTCATCTCCCAGACTCTCACCATGGTGGCGACCCCTCTCGTGGTGCTTTTCATGACCATGCTCCTCAACAGGAGGGATGTCATGGGGGAGACGAGGCCGCGCTTCTGGGAGAATTTTATATACTCCGTCGTGTTCCTGTTCACCCTTGTCATGGCCGTGATTGGAATCCTCGGACTGTTCAGAATGAGTTAAGGTAGTAAATGATATATTGTTATGAAGAAAATCACATTGGTTTCCCTTTTGCTTTCAGTCGCGGTCGCAGGCAATGCCTAGCCGACCGCGCGGGAGGTTCTTGAGGCCTTGGACGGAGTAGCCGTCTATACTTCGACAGTCCTTCTGGACGAGGAGGGCAAGTCGCGCTGCGACTACAATATGACTGAGGGCAAGTGGTACCCTTATGAAGAGCCGTGGCATACGGGCCAGATCATTCTGGGTCTGGTCGAGGCTTATCGTGTCACCTCGAACCGGACCTATCTTGATGCGGCCGTGAAGGCCGGAAACTGGTGGCTCGGTCTTGAGATCAAGGGCAATCCGCGTTTCGCGGGCATGGTGGGAGCGACCCACGGCGATGTCATCGGCAACGACGACATCGTGTTTGCCACGGTAAGTGACGGCACTCACGGGCTGTTCGAGCTCAGCCGGGCTACGGGCGACAGGCGTTATGCCGACCTCGCCTCGTCGTCGGCCAGATGGATGTACGAGAACATGTACTATCCGGAAAAGGGAGTCTGCTACGACCTCGTGAACCTCGTCAGCGGGGAGGTGCAGAAAGAATACAGCCAGTTCCACGCCGGCAAGGAGAAGCAGAACCTGTTCGACGTGTCGAGGCCTAACACTGAAGGGTCCCTTTTCAAGGATGCCTGGGAGTGGACGGGCGACGAGAGCCTGCGCGACGCGCACATCCTGCTCTGCGACGCCCTTATCAGGTATCAGGACAAGAAAAGCGGCATGTGGATGGATTTTACGCCCAATCATAAAGAGGTCGGGAGTTACCACCCGCGCTTCAATCTCTGGTACGCCGAGTCCCTCCTCGAGACTTATGAGATGACGGGAGATGAGAAGTATCTCAAGGCTGCCGTGAGGACGGCGCGCACCTATGCCAAGGCGCAGCGGACAGACGGCACCATGTTCTATGACAACTATATCAACGGGCGCGAGCCGGACAAGGGCTCAGTCTGCGGCTCGGAGGTGGCGTTCGCCGGAATCATCTGGATGCGCCTCGTGGGCTACGGTTTCTCTGAGTTCCAGACTAATGTGGACAGAAGCGCATCGTGGCTGGTGAAGAACCGTTATTCGCAGGAGCATCCTGATCCGAATGTGCGCGGAGCGGTCATCAACACCAGGATGCGCACCAAGAAGGGAAAGGTCTGGCTGACCCAGAGGGATGTGGGCTCATCCTTTGCCCTGAGGTTCCTCAGTGAATACTATGTTACTGTTAAATAATGATATAAATGAAAGAAGCGATCAAGACGATGAAGGCTGGTAAACTGGAGGTTTACGTCTTCGAGACAAGGGAGGAAATGGCGCGGGCCGCATACAGGAGATATGTTGACCGTGCCGGCCGCTACATGGCGGAGAAGGGCAGGATGAGGGCGATATTCGCTGCCGCGCATTCGCAGGACGAGTTCCTCGCCGACCTTGCCGCTGACAAGGTGCTGGATTTCTCCAGGATAGAGGCTTTCCACATGGATGAGTATTTCGGCCTGGCGGCGGATGCCCCGCAGAAGTTCGGCCACTTCCTGTCTGTGAGACTCTTTGACCTCAAGCCATTCGCAGGTGTCAATCTCATTGATTCGACGCAGACAGACCTCGCCGCGGAGTGTGAAAGATACTCCGCCCTGCTGAAGGCGGCTCCCATAGACATTACGAGCATGGGTATCGGAGAGAACGGCCATGTGGCTTTCAACGATCCGCACGAGGCCAGATTCGATGATCCGGCCGTGATGCGCACGACCACCCTTGATGATGTCTGCCGTATGCAGCAGGTTCATGACGGGGAGTTCGCGTCTCTTGACGAAGTGCCGAAATGTGCCTATACACTCACTGTCCCTACGCTCATGTCTTCCGGGTCTCTCGTCTGCATAGTCCCGGGGGAGCAGAAAGCCAGAGCCGTGGAACGTACGGTTTTCGGTCCGGTGTCCACGGAATGTCCGGCTTCCATCCTCAAGGAGCATCCTGATGCGGCGCTCTTCGTGGACAGGGCCGCAGCGAAGTATATTCTATAATCACACACATAATTGATAACACACATGAACTGTTTGACCAGGATTTTGGCCTCGGCGGCGGCGCTGCTCGCGCTGGCCTCCGGAGTCTCTTTCGCCCAGGAGCGCGGTGTGCTCAGGGGAACTGTAAAGGATGTGCACGGGGAGGTCCTCCCGGGCGCCTGTGCATTCGTCAAGGGTACGACCAATGGAGCCGTCAGCGATATCAACGGCGTCTATGTCCTTCGTGGAGTGCCTGTGGGCAACATTGACATCGTGATCAGCTACCTTGGCTACAAGGATGTCGAGGTGACTCTCGACATCAAGGCCGGCAAGACCGCCATCTATGATGCCGTGATGGAGGATGTGACCAACACTCTCCAGTCCGTCACTGTCACTGCCGCCATAGACGGGCAGCAGCGTGCTCTCAACCAGCAGAAGATGGCCGACAACCAGATGCAGGTGATTTCCGCCGACCAGATGGGTCTCTTCCCTGACCTCAACGTGACGGATGCCCTCAAGAGAATCGGCGGTGTCACCACCGACGGCTCACAGATCTCGATGCGCGGCACGCCTACCAATTTCACCAACATCAACATGAACGGTGAGCAGCTGCTCGGCACCGGCGAGGGCGGATACAGGGCACCGAACCTTTCCTTCATCCCGTCCGACGTGCTGGCTTCCATGGAGGTCCAGAAGACCCTGCTCCCTTCCAACGACGGTGACGCCATCGCAGGTGTGATCAACCTCCGTTCGGGCGAGGCCCGTTCCCTCAAGCCGAGATTCAACATCGAGGCTGGTCCGGGATACAACTTCTTGCGCCAGAAGGGTATAGGCAATGTCAAACTTGGCTATGAGCAGAGATTCCACCCTACGGACAAGAACCCTTACGGCGTGTTCGGTATCGCCGCCAAGTTGAGTTATTTCAACTCCACTTCCGGCTATGACCGTATGGACTCCAACAACTGGGTCGAGACGAAGGTCATCGGCGCGGAAGATAAGATGTATGTCCCGATGGACTTCAGATACCGCTATGTCTCCGACCATACGATCCGCTCCGGCGCGTCTCTCGTGCTGGACTGGGCTCCGAGCGTCAATACCAAGTTCGTCCTCATCGGTTCATACAACCGTCAGGATGTCACTACCCAGAGGGACAGAAGCAGGTTCCGTTTCCGCGGCAACTACTTCCTGCTGTCAGAATATGATTTCAGCAACGAGTCGCTCGGCTGGTCCGATGTGACCAAGTCCGGATTCGGCCCGGGCGTGATCGGAGCCGACAGGGTGCAGCAGATACGCCAGTATACAGACCAGAGCGAAAGCACTTACAACTACTCCGTCAATCTCAGCGGAGAATCCACCATCGGTGACTGGAAGATCGACGGGGGTCTTGTGTATACCCGTTCCGAGACCGATTACAACAGTCTCGCCTACGGTTTCCAGACCCCTGACTACAGGGCCAACGGCAAGGACATCGGCGGCACCGGCAAGCCGGCCATGCAGCTCGGGAAGAAGGTGCCGGTGGGATTCATACCGGACATGAGCACGCCTTACCTCACGATGGACTACCTCAGGAAGACCAATGGAGGGTTTGCGGACCGTGCCTTTGACCAGCCTGACAACTATACGCTCTACAATGTGGCGACATGGGACCATATCACCACATCTTCCAACGCCACAGCCAAGATCAACGCCTCTTGGATGCACGAGATCGGCGACGGCTCTGCCGTACTCAGCTTCGGCGCCAAGGACAAGCTGCTCGTCACCTCCGGAAGAGTGCCTGAGCACGGATCTGACAACTTCAACTATTCGCTCCCTAAGAAGGCATATGGGGATCCGTCCCTCAACATGACCAACTTTCTCAAGGGGGACATGCTTGCCGACGGTTTCCTCGACGGACATCTGCCATTCAGGTATGATCTCGACCTCGGGAAGCTCAAGGACTTCTCTGCCCAGAACTACAACGGGCTCCTGTCTCTCGATGAGGTCAAGGCCAAGGAAGACGGAGACGCCTCATATTTCGATGCCAGGGAGAACATCGTGGCCGGATATGTGATGGAGAAGATCCAGTTCGAGAAGCTGATGGTGCTTGCCGGCGCGCGTCTGGAAGCCAACCATGTGGATTATAAGGCCAACAGCATCTTCGACTATGACGCCAGCGTCGACCTGGAGAAGAACCCTACGGGGCAGCACCCTGAGAACCTCGGAGAAGACGGGGACGGGCCTGTGTACACCGCTTATACAAAGACCCTGCGCGAAGAGTCCAAGGACTACATCGTGGTGCTTCCGAACATCCAGTTCAAGTACGATTTCAGCAAGAGAACCCTTATGAGGGTCGCCTACACCACAGGCTACTCCCGTCCTGACGCGATTGACCTCGTGCCTAAGACCACGATCAACAGGGACGCCGGTATCGTCACCATGGGCAACCCGGATCTTGATCCTGCATACTCTCACAATTTTGACATCATGGCGGAGCACTATCTCGGCAATGTGGGGCTCATCTCTGCGGGCGTCTTCTACAAGAACATCAACAAGTTCGTCTACCTCTCCCAGATGCCGATCTCTTCCGACAGCCCTTACGGATACGAGAACTCGCCGTTCACATCTCTCCGCAAGAAGCTCAACGGCCAGAGTGCCAATGTCTATGGCGCCGAGCTCAGCCTTACGCTTCCGTTCACCTTCCTTCCGGGTTTCCTGAAGAACCTCATGTTTACCGGCAACTACACGTTTGTGAAGTCGCTTGCCACGGTGGAGAGGCTCACCGGGGCTGACGCATCGTCCGCAGGCGAGCCGGAGCAGGATTCAATCAGGCTTCCGGGCCAGGCTGACCACACCGCCAACTTCGCTCTCTCTTATTCGGACAAGAGATTAACCGTGCAGGCTTCCTACAACTATATCGGAGACTACATCGTGTCGCTTGGCGCGAACTCCAACCTTGACGTGTGGATGCAGGGACGCTGGCAGCTTGATGCCAACGCCAGCGTGAACATCATCAAGGGGCTGTCCTTCTATGTCGAGGCCAACAACCTGACCAACGCCAGGAAGTACCACTATGTGGGGTGCACGGACCGTGTCTACGAGCTCCGTTTCATGGGTCCTGTCGCACGCTGCGGCTTCAAGTATAAATTCTAGAAGTTGTTTTGATTTGTGTTGGAAATTCTTTTATTTGCTTTTTCAAAACAACTTCTGAAAATGAAGAAAGAGTTTTTTTTGATTGCGATGGCTGTGGCGGTTTTTGCCACAGCCTGCAATCCTGCAGATGAATGGGCGCTTGCCCGTAAGATCGAGCGGCAGATATACGAACCGGAGTTCCTTGCCGCGGATTATCGTGTCACGGATTACGGTGCTGTGCCTGACGGCCGGACCGACGCCCTCCCTGCGATACTCCAGGCCATGACCGACTGCTCCCGCAACGGTGGAGGCCGCGTGGTTCTCCCTGCCGGCAAGTATTTCTGCAAGGGCACGGTCAGGATGATGAGCAACTGCAACCTCCATTTTGAGGACGGCGCGGAGCTCATCTTCAGCACTGACGAGAAGGATTACCTCCCTTGCGTGCTCACGCGCTGGGAAGGGACGGAGGTGTTCAATTATTCTCCGATGATATATGCCTACAATGTGATGAACATAGCCATCACCGGCAAGGGTGTCATCAACGGCCAGGGAAAGGCTAATTTCGAGACCTGGAAGGCCTCCCAGAAACCGGACCAGAGAGAACTCCGCCGCATGGGTGTGGAGCAGCTCCCTGTCTATCAGAGGGTTTTCGGTGAGGGGCATCTCCTGCGTCCTGCCATGCTGGAGCTCTTCGCCTGCAACACCATACTTATCGAGGATGTGAAGCTTGTCGACGGCACGTTCTGGTCGTTCCACCTCATAGGCTGCAGCAATGCCGTCGTGCGCGGAATCAGCGTGGACTGCACCAACCTCAACAGCGACGGCGTCGATCCGGAGTCCAGCAGGAACGTGATCATAGAAGGCTGCCATTTCCACACCGGTGATGACGGGATTGCCGTCAAATCCGGACGCGACCAGGACGGGTGGAGGCTCGCACAGCCGACGGAGAATGTCATCATCCGTGACTGCGTGTTCGACACCTTCGCAAACGGGCTCTGCATCGGAAGCGAGATTTCCGGCGGTGTCAGGAACGTGTTTGTGGAGAACTGCCGTATAGTCAATGCCAAGCATGGAATATACTTCAAGTCAAACCTCGACAGGGGTGGATATATCGAGAAGGTATATGTGCGCAACATCGATGTCGAGAATGTCGATGCCGCGCTGGTGAAATTCGAGCCCGATTACAAGTCGGAGAGCCAGAGACATTATCCTACCGCAATCCGCGACATCGTCATAGAGAATGTCAAGGCGGCGACGGCCGGCACCTGCGGAATCTACGCCAAGGGCTTCGCCGACATGCCGATAGAGAACATCCTCATCCGCAATCTCTCCCTTGACTCCACGGGGCGCGCATGCGACATAGAGAATGTCCGTGAACTCCGTCTTGAGAATGTCTCCATCAACGGAGAGAAGACCAACGCCGTACTGAATGAGTAAGCGGGGACAGGCGCTGCTGGTTCTCTTACTTGCGGCGGCGTTTTGCTGCCGTGCGGCCGCGCCTGTCCTGCCTGTTCCCAAGCAGGTTGATACCCTTGCTGCCAGGCACCCCGCTTTCTACGGGGGGTTCGTACTCGGGAGTGATTTTCCGGAAGATGTGACCCGGGCTGTATTCGGTGAAATCGCCTCGCTCGCCCGGACGGGCGCCTTGCCGGAACTGTCCGTAACCCTGAGTGCCGCCCGAGGGGTACGGGGCTACGAGCTTGTGTGGAGAGGGTGCGATGTCAGCATCAAGGCGGTGGATGCCGGGAATGCCGTCTTCGCCCTTCAGACTCTGAAGCAGCTCCTCAGGACGGGATGTGTGGAGGATCTGTCTATAGTTGACTGGGCTGATGTGCCTAAGCGCGTTTTTATGGATGACATCAGCCGCGGGGCGGTGCCGAACATGGAGCAGATGAAACGTCAGATACGCCTGCTTTCCGAATTGAAGTACAACGCCTGCATGTTCTACAATGAGAATGTCATCTCCACCTCATCACATCCTGACATCGCTCCGCCCGATGCGGCGATTTCCCTTGCGGAACTGGACGAAATCATCGGGTATGCCCGTTCCTATGGCATTGAAATCCTAGGGGCCTTTCAGTCCTTCGGACATTTCGAAAAGACTCTCTCTCTGCCGCAGTATAGGGGAATGGGCTTGAGTCCCAATGCGATAGATCCGCGTTCTCCTGCGGCAAGGGCGTTCCTCGAGGATGTCATCCCTGAGTTATGCACCCATTCGAGCTCTGATTATTTCTGCGTCTTCTGCGACGAGACATTCGACATAGAGGCACTTCCTGACAGGGAGGAGCTGTATGCATCGCACCTGAATTTCCTTGATTCTCTTCTCGCTTCCTGCGGCAAGCGCATGATCGCATGCGGGGACATGATGATGAAATATCCCCGTGTCCTCGGGATGATCAGCAAGGACATAGTCATATTCAGCTGGAACTACGATGACATCGCCTCTTATTCCGGGTGGCTTGAGCCGTTTGACGGTTTCGAGGTGTGGGTAGCCCCTGGGGTGCACAGTTCCCTGCGCCTGCTCCCGGATATCAGGGTCGCGGAGGGCAACCGCCGCTTTGTGCGGGGAGGCTGTCTGGCCGGGGCTCGCGGCGCGATTGTCTGCACTTGGGATGAGTCTGTCTATCATTCCGTTGAGAATCTCAACTGGAATGTGGCCCAGTTCGCGGAGACGATGTGGGATGTGTCCAGGGTCGAGGCGGATGACGACTTTGCCGCGCGCTATGAGATTATGCGCTTCGGTGCCGTGAACGGCGTCACCGGACTGTATAAGGAGATCATGGCTCTGTCGGACGTGCCGATGTTCTCAGGACTCAACGACCGGGTCTTCTATACCCGTTTCACGCCCGGCAGTGGACGCCCGCTTGTCGTTGACGGCGGGCAGGTCACAAGGGCGGATTCCATCATCTCTTCCGTGTCTTCGCGTCTGGCTGCCGCCAGGTCCGTTTCGGAGGATGGGGCGGCGGAGATCCGTTCGTGGGATTATGCTCTGCGCTGCTACCGCTTTATGGTTGATTCGCGCAAATCAATGATGTCGCTCTCAGCTTCCAACAGGGCTTCTGTGTGCAATGCGCTTGAGGCTCAACTTGATACCTTGTCCGGGTTGTTCTCCGGATGGTGGACCCGTGAAAACAGGGCCTACAATCTTGACACAGGCCTTGCCGTCTTCGAGGACAAGAGGCGCGAGCTGCAGGAGCTCAGGCTTGCCGACCTGTCCGGGCTGGAGGTGATAGACAGGATCAATCCTTATATGGGCTTCTTCCTCACGGCACTTCTCTCGCAGGGTGATTCCGCACCTGTCGGTCCTGAATGGCCGACGCCTGGCCGTGTGGACAGGTCTGCATCGGGGAAGGACATGCGCTGGACCAAGACGGAGAGTCTTGACGGGCTGATGATGAATCTCAACCGCTTCTATGACGACCCGGTGCCAGGTACTGAAGTGCGCTCTTATGCGAGGATTACCACGGAGAAGCGGACCGTGGCGACTCTCCTGCTCGGTTATGTGGGGGAGGCTGATGTCTACCTGGGCGGGAAACTCATCTGGCGCGGAGCACTCAGGAATGCCCATACTGTGGATGAATTTGAGATACCGCTGGAACTTGAGCCCGGGCAGAACCATCTGACGGTGGTGATGCGCAAGCAGTTCCCCGAATTCTCCTTCTCGGCCTATCTCGACGGGCCGCAATACAAGTCAAACAAATACAGATATACTTTGTTATGAAAAGAATAATTGCTCTTTTTCTGGCCGCCTCGACTGCGCTGACCGCGTTCGCGCAGCGGACGACCGTGTCCATCAATGACTGCTGGAATTTCTCTCTCGGCGGGAGTTCGTCGGTCGTGTCTTTCCCGCACACATGGAATGCCGTGGATTGCGATGATGACGAACCGGGCTATTACCGCGGTGTCGGCGTGTACAGGAAGTCCGTCAGGGTGGACGACCTTTTCCCGGGCCAGCGGGTGACCGTGCATTTTGAAGGCGCCAATCAGGAGGTGACCCTCAATGTCAACGGCAAGAAAGCCGGGAGCCATGTCGGCGGCTATACAGCCTTCGCCTTCGATGTCTCCGAGTTGGTGCATGTCGGTGACAATGAGTTCGAGATTGTCGTGGACAATTCACACAATCCGGATATCGCGCCGCTCTCGGCTGATTTCACCTTCTTCGGCGGAGTGTACAGGGATGTATATCTCATCTATACGCCGGAAGTGTCCCTGTCCACCACTTTCTTCGCTTCCGAAGGAGTGTTCGTGAGGGCCGGGGATGTGTCCGGCGATGCGGCCGGGCTGAATGTCACGGCTATGCTTTCCAATGCCGGGGCGCGGAAGAAGAAAGTGAATCTGAGTTTCGAGATATTCGACCCGTCCGGCGCGCGTGTCGCCGAGTCTTCCGGGAAAGTCACCCTGCAGGCGGGGGCTGAGAATGTCGCCGTATCCCGTACGGTTATCGTCAAGAATCCTGAGCTGTGGAGCCTCGAGAATCCGGAAATCTATCGTGTGACGGCAAGGGTACGGGACGGGGAAAGCGTGGATGAGGTCAGCGTGCCGTTGGGCATCCGCAGCTTCCGTTTCGACAATGAGGAGGGCTTCTTCCTGAACGGAGAGCATGTCAAGCTGATGGGGACCAACCGCCACCAGGACTATCTCGGCAAGGGCAACGCCATTCCGGATGAGATGCACGAGCGTGATGTCCGCCTTCTCAAGGAGATGGGCGGGAACTTCCTCCGTGTGGCTCATTATCCGCAGGACCCTGTCGTGATGCATGAATGTGACAGGGCCGGCATCGTGACTTCGGTGGAAATCCCTATTGTCAACGCGGTGACGATCTCCGATGCGTTCCGTGAGAATTGCGTGGAGATGGCCCGGGAGATGATGTATCAGAACTTCAATCATCCGTCGGTGGTGATGTGGGCCTATATGAACGAGGTCTGCCTGAGGATTCCTGAAGAATACCGGGAAGGAGAGCCGAGAAAAGAGTATTTCGCCTTCATGTCCCGTACTGCCAGGGAGATTGAGGATGTGTTCCGCAGCGGTGACCCTGGTCGTTACACGATGCTCCCGTGCCACTCCGCTCCGGAGCTTTATATCGAGGCTGGCATAGGCCATGTCCCTATGATTGTGGGGTTCAATATCTACGACGGGTGGTACCGTGAGGATTTCTCCTATTTTGCGAAGCGTCTTGACCATATCCACCGGCTGTATCCGGATCAGGCGCTCCTCGTGACCGAATATGGTGCGGATGTGGATCCTCGCGTCCACAGTTTCCTGCCGGAGAGGTTTGATTTCAGCTGCGAGTATGGCAACTTGTATCATGAGGCTTATATCCCGGTGATCCTGGACAAGAAGTTCGTGGCCGGCACCACTGTCTGGAACCTCAATGACTTCTACTCCGAGGCCAGGGGCCAGGCTGTCCCGCATGTCAACAACAAGGGCATAACGGGCCTTGACAGGAGCCTCAAGGATACATATTATCTGTATCAGGCCTACTTGCTTGACAGCCCTGTCATGCATATCTGCTCTTCGGGCTGGGAACGGCGCGGGGGCGACAGGACTCAGAAGTTCAAGGTCTACACGAATGCGCCGGAGATTGATGTGACGCTCAACGGCGTGTCGCTGGGGAGAGTGTCTGTCTCCGGACATGTCGCCGAGTTCACGGCCGGTCTGCGTGACGGATGGAACGAGATTCTGGTCGGCGGAGAGGCAGGAGGGGAGACGGCTCATGACCGCTACCGTTTTGAATATCGTGATTATTCTGTCATCGACGGGAATTTCACTTCCCTTAATGTGATTCTCGGCGGCAGGCGGTTCTTCGAGGACAACAAGGCCCAGTGCCTCTGGGTCCCTGAACAGGAGTATCGGCGCGGCTCATGGGGATATGTCGGCGGGAAGCCGTATGTGACGAAATCGTCGCGCGGGGTTGTGCCGGCATCAACTGACAATATCCTGGGAACAGACAACAATCCTGTCTTCCAGACTGCCAGGTCGGGGATAAAGGAGTTCAGGGCGGATGTGCCTGGCGGTTCTTATTCCGTGTATCTGTATTTCTGTGAGCTCTCGACGGTGGATCCGGCTGAGGCTCCGGTGTATAATTTCGGTGCCGGTGGACAGAGGCTTTATGCCGGAAGCGTGTTTGATGTGAGCGTTGGCGGCAGGACCGTCATCAAGGATTGCGACATCATGTCCGAGTTCGGGGAGTTCCGCTCAGTTGTCCGGAAGGTCCGCGTTGTCGTGGAGGGCGGTGAAGGTCTGCGTGTCGGTTTTGACGCCAGCACGGGTGAACCGTACCTGAACGCCATCAGGATATATCGGGAGTTCTAGACTACAGGTGAAAGCGGGTGGCTGCCGGTCTTTTGACTCAGTCGCCCGTTTTTTTGTTCGTCTCTGCGGGTCTCTGCGGGTCTCTGCGGGTCGGCGGTGGCGGATAACCTCTTGATATAGAATTGATTAAAGGTTTTGCCTGTCCCGATATGCGGACAGGTAAAATCGTCATCTGTTTGATTGTAAGCGTGTTATCTGCCACTGCCGATGGGCCCTGAAACAAAAGCGCCGGCTAAAATCACTTTTAGCCGGCGCTCCTCTGGTAGTGGGTAGGAGAATCGAACTCCTATTGCGAGATTGAGAATCTCGAGTACTAACCGTTATACGAACCCACCGTTTCTCGTTTCGGGAATGCAAAGGTAAACATAAATTTTGATTCCGCAAGCCCCCGGGGCAAAAAAATCAAAAATCGCCCCAAGAAAGCCACTCCCGAAAGCACCCGGACTATTTCATCCTGTACGGAACGTCGTCATACAGGACGAAACGCTTCGCCTTGCGGACCCATTTCTGCTCCTCCGCCTTGACATGCTCCTGCACCACATCGAAGGTCAGCCGCCCGTGGAGATACTCCGCGATGACCGGATCCGCCAGCTTGACGAAGAGCGGGTCATACATCTCGAACTCCGAATAATGATCCGCGAAATATCGCATAAGCTGAAGCGTGTGCAGCAGCGAATGGTAGTGCGCCCCCGGCAGCAGCATTATCTGATAGCCGCGGCATTCCTCGCCGGCATAGCGGCCGGCAGCCGGCATGAATGTACATGGCCGCATCAGAACGCCCTCAGGCACAGGCAGAAATCGGACATCCTCACAATGGATGAACGGAGCTCCGAAATACTCATAAGGACGGGCCGTTCCTATGGCTGGGGTGATGGAAGTGTTGTTCCACAGACCGCCTCCGGGGTACATCTCGCAGGTGAACATGCCCGGGATGTCCGACGCCGGGGCGATCACCCACGGCAGAATCTCCCTTGCGGAAGAGCTCAGCGCAGAGATCACATGAAGCGGGAAGCGCGCCCCTATCTCGCTGCAATACAGGCTGCAAAGCTCCCCGAGCGTGAGCCCGTGGCGATGGGCTACTTTCGGTGTCCATATATCGGAATCCACAGCGGGAATCGTCCCTTCCACCACCCTGCCGGCCGGATTGATGTGGTCCACTATATAGACGGACGGGCCCTCCTCGCGCCGTGCGCACATGGTCAGCAGGCGCATGACATCGCGGGTGTAGTTGAAATACCGGGAACCCGTATCCTGGATCTCCACGACCACCGCGTCGATTCCCTCCAGATCCTCCGCGCTGAAATCAATGTGCTTGGTCTCCGGAGACAGTTCGCTTCCGGAAGGGACGAAGAGTTTCGCGAGATTGCCTCTCTCGCGGAAAATGTCGTACAGATAGCGCCCGGAGGATGGGTTCCAGCAGTTCTGCGTGCACAGACAGGCCACGCGTCCCTCCTGGAGACTGCGGTCCAGCTGTTCCTCTATCGGAGTTGTCCTGAACGAAAACATCAGCCTATGATCTTGTTGGCAAGCGCGATCACCTCCTCTCCGAGCTTCTGCGCCTCAGCCTCGGTCGGAGCCTCGGAATAGATGCGGATGATGGGCTCGGTGTTGGAGCGGCGCAGATGCACCCACTTCCTCTCCGTCTCGAAATCCACCTTGACCCCGTCTATCGTGTTGACCCTCTCAGCCGCAAAGTGTTCCTTGACGGCCTGGAGAATCTTGTCTATCAGCGAATTGTCGCTGAGTTCAATCTTGTTCTTGGCGATGCTGTACTGCGGCAGCGTGGCCTTGTAGGCACTGACGCTCAGTCCCAGATGCGCAAGGTGGCTCAAGAACAGGGCCACTCCCACCATCGCGTCGCGCCCGTAATGGCTGGCCGGGTAGATCACTCCTCCGTTGCCCTCTCCACCGATGAGCGCGCCCACCTCGTGCATCTTGGTGGTCACGTTGACCTCGCCCACCGCGGCGGCGAAATACTCTCCTCCGTGAGCCTCCGTCACATCGCGTAGGGCTCTGGATGAGCTGAGATTGGACACGGTGCGGCGCGGGGACACGCCCTGCTTTTCGGCAAGGCCCAGCAGGTAGTCCGCCACGGACACGAGGGTGTACTCCTCCACGAACGGCTCACCGTCCTCGCAGATGAAAGCGAGCCTGTCCACATCCGGATCCACACTGATTCCCAGATCCGCCTTCTCCCGCACGACGGTCGCGCTCAGCTCGGTGAGATTCTTGGGAAGCGGTTCGGGATTGTGGGCGAAGTTCCCGGTAGGTTCACCGTTGAGCACGATGCACTCCACCCCGAGCCTCGCAAGCAGGCGGGGCATTATTATGCCTCCGACAGAGTTGACCGAGTCCAGGACGACCTTGAATCCGGCTTTGCCGATGGCGTCAGCGTCAACGGCTTCCAGTGCCAGGACGGAATCGATGTGCTCATCCGTGAAATCGTGGACGGTGATGTGGCCGAGCTCATCGACAGGGGCGAAGTCAAACTCACCGCTGTCCGCCAGGTCAAGGATGGCCTTCCCCTCGGCCGCCGTGAGGAACTCGCCGTGCTCGTTGAGGAGCTTGAGGGCGTTCCACTGGCGCGGGTTGTGGCTGGCGGTGATGATGATGCCGCCGTCGGCGGAAGCGAACTTCACCGCAAGTTCCGTGGTCGGAGTGGAGGCGAAACCGCACTTGACCACATCAACGCCGCAGGCCACCAGGGTGCCGCAGACCAGCTGCTCGACCATTTCCCCGCTCAGGCGGGCGTCACGGCCCACCACCACCTTGTACCGGCCTCCCTGCTCGGGAACAGGCTTGCGCCTGCGCAGGCAGGCACAGTAGGCGTATGTAAATTTTACTATGTCAACGGGGGTCAAGCCCTCGCCACAGGGACCGCCGAGGGTCCCGCGTATTCCGGAAATAGATTTAATCAATGTCATAACATTTGCAAAATTACGAAAATTATTCGTACCTTTGCGCCCGTTCAAAAAACACTAGTGCATTATGAAAAAAGGAATACATCCCGAAACCTACCGACTTGTAGCTTTCAAGGATATGTCAAACGAAGAGGTATTCATCACCCGCTCCTGCGCTACCAGCAAGGAGAACATCACCATTGACGGAGTGGAGTACCCTCTCGTGAAGCTTGAGATTTCAAACACATCTCACCCTTTCTACACCGGCAAGATGAAGATCGTCGACAGCGCCGGCCGAGTTGATATGTTCTACCAGAGATACAAGGCTCGCAAGAAATAATTCCTGCAAGCGATTACGGACAAGGAGGCTGACCCAAAAAGGGCTGGCCTCTTTTTATACGGGGCATATCCCCGTGCCCCTACGGCGCTCAAGTCGCTTTCCGACTTTGCGTTGCAAAGTCCCGCGACCGCGCCGGTCCGCTGATGCGGACTTTTTATACGGGGCATATCCCCGAAACCCTGCGGCGCTCAAGTCGCTTTCCGACTTTGCCGGGGCAAAGTCCTGCGCCCTTAAGGGCCTTTTCGATTTCGCTGTGCGAAATCCCGGCCCCGGGCGGTGCTCTGATGAGCACTTTCTAGTCAAGCCATTCGGCGGTGTCCTTGTGCGGCCCCGACATCATGACATGCCTCGCGTACACTACAGGGCCGTTTTCTGTACCGCGCAGTTCAGCGATGGCGTCCCGTACAACAGGAGGCCTGATTCTGTACGGCGCGGTTTAGCCGCCGTCACAGAACCGCCCGGACTCATCACTGAAGCCCGCTACTTTCAGGTGTGAGCCGTTTTCGGCATTTCCGCTGCTACCTGAACCCGCCACCTGTCCCACAGGGCTCTCTGCGGCATCCATCGCTTTCAGGTATGAGCCTGTTCCGGTGTTTCGACTCACACCTGCATCGTGCGACTCAGGCTCCTGGTCTAACACGATGAAGAACGAGCTGCTCAAGTACAAGGTGTTCAGGAACATCAACGAGGTCGTGGCCGCGGTTGCCCTGGCGTTGACTTCTACAACAACCGGAGGCTGCACATGAGCATCGGCATGAAGGCCCCGTCCGAAGCGGCGGAACTGACGGGAGACAGGGACATGCAGTGGACCAGTTACAGGCATCAGGCCATAAAATCCGGGGGCGACCGTGCGCACCAGACCCCTTTCTGCGCACAAGGTTGTCGATGATTTGCGGATGATACTGAGAAAAGGCAGTGAGCTAAGTGTCGCCCCACCCTGCTTCTCTATTTACGAAAACCAGCGGGTGAAAGCCTTCTCATGGCAAGGGAGAAAGGGTGTCATGGGAAGTGACCGCTGTCACTGCGGGTCTACGTCGGCGTAGCAGTCGTCGGGGAGGGAGGCGAAGATTGCCGCTTTGCGGGAGGCGAGGGACTTGTCGCGTTTGAGGAAGAGGCGCTCGGTGATGGCGCCGCCGTAGCGGCGGATGTCGATGATGCGGGTGTATGGTGGGAATCCGAATTGTTTCCGCTCGGCAAGGAGGCCGTCGAGGGAGGTGGAGAATCGTTGCGGGACTTCGGTCTGGATTATGACTCTCGGGGCGAACCCCCTCAGCGTGGCTGTCAGCTGAAGCGCTCTCTCGTCGCTCCGGAAATCGTCCTTGGACAGCAGGGCGTCCGCCTGCAGGACGGCAATCAGGGCGGCCTCGCCGGAGCCGTTGCGCTTGAGTTCCGCCATTGTGCATATCTTGACCTCTGAGTCCGGAAGGTTGGCGCCAATGCACTCCGCAAGTTCTTCCTGCTTCTCCCAGCCGCGTATCAGCAGTGCCGGGCCTCCGGTCCGGCTGATGGCTTCAATCAGTTTGCGGGACAGCGGGCCCTTCATCCCGTTCTTGCGTCGTTCGGCCGCGATGTCTATCACTGCCGGGGGTTCTCCGGCGGAGTCCTCCGCGATGCCGGCCGACAGGTATTTGCCGCTGTGCAGATTGAGCAGTGTCTCCAGTGACGGGCAGGCAGTGCCCAGCAGCACGCGCGCCGAGTGCAGGGCTGCGAGGTAGATGGCGCAGTCTCTGCCGTTGTAGCGCGGCGCCGGTTCGCTCTGTTTGTAGAACGGGTCCTGTTCCTCGTCTATTATCACGAGGCCGAGCTTGCTGAACGGGAGGAATATTGACGATCGGGTTCCAAGCACGACGATGGCTTGCCCGCCGCGCAGCCGGACGGATGTCCGTTGTCTGGAGGACGCGCTTCTGCCGGAGTGGACGATGGCGAGTTGCGGGCCGAATTCATCGGACAGGGTCTTCTCCAAACGGTTGCAGAATGCCACTTCCGGGGTGAGGAGCAGGACTTGCCGCCCGGCCTGGATCTCTCTGCGCATGGCATCGATATAGAATGGCAGCCGCACGGTGCCTGTCAGCAGCTGTGGCCTGCTTTCTGCGGCTGCAGGTGCGGCGCAGGCGGAAACGGCCGGCTCTGCCGGGGCGGGGGAGAGTTCCGCGATTCTTGCGAGCACTTCCTTTCGCTTGGCTTCAAGTCTGAGCCGGACTCTATCGCAGTGCCGGCCCGAGAGCTGCTCTTCTATGCCGGCGAGCCTGGTCCGCAGGCGCTCTATGGCCGCGGAAGCGTTCTGCTCGCTTCGCAGTCTCATCCCGGGGAGGGCCATGGAGAAGACTTCTCCGAGTGTGCACAGATAGTATTCTGATACGAAGGTCCACAGCGCCATCTCTCTGGCGTCAAGGGCCGGCACCGCCTCATCCCTGTCCAGCACTTTCAGGACACGCTTCACGCCTTCAGGTGCCGGAGCGTCTTCTTCCCAGACGATGCCTGTGTATTTGCGGCCGGAGAAAATGACTTTCACAGCCTCTCCGCGCAGCAGAGGCAGGTCGGTGCTGTATGTCGGGATCCACCTCAGCTTGAGAGGCAGCAGGACATGGACGTACATCAGTCCGCAGAAGGGTCGGAAGCCGTCTTGGCGAACTCCATGAGGGATTCCGGGATGTGGCAATATCCGCCAGGATTCTTGTCGAGATAATCCTGATGGCAGTCCTCGGCCCGGTAGAAGTTCTTGAGCGGCTTCACCTCCACGGCCAGCGGCGCCTTGAGCTCTCCGGAAATCCTGTCGCAGATGTTCTGGATTGCTGGAAGGTCTTGGGTGTCAGTGTAATAGATGCCGGTGCGGTAACGGGTGCCGATGTCCTCCCCCTGCTTGTTGACGCTGGTGGGGTCAATGGCCCTGAAGTAAATCTGGAGAATCCTCTCCAGCCCGATATAGTCGGTGTCGTAGGTCACGTGCACCGTCTCGGCGTAGCCTGTGGCGTCCATGCTGACCTCGCGGTATGTCGGGTGGAAGATGTTGCCGTTGGCATATCCCGTCTCGGTGGCGATCACTCCGTGAATCTGTTTGAAATAGCGTTGAGCGCCCCAGAAACAGCCTGCGGCAAGATAGATGTCCTTTTTCATAGCGAAAAGTTTATTTGGAATCGGCTTTCGCCTGGAATTTCGCGTTGTCGATGATGAACCGTTCGTGCATGCCCTCTCCGATCAGTCCGCGCTCGTCATATGCCGCGACCTTGAAAACAAGTCTCCTGCGGTCTATTTCAACGAGTTCGGTGTCTGCCCAGACTTTCATCCCGAGCGGGGTGGCTGAGCAATGGGATACGTTCACGAGTGTGCCGACAGTACCTTGGCCTTCCTCTAGATACGGTTCCACAGAGAGTACGGCCGCTTTTTCGATGAGCGCGATCATCATCGCTGTGGCATAGACCCTGACGAGACCGCTGCCGACATTCTGGGCCAGCATGTTCTCTGTAACTGTGGCCTCTTGATGGCCTTTGATACCTGTTTTAAGCATTTTTGTGGAGTGCAGGAGTATTGGCTTCCTGAACTAAATATATGTTTTTCAGCTGTTTACTATCCTTCTCTTCAAGTTTCCATCAACAGCCGGAATGGCCACTTTACACTTGCAAATTTAGCTATTTTGATTGATATTCAAAAGGTGTTGGGGGCTTTATTCGCAAATGTCAGTGACGGAAATCGTAAGCAGCTGGTAATACAGTACAGAGGCGAGATGGCGGCTGCCTTCGGGGGCTCCAGGGTGCAGGAGGTCGTTACCGCCTCCGTAGTAGAATTCTTGCCCGTAGATGGGGTTCATGTTGCTCACCGAGTTGAGGTCTATGACGTTGACGGACCAGACGTTGCCGGCTTCCTTGATGGCGTCCACATAAGCGTCAAGATACTCTCCGGCACTGTTCTGGTAGCTTTCCTCCGGCTGGACATTTCCCTCATTGAACTTGAAATTCCCCCTGTGGAGCAGCGTCATCAGGACCACGGGGCAGCGAGGATACTTTTCCTTGATGATTTTCAAGGCGATATTGATACGGCCTTTCATGGTGGCATCATCCATCACGAGTGAGCGGCGTTTCCGCAACTGCTCTTTCGCGGGAGTGTTCATGTCCGTTCCTGCAAGGACCCGCTCTTCCGATTCGGTGTACCATTCTCCTGTGGGGACGCCCATGTTGTAGTCATTGGTACCCATCAAGATGAGGATGGCATCCACATCGTTGCCGTGCTCCTCAGCCAGTTTCCCCAACTGGCGTGGCACATCGTTCCACTCCATCCCGGAAACGGCATAATCGTACACCTGAAGTCCGAGCCAGTCCTCCAGATAGGACCAGTACTGCTTACGGCCCAGCTGTCTTGTCATCATAGGGTCTGAAATGGAATCGCCCAGGAGGGCTACCCGCTTCCCTTGCCATGGGTGGGTTAAGGTGTTCACGCTTGCCTCTTTTGACACTTCAGCCGTCTTAAGGGTGGACTGAAAACCCTGTGCCTGCAGGGATACGGCACCAAGCGCAATCAATGTGGGGATCAATATCTTTTTCATAACAGTTTTATGATGACTTCACGAAGCCATTTGTCCAGTTCGGCCGTGAATTCGGGGCGGTACAGGAAGGTTTCCCGGAACCCGAAGCCATGACCGCCGGAAGGATATATATGCAGGGTGGCGCCGACGCCTTTTTCTGTCAGAGACAGGTAATACTCTGTGCTGTTGCGCACTGGAACCACGCGGTCATCGGAGCAGGCCAGGATAAATGCCGGAGGTGTATCTGCGGTCACATGCTTTTCGTTGCTGAAGAGTTCCGTCAGACTATCCGGCGGATCAGGTCCCAGCAGGGCTTTCCTTGAGCCTTCGTGCGTGAAAGCGGAGTCCATGGTGATGACGGAGTACAGGAGGATTTGGAAGTCGGGTCGGCAATCGTCCTTATAATGCGTTGCTGCCGTGGAGGCGAGATGTCCTCCTGCCGAGCATCCCATGATGCCGATTTTGGAAAAACCATATTCATCGCCTTTCTCCTTGAGGATGCGGATGGCTTGTTGCGCATCTGAGAGCGGGGCGTAACTGTGCTTCCCTTCCGGCAGGCGGTATTGCAGCATTGCGTAGGTGATGCCGCGCACATTGAACCAGGTGGCCGGATCGTGTCCTTCCGTATCCTGTGTCTCTGCCTCATATCCGCCGCCGGGGCACATGATAACGCAGAGGCCGTTTGGATGTGGGGCCGGATAGATGACGAGAAGGGCTTCGGAAAGGTCCTTACCAAATGGTTTCATCGTAGGGACATAGCCGTCAGGTGCACCTGACGGCCATATCTTCAATGTGTCCGGGAGGATGATGCCTATGGAACGGAGCTGTTCGCGGGACGATCCTATCAAGAAATCTGGTATCTGAACCTGTGCATGCAGGGAGAGTGCCAGCAGGATGGCGGCAAGTGCGATCAGGATTCTCCTCATGCTTTAATCCACGAATTTTACGGCTTTCATGAAGTTGTGGAGCAGGTCAATCCATTCATTCCACTCCTTGCCGTTGTAGAGAAGGCCCTCGCCATGGGTAGCGTCGTGGATGAAGTGGAGTTCAGCGGGAAGATGTGCCTGCTGGAAGCGCTCGTACAGTTCGAAGGAAGGCCTTGGTGCGCCGAGGTCGAATTCCGGGGCGGCGATGAAGATGGGAACGGGGTGCTCTGGAAGTTCTCCGCCGGAGATGCCGTAGATGGGCGCTACAAGATTGGGACGGGACTCATCATCATTGAAATACATCACGTTCATGGTGAGGCCGGCGCCGGCTGAAAAGCCGATGAGGGCGACCTTCTCCGGGTTGACTCCCCATTCCGTTGCATGGGCGCGGACGAATTTCACTGCAGCGCGGCCGTCATCACCTTGTACAGATGGCTCCATCTTGCGAAATGGAGTGTCAATTCCAGGCGTGTCCTTAAGCGCTCCTTTCTGTGCTTCTTCTCCCATCTTTATGAAGCTGTTGATCTTCCCCAGCATTTTTTCCTGATTATTCCGTACTTCTTCTTCGTCGTTTCCCATAAAATTGGTGCGGTACTTGAGGACGATGCCGGTGATGCCGTGTCGCTGGAACCACTGCGCCACATGGATGCCTTCCTCTTCCCAGGTGAGGTACATGTTTCCGCCTCCTGGTGCGATAAGGACAGCCGCGCCGGTGTTGATGGCGGCTTCCGGACTGAATACCGTCAAGGTGGGCACAGTCACATTATAGACCCGTGAATGTCCGACATCGCTTTTGAGGATAATTTCTGGGTAGCTGGCGTTTTCGGATCCCGGGGCGGGACCGTCATAAAGATTGTAAACAATCTGTGCGCTCATGGAGAGGCCGGCTGCCGTCATGGCGGCAAGGGTGATAAAAATCCTTTTCATAGAAACTTGTTTTCTTTTTCGGCAAACCTAATGAAAGAAAGAGGACTTGTCTTTTCCCGTTGTTCAATTTATTTGTCTGATGTTCTTGTTTCCTGTGCATCCGGAGAGGATGCTCCCCGCAGTGAAGACGCACCCTGCGGTGGAGGCGAGGGACTGGGGACGGGTGAGGCGACTATCCGGTTCTGATTCACGCCTCGCTGGGCGGAATCCCGAATTTCTTTTTGAAACTCTTTGAGAAACCCGACAGCGTGCTGAAGCCTACCTGCCAGGCGACTTCGCTCACATTGTACTGGCGCGTCTTCAGCAGTTCCAATGCCTTTTCCAGGCGGTAGGACGTAAGGAAATTCTGCGGAGAATCCCCGAACAGGGCTTTGATCTTGGAGTAGAAGGATGTCCGGCTCATCCCCATTTCCTGGCCCATGGCAGTTATGTTGAACTCCTCTTCTCCGATGTGCTCGTCCACTATGCGGTACAGCTTCTTCAGGAATGTCCTGTCGAGTGGATTCATATCGGGCTGATCCTCTTTTCGGGAAGGGCGGGAGAGCGCCTCCTGAAGCCGTTTCCGGTTTTCGAGCAGATTGGCGATGACCAGTTTGAGGTACTCGGGGTCAAACGGCTTGCCGACGAAGGCATCGGCCGATGCCTTGAGTCCCTGTACCTGGTTCTCATAAGTGGACAAGGCGGTGAGAAGGATGACCGGAATGTGGCATAGTTCCGGAGATGCCTTCACCTCTGCGCAGAGGGTGAAACCGTCCTTGTAAGGCATATAAATGTCGCTGACAAGAATGTCCGGAATGAAGAACTGGAGAATGCGGGCGGCTTCGTCTCCGTCCTGGGCGCATACCACCTTGAAGCGGTCCGAGAGAAGTTCCTGGAGATAGCTCCTCAGGCTCTCGTCATCTTCCACCAGCAGCAGGGATATTCCGTCTGGATTCTCCGGCAGCGGTGTCTCCTTTGGAACTGCAGAAAAGGAAGATGGGATGGATGACGGTGACGGCAGCACGATGTCGCCGACGTAGGCGGCGTCAGAAACCGGTATGGCGAAGGAAAAGCAGGCGCCGCCGTCCGGGTTATTGAAAGCCTGTATGCCGCCTTTGTGCAGACCGGCCAGCCAGGCTATGTAGTTGAGCCCGATTCCGAATCCCTTCTCTTCCGGCCGGGAGGATCCGGGGTGGTCCAGCCGCTCGTAGCGCTCGAATATCTTCTGCATTTTGGACGGGTCTATGCCGGGGCCGGTGTCGCGGACTTGTATCTCGGCATAGTTCCCCTCCAAGCTTTCGGGGAGGCGGAACATCCGGGAGGCGTGGTCGGCTTTCACCTGGGTGAGCCGTATGGTGATCTTCCCTCCGGAAGGCGTGTACCGGAGGGCGTTGGTAAGGAGGTTGAAGACGATTTTCTGCACTTTGTCCAGATCGCAGAAAGCGGGGAATGTATCAGGAATGTCCAGGGACAGCTCCTGTCGCGCTTCTTCCGCCACCAGCGAGAAATTGCAGGCGATTCTCCGGAGGACCTCCGACAAGTCTACGCTGGATATCTTCAGCGAGGAGGCGTCGAGAGGATTGTTGAACTGGATGATCTGTTCAGTAATGTCCAGCAGGCGATGCGTGTTGCTCTCGATAAGCGAGAGTTTCTCTTTTTCTGGTCCGGCAAGTGCCGGATTCCTGGTGAGTTCGCGTACAGGTCCGTAAATCAGGCTGAGGGGGGTGCGGAGTTCATGTGACAGATTGGTGAACAAGTTTATTTTCTCCTGATTCAGGGTTTCGGAGAGTTTTTTCTCCTGCTCGGTAAAGCGAATGCGTTCCTGCGCAAGTCGTCTCTGGACGAACAAGTAGATGATGAAGGACGTCAGGGCGGTGAACAGGAGGGCCATGAGGATGCGCGCCCAGGCGGTCATCCACCAGGCTGGGAGGATCTGCAGAGGGCACACGGCTTCCTCTCCGTCCCAGCCCCCGTCCGGTCCCTGAACCTTGATGCGGAAAGTATATTTCCCGGGGGGCAGGTTGGCATACCGGACACGATTGTCATCGGCCGTGAGAATCCACTCTTTGTCATAGCCGTCCAGTTTGTAGGCAAAGTTGAGCGCTCCGTAGGCATCGTAACACAAGGCCGTATAATAGAAGGCCAGCGAGTTTTCCTGATGTGAGAGCTTCTCGAATTCCTTTTCGGGCAATGATGCCTGTCCGTTCACCGTCACAGCCACGATGGAAACCGGAACCGATTCGCGGCCCCAGTCCGTTGCCGGATCCATCTCCTGGATAAAGCCTTTCCCGCCGAAATACAGGATGCCGTCCAGCGTCTTAGCATTGGCCGTCCCGGAATAGACTATGGATTCCCTGTTCGGATTGCGGTACAAGGTGCTGTGCCCGTCTCTTCCGTCCAGCCGGAGCACTAAACTGCGCATGCATACCCAGACATTGTCGTTTCCGTCCACCTCCACTTGGCTGACATTTTCATCCGGCAGGTCGATGTGCCGCAGCTCGCCTCCGGAAAGGTCGTAGCGGAAGAGCCCGTCTGAACCGCTGCCTATCCAGAGCCCTCCCTTCCGGTCTGCATCGATTGAAATGGGGAAAGGAACTTGGAAGTCAAGTTTTTCCATTCTGCCGTTGCGGAAACGGTAGATGGAAGAGCGGTAATCAGAAAAGTAGATGACCCCGCTGCGGGTCGGGAATGATTCCAGGAAATCAGGAAGATCTATCTCTCCGATGCTCCGGGCGGGGGCTTTCCCGTCCCACTCCTCCAGAATGTTCCCGCTGCGGACCCGGAAGGTGTTGCGCTCACGGTCGAACCAGCATCCTCTGAAATCCGGCACGCTGATCTTCCCGGTGGGGATGAGTCGTTTCCCCTTTAGTCTGAAAGCGTAGAGCGCCCCTTCCCTGAAGCAGACGAACCTCCCGTCCGGGGAAAAATGGGCGATATTGATTCCGGTGAGTCCGGGCAGAACCGGCGAGATGTCGGTGCAGGATCTGGCATCCAGGTCCAGCAGCAGGACTCCGTCTTCGGAAATGGCCAGGATGTCATCACCCTCTGTCCTTGACAGCCTGCCGATTTTCTCTTTTCTGGAAGTGTTGGGGACAGGGCATATCCGCCCGACTGACTTCCGGATGATCTTGAGGTCATATCCGTCTGGTGACACAAAAAGGTACCGGTCTGAGAGCAGACTGACGGACCAGGTGGCGTCCGAAAAGTGTTCTGACTCCGATATGAGGTCCATGGCTCCTGTTCCGCGGTCTATCCGGATAGCGCCCCGGTCCTTTACGCCGATGTACAGGTGCTTTTCATCTGTTTCCAGAAACAGGATGCCGGCTTCTGCCAGGCTTTCCATCTTTTTGGGGAGCGGGCGCGGAGTCAGTGTCGTGGATTCGGCCAGGAAGAGGCCTTTGCGGGTGCCGATGTAAACTCCGTTCTCCGTCTCTGCGATACTGTTTGCGGGATTCCCGGATCCCGTGCTGAACCGGCTGTCAGCCTCCAGTTCCGGAGTCAGGTGGTACACGTTCTCCGCGTTTTTGTCAATGATGTATACCCCGCCATCCCGGGCCTTGACGGCCTTGACGGCTGCGGAGAGGTTGGAAGTCGGCTTGAATCCCGTGTAGGCTCCGGTTGCTTTGTCAATGAGGCCGATGGTGTTGTAGCCTGAGTAGAAGAGATGGTCCCGGTCTAATTCCGTCAGGGCGGAAATAAGGTTGTAGTTCCTTTCGGAGACAATCTCCGGTTTCCCGTCCCGGATCATGTTGATGCCGTATTCGGTCCCTATCCAGATGCGGTTTTCGCTGTCGCAGCAAAGGGAGGTGATGTCGTCTGAAGAAAGCGCATTCCCGTTCTCCCGCAGGTACGGAATGTAACAGCTTCCGGAAAACTTGAACAGCCCGCGTGTACTCCCGATCCACAGGTATCCGTCCTGGTCACAGACCATGGCGCGGACCTCCTTGTTGGGAAGCTGTGTCAGCAGTGGCTGGTCTGGAAGGGCTGCGGCCGATATCTGTGCCTCTTGTGCGTATGTGACGGATCCGACGAGGATCACGCCGGAAAGGAGGATTCGTTTCAGTGTCTTCATGTTGCCGTAAATATAAGAAAGAATCGGCAAATGTTGCTCTGTCAACAGGAAGAGCCTCCGGATGGACGGAACTGGACGAACATCTGGACAAGGGAAAAGAACATCTGGACAAGTACCGGTAAAGTGGACAAGTGAATCCGCAGGAGGGATAAACTTAAGCGGGACAGAATGGCCATCTTGGCGTCGAAAACGAAACTGCAATTTTTTTAACACTCAAGCTATATGCCTGAAGGAATCAGAATTTCCATGCTCCCGATATTGCTCGCCACGGTGTGCATCGGGGCCTGCGGCCGGACAGATTCTCTCCGGACCGCCTTTGAGAATCCGCCTGCCGAAGCGCGGGTCATCGTGGGACTCGGCAATCCATCCACTCCGACGGCACCGGGGAACCTGCACGCCGCCCTTGACGAAAAATTCAGTCAGGGATACGGCGGCGTCTATTTCGAACCCGTGCGGCAGAACTACTTCACTCCGGAATGGTTTGACGCTTATCGTGATGCGCTTTCCTATGCGAGAGAAAAAGGGAAGAAAGTCGTTGCTTATGACGACATTGAATTTCCAAGCGGGGTGGCCGGTGACAGAATCATGACAGAATTCCCGGAACACCGCGCCCGTCTTTTGACCAAGAAAGAATGGGATGTCAAGGGCCCGGCAAAGATTGCTCTGAATCTGGCGCAGGAGGGTGACATCCTTGGCGTCACCGCCCTGAATATGGACACCAAGGAGCGCATTGTGGTGTCGGAATCGCCAAAGGACGGAGAAATCGAGTGGGATGCTCCGGCAGGGAAATGGAAACTCCTCAGTTACAGCATAGTCCAGCGAGGCCGGATGATTGACCTCTTGGACGATGCGGCCGTGGAGAAGTATCTGGAACTGGTGTATGAGAAGTATGCTGATGAAATAGGTGATTACTTCGGAAACACAATCACGGAGAATTTCTTTGACGATGTGGGGCTCTGGTATACCACCAATCCATGGAACCGCAGCGTGAATGAACTCTTCCGTTCCAAGTACGGCAAGGACCCGCTTCTCTACCTTCCGGCCATGTGGTATGACATCGGAGAAGAGACCGATGCTGCCAAATATTGCCTTTTTGACGCTCAGGCCCAGCGCCTTGCGGATGCCTTCGCTCAAAAGCTCTCCGCATGGACGGGGAACCACGGTTTCAAGTGCATGGGCCATGTCCCCGGCGCCTATGAACCCAACCCCACGCTTATGAGCGGGGATCCATACAAATTCTATAGCTATCTCCAGATGCCTTTCCAGGACATCCTGTTCTCATATATGAGCGGGCGTCCGGGCATCAAGGTCACCAGCAGCGCCGCCACTCTGTACAACCATGCGGCGAGCGGCGCCGAGATGTTTGCCGGCTATGTGCTGGACGGGGACATGATGTACCGCGTCCCGATGGAGTCCATGACCCGTGACGTGAATTTTATCGTCAGTTTCGCCCACAACTACCCTGGCGGAGGTTCAGGTGGCTTTGACGGGACCAGCTACCGTGAGAGGCATCCCGCAACTGACAAGGGGTACACCCGGGAATGGAACGACTTTATGGGGCGCAGTTGCGCCATGCTCCAGGGAGGCCGTTCCGTGGTGGACATCGCCCTCGTTGTCCCGATCGAGTCGCTTCATGCAACTGAATGCTTTGAGGAAGATGTCCTTGAAGTGGAGGAGAACAACAAAAAGATGATGGCTGCCATGGGCGGAGAGGCGATGGGCGCAGGCGGTGGCATGGGATCCATAGTTGCAGTAGGAGGCGGCCAACGCAAGGCCAACAGCGACTATTCCATGTTCATGGGCATGGCCAGGCAGGACTCCAGTCCTTATGTCACCATTCCAAAGGAACGCGCTTCCGGAAATGGGAAACATGTATATCCTTCATGCAACTATTTTAAGATTAGTGAATTGCTTTCCAATCAGATACGCCGGGACTTTACCTTCGTCCCCGGCGAAGTGATGGCTTCGGATAAACTGTCCGTGCAGGGGAATGTCCTTCATCTCGACAACCCCGATACCTGGCAGGACTACCGTCTGGTGATAGTCCCTTCTCAGTTTCTGGTGAGAGCGGAGCTTCTCCGTAAGCTCAGGGCCTTCTATGAGGCGGGCGGCAAGGTGCTGTTTACCGGTGAAGTGGCCTTCCGTTCGGCCATCATCGGCAAGGATGCCGAAGTGCAGGCTCTGATGCAGGACCTTCTGGGGGTGACGGCCCAGCCGGAGAAGAAGATATGCCTTACGAACGGGAACGGAGGGATGGTGGCTTACGCCCCTGAGGTGACGGCCGAAACGCTCCGGGAGGCTTTGGAACAACTTGTCCCGGACGGAGACGTTCTGGTGACTCCGCTTCCTCAGCTGGAGCACGAGGATACCGGCGAGGTCGTATTCGGCGTCGATTACAGCGAAACTTCAGGCTTGTTCGCCGCTTTAGGCGCTCCCATGAAGAAGCTCCCCGACAACCTCATGGGTGAATTGTCCTATGTCCACAAGGTCAAGGACGGGCGCGACATATATTATTTTATAAATACCACCAACCATCCCGTGTCCACCACAGTGAAGCTTCGCGGGAAGATGCAGGTGGAGGCGTGGAATCCTCACGACGGCAGTATCGCTCATTGGTCTTCCACCCCGGAAATGCTGGATGGAACTGACTATACGGTCCTCAACTTGAGCATGGACCCTGTTTCAGCCGTCTTTGCTGTATCCAGATAACCATAATAACTATAATAACCAATAACATGATGAAAAGATTGATTGTCTATTTCTTGCTGACGGTCGCCTTCTTTCCTTGGGCCATGGCGCAGGAAAGTATCAAGGTGTCCGGAACGGTCACGGATTCCATGGGGCCGATGGTCGGGGTCAGCATAGTGGAAAAGGGCACCACGGACGGAACCATGACGGATCTGGACGGTTCTTATTCCATTACCGTTAGGGCAGGCTCCATCCTGCAGGTCAGCTGCATCGGCTATGTGACCCGGGAGATTCCTGCCGACCGTGCCAGGATTGATATTATTCTGGAAGAGGACACCCAGATGCTTGAGGAAACGGTGGTGGTAGGTTACGGTGTCCAGAAAAAGAGTTCCGTGACCGGAGCCATATCCTCCGTCAAGAACGAGGATATCCAGAATCGCACCATCCTTTCCGTAGAACAAGGCCTTCAGGGCAAGACGGCCGGCGTGCAGATTGTCTCCGGCTCCGCCTCCCCGGGTTCCAGCCCGTCGGTCCGTATCCGCGGTATTTCCTCCAATGCCAGTTCAGACCCGCTGTATGTGGTGGACGGGTTGAGGATGACAAGCATTGCTTCCATCGATCCCAATGACATTGAGAGCATGGAAATCCTCAAAGATGCTGCTTCTGCGGCCATCTATGGCGCCGAGGCCGGCAACGGCGTGGTTCTGATCACCACCAAAAAAGCTAAGGAGGGTGTCCGTACGGTGAGTTACGATTTCCAGTTCACCACCCAGAAGTTCACTCGGATTCCTGAGGTGCTGAATGCGCAGGAATACATCCAGTATATGCTGGAGGGAGGCTTCCTTACGGAGGATACCATTTATAAATACTGGGACGGCTCCGACACGAATTGGCGCGAGGTCGGCATAGAATCATCTGCCATGGCCCGACATAATGTGAGTTTCCAGAGCGCGAGCAAGGCCGGATCAGTATATGCCGGCGCATCCTATTCCGGCAACAACGGCCCTGTCGTGGGCAACGAGGACATCTACAAGCGTCTCACCGCTACCCTGAACGCCGATTTCAGTGTGACTCCATGGCTGAAGTTCTCAACGAATAACCAGTTCAGCAAGTCCGGCACCAAGAGCCCGACGACCGGAGCCGCCGGTTCGGTGTTGGGCGGCATCATCACCCTGGATCCTTTGACCCCGGTGAAGTATGCCCCGGACCAGCTTCCGGACTTTATGCAGACCTACCTCGCCCTCGGCCGTGTACTGCTCACTGACGATGATGGAAACTACTATTCTATTTCTCCTTTCCAGACATCCCAGAACTGCAACCCTTACCTGTTGCTGGGCCGCAACAAGGCGCAGGAGAACAACCGGTACAATCTGCACGGATCCACAGCCCTTGATTTTACCTTTATAAAGGGCCTCGTGTTCACCTCCCGTCTGGGCTACAATTTCACCTGGGCCGATACCTACCAGTTCAACCAGCCCCGTACGGAGAACAACGAAACGACCCAGAAATATGCTCAGGTGACGGCCACATCGGGCACTGACACCTACTGGCAGTGGGAAAACTTCATCAACTGGAACCATGCCTTCGGCAGGAAGCACATGGTCAATGCCATGCTGGGCACTTCCTTCTCGGAGTCCTCCTCTGTGAACATCTCAGCTTCCATAAAGGGTGACGACAACAATCTGGGCATCCTCAAGAACGATGCGAATTACGCATATTTCGCTTTTCAGACGGCCGGCGCCATCAAGACCATAAGCGGCGGCGAGAAGCTTCTGTCGGCCAAAATGTCCTACTTCGGCCGTGCCGGTTACGAGTACGACAACCGCTATTACATTCAGGCCTCCCTGCGTGCCGATGCGGCTGACACCTCCTATCTCCCCAAGGCGTCGCGCTGGGGCTTGTTCCCCGCCGTGTCCGGTGGCTGGGTGATATCGAACGAAGGGTTCTTCAATGTGCCGGCCGTGAACCAGATGAAGCTGCGTGCCAGCTGGGGCCGGAACGGCAGCATCGCCGGTCTGGGCGGCTATATGTACGCTGCATCGCTGGCTTCTGAGGGCAACTATTCATATTCCACTTCCAACAACAGCATCATCTACCAGGCCGCCACGGCTCCCTCCTCTACGGGTAACGACAACCTCAAGTGGGAGACATCCGAACAACTCGATTTCGGTCTCGATCTCCGCATGCTGCGTGATCGCCTGACTTTTACTGCTGATGCTTATTGGAAGACCACCAAGGACCTCATCATTACCGGGGCCAAGTCCTCCTTGACCGTCGGCAACACGCCTTCTCCAATCAATGCGGGCAACGTGTCAAACCGCGGTCTTGAATTCGAGCTGGGATGGAAGGACAGCGTCGGTGATTTCCACTATGGAATCAATGCCAACCTCTCGACCCTGCACAACAAGGTGACACACATTCCGGAGAACATGATCCGCATCGCGGGCGGCAGTACCTGGAAGGGTGTCTTGAATTACTTCGAAGCAGGCTATCCGATGTGGTACATGCGTGGTTATGAATTCACGGGCGTGGATCCGGCTACGGGCAATCCGACCTTCAAGGACCAGCTTACAGTCCCTGTTTATGCGGCAGACGGAAAAACTGTGGACCATTATGAGGCCGACGGCATCCTCAATGACGATGACAAGGTGATGATAGGTTCCGGCATTCCGGACTACACCTGCGGCATCACCTTCACCGCCGGCTGGAAGGGTTTCGACCTCATTGTCTTCGGCTCCGGTGCCTATGGAAATGATGTCATGTACGGCATGTGCTCCGACCGTGCCACATTCAACACTCTGAAGGAATTCTACGACGGTCGCTGGACTGCGGCGGGGCAGACTGCAAAATATCCACGGGCCAGCCAGATTGTGAACAGCGACTATTATATGAGCTCTGCCATGGTTTATGATGGTTCCTATTTCAAGATCAAGCAGATACAGCTGGGTTACAGCCTGCCTGAGAAGCTCCTGCAAAAAGTGAGCGTAAAGGGAATGCGCATGTATGCTTCCCTTGATGATGCTTTCACTTTCACCAAGTATATCGGCTACGATCCCGAGATTGCCGGTGAAGGCAGTTCCATGGGAATCGACAACATGTCGTACCCGACCACCAGGAAGATCGTTTTCGGCGTAAATGTTACTTTCTAAAAGCAGAACAGATGAAACTGAGATATTTATTTATTGCTGCGTTGGCTGCCTGCCTTGTCTCCTGCGAGAGCAGGCTGGATATCCGCCAGCACGGAGTAGTCTCCATGGATGAGTTCTATTCCACTCCGGAAGACTTTGAGGAGGCGATAGCCTCGGTCTATGTGGCCTATCAGACCAATTATTACAACATGTGGTTCACCAAGGAATACCTGAGTGATGACCTCTGGCACGGAGGCGGGACACATTATGACGGTGAAGACTACCGCCTGTCAGACTATTGCTACAATGCGGGACTTAGCACGCTGGAGAACCTGTTCTCCGGGTATTATACAGTGCTCAACAGGGCTAACCTGGTCATTGAGAATGTCCCTGAAGAGGAATCCGTGGGGAAACGCTGCGTTGCTGAAGCGCGCGTGTTCAGGGCTCTGGTGAATTTTGACCTCGTGACACTTTGGGGAACACCGCCGCTGGTGGACCATATCCTTGCGGCAAATGAGTACCAGCCGGCCAATGTCGAATCCCCGTCCGTCATCTGGGCTGCCATAGAAGAAGACCTTGAAAAGGCCATTTCTTCAGGTGCGCTGACAGACAAATCGTCCCTCTCGGACAAGACGGCCCACATCACGCATCAGTTTGCGAAAGCCCTTTTGGGCAAGGCTTATGTGTTTCAAGGCAAATGGGGCGAAGCCCGCATCATCTTGGATGAGGTCGTCTCCTCGGAGAAGTACGACCTTTATGACGACTATGCCACTATCCGCACCATCGCCGGAGAGTTCAATCAGGAAAGCGTGTTCGAGCTGGAATATCCACTGGACAGCGCCAATCCCGACGGCAACGGACACCGCTGCTGGCAGCAGACCTATTTCGGCCTGAGCACCCGTTACTTTAGTATCAGCGATGATTGCGAACTGCAGGACGGCTGGAATTATTGTCACCCCACCAAGTCGCTTTACGATGCCTTCGTCTCTATTGAGGGTGTCGACGGTTACCGGCTCAATTCCACCATCAAGACCTTGGACCAGATCCGCTCCTTGGGCGTGGAAGTCGTGGAGCGCTGCCCGGACAACGAGGGATATTTCTCCTGGAAGATCCGGATACGCAAGGACGAGTATCAGTGGTACAATCCCTGCATCAACCAAGGTGTGATGCGTTTTGCGGAGGTTCTCCTCCTTGCCGCCGAGGCCCACCTGAACGGTGGTGAGGCTTCTGTGGCGACGGGATATATCAATCGCCTCCGTGTCCGGGCGCAGGCTCCGCTCATCACGGGGATTGCCACCATGGACGACCTCAAGAATGAGAAACGGGTGGAACTCTGCTATGAGATGACCCGTTACCAGGACCTCATCCGCTGGGGTGACGCCTCCACGGTACTTGCCGACAAAGGCAAACACTATCCAAATCTGGAGGTGGACGGCAGCGTGAGCTATACCGATCTTACAACATCCTCCACCGAATACGGCTTCAAGGACAAGCACAAGCTGCTTCCTTTCCCTTCAGCCGAAATCATGTCCAATGTCAATATTACCCAGAATCCGGGCTGGTAGCCCCGTTCCCAAAGCAAATGTTATGAAAAGGAATATATTATCGATGCTAACTGTCGTTTCGCTCCTTGGCACGGCCTTGTCCGGTTGCCAGAAAGTGGGGCACGACAACCTGGGCTACGCTCCTGCCGGCAGCGTATCCTTTACACAGGTGACAGACCTTGGGAAAAACTCCGAAGACGGGCTTAATGTCTTTGATATCGAACTGTCCTCGTCCGATGCCAAACTGTTCCTTAAGTTCTACGGGACAGACTTCTATCTGTCCAATGCTTCTTTCACGCCCTGTGACGCGCCCGAAAAGGCACATTATTCCAGAACGGACTCCTATTTTGAGAAAGGCGGTCAGAGACTCTCCATCGAGAAGGGTGCCGTGACAGTGGCCAGCACAGGCAGCGACTACACTTTTTCCGGAGTCCTGTGGCTCTCTGACGGAGAAAAAGTAAGAATCTCGGCCAGGGGAGAACTGGTGTATGAACGCTTGGTGTTTACATACACCCAGGCATTCCCTCCTACTGTGACGGCCGTGGAGGGCGGCGGATACAACATCCAGCTTATCCTCGGCACAGACGGTATAGAGCAGAAGAACATGGGCGCGTGGATGGAGTATCCGGGGACCGGCCAGTACATGGTGCTGGAACTCATTTCTGCGACGGAAGACCTGAAAGCAGGCGTCTATACTGTCGCTGAAGACACTTCCTACGGTGTGGGCAACTATCTTGCCGGCTATGGTGTCGAGGTTGATCTCAGCGACTACGGTATGGGTATAGTCATCTCTCATCGGCACAGCCGTATCATGGATGTGGTGGACGGCCAGGAGATATTGAACGCCTACCTCACCGCCGGGAAGGTGACCGTCAAGGAAAGTGAATCCGGATTCGACATCGAAGTCGATGCCGACAAACAGTACGCCCTCTTCTCCGGCGCCATCGGCGGCTCCGACGAGCCGGAACCTGAGCCTGACCCTGTTCCGGAGGCGCTCAGTTTTACCGAGGAGGTGTCGGATGTCTACTATTTTGATTTCGCGTCATTCTCATTCGTCAAGGCGGAGGGTGTGGAAAAACACACGATGGTTCTCAGCAGAAGCGGATCGGTGGTGGCACAGCTGGCTGTGATTACTGCCGAGGGCGGCAGCATTCTGGACCACCCTGGGGGCTATGTGTCTTCCGCTTCGTCCACGGCCGCCGGCACATTCTATCCCGACTGGGACGGCTCGATGCTGGGTTATTCGGCTCACGAGGGTTCATATGTCGTGGTGGAAGGCAAAGAATGGCTCCTCACTGAAGAGGGAAAGACTTTGTATATTTCTTCTGCCGATGGAGAGACATACAACTTCTATGCTGGGGTGGTCAATGCCACAAACGGCAATGCCACGAAGGCTGTATCGGTTGTTTATCAAGCGACGAAAGAGAAATGAAAACCTTCTGTTTTGTTACGGCCGTCTTCGTGGCGGCCGTAACTTCTTTTGCGCAACCCTACAAGGAGGATTTCAGCAATCCTCCCCAGGAGGCCCGCATCCGCGTCTGGTGGCATTGGATGGATTCCAATATTACAAAAGACGGTATCAGGAAGGACATCGACTGGATGGTTGCCACTGGTGTCGGCGGTTTCCAGCAGTTCGATGCCGGAGGGGCGATGGCGGGAGGTGTCCATCCTATTGTGGAACGTCTTCCTTATATGCAGGAAGGCTGGAAGGATGCTTTCCGCTATGCGATGAAGTATGCTGATGAGAAGGGCCTTGAGGTTGCGATAGCCTCCGCTCCCGGCTGGAGTTCCACCGGCGGTCCTTGGGTGAGGCCGGAGGATGCGATGAAAAAACTGACCTGGCGCACCATGGAGGTGAGTGGAAATCCTGGAGAGAAAAAGCCTCGGGCCTTGGCTCTTCCTGAGCCATTCACCACGGTCGGCAAGTTCCAGAACGCCGGCGGCGGGAGTGCTCTGCAAGCCTCTCCCGCAGATGTGGAGCCTTGGTATCAGGATGTGGCGGTGGTCGCCGTCCGCCTTCCAGACGAGGATAAATCCTTGCGGGATCTTGGTGCGGAGGTTTCTTCCAGCGGAGGAACTTTCACCGTGGAGATGCTCTCTGACGGCGATCTCTCTGACGGGACCTTGCTTCCGGCCAACCTGTCCGGAACGCACTCATGGATTCAGTATAGTTTTCCGGAAGTTGTGACGGTGCGGGCTCTGACCCTCTGCGGCGGTCCTGTCCGCGGACAATGGGGGCGGAACTTCCGACTTATGGAAATGTTCTCCGGAGCAGCGCCGATGGCATTGTATGGGAAGATGTGTGCCGCATCCCTTCAGGAAGTGTGGCGCAACAGACCATTGACATTCCCGAGACGGCGGCCAGATATTTCCGCCTTATGGTCGAAAACCCTAAAGTGGACGCCACTTATGCAGCCTATGGATATGCCGGAGAGGCTCCCGAAGCCACGGCTATACATGAATTCGTCCTTCATACGGTGACCAAAGTGAATCACGCCGAGGAGAAGGCCGGCTTCGCCGCGCCGCATGACCTGATCAATAACCCTACTCCGGAGACATGTGCCGCCGCTATGGAAACTATCGACCTTACCGCTAATATGGTAGGCGGTATCCTGTCATGGAAGGTCCCGGAAGGCCGCTGGCGCATCTATCGCTTCGGCGCATCGCTCACCGGCAAGCAGAACCATCCGGCCCCTCCGGAGGCCACCGGCCTTGAGGTGGATAAACTGGACAGGGACGCCTGGCAGGACTACTTCCACAAGTATATTGACATGTACAAGGAAGCGGCCGGCGGCCTGGTGGGGGAGCACGGCATCCAGTACATCCTGACCGACAGTTATGAAGCCGAGCAGATGACCTGGACCAAAAATCTCAAGGAAGAGTTCAGGGCGCGCCGTGGCTATGACCTCGTGCCTTGGATGCCGGTTCTGGCTGGAGAGATCGTCGGGAGCAGCGAGGCCAGCGAGAAGTTCCTCTTCGACTGGAGGAAGACCATCGGGGAACTCTTTGCGGAGAACTACAGCCGCATCAATGACATCGCCCGTGAATATGGCATGAAGGGCCGCTATACGGAAAGCCACGAGAACGGCCGGGTGTATGTGGGTGACGGCATGGACCTTAAGATGACGGCCGCCGTGCCCATGAGCGCCTTCTGGATCCCCGGGACCGGAGGTGGCAGCACCTTTGAGATGGCGCAGGCGGACATTCGCGAATCGGCCTCGGTAGCCCATATTTATGGACAGAACATAGCTGCAGCCGAATCATTTACGGTGGCGGGGCTTTCGGAAAACGCCTGGAGTTATTACCCGGGTAACCTCAAGTATATGGCGGATATCGCCCTTTACTGCGGTCTCAACCGTTTCGTCATCCACGAAAGCGCCCACCAGCCTTCTGATGCGTACAAGCCGGGCCTCGGCCTCATGATTTTCGGCCAATGGTTCAACCGCCACGATACTTGGGCCCCATATGCCCGGTACTGGGCCGACTATCTTTCCCGCAGCTGTTATATGCTCCAGCGGGGCAGGTATGTGGCCGATGTGCTGTGGTACTATGGCGAAGACACCAATGTCACCGGTATCTACGGTCATGAACTGCCGGAGGTGCCGGAGGGCTACAGCTACGATTTCATCAACCACTATGGCGTAAAGAACCTGCTGTCCGTGGAGAATGGGAAAATAATCACGCCTTCAGGGATGCAGTACAGGGTGCTGGTGCTGGGAGAACACTGCAGGGTGATGAGTGTCGAGGTGCTGCGGAAGCTGGCCCGGCTTGCCCGGGATGGCGCAGTTATCGTGGGACAGAAGCCGGAAAAGGCGGCCGGCCTTGCTGACGATGCGGCCGAGTTCGCCAGACTGGTGGCTGACATTTGGGCTTCCGGCCGTCCAAATGTGCACACAGGACAGTTATCCAAGGTGCTCGCCGCGACGGTGGAGCCCGATTTCCGGTATGTCGCCCCGGCGGAGTTGAAGTTCGTACACCGCAAGGACGGGGATTGTGAAATCTACTGGATCCGCAATTTTTCTGACCGGGCTGTGAAGGCGCAGATCTCTCTCCGTGATGCGGCAGGTGTCATTACGGTGTATAATCCCGAAACAGGGGAGATTGTGCCCGGTGCCACCAGCGCGTGTCGCCTTGACCTGGAAGCCGGCCAGGCCCTCTTTGTGGTATCGGATAGAAACGGTACTCCAGCCCTTGAACATGTGGCCCCGAAAGTGGCAGGAGAATTGAAACTCCGGCGTGCATGGACGGTCACTTTCGAGGGACTTGGTGCTCCGGAAGGAGAGTCCATTTTCGGTGAGCTCCGGTCTTATACGGAGTTTGATGATCCTTCAATCAAGTATTTCTCCGGCATTGCCACCTACAGGAATATTTTCACCATAAGCAAAAAAGAAAAGGCCGATGGCCTTTTGATAGACCTCGGGGAGGTGGGGCAGATGGCCGACGTGTCTATAAATGGCGAGCATGTGGATTTCATCTGGAAAGCTCCCTACAAACTCCGTTGGATGGGGAAACTGAACACCGGCGAAAACACCATCGAGGTGAGGGTGGTGAACACCTGGCCCAACCGCCTCATTGGTGACGCCCAGCCCGGTGCGGAAAAGGTGGCATATACCACCATGCCTTTTTATAAGGCTGATTCTCCGCTCATCCCTTCCGGGCTTATGGGGCCCGTTACCCTGAATGTGTTACGCTATTGAATTTTATGATTATATTTATGAAAAATAATATTTTGGCTTTTGCCGCAGCATTTTGCACTTTATCACTTATGGCGCAGCCACGACTTTCGAAAGACAACATCAGCGAGGTTATTGCCTCCATGACGCTGCAGGAGAAGGCCACCCTTTGTGTGGGCTCCGGCTGGGGGTCCATGATGGCCGGATCTCTCACTGCTTCTGATGCGGCGCTGGTCCCCGGCGCTGCCGGAACCACCCGTGCCATTCCCCGTCTCGGTGTTCCGCAGACCGTCCTTGCGGACGGTCCTGCCGGCATACGTATTGACCCGAGACGCGCCGGGTCTTCCAAGACTTATTATGCCACAGGTTTTCCCGTGGGCACGCTTCTCGCCTCCACATGGAACGCTGATCTGGTTGAGGACATCACCGCCGCGATGGGTCGGGAAGCTAAGGAGTATGGCATTGATGTGCTCCTTGCTCCCGGCATGGACATCCACCGTAACCCTCTATGCGGACGCAACTTTGAATATTTCTCCGAGGATCCGCTTCTCTCCGGCAAGATTGCCGCCGCTTATGTGAACGGCATCCAGAGCAACGGGGTGGGCGTAAGCGCGAAACACTTCGCATTCAATGACCAGGAGACCAACCGTATGGAAAATGATGCGAGAGTGAACCCTCGGGCCGCCCGGGAAATCGGCCTCAAAGGCTTTGAAATCATGGTTAAAGAGTCAAGCCCCTGGACCATCATGAGCTCTTACAACAAGGTGAACGGCACATATGCCCAGCAGAACAGGGATCTCCTGACCACCATTCTCCGCGATGAATGGGGTTACAAGGGCATAGTGGTCACCGACTGGGGGGCTAAGGACGGTACGGAGAATGCGGTTAATGCCGGCAACGACCTCATGGAGCCGGGTATGGAGTTTGAGATAGAGCGCATTGTCGAAGGCGTGAAGAACGGAGCTGTTTCCGAGGAGGCGCTGAATTCCAATGTCCGCCGGATTCTTGAATACATAGTCAAGACTCCACGTTTCAACGGCTATCGGTATTCCGACAATCCGGACCTTGACGCCCATGGAAAACTGGTGCGCAAGGCCGGAGCCGAGGGGATGGTCCTTCTTGAGAATAATGGTGTCCTGCCCCTTAAAGGCGTGGGGAAGGTTGCTCTCTACGGCATTGGAGCCTATGATTTCATCGCCGGAGGCACCGGTTCCGGCAATGTGAACAAGGCTTATGTCCGCAATGTGGCGGACGGTATGAGGGAGAACGGTCTCGAGGTGGACTCTTCGCTTGAAGAATGGTACATGAAGTTCATAGCCCTCAAAAAGACGGAACTTCGTAATAATGCCGATGCCGGTATCGGGATAATGCTTGGTGAGCCGGTGATACCGGAGATGGAGATAGGCCGGAGCTTTATCGAAAAGACGGAAAAGAAGACGGACTTTGCCGTGCTTGTGATCTCCCGTAATGCGGGTGAGGGGGTAGACCGTAAGGCCGAGGATGGAGACTGGACGCTTACCGGCGAAGAGCGTCAGATGATGCAGACCCTTGCCGATGTTTATCATGCCGGAGGCAAAAAACTCATCGTAGTGCTCAATGTCGGAGGTGTCATCGAGACGGCCTCATGGAAACAGATTCCGGATGCCGTCCTCCTTGCCTGGACTCCGGGACAGGAGGGCGGATATACAGTCGCAGACGTGCTCTGCGGGGTTTCCTATCCTTCCGGGAAACTTCCTATGACCTTCCCCGTGACCTACCTGGACATACCTTCATCTTTCAGCTTTCCATACGATTACAATGGAGGGGCATCCCTTAATCCTTTCGCATCCCTTACGGGGAGCGGACCGGAACAACCTGTCAAGGATATCGACTATACCGAATACAAGGAAGGCATCTGGGTGGGTTATCGCTACTTCGCCACCGCCGGGAAGAATGTCTCCTATCCATTCGGCTACGGCCTTGGATACACTGCTTTTACTTACAGCAAGCCATCCGTCAAGGTGAGAAAGGATGGCGGCGTAATGGCAAGCATCGAGGTCAAGAACACCGGTTCGTCGGCGGGGAAGGAAGTTGTACAGCTCTACATCGCCGCTCCAGACGGCGGTCTGGTGAAGCCTGCGTTTGAGCTCAAGGCTTTCGTGAAGACGCGCGAACTTGCACCGGGGGAGAGCGAAACGCTGACGATGACGGTGGATGCCTACACCTTGGCTTCATTCAATGAGAAGACATCGGCCTGGGAGACTGCTGCCGGCAATTATAAGGCATCCTTCGGGGCATCGTCCGCCGACATCCGCGCTACCGCTTCCTTCAAGATTGACAGGGCGCAGTCATGGCCGGTCAACCCTGTCCTTCTTCCTGTGGAATCCATTTCTGAAATAACTGTAAGTAAGCGGCAAAAATAAGTTGCCGCAGATTTGGCAAAGATTTTTGAGGATTACTAAAATAAAGCGACATGAAAAGAATGGCTCTTGTTCTTTTGCTTGCTCTCACCGGCATGTCAGCAGGTGCCCAGCAGGCTCTTTGGGGCGGTTCCCGAGTTGAATCTCCCGTAATCAATGTGGATGGCACCGTAACTTTCCGCTTCCAGGCTCCGAAAGCCGTGAAGGTGGAGGTCAGCGGTGATTTCCTGCCGTCCGTGAAGACGGAATACCAGATGGACGGGGCGTCCATTACCGTTGACCTTGCCGGAACCCGTGAACTCAAAGAAGGAGCGGACGGGATATGGGAGTATACAACGGACTTTGTGGTAGCACCGGAACTTTACAACTATACCTTCACCGTGGACGGCCTCAAGGTCATAGATCCAGGCAATGTATGGGTAAACCGTGATGTGGCGTCCCTTACCAGTGTGCTCATGGTTCCGGCCGAAGGTGCCAGAAGTGACCTCTATGCCGTCCATTCTGTGCCGCACGGCACGGTGTCCAAGGTCTGGTATCACTCCGACAAGGCGGGGTTTGACCGCCGGCTGACGGTCTATACTCCTGCGGGGTATGAGACGACCAAAGCCAAATACCCGGTGCTTTATGTCCTTCACGGCGTGGGAGGTGATGAGGATGCATGGGTGACGCAGGGCCGGGCCGCTCAGATTCTGGATAATCTTATCGCCCGTGGACGGGCCAAGCCGATGATAGTGGTCTTCACCAACGGAAATATCTCCCAGGAAGCCGCTCCGCTCGAGAATTCAACGGGCTACACCCGTCCTGTGATGTCCCTCCCGAAAACTATGGACGGGACCTTTGAGGAGTCATTCCCGGAGATAGTGAAGTTCGTCGAAACGCGTTACAGGGCTATCCCGAAGAAGGCGTCTAGAGCAGTTTGCGGCCTTTCGATGGGCGGAGCCCATACGCTGTATCTGAGCGCCAACTATCCGGACATGTTCGCTTATTCTGGGATGTTCTCTGCTGCCGTCGGGGTGCCGGATCCTTCTGTGAGCCATGTCTATCAGGATCTTGACACCAAACTCGCCAAATATTTTTCACATAGGCCGGCCTTGTTCTGGATAGGGTGCGGAAGCGCTGACTTCCTGTTTGAAGCCAACAAGGCCTTCCGTGCAAGCCTTGACGCTAAAGGCTATCCTTATAAGTATATGGAAACTGAAGGCGGTCACACCTGGCGCAACTGGAGAATTTATCTTACTGAGTTCGTGCCTCTTTTGTTCAAGTGATCTCGGAAGTCGTCCGGACCGGTTGCGGTCTCGTTTCCTGAATGTTTGCCGGAGATTCGTGCCGGCATCAGTCCTGCTTGCGGCGGCGCCGGATAATGGTGGACCGCGCTTCTTGAGAGAATAATTTGTAGATTTATGGGGATTATCATTGATTCAAGAAGAGTATAACTTTCAAAAGTACCAGTGAACCATGCTGAAAACAGGTGACAAGATGCCGTCCTTTGAGGTCATGGACCAGGACGGGAATATGGTGAGGTCCGAGGATTTCATCGGCAAGGGAAAGAAGACCATCATCTACTTCTATCCTAAAGACAATACTTCCGGCTGCACGGCGGAGGCCTGCTCATTCCGGGACAACTACGCGGAATTGACCGCCGCCGGGTACAATGTGGTCGGCGTGAGCAAGGACAGCCCGAAGTCCCACACGGGTTTCCGTGCCAAGCATGAACTGCCGTTCCGGCTACTTGCGGACACCTCCACGGAGATGCTCCAGTCCTTCGGCGCGTGGGGTGAGAAGAAGATGTACGGGAAGACCACCTTGGGGACGCTCCGGCGTACATTCATCTTCGACGAGAACGGCATTCTTGAGCGCATTATCGAGAAAGTGGACACCAAGAACGCCGCCGGGCAGATATTGGAGGGCTGACCTTTTGTGCCATGGAGGGCTGAGAGGTGGCGCGGACTTCATGTGATGGCGCGGGCGGCACAGGCCGGGCTGAGCGGAGACGCACAGGCGAGGCACAGTGGCGGTGGCGCGGACTTCATGCGGTGCGCGTACGACACAGGCGCGGGCGGTAGCGGTGGCGGATAACATCGTGGTACAGAGGGAATTAAAGGTTTTACCTGTCCCGATATTCGGACAGGTAAAACCATCATCTGCTTGTCTGTCAGCGCCTTGCCTGCCACCGCTGTTGTCACACGTGTTCGGCTTGTGTCCACGTCGGCAGAGGGAGCATCGGGCTTTGTCGAACAATGCCCTTGTCCGGGCGGCAGTTGATGAGCATTGGCGCGTCTGAGCATCGGACTTTTGTCCGGGCAAAGGCGCGTTTCGCCGGCCAAAAGGCTCAGGAACACAGTTTTGTCCGTAGAAATGCCGTTTTTACCGGACATATTGCCATGTATCGTTGGTGGCATTTTCTGGCGGAAAATGCCGCGCGTGCCTTGCCCTTCCCGAAGTCCCAGCGTCCGACCTGCCCGTTCTCATTCGCTCCCGGTGGAACGCCTCCTGCCAGGCCCTCCGCGGCATCCGGCGCTGCCAGGTGTGAGCATATTCCGCCGTTTCCGCTGCTACCCAGACCGTCCACCTGCCCCGCAAGGCCCCCAGCGGCACCTATCGCTGCCAGGTGTGAGCCGTTTTCGGCATTTACGCTGCTACCTGGACCGTCCACCTGCCTCGCATAGCTCTCCGCGGCCTTCACCTCCGCCGGGTGTGAGCCGTTTCCGACGAATCGGCTCACACCTGCGTCGCGCGACTCAGGCTTCTGGCCCGGCGCTATGGCGGCGGGCGCCCGGGAACAGGCAGCCTCCTGCGATGCTTTTGTGTTGAGCAG
>ERZ1026860.156-NODE-156-length-52790-cov-11.214867_pt1 | contig 52790 bp, 48 predicted proteins | sample MGYA00380160_ERZ1026860 | MGnify/ENA primary metagenome ERZ1026860 (study PRJEB33269, sample SAMEA4719796) | human gut metagenome | biome: human-associated habitat; feature: organic feature; material: feces | place: Cameroon | collected 2013-10 ... | reverse complement strand
ACTTCCATGACACCTCTCTATTTGACGACAAAGGTAAAACAAATGTTTGAATCGGGCAATAAGACTTTGTGTGTTTGTGCAGTAAAGAGGACTGAACGTTTGTATGCGAGATACCAAGTACCTCTACAATTCTGCTATTTCTTTCTCGGTCAAGCCTGTGATTTCCGCAATGTCTTTTCTTGAAAAAGTTGATTAAAAAAGGAATAAGCATTATGATGGAGTATACGTCTTTACGCTCAAACGCATTTGAGTATATGCAAGAATGTCAAAATCATTCTTGTCAACGAAATAAAACCTAAATTGTGAAATACATTAAGGTGTTATTGCTTCAATTTTTTTATTGACGACAAAACACGGATATTTCCTTTGGAAGATAGCCCTTAATGTTTCACATACTCAATTTCAGACTAATAAATTCTGAAACTTTTCGCACCTAAACAAACATCATCATACCATATCTCCACACGGTACCGTCCCGCACTCCAATGTCCTTTATTCTCATTTCCCCAACCTGACAATGTTATGCTGTTTGAACCGCTGTAAATATTACAAGAACTTTGTAGAGAATATCCCGAAGGTGAACTATCTCCTGTACTTAAACTTCCGTTAGGTCTGTACCATTTTACTTTCAACGTTATGTACTTGTTCTGCGTACCTATATATCGTATTCGGGGTTGTAGATACATGCTGTTTCCGGAATATATGGTTTGTCCGTAGTTCGTTTCTATATCACCGCCTTTATATATATTTGCAATCTCTATATCTGTTATCTTTATCGGATACTTGTTTGAAAGGGAAGAATATCTTGATTCCAAATCTTCATGTTCGTTTCTGTACCTGTTGCCGGAGTTTCTCAAATCCCGAATTGAATCTCTTGCCATGATAAGGGCTTTTTGCAAATTATCAATCTTTTCTTGTTTCTTTGATATGGTATTCTTCTGTGAAGAAATAGTTTCGTTGTTTTGTGCAATAGTCCTTTTGTTCATTTTTTCACGGTTTTCCATGCATTTCATCGTGGAGATACTATCCTTATTCACCTGATAGAACCAGAAGGTTCCGGCTATAAGGATGACAAAAAGAAAAGCTATCGAACAAATATATATATTTCTTCTCTTTCTTAGTCCCTCCAATTCTTTTTCCGTACCCTTTATTTCTATCAGACTCTTGTGCTTTTGGGCTGTCAGATTTGTCAGTTCGAAAGAAAGTTTTTTGCGTTTGTCTTTCAGCTCTTTTATCTCAGACCTCAAACCATCTATCACAGAAGAGACAATATATTGTTTGAATATTCTGACGTTGCAATAATTCCGCAACATGAAGTCTATCTGCTTCGGAGTATCCTTTTCCAATGAAACGATGGCAACTTCTTTGTTGCTTATGCCGTAGTTCAGAGCTTCAAGGGGTTCAAAGCAGGCTTTATGCTTGTCGAACAAAGCATCCATGAAGTCTTTTATCCTTTTGACTTCTGTTTGCGAGTTCACGAAATCGTTTTTGAAGTATATATCCTCATCTGCATTCATGTCCAACAGCACTGCTTTACTGACGATATTGCCCAACGTCTTCTCAAAAATATCGAACAAACGGTTGACATCTCTGATGCATACGGAATTGAATGTTACCGAAATGCCGAAGAAATCGTTATGGTTCCTACTCAGTCGACAAATATAAGTATAGTACATCATATTCGTGTTTCTATGCACGAATATCTGCGACTGTTCTTTAACCTCATGTACATAGGTCAAAAAGATTTCCCTCATGAAATCCGTGGGATATTGGCTCAGCTTACCATCTCTTATACTGAGCAACCTCAATTCGCTGTTCATCTTATTTTGTTTTGAAACGTATCACATTCCTTGTGTTATCTATCTCGTATGAAGTCAACCTGTTCAATACGCTTGTACCAATCAGCATATCTGCATTTATATCATTGGCAATATAAGCCTCTACATCACTCAAAAATATAGCATTGTTCTCATTACCTATTGCAACGAGTTTGAGTCGGACAGTCGGAAACTTTATTATGCTGCCATCCGCCAATTCAATTTCACTTTCACCCAATATATCTTCATCTGTTATCAAGCCTTTTTCCCACATGTAGTTGAACTCGGCACGTGACAGCAATATGGAAGAACAACCCGTATCCAAACACATAACAAAGCCAAGACCGTTAACCATTACAGGTATATAAATACCGCCGTTCTCACGAGCAAAGGCAACCTCAATCACATCATTATTCTCATATTTCTCCGACTCCCATGAACTGTCATTATCCGTATAATACTCGGAAGACGGATCGGTATAACCACCATCTCCCTCCGACTGCTTACCCTTGCCGCAAGAGAAAGCAAACATGGCAACCACTAACAAAATTATTGTAGATTTAATATTCATGGTTCATACTGTTCTGATTATTTATCGTATTGTTTCTTTGTTGTAACACCATCCTTCTTTTGCCGCTTCGGTGTAGGTGGCTCTGTCTACTTTTATTTTTAGCCCCTCCATCTCTTGTTTCAAACATTCAATCTCTTTATCTTGTCCTTCAAGGCTCTTACGTAACCTTTGATTGACGGCAGCCAATCGTTGTGCTTCGGTCTGTATGTCGGGAGAGACGATAACGGTCTGTGCTTTTTCAAGAGCTGCAAAGATTTTCTCATTTGTTGCATCGTCGAAAGCGATAGTTTTTACTCTATTGGCGTTTGTGGCTTTGATAACTTTTGTTGTCGTTGCCGTCTCGATATATTGTCGGATATGTTGCATTGTCGTCGTAACTTTGGCATCTTCATCGGAAGTAATGATAATTCTGTTGCCGTACAGCAAACTATCCGTTGCTAGTTTCAATATCTGCCTTAACCCGAGCAGGTCATTCAGTACATAGGTTTTGCTTCCCTTATCAAAAACGTATGTGAAGCCTAAATGATATACCTGTCTTATTGTATCGGTAGCACTTATAAGCTTGTAACGCACATAAGAATAATAGAAACGGGAGCTTCGTCTTTCCACTTTGAAGAGCTCAGAATGACCTTTAATCATGTCGAATTTATCGACTACTCCTTTATCTATCTCCTGCTCTTTATCTGCAGGAGGAAAAGCATGTAAAAGCCATTTAAAATTCCATACTCCATGTATGTATAATTTCTCGTAACTCATGACTTCAAGCATTGAAATTGTGCTATCATGATTTTCTTATCGTTTTTTCAGCCAAGATGTCTTTTCCTGCTTTATCAGAGGTCAATTTTATTCTTATCGTATTATTTCCATCTATCTTATATCTGCTACAATTTTGAAGGTTGTCTCCTATCCAAATATAGCACACACTGTCTTTACCGTTGTACTTGGGTTTTACCTCAATAATTGTTTTGTCCTTGAATTTATTGTCTTTATATCCCTCACCGCTGATGACTATTTCCCAACCATTGGAGGATTCGTTTGACGAAACAATATTCTTGTCCTTTTGCTTTTCCGCTTGTTTTTTCTGCTTTGTCTCTTCCTGCCGTTCTGTTTTGTTCTGTTTAGCCTCACTTGGTTCAGACTTAATCTGTTCGCTTCTGCAACTATTCACGGAGAGCATAATAACGAGTATCAACAAAAGAATGGTGTTGAAAACAGGGAGCAGACTCTTTAACACTTCACTCCATCTTTTATTCGATTTTTCTCTATCCAGCAAACTCTTGACATTCCTACAGACATTGTCCACCTTGCTTGCCAAAGCGACAATCTGCTCATTCAAGGCGACAATCTGCTTATCCCTGTAATCGAGTTCTTTTTGTAACCTTTGTGCTTCGCTCTGTATGTTGGGAGAAATGATGACTGTTTGATTTGTTTGTAGGGTGGTAAGGATTTTCTCGTTGGTTGCCTCATCGAATGCAATACTTGTCTGTCCTTGACTATTCGTGGTTTTGATGGCTGTTGCCGATGCTGTTGCGGTATATTGTCGGATATATCGCATTGCCGTCGTAACTCTATTGTCTTTATCGGAAGTAATGATAATTCTGTTGCCGTTCAGCAAACTATCCGTTGCTTCTTTCAATTTCCCCCTTAATCCGAGTAGGTCATTCAGCACATAAACTTGGCTTCCCTCATCAAAAACGTATGTGAAACCTAAATTACACCCCTGTCTGTTTGCTTTGGTAGCACTTATAAGATTGTAACGTACATAAGAGTAATAGAAACGGGAGCCTCGTCTTTCCACTTTGAAAAGCTCAGAATGACCTTTAATCATGTCGAATTCCTTGACTACTCCTGTATCTATCTCTTGCCCTTTATCCGTAGGAGGAAAAATATGGAACCCTTTCGAGTCCCATGCTCCATGTATGTATAATTTCTCGTATCTCATGACTTGCAAACATTTTTGAATTGCCTCAGACAAGCAAATCAATACATCAAAACTAATTTGGATGAGTTTCTTCTTTTTGCTCTTAGAGCGGTGTTGTACTTCCTCCTGTTTGGGGTGTTTGATTACTTTCTTCTATTGAAGCATCTTGTCTTGGTGCCGATTCTGATTTTACTTTTTTATTATTTGGGTGTGTTTTTGTTGATGTGGGTTGCGTTGTTTGTTTTTTCCGATTCTCCAACTTCTCCTGCAAGTCTTTTATAGTATCCTGCAAGTCTTTTATAGTATCCTGCAAGTCTTTTATAGTATCTTGCAAAGTATTGTAACATTCCCCTGTTTGCTGCTCCGTCTTGTTATCCGGAATTTTCTCACTTTTGCCACTATTTACGAACAGTCCGATAAGTATCAACAACAAAAGAATAGTGTTGAAGAACGGATGCAATTCTTTGAGGGTGTCTCCCATACTTTTTTTGTGCAGTGTAGTCTCACCCGAATCGTCAGGATGAGAGTTGACACCAAACAAATCTTGGAAGTTTTCTGCAAGAAGCTTCAAGCTATATCCGAAATTCCTTTTGACATCATTTGAAAAACGGTTGGATGCTTCTGTTATGTCCTTTTGCAACTTATCGTTTCTTTGTTCCAACTCGGCAATCTTGTTATCTCTCTCTTCAAGTTCCTTACGTAACTTTTGATTGCCGGCAGCCAATCGTTGTGCTTCAGTCAGTATGTAGGGAGAGACGATAACGGTCTGTGCTTTTTCAAGAGCTGCAAAGATTTTCTCATTTGTTGCATCGTCGAAAGCGATAGTTTTTTCTCCTTTGGCGTTTGGGCCTTTGATAAATTTTGTTGCCGATGCTGTTGCGGTATATTGTCGGATATATCGCATTGCCGTCGTAACTCTATTGTCTTTATCGGAAGTAATGATAATTCTGTTGCCGTTCAGCAAACTATCCGTTGCTTCTTTCAATTTCCCCCTTAATCCGAGTAGGTCATTCAGCACATAAACTTGGCTTCCCTCATCAAAAACGTATGTGAAACCTAAATTACACCCCTGTCTGTTTGCTTTGGTAGCACTTATAAGATTGTAACGTACATAAGAGTAATAGAAACGGGAGCCTCGTCTTTCCACTTTGAAAAGCTCAGAATAACCTTTAATCATGTCGAATTTCTCGACTACTCCTGTATCTATCTCTTGCCCTTTATCCGCAGGAGGAAAAGCATGAGACCCTTTCTTGTCCCATGCTCCATGTATGTATAATCTCTCGTAACTCATGACTTACAAACATTTTTGAATTGCTCTCCACAAGGCAGCAGGATACACATCGAGTCCGGGGGTATATATTTGCGGAGGTTTCTCTCCCTGCTTTGATATTTGACTTATGTCATCATTGTAATCGCCTGTAACGAATGGGGCGAACTGACAGTTGAACTCCCTCCAATGTTTTGTTATAGGATGTACATTCTTGAATCTGTCAAATAAGCCTTTATAATGGTTTGCCACATCATTCTTCATGGTTTTCAGATTATTCGAAGTACTCTTATCTGCCTTATTGTACACAATGATTGCTTTGGATTTGGTAATTTTGAATTTCTCATTGTCAACTACCTGTTGTATTCTATTGACATACTGTGCTCCCAAGGTCGAATCCCAGTCCGGTTCGGTGAAAAACAGATAGACCTTCTTAGCTTTGTTGTTCATTATCACATTGACATATTGAACAAATCCTTTTTTATTCGGGTTGCTTATACTGAAAAGGGGTTCACCCGGAGCCTCTACAATCTGACAGATTTTCTTTTTATTACCATCGAATACTTTAACTAATAAAAATTCTTCTGCTTTTGTTCTCTCTGCCGCATAACGACTATATATAATCTGCGGAAATTCGTCACATAGTTTTCTATACCCTGTATCGTTACTGCTTTTGAAAGATTTGTCTGCCTCTACTGTCCAGCCGTTATCTTGCAACCATCTGGATAAACGTACCAAAGTCATGGTTTTTCCGCATTCCGGAGGTCCGAATAAAAAGATTATCGGAGTCTCAGTGTCTATAACTGTTGCAGAATTGTTATTTCCCTGACCTGTTGATGTGTTTTGTGTCGTGGTGTCATTGTAATCCACATATTCTTGTTCTCCGATTTCTTCTGCTTGAACAGGGGTGGTGTCTTGGACTTGTTTTATGTCTTCTTGTGTATGTGAACCATTTGTACTTCCATCTTCTGTAATTGGCATAACTCTTTTCTATTTTTATGTTTGTACTGAATTATCTATTGAGCATTTTAATCAAACAGTCTCTGAATATGACGACTCCGAATATGAAGCCGGCGGCATCTATAAGCAAGGAAACAAGCAACCACGTAAGGAAGCCCCTGCCTGCCCAGCCTCCTTTGAACCATTGTTCGAAAGTGTCTATCACGCTTTTCAACTGTTGTGTGTCGGAAACTTTCTTGTCAAATGTTTTGTCTTTTGCATATTCCGAAATCAAAGGGTAAGCACTTGCAAGAGCATCGCACGATTGTGTTACTATATCGTCTTTGCTTATATTCCCTTGTATTTTATTCTTGATATTTCCAATATTCTTTAAGACATTGCTTATTTCCGCCTTTGCTTTATCGTCAAGCTGTGCTTTTGCTTCAAACTCATTATATTTCACGACCAACTGATCATTGACGTATTCTGTAATCTTTGTAAGGTTCTCCGAACGAGAGCCCTTTATGGGGTCAGGTAATTTGATGTCCAAAGTTGTTTCTATTTGTTTGCATTTTGCTGCACATCTTTCCCCGAATCCTTTTCTGTCAGGACGAGAATATTCATAAGCAAGATCATTGAGAAGTTCTTTTACTTTACTGGCTGTTTTATTCCACTCATTCTGTATCAGCCTACCATCATTCAGGTCTTTCAACTTGCTTTCCGCTTCGGTTAGGTCTTTCTTTGCTACGTCTTTTGCGACCTGACTGATAAACAAGGAATGTGTGTTGGTCGGAAAGGAAAAAGCTCCCCAGAACAGAAGAACAATAACAAGTCCTCCTATAAACCATGGAGTTCTTTTATCATTGTTAAGGTCATTGTTAGTGTTCAAACTGTCGTAAATCATCGTCATTCCGGCAGACGACAGAGTGAAGAACGAAAGTGATAAAATCCATAGAATCCACTTTGGCCATTCAAGTAGCAGATAAAGCGATTCCACCGTAAGGTATGCACTAAGCACAGCCATTGCACCCCATAGAAAAAAGGCACAAATTTTCAAATAATTGTTGTTTCCCATCGCAACATATTTTTTTGTTGTCTCGGGACTCGGAAAGACGGTAACGATTAAATATAAAAAGAGGCGTGGAGTCCCTGCCGTTATCTGACTTGAAGGTCCTGAGAAAACCCGCCAACAATATAACAAACAGTCCTTCGACGCCGTGAGACGCAAGGAACTATTGTGTGTTTCTTTGTCGGCTTAGAAAAGTTCTCAGGTTTTCAAGTCAAAGAAAAGCACAACGCTTCTTAAAACACTAAAATACACTTCGGCAAACCGAAATGCGGATGCAAATATACGATTGTTTTTCGTTTCAGCAAAAGAAATCAAGCATTTTTTACCAAGGCTCAATATTCCCTAAGAAATCCGGACCCCAAATTCGGCTTTGGATTATTCATGTTTTTATACACAAAATCAACACTTTCGAATAAAGCAAAGAAAAAAACTCGGTTTCCAAACTCTTCTTGAATACTCTAAATCATCTTTTTTTCGTGAAATACCTGCCTTCACCATAGTATCAGCATAGAAGTACTTGTATTTTGTCCTGTATATATTATAGTCTCCCTTTATATCAAAGCTGCATTTTCTTACTCCTCTTTCTACCATCCTTCACATTCTTTATCATTTCGCTTTGCTCACAATCGCTCCGAATTAACAATTTTCAATTCCTTTAACTTCATGGCTCGCGAATTTTCCGTCGAGAGTTTCCGCATGGAAATTTTCGGAGTATTCGAGCGTTTGGCAATATATTGTCTTATAACTGTTTACGAAAGCATATAAGAACGACTGAAAAAAGACGGCGTTTTTATGGTCGTAAAACGCCGTCTTTTTTCAAGAAAACGAAGAGTTAGTGGTGCTAAAACGAAGTCTTTCGAGTCAAAAGACTTCGTTTTCTCCAGAAAAAACGCCGTCTTTTCATCGGTGGACTTCTTCTTTGTCATTTTGAAAGTATCGTTTACGCTGAAATCACTCCGAAATTCGGAGAAATTTACGCCGGCTCACTCGTTTCATATTCTTACCTCGACATTAAAAACAATGATCTATATTTTGTTAACTTCACAATATAAATCGGTTGTATCATATCGCGATTTCGAGAATAAATCCGGCACTTCATTTTCGAGAAGTCAGCCGAGTCGAAACGGGGTTCTCTTTTTCCTTGGCATATTTATTTCAACGAATCTTTCAACATAAGAAGACGATTGGTTATATTGACATCACTGACGGAACCATCGAAGTCGAGGCTCAAAAGGTTCAGTTGCGGATACAGTTGTTTTATTCTGTTTTCCACGCCTCTGCTTATGATATGATTTGCTATGCACCCGAAAGGTTGAAGGCTTATCACGGCATCTGCCCCCGATTTCGCATACGACACTATTTCTGCCGGAAGCAACCAGCCCTCACCGAATTGGGTATAAAGAGGTAACACTTTCTTTACGTCCTTTGCCAATTCGTAAATATCCTCTAACTCCACCGGATAGCGAAATCGGGAAAGTACTTTGTTGAATTTGCTTATTTCTTTCCTGACGAGTTTATACAGAAAGTCGTAAACGAATTTCGGCATGGAACTTTTATCGAGTTTGTTCTCTACATTGATTTCACGATTGACGAAACTCTGTGTAAAGAAAGGTGTCAACATGGGCGGAATGACCTCTATGCCTTGGTCTATCAGCCATCGGATTACGTTCTTGTTGGCAAAGCCGTTGAATTTAAGGAATATCTCTCCCACTATTCCGACCCTTTCGCATTTCACTTCCTTGTTCGGCAACAGCCTTCCGAACTCATCGACAGCTTTTTCCAAGAGTTTCAGTATTGCACCTCGGTTTCTGGCAAGAATCAAAGGCTTTGCCTTTTCCACAAAGCCGTCTCGAAGTTTCTTTGCATCGGTTTTGTTTTCCGTTCTCGCAACGGTGGCATGATAAAGCAACGAAAGAGCGTCTCCGAACAACACGGCGGAAAAAGCAATCGGCACTACCTTCAACCACGACAAGGCAAAGCCGGGTTGATTGTTGCTCACACCGGAATCCATCGTTACACTGATGACCGGAACTTGTTCAAAACCGGCATCGACCAAAGCCTTACGAATGACGGCATAATAACTCGAAGCCCTGCATTGTCCTCCCGTCTGGGTAATTCCCACTGCGGTTTGCGATAAATCATACTTTCCGCTTTGCAAAGCCTTTATCAAATCTCCCACAATCAGAGTTGCGGGATAGCAAACCTCATTATTGGAATACCTCAAACCGATTTCCACGGATTGTTCGTCGCTTTCCGGCAATACTTCCAACTTATAGCCGCTCAATTCAAACACCTGCGGCAGGAAAGGGGATGCATAATCCGTGAAAAAAGGGGCAAGAATCGTCCGTGGTTTATCTACAAGCTCGAAAGTCTTCGTATCAATAAATGCAGACGGTTCATGATGTTCCGTTGCTTGTTTCAAACGAAGGCTTTCCAACAGACTTCTCACACGTAAACGCATGGAACCTACGTTGTTTATGTCATCTACTTTTATGATGGTGCAAACCTTTCCGTAGCGTCGGAAGATATTCTCCACCTCATCAAGCAGGAATGCATCGGGACCGCAGCCGAAAGATGTGATTTGAATATAGTTTACCCTGTCTCCCTGTTGTGCCGTCCACTTTGCCGTCTTTACGATACGGTTCATGTAAGCCCATTGCGACCGCATGTAGGTATCTTTCATTTCTTCGTCGGAAACATTTCGCAAAAGGTCGTCACTCACCACCGTTGCACCCAGTTCTGAAATTATCGTACTGAGTTTATGTTGTATAAGGCTGTCGCAATGGTAGGGTCTTGCAGCAAGAACAATCACCTGCCTGTTTTCTCGCAATGCTTTCCGTAAATATTCGTCTGCTTTGTCCTTTATGTCCGTCTCGTACGCATTCCGTGCGGATATGGCGGCTTGCAAAGCGGCTTTTATTTGCTTCCTGTCCGCTGTAATCAAAGAAGGATAACGCCTTGCAAGTTTCTGCACGTACGAGACTATGTTCTCTAACAACAAACCCTCGTCCTTGAAGTTGAAAACGGGGTTGTCTATTCTGCAATCGCAGTTTTCATTAAGTTTGAATTGATTTTCGATGATTGTATTATATGAAGAGACTATCGGGCAGTTGTAAGAGTCTGCCGTTGTCTCGTCATCTTTCTTTTCATAGACCACATACGGGAAGAAAATGTCCTTTATGCCCTTATCGACAAGGTTCTTGATATGCGAATGCACCAACTTGGCAGGAAAACAGATGTTTTCGCTCATCACATCGTGCAATTCCTTTTCGTAGTTTCCGTATGTTGACAAATCACTCAACACAAGTTCGATGTCAAGCGAGGCAAACAATGCCTGCCAAAATGGGAAATCCTCGAACATATTCAAGACACGCGGTACTCCGAGGGTCAAAACCGGATTTTCGGGAGCGTTCCGCTCGAATACCCTGTCGAGTTTATAAGCGTAAATGTCGTCTCCTTTCTCGCTTTCGGCTTTCGAGGTGAATACTTTCTCGCATTTATTTCCCGAATGATACGTTTTACCGTTTGCAAATACGTATTTGGTCACGAGACACTTGTTTTCGCAGCCGTGACAGTGCAACTCCTTGCTCGTATATTCCGATACCTGCGGTTGAGTTGCCGATTGCTCTTTCCGAGGCTTCATATCTTTCTTATAATTCTCGCAAGCCGTTATGGCACATCCGTAAGCTCCCATAAGTTCGGGGGCAGAGCTTCTGAAAACCGGCTTTCCCGTCATGTTCTCGAAGGCTTTCACCACAGCGTCGTTCTTCATCGTGCCGCCTTGAACGACGATTTTGTTTCCTATGTCTGCAGAACCTATTTTCAAGACTTTATAAAGGCAGTTTTTCACAACGGAGTACGACAAGCCTGCGGCTATGTCTGCCACCGTGGCTCCTTCCCGCAAGGATTGTTTGACTTTGGAGTTCATGAAAACGGTGCAACGTGTTCCCAAATCGCAGGGATTTTCTGCCAAAGCTGCAAGATGTGCAAACTCTGCGACTTTATAGCCGAGCGAAGCGGCGAAAGTTTCTATGAAAGAACCACAACCGGAGGAGCAGGCTTCGTTAAGCTCTATTTTGTTCAGCACTCCGTCCTTTATATACATGGCTTTCATGTCCTGACCGCCTATATCCAATATGAAATCCACATCCGGACAAAGGACTTTCGCCGCTTTGTAGTGTGCTATTGTTTCCACCATGGAATAATCCAAGCCGAAAGCGGCTTTTATAAGTTCTTCACCATATCCCGTGGAGCATGCGGCGACTATATTCGGCTTTGCATTATGTTGTTCCGCTTCTTTCCATAATCTGTCCAAGGCATCTTGAACGGCTTTCAACGGATTGCCTGCATTCTTCGAGTAATCCGAGAAAAGGATGTTGTTGTCCGTGTCGGTCAAAACGAGTTTGGTTGTAGTGGAACCCGAGTCTATGCCGAGAAAAGCCTCCGAGGCAAATCCGTCAAGCGTTTTGAAACGATTGTTGTTTCTCTTCTGTTTTTGCCATTCGGTCAACTCTTCTTCGCTTTTGAAGATTGCGGGAAGACGTTTCCCCGATATGATTTTTCCGGAGCCGTCATTGTTTTTCAATCTTCTTTTAAGCTCGCTCAACTTCAGGCTTCCGCTTTTGTCTGTTTTGGAATAGAGACAACCGATTGCAGGTATGAGGTTGGAATAGTCGAGGCGGATGATGTCTTCGTCTTTAAGGTCGAGTTGCCTCTTGAAGGCGTCCCGCAATGATTGTATATAAGTCAGGGGACCTCCGCAGAAAAGGATTCGAGGCTTTATCGGCAAGCCTTTCGAGAGGGAGGAAATCACTTGCAAGGCTATTGCGTTGAATATGGAAGCGGCAATATCTTCTTTGCTTACGGCTTTCGCCACAAGGTTCTGCACATCGGTTTTGGAGAATACTCCGCAGCGTGAGGCTATGGGGTGAATGTGCTTGGCTTTAAGGGCGAGTGCATCGAGTTCTTCGACCTTTACGCCCAACACCACTGCCATTTGGTCTATGAATGCTCCCGTTCCGCCTGCACAATTACCGTTCATTCTCATCAATGGCAGCTTTCCCTTGTTGAAAAAGATTATTTTGGCATCTTCTCCGCCTATGTCGATAAGGGTATTCACGTTCATGTCGCAACTTTGTACGAAATTAGATACCGCAATAACCTCTTGAACAAACGGCAAGCCTATTCGTTCCGAGACTCCGAGCCCTGCGGAACCGGTGATGACCGCTTCAAGCTCGCAATCGCCCAAAACATTTTCGCATTCCTGCAATATATCGTCGAGACATGCGGCAATATCGGCATTGTGCCTTACATACTTTGAAAAAACCGTCTTTTCGTCATTATCTCTCACCACTGCCTTAGCCGTGGTCGAGCCTATATCTATACCTAATCTGTACATTGTGATTTTTTAGTCTGCTTTTGTCGTTCCGATTGTTCTTCTCCTGTCGGCATTAAAGCCGCAAGAAGAATTTGTTTGATATGTTGTTTCCTCCTTGCAAGGAAATCCTTCTTCTGCTCTTCGGAAAATTCCCATATATCTGTGAAAGGCTTTGCCATGAATGCAAAAGCATCGAGCGATATTATGTCCAACATCAAATCGAATGCGTCCATGGCTTTCGTTTTGCCCGAAGCGGATTCTTTGTCTATCTCTTTCTGCAATTCATCCAAGATGCAACTCGTCTTTTCTTTGAGAAAGACCTGAAAGTTTTTGAATATCCACGGATTGTTTCTCATTTCCCCGAACAGGAACATCGGTATGGCAGGATTGTTCTCCAAGAAGGAGAAGTGAATGTCTATCATCTTGGCTATCTTTTCCTCAAAGGGTGTGTCATCATGCGGCATGGCTGAAAAGAATTCAAAAACCGTTGCGGTTTCTTCCTGCAATATTCTTTCCAAAAGCCTTTGCTTCGTACGATAATAGTAATGCACCAAAGCCTGATTGCAACCGGCATTCCTTGCAATCTGAGTTGTCGAAACGGCATCGAAACCATGCTTCAAGAACAGTTCCTTTGCCGATGACAATATCCTTTTTTCCATTTCGTTTTCTTCCATTCTCTACACTGTGTTTTAATTATAGGCGGTCAATCCGCCGAAACCCTGTTTGAAAACCCCGTAACGATGCAATTCGTTCACCATGTTTTCAGACAAAATCGAAAAGAAGATTTCGCCTTTCTTCGTTTCCTTACGAGGAAACGCCGTTTTAATCGGAACAAAATGCCGTTTCAGCAAATTTTTCCGCCGTTTCAGCAGAATGAAACGGCGTTTTATCAAACTCTTTGCAAGAGGCTGTTTATCCGTTCTTTGCAAAGAATGATTTTTCCTTCTTTTCAATGCGGCGAAATGCGGATTGAATACCTGTCTTTCGCTGTTTCGGTGTATTATCATCAAGGTTTAATAACTCTATTAAATCGAAGTGCGAAGGTAATAAGTTTTTCGTTTCTACCAATACGGGAAAAGGAAAAATTCAAGTCGAAAATCAAGAAAAGCCAAGCGGCTCAGATACCGGAATTGTAGGGAGGGACTTCGGTCAGAAAGGTGTATGTACTGTCCTTGTAGGCAATAACGTATGTGGAAAGGCTGTTGGTTATCATCAGATAAGGAGCATGGAGAGCGTGATTGTAGGAAGCGATCTGGTCGATGGTCTTTTGGGTGAGCTTAACTTCCTTTCGCTTGCACTCCACGAGCATGAAAGGCTGCAAATTATTGTCGTAAACAAGTATATCGAAACGCCGCAGCATGGAATTGACCCTCAAACAACCCTCCACCGCCATGGAGGATTTGGGATAAGCATATCGCTCTATCAAGGTGCGGATGCAATATTGTCGAACTTCCTCCTCGGGAGTCAGTTCGACGTATTGTTTTCTTATGATATCGAATACCTTCATCTATTCGTCGCTTTCGCTTGCTCCGGTCTCTCCGCCACTGCCGTCATCGAGGCGTTTCAATCTCTTGGCTTTGATTTTGTTGATGTCCTCATTGCCGAAGCGATAACTGAAATTGAGAGTTATGGCTCTACGATAAGGCCTTCCGAAATTGAATGCCACGTAATCGTCGGTGATTGTCTTGCCCTGACGCCTCATCGTGCGGAAAACATCGGTGAAACGAAGAGAAAGCGAAGCCTTCTTGTTAAGCGACTTTTTTATCGCTATATCGGAAAAGAAGAAATAAGCCTGCTCGCCTTGGATTGTCTTTCTCGGTGCGGAATATTGGGCAGAGAACTGAACGACCCACGAATGCGGCAAATTCATTGTGGAATTTATCTTGGCGTCCCAGTTGAAAGAGTTTATCTCATTGTCATTGACAAGGGTGGCATCGGTATAACTTCCGAAGAAATTGGCACTCAAATTCATCTTCCACCATTTCGTTATCTGTTGGTCTATTATCAGTTCGATACCATAGTTGGAACTCTTGTCGATATTGAGACTTGTCATTGCGAGTTTGCCTTTATCGACCTCATCTCCCGCTATGTCGAGTACCCAATCGAAACCGTAGCGTCTTGCATTCTCCTCCGTCCACAAGAAATTGAACCATGAAATACGGTTGTTGGTCTGCCTGTAATATGCAGAGGCAAAGACGGTCGTCTTGGGAAAGATTTTGGAGTATCCCAATTCTATTGCATTGGTATATTCGGGGTCTATATCTGGATTTCCGAAGCGGATATATTCCGGATTCGACAAATCGACGTTCGGCATCATCGTAAACATGTTCGGACGGTTGATTCTGCGGGAATAAGAGAACTGTGCGGATTGCGTTTGCGAGATTTGATAGGACAAATGCAGCGTAGGGAAAGGGGAAGTGTAGTTCTTATCGAAAGATATGTCCTCTTTGCCTGTCATTTCTTTCGTCGCCTCATTCGTAACCACCTCTCCCCGCAATCCTATCTGACCGCTCCATTTTCCATACGTATAACCCAATGTGGCATACAAGGCATGTATATATTCGGTCGAGTTGAAAACATAACTCGTTGCCGTATCCCTTACCGAAGAACCATTCCAATAGTAATCGTAATCGGCATGTCGTTTGGTATAATTGAGGTTATAGCCCGTTTCGAGACGAAGATTTTTCGTGAAAGGGTGGGAATAGTTTATATTGACAACGGCTCTGTTGTTCTTATCCGCCGTTACGTCCTTTTTATCGAACAACACGTTCCTATCGCAAGCATCATTGAAGTAGTCTATATACTGGGTACTCTCCCTGTTGAAGCGTCCCATGTTCCAATTCGCATCTATCATCAATTCCTGATCGGGATTATCGAACTTCTTCTGGTAATTCAAAGAAAAGGTATGGAATTGTCCGTTGTTGTTTCCGTCGGTTATCTGATCGAGGCTGCGAACGCTCATGCTGTCCATAAGATTTATGTTCCGGATTATGTTGCTGTCTTGCGGGTTCTTGTGTCCTCTGCCGTTGTAAGCAAGCGTCAGAGTGTTCTTCGGGTTGATATACCAATCGAAGCCCAACTTGACACCTTCACTCCAACCTTTCTCCATGCCGTCTCTTGTGCTTCTCATCCAGGCTTCAAGTGTATCGGAATTGTTTCCATAAAGCAGTTTCATATTATCCTGACGACGTCCTCTCTCATTGTACCTGCCGTCTATGGAAGCGGAAAATCCGAATTTCTTTGTCGAATAGCTGACCGATGCGGAACCGTTTGCTTTCGGCATGAACTTCTCCAACGCACTTCCTGCGGTCATACTGATGTTTCCGGTGAGACCTTTGTTCCCCTTTTCTTTGAGTTTGATGTTTATTATGCCACTCATGCCTTCCGGATCGTACTTTGCGGAAGGGTTGGTTATCACTTCCACGTTTTCTATCGTTGAAGCAGGAATTTGTGCCAATACGCTCGCAAGGTCGTTGCCCATCAACTCGGAGGGCTTGCCGTCTATGAGAACTTTAACGTTCGAATTACCTCGCAGACTCACAGAGCCATCATCATCGACCGACACAGACGGTACGTTTTCAAGCACATCGCTTGCCGAGCCTCCCGCAGATACAAGATTTTTATCGACATTGATTACCCTCTTGTCCAACTTGTATTCCATCATCTGCCGTTCGGCAACCACCTCTACACCTTCCAACATCTCACTCGAAGCGTTCAGCAAAATCGTTCCCATATCCGTATTTCCCGCTTTCACTTCCACCGGTTTGAAACTGTCCTTATAGCCAATGAAACTGAACTTCACCAAATACTTTCCAAGAGATAATGCCCTTATTTCAAACTTTCCGTCTGCATCTGTGATTACTCCGTTCACCATACTGCTGTCTTTCGGCGACAAAACGGCGACATTAACATATTGCATCTTCTCTCCGCTTTGTCCGTCTGCCACAAAACCGCCAAGACTTCCCTTTACGGTTCTTGTTTGTGCCGTTGCATTAGATGCAAAAAGCAAAAAAAACAAACCTGCCGCCAATGCAGGCAACCCAATTCTCTTTCGTCCTATCATAAGTCGTAATTCTCATTAGCGTATTGCACTATTGTTATCTTCGGTCTTTTTGACAACAAAAAGAAATCAAGTTTAATCCGCGAGAGAAAAAAATCGTATATTTGCCAAGCAAAAAACATACGATTGAAACATGAAAAGATTTCTTTTAATCCTTACATCATTATTATGGTTCGCGACAACCAATGCACAAATCGACATTCAATGGGGTGAAAGGTTCTATGACATTTTGGACGACTGCAAGTCGGCTCAAATAGTTGCAGAAGACAACGGAGGCTTTTACCTTTGGTATTGCATGGAAGAGTATATCGGCGAAGGCGAAACGAAATTGCAATACTACTTTGCCCGTACCGACAAATCAGGTAACGTGGAGAAAATCGTGAAAATAGATTTCCCTCATCAGTCTTTCAAAATCGAGCAGACGTGGAGGGCAGGCGATTGCGTGGGATTTATTCTCAGCCGTATCAATGAGGACAAGCCTGTAGTTCAAAAAGGCAAACGCAAAAATGTATCGAAAGAGAAAACCGGCACAGCCCACTTATATACCCAGTATTTCCATCTCGGAGATATGCGATTGATGGATAAACCGCAAAAAATAAACGTTTTCCGTTACTTTGCGGGCGAAAACGAGAAGCCTTACTTGTTTAACTTTTCCGAAAACAAGACAAAGATGGCGTTTTGCTTCTTCAACAATGACTCTACCGGCGGAAAAGTTGCCGACATCAAGGTTTACGATGAACGAATGAACCTTCTATGGGAGAGAAATCACAAGTTGAATATACAGAATGACGCTTACGAATTGAAAGATGTAAGTGTGAATAATTCGGGAACGGAAGTCCTTCTTGCCATTCGGTCTTATTCCACAGCGAAAAAGGTAAAGCATACAGACGATAAGGCTCATCTTATATGGCTTACCCGATATGAGGAAAGAATGCACCAAGAGCAGTTGGAAAAGGCTTGGCCTACCGACATCAAATGTGCTTTCAATATGGAAGACGACTATTTGATGGCAGGTTATTATGGAACCGCTAACGACAATCCCACACTTGCAATCGGCAGTTTTGCTTTCATGTACGACAAAAGAAGAGGCTATTTGAAGAAATCCTCGACCTCCGAATTCAAAGAGTACGAGAATGACGAGATGGTCGGAGAAGGATTGCCTAAACCCTCAAACATGACATCGTACGTCAAGTCCCTTGTTCCCATGGTAGGAGGCAATCTCATCATGATAGGCGAACAAAAGTTCGAATCGCACATCATTCCACCCAAAAGGCGTGGAGACAAACCGACAGGCGAAGAAGCAGTTTATTATCGCGACCTTATAATCACAAATATCGATAAAAGCGGCATCGTTTCCGGCAATGCTTATATTCCGAAACGCCAAAAAGATTACGCAGGCTTCGAAGCCTACAATTCTTTCGCGATGACCCGCGACCGTTACGGCATATACATAATGTTCAATGACCACATAAAGAATTATGATGGCAATTCGTTCTTTGCGAAGAAGTGTTACAATGCCGACAAACTCCGCACTCAGGTGAATTTCGTGCAGATATTCTCCGATGGAAGCTATCGTTGGAGCAAAGCATACGACACCAAGAAGAACAAAATGCCGTTCTTCCGAACCTTATACCTTACTACCTTGAAGAAAATAATGTTCTTAGGAAAGTATCAAGACCATAACATTATCGGAACATTCGAGATACGATAGTATTCAGTTCTTCCAAATCTTCGGTTGCGGCAATCGCTGCGAATTGTTCCCGAAACATATATTTGCAAAGCTCTTTCATCTTGTCGGAAAGGGCTTTTGCTATTTTATCATTTTTCTCTGCCGAGTGGCAACCTCTTTCCATGGCATCGGATTCGAGGAACAATCTCAAATAATAGTCTTCCAATTTGAAGAAAAACGTTTCGAGCAATCCTCTTTCAAAGTTCACTCCTTTCAACTCTGCCGCAAGGAAAGGATTTCGCAGTATTCCGCGTCCCAACATGAAGTCCTTTATCGTCGGAAAACGGTTCCTGATTTTCAAGAAATCGTCCAATGAAAATATATCGCCGTTATAAACCACCCTGCTGTTCAATCGCTCCGTCAAAAAGCCGAATGCGTCAAGGTCGGGACTGCCTTCATAAAGGTTTACAGCCAATCGCGGATGTATTATGACGGATTTCAAAGGGTAAGCGTTGAGAATATCTGCCAAAGAAGCAATATCGTTTTTTGAATCGAAGCCTATACGGATTTTGACGGACACCGATTGTTTCACTTCCTTGAATACACCATAGAGAAAACTATCAAAGTGTTTCAAGTCCTTCAACAAAGCAGCTCCTCTGCCGTGTTTTACCGCACATTTGGCAGGACAGGCACAGTTTATGTTGAAAGAGCGATATCCGAGTTCGCTCAGAACTTCTGCGTAGCGGGCTATTCCTTCCGCTTCGCTGCCGAGCAACTGCGGAACAAGTGGTAACGAATTTTCATTGTCATAAGGGAACAAGTCTCTGAACTTTCTGCTTTGTGCATCGGCATTGCCGTCCGTTACAGACACGAAAGGACTGATTGCATAGTCGATACAGGCAGGAAAACACTCATGATAAGCCTTGCGAAAGAACAAAGAAGTCAATCCTTGCATGGGAGCAAGAATCAATTTATCGTCAAACGAAAACAAAGAGGGATTGAATGTAATCGTGTTTTCAAGCCTCACATTCGCAGCGGGCAATAATACAGAACTGATTCCACCCATAATTCACTCCTTTCCCGCTGCAATGGCACGGTTGATGAAATCATTGAAACGTTTTGTCTTTTCAAACTCGTTTGCAAGTCTTTCCGCAAGATTATCCGCCAGAACAAAATCCCTGTCTATGGTTTTAGACAAGAGAAAATCCCTCAACTTCAAATACTCACGTGCTTCGCAATCTTTCGGAAAGTCTTTCGGACCCACTTTCATTTTGCTTGACATATCCAAACGAAAGTCTCCCGAATGTGTTACGATGTCTTCGAATTCGTTATAAAGAGAATATACATCTTCTCTGATGCTTCGAATAACCGGATTGGGCATGCAGACCACTCCCGTACCCAACAGGTTTGCCCCTATGTAGTTTCCTCCCTCCGCTTCCAAATGGAAATAATACCCTCCGAAGCCGGATTTCTTTCCTTTGGGACAAACGTATGCACAAAAGTGGGTTTTGTAAGGTGTCTTGTCCTTTGAAAATCTTACGTCCCTATATATCCTGTATGTACAGTCCGATACATTCAAGCCGTATATCGAATCATCGAAGTCCTCTATCCTTTCGATGAGTTCGGCAACAAAACCATCGAAATAATTCTTGACCTCCAAATACCAAGCCTTGTTCGCATCGAACCAAGCCTTGTCGTTATTCTGCTGCAAAGCATCTAAAAATTCAAAAACTCTATTCATACTCGACTGTTAGTAGTTATAAACACCCTGCCACATCGCTCTGAGTTGTTCCCTCGTCTTTCGCTCCCTGTCATTGTCGCACGGGGTGTACAATTCCAATGTTTGCAAAGCGTCAGGCATGAATTGCTGCTGCACGAAGTGTCCCGCATAGTCGTGAGAGTACATATAGTCCCTGCCATAGCCTATCTCCTTCATCAGCTTCGTGGGAGCATTGCGAATATGCAAGGGAACGGGCAAATCTCCTGTTTTTTCGACAATCTCCAATGCCTTGTCGATTGCAAGATATGTCGAGTTGCTCTTCGGACTTGTCGCAAGATAGACTGCAGTCTGCGAAAGAATAATCCTGCACTCCGGATAGCCTATTTTATTCACCGCATCGAAGCAGGCATTTGCCAACAAAAGAGCATTCGGATTGGCGTTGCCTATGTCCTCCGAGGCAAGAATCAGCATTCTTCTCGCAATAAACAACGGGTCTTCACCGGCGGAAATCATTCTTGCCAACCAATAAACCGCCGCATTGGGATCCGAACCTCGCAAACTCTTGATGAAAGCGGATATTATATCGTAATGGTTCTCGCCCTTCTTATCATACATGGACAAATTCTGCTGAACAATGGAACAAACCGTCGCATTGTCGATCACACAGTCTCCTTTCAGCTGCGAAACCACCAATTCCATCGCATTCATCAGTTTTCTCGCATCACCGCCGCTTATTCTCAACAAAGCCTCCGGCTCTTTCACCTCTATCTTTCTTCCCGAAGACGTTTGGTAATAATCGGTTGCACGACTTATTATCTTCAACAAATCTTCTCTTTCCAAGCTGCGAAGGATATATACCTGACAACGCGAGAGCAAAGGAGAGATTACCTCGAAGGAAGGGTTCTCCGTGGTTGCACCTATCAGCCTTATCACCCCCTGTTCCACCGCTCCGAGCAGAGAATCCTGCTGATTCTTTGAAAAACGGTGGATTTCATCTACGAACAAAATCGCATTATTACTTTTTTTCGCTTTCTCGATAACCTCCCTGACCTCTTTCACACCGCTGTTTATGGCAGAAAGCCGATAGAAGTCGGCAAATAAAGTATTGGCTATTATGTTCGCCAAAGTAGTCTTGCCGACCCCGGGAGGTCCCCAAAGAATCATGGACGGAATATTGCCTTCCTCTATCGCCTTACGAAGAATTGCCCCCTCCCCTATCAAATGCTTCTGACCTATGTACTCGTTCAAAGAATGCGGACGCAGGATTTCTGCCAAAGGTTTATTCATCTGTCCTCCTATTGTTTGCTTATCAAAAATACCGTGTTCCTTTTATTCAAATCCATGCCCTCTTTACGCCAAGAATTTATGGACTTGGTGCGTATTTCCATGCTTTGCCCGCCTATATCAGCCGCAACGCAAAGCAAAGTCTCACCCCTGCAAACCGCAAGCAGCGATTCGAACAAATGATTATTGCGATACGGTGCCTCGATGAATATCTGCGTTTGAGCGAACCTGTATGCCGATGTTTCCAAATCCCGTATCTTCTTCATTCTGGCAGACTTTTCGACAGGCAGATAACCGACAAAAGCGAACGACTGACCGTTAAAACCGCTCGACATCAAAGCCATCATCAACGAACACGGCCCGACGAAAGGCACAACCTCGAATCCCTCTCTCTGACACAAAGCAACGAACCTCGCACCCGGGTCAGCCACACAAGGCAAACCCGCTTCCGACATGACACCTACGTTTTTCCCCTCACGCAAAGGACGCAAATACTCATTTACCACCTCATCTTTCGTATGCTCGTTAAGAAGAAAGAACTCCGTCTCCTCGAAACTCCTGTCATAACCCGCCTTTCGCAAGAACCTTCTTGCAGTCCGCAACTCCTCGACCACGAAACAATCGCATTCTTTCAAACAATCCGCATTCTTTCTCGGCAAACAATCCTCCACATCACCCTGAGCGATAGGGGTAGGAAACAAAAACACTCTTCCCTTTTCCATGAACAGCCAATTAAAAACAAGTTCTTTGCAAAGGTAACAAGAATTTGCTTCACGGCAACCGTCCTTTGCTTCCCAACGAAACGGCGATTCGCAAAATTAAAACGCCGAAAAAATCCGGCGAAACGGCGTTATGATTTTTTCTTTCGGCGTTTCATTTTCGCCCGAACGAAAAGATATGAAAACGAAGCAGTTTCTCAGATTGAATTTATGGCAGCAAACAATCCTGCCAAGTGGGAAAAGACGGGTCGGAATATCGATGAAACGGCAAATATTCGTACTTTTGTTTAACGAAATGGCAGAGCATCGAGAGATATATGCAAGTTGGAACCCATGGCACGGCTGCACAAAAATCAGCCCGGGCTGTCGGCACTGCTATGTCTATCGACAAGATACGATGTACGGCAGTGGAATTGCCTCATCTTTGGCTCGAAAGACATCGAACTTCTATCTGCCGATACGACGCAGGAGGGACAAATCATGGAAGATAGAAAGCGGCAAAGTCGTCTTCACTTGCTTCACCTCCGACTTCCTTTTGAAAGACGCAGACCCTTGGCGAGATGAATGTTGGCAGATGATACGCCGGAGAAAAGACCTTTGGTTCTATTTCTTCACAAAACGCATCGACCGCTTCATGCAGTGTCTTCCCGATGATTGGGAAGACGGATACGAGAACGTGCTTGTCGGTTGCACAGTGGAGAACCAACAAATGGCAGATTACCGCCTGCCTGTTTTCAATGCCCTGCCCATAAAGCACAAAAGCATAATTGCCGCCCCGCTTCTCGAACATATCGACCTTACACCCTACCTTAACGAAAGCATAGAGGAAGTCTCCACCGGCGGAGAAAGCGGGACGGAAGCCGGAGTGTGCGATTACGATTGGGTACTCTCTCTGAGACGACAATGTGTGGAGGCAAACATACCGTTCAGATTTCATCAGACCGGAGCAAGACTGCTCAAAGACGGAAAAGAATACCGGATTATGCGAAAATACCAGCTATCCCAAGCCCATAAAGCAAACATAGACTTCCGCATAGACGAATTCTCCGTCCCCGAAACCGCCGAATACCACGGAAAGAACAGCGATTAACGATTCAGCAACTTGAAAAATATCTCGTGGAATGCCGTTTCGGTTCGGCAGAATGGCGTTTGGAGAAATTCTTTCGGCGTTTCACTTTATCGAATCGCCGTTTTGTTCTCATCGGGTTGAACAAACGGAACGGCAGAGGTGTTGATTAGTTGTTTTCCGCAGCGGGAATGGCGGGTGTTGCCTTTCTCGACTTGCGGCTTTTATTAACCCTAAAACATCTATTATCATGTTTTGTTATCAATGTCAGGAAACAGCCGGCGGTAAGGGCTGTAAGGTTGTCGGAGTATGCGGCAAGAGCGAAGAATTGGCTTCTGCATTGGATTGCCTCGTTTTCGAGGTGATGGAATTGGCTGCAATCAATGACAGGTTGCGGAAGTCCGATTTGGAGGACGTGGAGGCAAGCCGATTGATTACGGATTCTCTTTTCTCGACCATCACGAATGCGAATTTCGATGTGGAGGCGATAAAATGCAAGCTTGCCAAAGTAAAAAGCAAAAAGCAGGAGCTTGTCTCCAAGGCAAAAAGCAAGGGCTTGTACCTTGATGATCTTAAATTAAGCAAGGGTGAACCTTCTCCGGAGCGAACAAGTGTGTTGGCTGAAAAGAATGAGGATATAAGGAGTTTGAAACAACTTATAATATATGGAGCGAAAGGCATGGCGGCTTACTTGAAGCATGCTCAAAGGCTTGGCTTTGAGGATATGGTTGTTTATGCTGCTCTTGAAAATGCTTTATCCGAGGTCAGAAGAGGGGATATTTCGCAGGAGGAATTGGTGTCTCTGACTTTGGGGACGGGGGAAGCCGGTGTGAAGGCTATGTATTTGTTGGATAAAGCCAATACTTCGACTTTCGGAAATCCTGAGATGACAACGGTCGATATAGGGGTGGGCAATCGTCCCGGTATATTGATTTCGGGGCATGACCTGATGGATTTGAAAGAGTTGTTGGAACAGAGTGCGGACAGCGGGGTCGATGTTTACACTCACAGCGAGATGTTGCCGGCTCACTATTATCCTTATTTCAAAAAGTACAAGCATTTCAGAGGAAACTATGGTAATGCATGGTGGCGGCAGAAGGAGGAGTTCGAGACGTTTCATGGTCCTGTTCTTTTCACCTCCAACTGCATTGTTCCGCCAAGAGCCACTGCATCTTACAAAGACCGTATTTACACAACAGGTTCTTGCGGTTTCCCGGGTGCAAAGCATATATCGCAAGACCCTGTAACGAAGGTCAAAGATTTCTCTCAACTGATAAATCATGCCAAGACGTGTCCTCCTCCCGAAAAGATAGAAGAGGGAAAGATAGTCGGAGGGTTTGCTCATAACCAAGTGTTGATGTTAAAGGATAAAATCCTTGCGGCGATTGAGAGGGGAGATGTGAAACGCTTCGTCGTGATGGCAGGTTGCGATGGAAGAATGGCATCGAGAAGTTATTATAGTGATTTTGCAAAGGCTCTCGGTGAGGATTCCATTATATTGACGGCGGGTTGTGCAAAGTACCGTTACAACAAACTGCCTTTGAAGCCGAATAAAGAGTTTCCGAGAGTGCTCGATGCGGGACAGTGTAATGATAGTTACTCTCTTGTCGTCATAGCCGACGAGTTGAGAAAAGCCTTGGGATTAAAGAGTATAAACGAACTTCCTATCGTTTATAACATAGCATGGTACGAGCAGAAGGCTGTCATAGTGCTTTTGGCATTGTTGTCTTTGGGTGTGAAGAATATTCATCTCGGTCCTACGCTTCCTGCTTTTCTCAGTCCGAATGTGCTTGGGGTTTTGCAAAAAGAGTTCAACATAGGAGGCATAAGCACCGTGAACGAAGATATTGTGAAGTTTTTGAATGTGTAGTCATCAAAGTATTTTGTTTAATGTTATTGATTCTTCTGCCTGTTCCTTTTGGAGCAGGCAGTTTTTCGGGAAAATATAGTATCTTTGCATCGTATATTCAAATGAAAATAACAATAAAAACAGTAGAAATATGAAGACATTGAACTTAAAGCGGATTGCAACAGCCATTTGTCTGGTTGCTTTGCTCGTATCGCCGTTCGCATTTGCAGCGGCTCAGAACGAAACGACGGACAAGGTGATTATGTCCTACGAAGCAGAAGATGAAGAAATCGACGAGAGTTCTTCAAATTCCGATTTCTTGATGGATTTTTATTTTTCATTTCTTACCATGGATGAAAATAAGAATATAGGCGACCAAATAGGAGCAAAAATGCCGAAGTATGGAATAGGTCTTGGTTACAGAAGCATTTTCGGCAGCAAGTCTTACTTTTACAGAGCATGGAACTTTGGCGGATATTATGGTTTCAGGACATATACTTACGCTCCTACTGACAACGAAGGCAATGCTTTGAACAGCACAGATAGAGATGTAAGGTCGAGTATGTACTCTTTCAACATGGACTTTGCATTGGGCGGAAGCATTTTCTTCACGAAGAACAGAAATAACGGGGTTAACCTGTTTGCCGGTTTCGGATTCGATTACACTGCCGTGAAAATAGACAAGGCAAAACCGGGAAACGCCATGTATTATGATTACACGATAGCACAATACGGTTTTTACGTACCTATGGGCGTAAGATTATTCTTTAAGGGAGTTACTCTTACCGCTACATATCGGTTGAGAGCATTCGACATAGATATGACGATAAAAGACAGAAAGAGTACGACAATCAGCGCCGGTGAAACCTTGAAACAAATGCCTTTGGAAATCTCTTTGGGTATTCCTATTTTTTAAGCGGAAACATGTAAGTTAGGAAGGAAGTAACGAATCCATGTAACGAAAATCGTGGATATAAAAAAGACAGTCGGAATTTTTATCCGACTGTCTTTTTCTTTGTGTTCACTTATCGGTTATGCTTTATTGGCAGAACCGAGAACGTCAACTATTTTATGCTCGTACATGAGCTTCAAGTTATCTCTTGCAGGTCCCAAATATTTACGAGGGTCGAATTCCGCAGGTTTGTCGTGCATTATCTTTCTTATCGTTGCCGTCATGACCAAACGGCCATCGGAGTCGATATTTATTTTGCATACGGACGATTTAGCAGCTTTTCGTAATTGTTCCTCAGGTATTCCGATGGCATCTTTCAATGCTCCGCCGTATTGGTTTATGATTTTGACCTGATCTTGCGGTACGGAAGATGAACCGTGCAAAACGATAGGGAAGCCGGGTATTCTTTTCTCGACTTCTTCCAAAATGTCGAAACGCAATGGCGGCGGTATCAATATTCCTTCTGCATTGCGGGTGCATTGTTCAGGACGGAATTTGTTCGCTCCGTGAGATGTACCTATGGAAATAGCAAGAGAATCGACACCGGTTTTCTTTACGAAGTCCTCGACGTCCTCAGGTCTCGTGTAGGAACTGTGTTCTGCCGATACTTCGTCCTCAACGCCTGCGAGGACTCCCAATTCCCCTTCCACGGTAACGTCATATTGATGAGCGTACTCTACGACCCTCTTGGTCAATGCAACGTTTTCTTCGTATGGAAGCGAAGAACCATCAATCATGACAGAAGAAAAGCCGTATTCTATACAGGATTTGCAAAGCTCGAAACTGTCGCCGTGGTCAAGGTGCAGTACTATCGGAATGTTGCAACCCAATTCCTTCGCATATTCCACGGCTCCTTGTGCCATGTATCTTAGCAAAGTCTGGTTCGCATACTTCCTTGCACCTGACGAAACTTGCAATATAACGGGGCTTTTCTGTGCAACACAGGCTTGAATGATTGCCTGCATTTGCTCCATGTTGTTAAAGTTGAAAGCGGGTATCGCATAACCGCCTTTCATTGCCTTGGCAAAAATCTCTCTCGAGTTTACCAAGCCGAGTTTTTTATATTCTACCATTCTTATGTTTAGTTTATGTTGTTTATGATTGTCTGTAACTTTGTTTGAAGCGGCTTCGATGCCTTTACAAGCGGCTGTCTCAAATTAGATGATGCGATATTCATGATTTCCAATGCGGCTTTTATTCCGACAGGATTGCCTTCTTCAAAAATCGCCTTTGAGAAAGGAAGCAACTTTTCATGAACGGCTCTTGCTTTTTTCATGTTCGATTTCAAGCAATGGTTCACCAATTCGCTCATTTGTTTCGGAAAAGCATTTGCAGTTACGGAAATAACCCCCTGCATTCCCAATGCCATAAGCGGCAATACCAAGGCATCTTCACCGCTTACAACGGTAAAGCCTTGTGGTTTGTTCATGAGAATGTCCATACACTGCGATATGTTTCCGGAAGCTTCTTTTATTCCTATTATATTGGGAAAGTCGGTTGCCAACTGCACGCAAGTCTCTGCTGAAATATTAACTCCGCATCTTCCCGGTACGTTATAGAGAATTACAGGCACATCGGAGGCTTCTGCAACAGCCTTGAAATGGGTATAAAGTCCCTTTTGATTCGGTTTATTATAGTATGGAGCAACCGAAAGTATGGCCGCAATGGAACTGAAATCCGTTTTTCTTATCTCTTCCACAAGACTGCGGGTATCGTTTCCGCCCATTCCCAAAACGATTGGCACCCTGTTTTCAACCTTCTCTATGGTGTATTCCACTATTGCCATCTTTTCCTGTTTGCTCAACGTGGGATATTCGCTCGTCGTGCCGAGACAAAGGAGATAATCCACACCTCCGCTTATCGTATGCTCGATAAGGTTGCCGAAAGCTGTGAAATCTATATTTCCCTGTTTATGAAAAGGCGTTACCAAGGCAACCCCCGTTCCTTGTAAGTCGAATTTTTTCATATATTATCCTTTTTCTTGAATTTGGAGATATAAAAGAGGACTTGGGTGATGTAATCCTCCAACTCCGTTTCTCCCTCCATGTTTATCAACAAATCGAAATGCTTTCTGTTCTTTTCGTTATCATTTGCCACCTTGAAGCCTGCACAAGACAAAAGGCAGATATAGTCGGTCGAGAAGTGCCCCGACAGGTCGCAATCAATGAGTATGTCAAACCTCTCTTTGATGAATTCGTTCACCTTTTGACCCTTTGGCAGCCCCATCATGCCGAATTCCGACAAACTGCACATTACGGTATTCATGGTCTCCACATACCATAGCGGTTTCACCTTTTCGGGATATATTCCCAGCACCATGACTTTCGCACCCGAGGATTGGAATTTCCTAACTGCAGGTTGGATTTCTTTCCACTGCTGTTCCTCTTCAAAGAAGCAGACAAAGCCCACGGACTTGGCCTCTGCCATTCCGCAAGCCTTCTTTTCACGCTTGATTTTCTTCAACTTCGCTTGCAGCGATAAAGTTTGTAAGGTACTCTTCAAGGACATTTCGGTGTGTTCTTCAAGTTTCAAAATTACAAAAAAAACAATTACCGAACATATTGCCGAGATAAAAATGTGCTTTGCAACAAAACCGGAAATCATAGATGACAAACCGGAATCTTTACGAAAAGTGCATACATCTCAAAAGGAAATCAAGTAAGAAAACGAGACGGCTCGGGCGGTAATTTCCTCGCAAATCTCCTTCAAACGGAATAAAAACGGTATGTATGAAATTTTCCTCGGAGCAAAGAGTTCAAAAGACCCGGGTCTTTTGGGGTAAAAAACCTAGGTCTTTTGAGGTGAAAGACCCGGGTCTTTCGATATGTGAATACCGATGTTTTCAAATTTAGCAGATAGCAATATGCGTGAATACAAAAGTTTGGGTTAACTTTGCAACCTCGAAACATAAGGATATTGAATAACAAATTTCATAGATATGGATTCAAGAAAATTGATTTTGGCTATAAATCCGGGGTCGACATCGACCAAGATAGCCGTATATGATGAGGAAAATCAGCTGTTTGTAAAGAATATCAAACATTCGGCTGATGAGATTGGAAAATTCGCATGCATTGCCGACCAATATGAGTTTCGTAAGAACATTGTGCTTGCAGAAGTTAAGGAGGCAGGTTTCGACATTAAGGATTTCAAGGTCATAGTCGGAAGAGGCGGTTTGGTGAAACCTATTTCTTCGGGAGTGTGGAGAGTCAATGAAGCAATGCTCGAGGACTTGAAAAAAGGTGTTTCGGGACAACATGCCTGCAACTTGGGCGGCTTGATTGCTCATGACATAGCTTCGTCCCTTAATGGTGTGGAGGCAATTATTGCAGACCCTGTTGTCGTCGATGAGATGCACGACCTTGCAAGGGTGAGCGGACACCCGAAATTCCCTCGTCAAAGCATATTCCACGCACTTAATCAAAAGGCTATTGCAAGACGTTATGCAAAAGACCACGGCAAGAAATACGAAGACCTCAACTTGATTGTCGTTCACCTCGGTGGCGGTGTCAGTGTGGGTGTTCACGAGAAGGGTTTGGTTATAGATGTCAACCAAGCTTTGGACGGAGAAGGTCCTTTCTCTCCTGAAAGAACAGGTTCCCTTCCTGTAAATCATATTGTGAACGCTTGCTTCAGCGGTGAGTACACAAAAGAACAAATAAAGAAGATGATTGTGGGAGAAGGCGGCTTTGTGGCTTACCTCGGAACCAATGATGCTTACGAAGTGGAGACAAAGGCAAAAGCAGGAAGCAAAGAACACGCTTTCATTCAGTCTGCAATGGCTTACCAAGTGGCAAAAGAAATCGGAGCGGCTGCAACGGTATTGAGCGGAAAGGTCGATGCCATCATTCTTACGGGAGGTATTGCAAAGGGAAAACCTTTTGATGATGAAGTTATCGAAAGAGTCAGGTTCATTGCTCCTGTCGAGGTATATGCGGGGGAAGATGAAATGGGTGCTTTGGCAATGAATGCAACCATGTTCTTGAACAAAGAAATCGAATGCAAGGAGTATAAGTAAGCCCGAGTACTTTGCATAAAAAGAAAGACGGCTGTGTCGAATGTTTGGCACAGCCGTCTTTGTCTAAATCAAACAATAATGATTTAGGAGGTGTTTTTCTTTGCCTCTTTGTGTATTTTGTTCTATCTCTTTCCGACCTTCAAAGGGTACATAGCAAATTCACATAACACATCGATATAATTCTCGCCATTGATGCCAATCCGGAGCAAGACAAAACATATTTGATACACTTCTGCATGAGCATTAACAGATGGAAAATTGGCAATAAGGGCAACTAATCCGAACAATAGATGACATCTTGCAGCACATACCGAAGCCGAACGCAGTTTCGACAAAATGAAACGCCGAAAGAAAAAATTATTCCGCCGATTCGTTTCGGTCAAACGCCGATTCGTAATGTGTTTGTCGGCAAATGGTTTCGTGCAGGTCTGATTTCGTGCCGTTGAAACAAATATTTCAGGGATTTTATATCGAATTTCATACAAGATAAACGGATAATTGTGAATTTCATTTGCCGTATCGGATTAAAAGTGTATCTTTGCAGATATTAAAAAGTAAACATAAGAACAAAAACAAAGTTAGAATGAAAAAGCAATTACTACTTTTATCCTTGCTGTTGGGCGTATCGACAGGCTTGTTTTCCCAAATTTATGTTGTCGCATGGGACGGCGATATGAGATATGGCTGCTCCGTGGGAGCAATGATGACCTTTCATGATACGAAATTCGAGACTTTTCGATATTATTTGAGCAAGGAGCAGGGAGATTTTTTAATAGATTGTGGACAAAGCATTTTGGAACAGAAGTCTTTCAAGTATAAGGGTTTCAGTCCTTCCATTTCCTTTTATGGGGGAAACAGAAAAGAATTGCGAAACAATAAGTTCGGTTTCGGAAGAGATTATTTTCTCACTTTCTTCAAGTCCGGTTTCGATGCGGAATTTGAAGATGATTTCGCAAAAGTAAGCATATCGAAAGACTATGCCTATATGATGATGCAAGAACACATGATGCTTTCATATCTGTTGACGGATAAGTTATATCTTTCGGCAGGTCTCGGATTGTCGCAGGTAATTTCTTTCGCCTATAAGAAAGATGTGAAAACTGAAAGAAAAACAAACACTATTCTTATACCTGATGAGCTTGGTACCGATACAGATGTGGATATAGATTTGATGCTCGGGGTATCCTTTTCACTCGGTGCGACATACGAGTTCAACGAAACGTTCTTCGCAGGAGCCAATCTGAATTGCATGGCTTTACCTATATTCAGCATGGCCTCTTTATCCTCCGGCAGTGAATGGAACTTTGATTATGGAACAAACGGAATAGAATGCTTGGCAGGCAAACCTACGTTCGGAGGCTTGTCGTTCACGTTCGGTTTCAGGTGGTAAAAATCCGGCAAGCGACATGAACTTGTCGTCGTATGCCGCTTGCCGAAAGTTTTTTCTCAATCGAAAGAATACGTTTTGCCGTAATGAAGCATTTGGGATAAGAAACTCTCCGGGTATTGCAGTTTATAGTACGTAATTTCGCCCTTTCCGTTTCTTATCGCTTCCATTTCCAAATTTACAAAGCCGCCGTAAGCTCGCAAATCGAGTTTTGTATAACGTTCAATCACTTGTTTGTGTAGCTCTTTGTCGATTTTGACCCCGTAGTTCTCCACCAAGTCCTTACCTTTGGCGTAATTGCCTGTCGATTTTATGTCTTGGATTATCGCAAGCAACTCTCCGAAAACTTTCCTCAGTGCTTTGTAATCCGTAATGGTGAAATACGTTTTGCCGTTTTCTGCCTTTCGGGCAACGGCTTCGGAATTTTCGTATGCGTATTCGGCAATCAGCTTCCGTGCCTGCATGTGAGCCTCGGTCAAATCCTTGCCCTCCTCTATTCTGGTCAACTGTGTGAGCAGTCCGTTGCGGATATAACTATCGTATGCCTCCTTTGCAACTTCAAAGTTCGGTATCAAACCGAGCTCTATCATCTTATCATCGAACATGAAATACAATGCAAATAAATCCGCTCTTGCTTCCTCCAACGTCGAAGAGTATTCCCTGAGAGCGTTTTGGTCTGTTTTAGGCAGAAGTTTGCCGCTTCCATGTCCCAAACATTCATGCATATCGGTGTGAAGGTCGTTTGAAAGCGTTGCATATTCTTTTGCCCTCAGTTTTTCTTCCTCCGTATATGCGAACTCCACCAAAACGCTTTGCGGTTTCTCCATTGCCGCATTCTCATACGCATGAGCAAGATTTGCGATGTTGACACTCTTCGAACCATGCTCCTTTCTTATCCAGTCGCTGTTCGGAAGATTGATGCCTATCGGCGGAGTAGGAAAATTATCTCCCGCGAGACAGAGTGCATCTACCACCTTTGCACTTATGCCCTTGACTTCCGTTTTCTTGTAGAGAGGATTTATCGGACAATTATCCTCGAACCATTGTGCGTTTCGGGACAAAAGCTCACAGCGTTTGGTCGCCTCACCGTCTCTTACATCGACGAGAGCTTCCCATGAGGCTTTTCGTCCGAGCGGATCGAGGTAAGTCTCGATGAAACCCGATATATAATCCACCTCAGCCTCGTTTTCTTTCACCCACTCTATGTTGTAATCGTCCCAAGTCTTCAAATCACCTGTCGTATAATAGGAAATAAGCAGCTCCGTATGTCGTTTCTGTTTTTCGTTTTCGCAATAAGGAAGAGCCTTACGCAGATTTTCCACTATCTTATCTATCGTTCTGCCATACACTCCGCCCGATTTGCAAATCTTTTCCTCCACGCCGTTTTCCGATTCGACAATTACGGAGTTTATACCCACCGAAAGCGGACGTTCTTTGTCGGGTTGAACAAATTCGGAGTAGTATTCCTCCACCTCTTTTCTGCTTACGCCGCTGTAAAAGCCCACGGCGGATTCCGCAACTATATCTTTACTTTTGTCCGTTTCCTTTCGCTTGGGTGCAATGCAGGGATTGAAGACCCAATCCGCTATTTCTTCGATATGCTTTGCCTTTTCGGAATTCTTTATGCTTTGTTCGAGCAGTTCGATGAAGTACTCCTTCGAGCAGAGAGGGAAAAACTTCTCCTCTCCATAGTGATGATGTATCCCGTTCGAGAAGAACACCCTTTTGCAATAAACTTCAAATTCCTGCCATTGCTTGTTTGTTCTGTCTCCGCTGTAATTCATCAATACATCTTCCAAAGCCTTTCTGATGGGAAGGTTATATTTGCAATTCTGTTGCCATATTATATCTCTGCCCCAAAGAGCCGCCTCGGAAAGATGGTATATCAAATGCTTCTGATTAAGGCTTAAAGAATTCCAAGCATCGAAACGATAACGCATTACTTTGATGTCTGCAAATTCGTCTATGATATACTTGAATTCCTTTGAAGTTTCGTCTTTTTCTTTTGTAGCTTGCATAAGTGTATTGCTTTAAGGGATAAATTCATTCTTGGTAAGGCAAAGTTACAAATAAATGTCGTACTTTTGTTCCTTGAATCGGCATTACAGTGAAAAGACTCGACAAGTATATACTCAAATCTTATCTCGGACCTTTGGGACTTACGTTCTCCATAGCGGTATTCGTATTGCTCCTGCAGTTCGTTTGGCGAAAAATAGAGCAGATTGTCGGCAAGGGATTGGAATGGACGGTTATCGCAAAAATGCTTGCATACGCATGTGCTACCCTTGTGCCGATGGCTTTGCCGCTTTCCATTCTTTTGGCATCCATAATGACGATGGGAAACTTCGGTGAAAGATATGAATTGGTCGCAATGAAATCCTCCGGACTTTCTTTATGGCGGATTTTCCGCCCGTTGATAATATTATCTCTTTGCTTCTGCGGATTGGCATTCGTATTCTCAAACAACGTAATACCGACTGCCACAAACGAATTGAGGCTTATCCTCTATGAAATAAAGACAAAGAAGCCGGCATTGAATATAAAACCGAATGAGTTCTACACGGAAATAGATGGCTATACCATAAGAGTCGGGGCAAAGGACAAAACAGGACGGTATCTTAAAGACATCATCATCTATGACCACAGTAAGGATTTGGGAAACATCAATGTAACTGTTGCAGACAGCGGACAGATGTTCACAAGCGACAACGGCAACACTTTGGTCTTTCGTTTATTTTCGGGATACACCTTCGATGAGGACGTAAACGAAGAAAACACGTTTGCTTATCCCTTGATACGAATGCAATACGAAGAACAGAATATACGGTTCGACATTTCCAATTTCGCATATCAAAAGACAGATGAAAATCGCTACGACGGACACTACAAGATGCTGGATGTTTTTGAACTGAAACAAAGCCTCGATACACTGATTGCGGCAAAAGAACAATACGAAGCCTATATCAAGAAAGAGTTATTCGATAAAATCGAAAAGGAACGAAGACTTGCCAGAGAAAACTTCGTAAAACAATATGCCGAGAACGGGAAATTAAGCAAGGAACAAGAGAAACAGTTCGAGGAAATAGCCTCCAAAAGGGAAGAATTTTATCAAAGCGAAATCGAAAACCACAAGATGAAGATGAAATCCGACATGGAATACATACGAAGGCTTCAAATAGAGTTGCATCGTAAGTTCACGCTTTCCGCAGCCTGCCTCATATTGTTCTTTATCGGTGCCCCGCTCGGTGCGATTATAAGAAAAGGTGGATTGGGAATGCCTGTCGTTATTTCCACTCTTGCTTTCATTATCTATCATATACTCGGACAAATCGGCGAAAATGCAGCCTTGGAAGGCGAAATACCCGTGTGGTTCGGTATGTGGCTGAGTTCCTTGGTCTTCTTGCCGATAGGCTTGGTTCTTACGATGAAAGCGACTTCCGATTCCGCCGTTCTAAGCCCTGAACGTTGGATTAAAGCATTCTCATTCATAAAAGATAAAATCAGAAAAAAGAAACACAATCGAGAAAATGAAGATACTGCAAATTTGTTATAAGCCTCCGTTTCCTGCAACGGACGGTGGAGCAATGGGTATGAACTCTTTGACGGAAGGATTGCTGAATATGGGACATAGTGTTAAAGTTCTTGCTTTCCATTCCAAGAAACACCCCTGCAATATCGCAACAATGCCGAAGGATTACATAGAAAGAACATCTTTCGAGACCGTTTTCGTGGATTTGGACATAAAGCTCATTCCTGCAATGGAGGCTTTCCTGCTCGGAGAGAGCTATCACGTAAAACGATTCATCAGTACGGCAATGAAAACCAAGATTGCAGAGATATTGAAACGGGAGGAGTTCGACATAATTCAAATGGAAAGCATCTTCCTCACTCCTTACCTTCCATTGGTTCGTTCTTTGAGCAAAGCGAAAGTGGTTTTGCGTTCGCCCAATGTGGAGAACAAAATATGGAAACGTACATACAAGGCAACCAAGAACCCGTTCAAACGCTATTATTTCAAACATCTTTCGCTCACATTGGCGAACTACGAAAAGCAAAAAGTGAACGATTACGATGCAATCTTTCCCGTGACGGAGACAGATGCCGAATACTTCATCGAAAACGGCTGTCGGAGATTGTGCAAAGCCGTGGCTGTCGGAATGGATACGCCGGAAATTCTACCCGATGTATTGGAAGAGGAGAATACAATCTTTCATATAGGAAGCATGAACTGGTTTCCCAATGTGCAAGGCATAAAATGGTTTCTCGATGAATGCTGGCAAAGCGTCAAAGCGGCGTCTCCGCAGGTCAAAGCCTACTTTGCAGGAAGAAACATGCCCGATTGGCTTTTGAATTACGACGAAAAAGATGTTCACATAGTCGGAGAGGTCGATGACAGTATCCGTTTCATGACGAGCAAACAAATAATGGTTGTTCCTTTGTTGTCCGGCAGCGGAATAAGAATAAAAATCATAGAAGCCATGAGCATAGGCAAGACGGTGATTGCCACCACCATAGCGGCGGAAGGCTTGATGTATGAAAACGGAAAGAACATTCTGATTGCAGACACACCGAAAGAGTTTGCCGATGCGGTAAAGAAATGTCTCGAAGACCCTGCCTATGCAAAGGAAATCGGCAAATGTGCTGCCCGACTCATAGCGACAAAATACAATACCGACAACATAGCAAAGGAAATCAGCCGATACTACGAAGAATTGCTCGAAGCATAACACATCATCGCCAACAAACGGAATTGAAATGAAAATCTCGGTATTCCTTTCGCGTTTTCCATACCCTTTGACAAAGGGTGATAAGCTCAGGGCTTATCATCAGATTGTCGAATTGTCGAAACATCATGATATTTACCTTTTCTGTCTTAACCATGAGAAGATTTCCGAGGACGATGTCAGTCGTCTGCGACCTTATTGTAAAGATATAGAGATATTCGATTTGAAGAAGCCGCTTCAAATCTTCCGAATTCTTTTTTCGTTCTTCTCTCCCCTACCCCTGCAAGTCGTTTACTATCGTTCCCATAAAGCAAAGCAGGCATACAATGCTTTTTTGTCCGAACATAATCCCGATATATGCTACTATCAGTTCGTTCGCACAGCTCCTTATGCCGAAAATCAAAATCGTTATCAGGTTTTGGATTTTCAAGACGCCCTTTCCGCAAATATGTACAGGCGGGCAAAAAAGAGCAACCTTCTTTCAAAGCTTTTCTTCCTTTATGAGGCTCGAAAGTTACGACGTTACGAAAGCAAAATGTTCGACATTTTCGATATGCAAACCATAATCACCGCTTCCGACAGGGATTTGCTTGCAGACGAAAGGCGTAATACCGTCCGCATTGTTGCCAACGGATTGGGAGAAAAGTACCTTGCAGAACCGCAAGCGACGGAGAAAAAATATGATATATTGTTTTGCGGCAACATGGGCTATAAACCGAACATAGTTGCGGCTTTATTCCTTCTTAAAGAGATAATGCCTTTGGTTTGGACGAAGTCTCCTGAAACCACAGTGTGCATAGCGGGAATAGATCCGCCGGAAAGCGTCCGCCGACTTGCAGGAAAACATGTAGCGATAGTGGAGAACGTTCCGGATATGCGGCAGATGTATTTACAAAGCCGCTTCTTCATTGCACCTATGCAGATAGGCACAGGGTTGCAAAACAAATTGCTCGAAGCCATGAGCTGCTCCATTTGTTGCATTTCCTCCTCACTTGCAAACAAAGCCTTGAGTGCAGAGGACGAAAAGCAAATCCTTATTGCCGATACAGCCGAGGAAAATGCCGAAGCTTTGCTTCGCTGTCTGCATTCCGAAGATGAAATGTCGAAAATCGGCAAAGCCGCCCGCAAATATGTTCTTTCCCACTTCTCATGGGAAGAAATAAACAGAATTTTCGACGCTTTGCCGAAAAAACAATAGCATTCATATCATGCTTTCAGTCGTTCTCTTTCGCCGTTTTGGCGGAAAGTCTTATCTTTGCGACTTTGAAACATAATATTTATCACAGATGAAAAAAAATTTGTTGCTTATCAGCAATTCCACCAACGCAGGAGAAAAGTATTTGGATTGGTGCAAGGACATGATTAAGGATTTCTGCACCGAAAGCGGCGTTAAGAACGTATTGTTCATACCTTACGCCGGAGTATCAATGGGATACGACAACTATGAAACAAAGGTTGCCAATGTTTTCAAAGGCTTGGGATTGAACCTTTACAGCATTCACAAGGAAAAAGATGCCAAGAAAGCGGTGCAAGAAGCAGAGTGCATAGCCGTGGGCGGCGGAAACACTTTCCATTTGGTCTATGAACTTTACAGAAACGGCATTATGGAACTTATCTCGCAAAGAGCCTCCGAAGGCGTTGCCTACATGGGCTGGTCGGCAGGCAGCAATGTTGCAGGTTTGAGCCTTAAAACGACCAACGACATGCCGATTATAGAACCCGAGAGCTTCGATTGCATGAAGTTGGTACCATTCCAGATAAACCCTCACTACACCGATTTCTTCGATCCGAAACACGGAGGAGAAACAAGAGACGACAGATTGAACGAGTTCACCAAAGTAAATCCCGATGTTTACGTTGCGGCAATCAGAGAAGCCACCGCATTGAGATTGAAAGAGGGCAAATTGAAACTAATCGGCAGAGACAACAAAATGAAAGTATTTCATGGTGCAGACGAACCAAAGGAATATGATTTGAACGCCGACATAAACTTCCTGATGAAGTAAAACAACAAATGCGATGAAAGAAGTCGAGGTTTTGAATAAAGGTGGGGTAATTCTTTACCCCACCGATACTATATGGGGGTTGGGTTGCGATGCCACGAACCGCCGAGCAGTGGAACATCTCACAGCAATCAAAGGCAGGGAAAAGGGAAAAAGTCTGTTGATTTTGGTTGAAGACGAGAATATGTTGCGAAAATATGTGGAGCAAATTCCAGAAAAAGCATTGCAAATTCTCCGTTCCTGCACACAGCCCACCACAATAATATACCCGAAAGCCCGAAATCTTCCCCTCGATTTGCTTTCACAAAACGGCAGCATAGGCATTCGCATACCGAATCATGCATACTGTCGGCAACTTCTCGCACAATTCGGCAAACCGATAGTCAGCACCTCTGCCAATTTCGGCGGTATGCCGTCTCCGGAGAACTTTTCGCAAATAGATGAAAGGCTTCTCGGCTTGGTGGACTTCGTTTCTGAACGAGAGAGAAACGATACAAAGAAGCACGCCGCCTCTTCGGTAATTCTGATAGACGAAAACGGAGAATTGAAACAAATCCGATAGCAATAATCAACGACTTGATTTAACGACGTTTGCAAAGCATGAAATCGTAACGCCGATTCGTTTGAACTAAAACGCCGAAAGAAAAAATTCTTACGCCGATTCATTTTCATGAATCGGCGTTTCCTTGTATAGAAAATGGCGAACCACTTGAAGCAAATTCTGTTCGCCATATAAAAAACTCGTTTATATCGTCCGGAGTGCATGTTTCCCGCTTCCTCTCCACCGTTTGGGAACAAGAAAACAAATCAATGGCAGGTCGTCCTCACGCAAAACGGGAGAGGATAGCTATCGCAATACTCTTTCTATGGTCTTCGGGTAATACTCTTTCTCCAAGAGATGTATTTTTTCTTCGAGACTTTCCACCGTATCCCGGTCTGTCAGTTTACACTTGGCTTGAAAGATGATGTCTCCGCTGTCATAATGCTCGTTCACATAGTGTATGGTAATTCCGCTCTCCTTTTCGTGAGCAGCAATGACTGCTTCATGCACATTATGTCCGTACATTCCTTTGCCGCCATAGTGCGGCAACAAAGCAGGGTGAATGTTTATTATTTTGTTCGGAAATGCAGAGAGAAGATTTTCGGGAACCAACCACAGAAATCCTGCCAACACAATCAAATCCACCCCTCTTGACAACAATAAGTCCACAATCTTGTTTGTATGATAGAAATCCTCCCGATTGAAGTAGTAATCTTCGACCCCGAGGTTGCGAGCTCTTTGTCTTACGTAAGCCTTTTCTTTGTTTACAATCAGAATATCGACCGTTATATCGGCATCGTCGTGAAAGTATTCGCATATCTGTTGGAAGTTCGTGCCGCTTCCGGAAGCGAAAATCGCAATTCGCTTTTTTGTTTTGATTTTTTCGTCTTGGTTCATGCTGCAAAAGTAGCATTTTTCGGTCGATTGAAGCAAGGAAAACAACTTGAAAAGGCAAAAAACGCATGGAAAAAGACATTTTGTAAAGTCTTTGTTACTAATCGATTAAAGAAAGAAAGCAATCATTTAAGACCTGATTTATTGCTGGAATGGAGATTTTTTCGTTCCTTTGCAAGCCAGTTTAATTCATAAAACTTATAGTAGATATGTCTGAAATTGCAACAAAAGTAATAGCTATCGTGGTTGATAAGCTAGGTGTAGAAGAAAGTCAAGTTACTCCTGAGGCAAGTTTCACAGGAGATTTGGGGGCAGATTCATTGGACACAGTGGAATTGATTATGGAATTGGAAAAAGAATTCAATCTTTCCATTCCTGACGATCAAGCAGAGAAAATCGCAACTGTTGGTGATGCAATCGCATACATCGAAAACGCAACAAAATAATTTCATTTCGCTATGGAAATGAGACGAGTTGTCGTTACCGGGTTGGGATCGCTTACTCCGATAGGAAACACTGTCGAAGAATATTGGCAGGGGCTTGTTAACGGAGTGAGCGGTGCAGCTCCGATTACGCATTTTGACGCTTCACAGGCCAAAACACAGTTTGCTTGTGAGGTAAAAGGATTTGACACAAACAAATTCTTTGATAGAAAAGAAGGAAGAAAATACGATAGATTTTCACAATACGGCATCGTTGCGGCGGAACAAGCCGTTACGGACTGCAATGTGGATTTCGAAAAGATAAATAAGGAAAGAGCCGGTGTGATTTGGGCTTCCGGCATAGGCGGAATCGTAACTTTTCAAGAAGAAATAACGAACTTCGTCAAGGGAGACGGCAGTTTAAGGTTCAGTCCGTACTTCATTCCCAAGATGATAGCTGACATCTGTGCAGGTCATATTTCGATAAAGTACGATTTGAGAGGACCGAACTTCGCCACTGTTTCGGCTTGTGCCTCATCTGCCAATGCCATTGCCGATGCCTTTATGTACATAAAGACAGGCAAAGCTGATTTTATGGTCTGCGGAGGCAGTGAAGCGGCAGTTTCGGAGGCAGGAATCGGCGGCTTCAGTTCCATGCATGCCATTTCCCAAAGAAACGACTCCCCTGAGACGGCTTCAAGACCTTTTGATAAAGACAGAGACGGCTTTGTCTTGGGCGAGGGAGCAGGAGCTTTGATTTTGGAAGAGTATGAACATGCAAAAGCTCGCGGAGCCAAGATTTATGCAGAGATATGCGGAGCCGGTCTGACGGCAGATGCTTATCACATGACAGCACCTCATCCGGAAGGTCGCGGTGCTTTGGCTGCAATGCGTGAGGCAATGCGTGAAGCAGGCTTGGAATTGGAGCAAATCCAACACATCAATACGCACGGTACATCAACACCGCTTGGCGATGTGGCGGAGATAAAAGCCATCGAATCTTTGTTCGGAGAACATGCAAAGAACATAAACATCAATTCGACCAAGTCCATGACAGGACACTTGCTCGGAGCGGCAGGTGCAATAGAAGCAATCGCAACCGTACTTGCAATAAAGAATGGAGTGGTTCCTCCGACAATCAATCATTTCACGGATGATGAAGCTCTCCCTGACTTGAACTATACTTTCAATAAGGCACAGAAGAGAGAAATATACGGAGCATTGAGCAATACTTTCGGATTCGGAGGACATAATGCTTGTATCGCTTTCAAAAAGTACGAAGGAGACTAATAGTTTTCGCAAAGGAAATGTTTCATTTCTGGAAAAAGAATTACAGCGAAGAAGATAGGAAATTATTGAAGTTACTGAAGAATATTCTTGGGTGCAAGCCCAAGAATATTTCTGTTTACAAACTGGCATTGGTTCACCGTTCCCGCTCCCACAAAGACGCGAAAGGGAACAAACTGAACAACGAACGCTTGGAATATTTAGGCGATACTGTTCTCAGTACCATAGTCGGAGAGTTCTTATTCAGGCGATACCCTCATAAAGGTGAGGGTTTTCTCACTGAAATGCGGTCGAAAATAGTAAGCCGTGCCAATCTCAACAAACTTTCAATAAAGATTGGTTTATCCGATCTCATAAAATACAGCCGTACCAATGCAGGCGAGTGGCATTACGTCTCAATGGACGGAGACGCTTTCGAGGCTCTGGTCGGTGCTTTGTATATAGACAAAGGATATAAGTTCACATACAAAGCTCTAACCGGAAGACTGTTCAACTCTTATATGAATATAGACGAGATAGAGAACACTGCATGGAATTACAAAGGCAAGTTGATTGCATGGGGACAAAAAAGCAGAAGAAATGTGTCTTTTGAAATCATCAATATCAAAGAAATAAATCACCGAAAACAATATACAGTACAAATAAGGATAGATGGCGTTCCGACAGAGACCGCCACGGATTTCTCTGTAAAGTCGGCAGAGCAACTTGCCGCCGAAAAGACATACAAAAAGCTACCGTCACCGGAACAGACTTCGATAACATCAAAAACAGAAACAGAACAAAATGAATAATACGGAACGTAAACCGGAGTGGTTGAAGATAAAGCTCGAAACGGGTGAGAATTATCCAAAGGTAAAAAAGATTGTCGAACTTAACAAACTGCATACCATTTGCAGCAGTGGCAAGTGTCCCAATATCGGACAATGTTGGTCGATAGGAACGGCGACATTCATGATTTCAGGGGACGTTTGTACCCGTAGTTGCAAGTTCTGTGCCACCAAAACGGGCAAACCTCTGCCTTTGGATACCGATGAACCGGAAAAAATAGCCGATTCGGTAAAACTCATGCACCTCAAACATTGTGTCATAACCTCCGTCGATAGAGATGATTTGGACGATAAGTCCGCTCGGCATTGGGCATTGACCATAGAAGCCGTTCGCAGGAAAAACCCCGAAACCACAATAGAGGTATTGACACCCGATTTCGACGGACGCGAAGACCTTTTGGATATTGTATTTGCAGCCAAACCCGATGTTTTCGGTCATAACATGGAGACTGTCAAAAGACTGTCCGACCAAACACGCAGTCGTGCGAAATATGATGTCAGTCTGAAAGTATTGTCTCTTTCCGACAAGTTCGGGCTTATCACAAAGACAGGCATAATGGTGGGACTTGGCGAAACGGAAAATGAGGTTGTTGAATTGATGAGAGATGTCAAAGCAGCAGGAGTAAGACTTCTTACCATAGGTCAATACCTTCAGCCGACAAAGAACCATATTCCGGTTGTGGAATACGTAACTCCAGAACAATTCACGAAATATAAGGCAATAGGAATGGAACTTGGTTTCGATAATGTCGAAAGCGGTCCCCTTGTTCGTTCGTCATATATGGCGGAAAAAACGTTCTTGGAGTCAAAAATAAAGAAACCTACCGAATAAACACCGGTAACTGATATATAAATCGAGGCATTGAACGTATTTGTTCAATGCCTCGATTTGCTTCTCAGCCGAAGAGGTTCGAGCTTTCGCCTTTCCGAGAAAAACGAAACGCCGATTCGTGAAATCCTTTCGGCGTTTCATTTCAGGCTTTTCCGTTTGCGGTGTGGCGTATTTTCGTTTTAATTCGTACCTTTGCCCCTTTGAAAGAACCAAAACAGTAATAATCAAAAATCGAATGACAATGAAGAAACGTGTCTTTTTGCTCGCACTCTTGTTTGTGGGCTTCATGAACTTGGTCAATGCCCAACAAGGCAAATGGGCAGGAACAGTCAAGTATCAACTTTCTTGGACGGGTGAAATTCCCGAGGGAGCCCAACTCCCTACCGAGTGGGAAACCAAAGTTTTTGAGAACAAAACCAAGACCATGTCTTTTTCTTGGGCGATGATGTTAGGCTTACCGGCAACGGAATTGACAGATGCCGCAAAGAAAACGATTACCTACACTTTTGATTTCTCGATGATACCCGTAGATGAGTTGAACGGTAAATGGTTTATCAAGAAAAAAATCACGGATGCGGATTTTGCCGAAATTTCTTACAAAGAGACCGGCAACACGAAAGAGATGGCAGGCAAGAAAGTGAAAGAAATAATATGCACTTCCAAGGATAAAGACGGTGCAGACGTTACAGAAACGATTTGGGCTTGCGATGAAATCGGTCCTATGATGGATTTGATGTACTATCCGGGTTTGAAAGCAATGCCTTTCGAGTTCAAGATAGATTTGAACGATAAAATTTCATGCCAATTCACGGTTTCCGGACTTACGGAAGGTAAAGTCAAAAATACGGAACTTATAATGGAAGCCGGTTATGACGAATTGACCGAAGACGAATTCTTGGAGAAATTGAAATCCGTAAGTGGCGGAGAAGGTTCCGAGGACGAAGATTTCTAAACAGCATAATTTGATGAGCGAAACAAAGCAGAGCAAGAAAGCAAAAGGGAAAAGTTCCAAACAAAAGGGCGTTTCCGAAAGTTTGATAAGCAGAGCCGTGCATTCGGAGCAATTTCCGAAAGTGATGGGAGTATGTTTGAGCGTATTCACAGTGTTTTGTTTTGTCTGCTTTGTTTCATTCTTTTGGAGTTGGTCGTATGATTATACAAGAATGCAGGGACTTTCTCCGATTAAACTGCTGATTGGAGAACAGGATATAGAGAATTGGGGCGGACCGTTGGGAGCATTCATATCCTATCTCTTCATACGACATACCTTCGGTGTGGCTTCTTTCGGTTTCCTCATACTTTTCACACTCGGCGTTCTGCGACTTTTCGGCGTGCATATTGCCAACCTGTCCAAGTGGATACTATCCGTATTCGTAATAATGCTTTGGGCTTCCGTAGTCTGCGGTTTCTGCGTGGAGATTGGAGGTATCGAATCCATGGACGTCTTTGCGGGAACAGTCGGCATGGCGGTTAACTATTGGCTGAAAGGTGTAATAGGTAAAGTCGGAGCAACTCTGTTCTTATTGGCCTTTACCATAAGTTTTCCGATGATGTTGTTCAACGTAAGATACGGTTTCGTATTTCGTGCATTCGGAAGATGGAAAGAACGCATGCAAAAAAGTAAGGAAGAAAGAGCCGAAAGAAAACGTTTGAAAGCCGAAGAGAAAGAAAAAGAAAGAGAAGAGGAATTTATTCAAGAGCCAAAAGAAGAGACCGAAACGCAAATCAAGGAAGAAGAAACTCCCGAAATATTTTCTTTTTCCGCCAATAAAAATAGAAGAAGGAACGAATCCGGGGATTTATTAAGCCTCGAAGAAGAACAAGAACTTACAAGATTTGAGGTAAAGAACGCTCAAAGCGGAGAAATCATAGAAACATCGAAGGGAAACGATGAAGTAACCTTTGAAGTCGAACAACCAGTATCGACAAACGAAGAAAAAGAGGAAGAGGACTGCGAAGACGATACCGAAGAAGACCGAACGCATTTCGGAATAGACGAACCATACGATCCCAGATTGGAATTGGCAAGTTTTCAACTGCCGAAAGCGGACATGCCCGGCTTGTTGGTGGATTACGAAAAGAACAACAAGGTAATCAATGAGAACGAACTGTTGGCAAACAAGGACAGAATCGTTACCACATTGAAGAATTACAGTATCGACATCGTCAAGATAAAAGCCACACCCGGTTCTACGGTAACTTTATACGAGATAGTGCCGGCACCGGGAACAAGAATAAACAAGATAAAGAACTTGGAGGACGATATAGCTCTGAGCCTTTCCGCTTTGGGAATAAGAATTATCGCCCCCATACCAGGAAAGGGAACCATAGGTATTGAAGTACCGAACTCCAATCCACAGATTGTGTCGATGAAGACCATGCTCACATCGCCGCAATTCGTAAACAGCAAGTTTGAACTGCCTGTTGCAATAGGCAAAACAATATCCTCCGAACCGTTTGTTGCGGATCTTGCGAAAATGCCCCATTTGCTTATGGCAGGAGCAACGGGACAGGGAAAATCCGTGGGATTGAATGCCATCATATCTTCCTTATTATTCAAGAAACACCCATGCGAATTGAAGTTCGTGATGGTCGACCCGAAGAAAGTGGAGTTGTCTTTGTACTCGAAAATAGAACGTCATTACCTTGCGAAGTTACCAGACAGCGAAGAGGCGATTATCACCGATGTGAAGAAGGTTGTGCGGACTCTCAACTCGTTATGTATAGAGATGGATCAGAGATACGACTTGCTGAAAGCCGCAGGTTGCAAGAAAATAACGGAATACAATGCCAAGTTCTGCTCTCGGAGACTTCTTCCTACCGACGGACACAGGTATTTGCCGTACATAGTATTGGTAATCGATGAGTTTGCGGATTTGATAATGACGGCAGGCAAAGAAGTCGAGCTTCCGATTGCAAGACTTGCCCAACTTGCCAGAGCGGTCGGCATACACCTCATCATAGCGACCCAAAGGCCGACGGTGAATATCATAACGGGAACCATCAAAGCCAACTTTCCTGCAAGGGTTGCCTTTAAGGTGAGCAGCAAATTGGACTCCCGCACCATACTCGACACAGGCGGAGCAGAGCAACTCATAGGCAGGGGCGACATGCTTATTTCCCTTGGAAGCGATTTGATAAGATTGCAATGTGCATTGATAGATACCGATGAGATAGAGAGGCTTGCGGACTATATAGGAGCTCAACGCGGCTTCAATGAGACATTCCTTTTGCCTGAATATTTGGACGAGGATTCCGAACCGAGCAAGGAAGTGGACATGAAGCAGCTCGACGACAAGTTTGCGGAGTCTGCCCGTTTGGTCGTACAACATCAGCATGGCAGTACATCTTTGATACAACGTAAACTATCGCTCGGCTATAACAGAGCGGGAAGAATAATCGACCAATTGGAAGCCGCCGGCATCGTCGGACCTTTCGAGGGAAGCAAAGCGAGGGAGGTATTGGTGAAAACCGAGGCGGAATTGGACGAAATACTCAAAGAATACACAGGTAAATAAATCCTACCGATATGAAGAAAGCATTCGTTTTATCGATTTGTTTGTTCGTCTTTGCGGGACTTGCTTTCTCGCAGAGAGTAAAGGAGAACGGAGTCGTTATAGACAAAACCGCTCAAAGAATCGTTGAAAAGATAATTGCCGAAATCAAAGCCGACAGTCCTTTCAAGGTCTCTTTCTCGATGACGACAAAGAACCAAGGCAAAGAAACCGCTTCTCTTTCCGGCACTTTGGTTTCAAACGGAAACAAATTCGCCCTCATTTCTTCCGAATACGAGGATTACTCCGATGGAAAGAACGTATGGCATTTCGTTAAAAGCAACAACGAGGTCGAACTTACCGGAGTAAACGATGAAAACAATGCTTTGAACATAACAGGCTTGATTGAACGTTATGCAAAGGATTATCGCCCGAAACTTATAAGGGAAGAAAATCGTGGAAACAGCATTGTAAATATCATAGACCTTGTTCCGAAAGGCAAATCAGGCATAGCAAAAATAAGGATTGCTTCCGACAAAAAGACAAATCGCTTGAAAGAAATGACGATAAGCATAAGAGAGGGCAACACTTACACATACAAATTCAACAAATACGAGACCAAAGTCAAGGTTCGGGACAACGATTTCGTCTTTCCTAAAAGCAAATATCCGAAAGCCGAAATAATCGACCTTCGATAAGTCGAGCACGTTTTATGTCCGAGCGTTCGGACATATCTGCCGCCCTTTCATAAAACACCGATAAAGATAGCGGAAAACGAATCGGCGTTTCGCCACGAGCTTGAAATGAAGCGATTTACGAAATGCCGTTCCTGCAAGTTCGAAAACAGCATCGATGGAATGGAATAAATGATGAATTGATAACGAAAGAAGAAGAGAATGAAGAGGATAGGTATCATGAGCGATACGCACGGCATTGTGCCGCGACAAGTCTATGATTTTTTCAAGGATGTCGACCTTATAATCCACTGCGGCGACATAGGCAGTGGCGAAGTCTTGGACGAATTGCGTTTGTTCAAGCCTGTTGTGGCGGTATATGGTAATTGCGATGACCGCTACGGCTTGGACGACGTGAAAAGGGTGCAACATATAGAGATGGAAGGAGTAAAGATAATGATAACCCATATAGGCGGCTACCCGAAGCACTACGACCGTTGCATCAAAGAGGAATTGCAAGAGGCGAAATGCGACATATTTTGCTGCGGACACTCCCATATATTGCGGGTGATGTATGACAAGGACATGGATTTTCTTCTAATCAACCCGGGAGCCTGCGGCAGGCAGGGCATTCACCAAAAAGCCACTCTTGTCCGCCTCACGCTTGAAGACGGAAAGGCAAAAGACCTCGAAGTAATGGACTTCGACAAATGGGGAAAGTAGATTTTTTCGTACTTTTGCACGGATTAAAACGCTCGGATTATGAAAAGAACACTCATGCTTCTGTTTGCACTGCTCGCTTGCGGCATTTCAAACGCCCAACTCTATAATTGGGAGTTCGGAATCACCCTCGGCGGTTCGAATTATGTGGGGGACATAAACTCTTCTTTCAACTCCAATGAGAACAACGCCCAATGGAATCAGTTCGAACAAAGTTTCGATTTCTACAATACCGACTTCCGTTTGGGAATATTGGCAAGGTATAACCTCTCCCCCCGTTGGGCTTTCACGGGAGAGTTGAACTTCACATCCTTGGAGGGAGACGACAAGCACTATGCCAATCCCCGCAACCTGAACTTCCATTCTCCTCTCAGGGAATTGAGTTTCGTATGCGAATATAACTTCTTCGACTATCGCACAGGCAGCCTTCAACACCGCATAACGCCCTATATCTTTGCAGGAATAGCGGGTTTTTACTTTAATCCGAAGACCGATATCGTCAATCCGATAACCGGAGAACTCGAAACGGTGGAACTGCAACCTCTCAATACGGAAGGACAAGGCATGAAGGGCTATGACAAGGCTTATTCACGCTACGGCATCTCCATTCCTTTCGGTTTGGGTGTCAGATTTTCGATAGGCAGCCGTATATGCCTCGGTCTGCAATGGGGATTCAGGAAAACGTTCACCGATTACATAGACGACATAAGCAAAACCTACGTTTCTCACGAGCTTCTGACCGAATGGGCAGGCGAACTGGCAGCGGAAGCCGCCGACAGGACGCACGAGTTGAACGGAATGGAGGGCGTATATCATGCAGACAAGTTGGCAAGAGGCAATTCCAAGACAAAGGATTGGTATAACTTCTTCGGAATAACCATAACCACCAAACTATCGACCAAATCCTCCAAATGCCCGGGCATGGGTAGGTAGTCGGTTAAGTCGAACAACAAAAAAGAAATAACGATGTTTTACATTCTTGCCATAGAATCCTCTTGCGATGACACATCTTGTGCCGTCATGAACAGCGAATTCAAGGTCTTGTCCAACGTTACGGCATCTCAACAGGTGCATGCGGAGTATGGCGGTGTCGTTCCCGAGCTTGCCTCGCGGGCTCACCAATCGAACATCATTCCTGTGGTCGATAAAGCACTCAAAGACGCAGGAGTGGATAAACATGACTTGAAAGCAGTGGCATTCACGCGAGGACCCGGTTTATTGGGTTCTCTTTTGGTAGGAGTGAGTTTTGCCAAGAGTTTTGCCGCAGCCTTGGACGTGAAGATGATAGAGGTGAACCATTTGGAAGCACACGTATTGGCTCACTTCATCAGGGATACTCCGGATACAAAAGTGCCGTCCTTCCCGATGCTCTGCCTTTTGGTCTCGGGAGGGAACACACAAATAATACGCCTTGACACTCCACGAAAAATGGAAGTGATAGGCAAGACGATAGACGACGCAGCAGGCGAAACCATAGACAAAGCCGCCAAGATACTTTCCCTTCCTTACCCTGGAGGACCCCATATAGACAGATTGGCTCGGCAGGGCAAAGCCGTATTGCAATTTTCCCACAGCCGCATTCCTGCATACGATTACAGCTTCTCCGGATTGAAGACAAGCATTCTTTATACCCTAAGAGACAAGCTAAAAGAAAATCCTACATACATTGAAGAGAACATGGCGGATATTGCCGCCTCGGTTCAGAAAGCCGTTGTCGATGCCTTGTTGCACAAATTCGAGAAAGCAATAAAGGATACCGGCATAAAGAATATAGCCGTTGCGGGAGGTGTTTCGGCAAATTCCCTGCTCAGAGAAAGGCTGCAGGAATTGGGTGCGAAGTATTCCTGCGATGTCTTCATACCCAAGTTTTCCTACACGACGGATAACGCAGCCATGGTGGCATCGGCAGCCTTGTTCAAGTACCAAGACGGAGAGTTCGCCGACCTTTCCACCACCGCTTACGCACGATAAATTTCTTATGCGGGTCTTTCTGATCGGTTACATGCTGAGCGGCAAAAGCACCGTTGGCAAGAAATTGGCAAAACGCTTGAATTACGACTTTGTCGATACGGATAAATGGATTGAAGACAAATACCGGTTGAGCGTCGGGGGCATATTTGCCAAATATGGTGAAGATGTATTCCGTTCTTTCGAGGAAGAAGCCCTGCAAGAGTTGATTGCAAAGGATAATATCGTCATCTCGACAGGAGGAGGCTTGCCCTGCTTTGGCGACAACATGGAAAGGATAAAAGCAAACGGCTTTTCCATTTACCTGAACATCAACCCACGTTCGATTATAGGGAGACACAAAACATCGCATCGCAAACGTCCGCTTTTGGAAGGCAAAGATGATATGGAACTCCTGCAATTCGTTACAACCAATCTTGCGGAGAGGGAACGTTTCTACCGACAAGCCGACCTGATTGTGCGGGCAGAGAGTGCAGACATAAACAATATAGTCTCGGAAGTTCTGTCTCATACTTCGTTCCGAAAAGCGGAGTAAACGCTTCACTTTTCCCGGCAAGTCGATGCAGGATTTATTTCACTCTGTCGGGATTTTGGTTTATGAACGCAGCCCAAGAACCTGCCTTTTTGCCTTTCGACTTTTGGGTTTCAGGCTTTTGAATCGGTAAATCGTTCTGATAAGCATGGCAAAGAGCCACTGCGAGAGAGTCCGTGGCATCCAAATGGTTCGGGATTTCGTCGAAACGAAATATTCTTTGCAACATATTCGCCACCTGTTCCTTCGAGGCAGCACCATTGCCCGTTATGGATTGCTTGATTTTACGTGGAGAATACTCGACGAAAGGAACATTGCGGGCAAATGCCGCCGCAATGCACAGTCCCTGTGCCCTGCCGAGTTTCAACATCGATTGCACGTTCTTGCCGAAAAAAGGAGCCTCGATGGCAAGCATATCCGGCTTATAAACCTCGATAATCGCCGAAACCTTATCGAACAATATTTTCATCTTCGTACTCATTTCCATCTTCGTTCCCAAGACTATACAACTCATAGTCAGGAGTTCCGTCTGTTTTCCCCTCTGTTCGATTATCGAGTAACCCGTTATATTCGTTCCCGGGTCTATTCCGAGTATCCTTTTCTCTTTTGCAAACTGCATGATGAAATATTGCTGTTGTCCTTTGTGCCGAAAAACGCTTGCAAAGGTAGGAATTTTATCCGGAGATGCGATTTTTCCATTATAAAATCATGGAATAACAAGACTGCACCTCCAATGAACATCGATATGGACAACAAGGACAAAGAGAAAAAAAGAAACACCTCTCCTACTTCATCATCACATAAAAGCAAGTTTGAACTTCTTCTTTGCATTGCCAATAATGCCGAAGGATTTCCTAAATTGAAAAAATGAGAATTGTACCCGACCTTTCTTTCGTCCGTTTTCTCATAAGAGAACCGACTGCAAAAACAATGAAAACAGTACCTTATCGTTTCAAAACCAGATACCACCGTTGCCGAACTTGATGGCAACTTGAAAAATCAAGATGTCTGTTGCCTTTCATGATACGACGTACGCAACCAAGGACTGTCGTTAAGGTTGAAACCCGTAGTTCCTGCCGATAAACTTATACTCATGGAACTGCTGTGAATGATGTAGGTGTAAATAATATGACTATCCTATACAATATGCTCACTTTGTCGTTATCTTGTCTAATGGAGATCGCTTAGGAATTATACCCTCTGTTTCAAATCGTTTCAACACCACACGGTCTATGGAGTCATAATATTTCAAAACATCATCGATGGTTTTTAATTTTGAAATATCGTATTTGCCATAAGGGAAATATGTCGTTTCATATATAGTGTCGCATAATCCGTGAGAGGGCATTATATAACCATTATATATTTTCGTATATGGTATATACGTGTAGTTATAAATTTTTTTAGCAAATTCATCCGGAGAAGTAAATCTGGTTAGAATAAGTTCTTTCTTTGATACGGCAGATTTTATCCCCGGAATTTCAGATTCATTTATCATCAAATAAAGCACCATTGGTTTGGGATATTCTTCCCGTTCTTTTTGCATGAAATCATATATATCGAAGCAACTATACCCAATATTCTTTCCCATGCACTCGTCATATAGTGCTTCCTCACAATAGTAATTGTAAAATATTCCGCGGAAATAGTGTCCTAAGGCTTCTATTCGTAAAACCGCAACGTATATCGTTTCGTAACCATAATAGCTTCTCAACGAATCCGGTTGTTCTATCCGCTCTAACGAATCCAAGCGTGAGAACAAAACATCAGCTTCTTGCGGCAAAAGTGAAAAAGACATGAATCTATCGAATGAATATCTGTAACGTCTAAAGAAAGCCTCCTTATCAGACGTACTTCTTTTCAATGGCAAACTATTACTTCTATTACTTGTGCAACCACAGACACAAATAATCAACAACACTATTAATATTCTACTTGTTTTCATTTCTGGTTTTGAGGTTTGTGAAATATGAATAGATTGCTTTTATGTATGCTATATGAAGCCACATTCTTTCTATTGGTCGTTGTCCCATCCCCACAGATTCCAACGTCATGTAAGCCGAGTGTGTTGCAAAATGAAGACAACAGATACCTCCTCTTTTTACCACCACTTTTTGATTTTGATATAAGCCTTATCTTCAAAATTCATTTTTTTGAAGATATAGAAGTCTTTATATTTAGACACAT
>ERZ1026860.155-NODE-155-length-52890-cov-7.589401_pt1 | contig 52890 bp, 79 predicted proteins | sample MGYA00380160_ERZ1026860 | MGnify/ENA primary metagenome ERZ1026860 (study PRJEB33269, sample SAMEA4719796) | human gut metagenome | biome: human-associated habitat; feature: organic feature; material: feces | place: Cameroon | collected 2013-10 ... | reverse complement strand
TCAGCGATAAAAACGCGCGCCGCGCGATTATTACGCGCAAAGAAACGCGCGATTTTCTTGGGAATGAACAGAAAATGACTGCAATTCGATAAAAACAGGAATCGTTAATCGCGCGCCGAAACGCGCGCCGCGCGATTAGCAGTTTTGCCGCGCGTTTTCTATGGCTCAATCTTCCAGCCTGCCGTGGTCACACTCCAGCGACAGGTAGTGCTCCATCTCCCCTTTCAGTACCATTTGTGCGTACTCCAAGGGCTTGTTGTAGAGCAGCCAGTCCAGCTCTGCCCGCTGTGCCGGGGTGTTGCCGTATTCGTCCTCCACGGCGATGCAGTCGATGGCAAGGGTGGTGCCATCTTCAAACCGAGCTTCCACCCGGTTGGTGTCCATGTTGTAGCGGCAGGAAAGCAATTTCGTCATAATAGTATCCTCCAAGACTTGATTTATGGTGTGCGGTCGCTCGAACCAATGCCGTCAAGTCGTTGTCGGATGAATCGATTTTTCATTTGTCTGGGAGTAAGTGCACGGTTTCTGCACGGTTTTTGCACGGTTTCAAAACGTGCAAAGGGTGCAAATCGTTGCAAAATCGGACAAAGGGTGCAGAAACTCGAAGCTCAAAACCTGCGATGCATCGCTGATAAATGACGTTAAAACGTAACTTCCAAAAATTGAGGGAATCGCCCGGCGTGCGCTACGAATCAGTAGGCCGGGGGTTCGAGTCCCTTCCATCGCACCAAGTAAAATCCCACGATTGACCGTTGAAAACACGGTGTAAATCGTGGGATTTCTTGTTTTACAATGCCTTTCAAAAGGCCGTTTTGCGCGCTATTTGCGCGCTATTTTTCAAAAAACTGTGATTTTGAAGCTGGGTCTGCTCATTTTTGAGCAGGCCTTTTTCTTTTGCCTGAACCCCGCCGGGGCAAGGTCTGGCACCGGCTGTCGTGTTCCCTTCCCTGTTCAGAGCTGTGCAAATTTGTGCAAGCGAAAAAAGAGCAGCCCACAAGCCCGGCGGAATCGCCCCTTGTGAGCTGCTTTGCTTTATGCGTGGTTCTTTTCCTGGATTCGGTCAAACACACCTTCCAGTGCGTCCGCTGCCGCTGCATCCGCACTCTGGATCATGGATGCATAAATGTTCAGCGTGGTGCTGGTCTGTGCGTGCCCCAAGCGGCCAGACACGGCGGTGATCGGGACATGAGCGGCGATCAACAGGCTGGCGTTTGAATGCCGCAGGCTGTGAAAGTGCACCGCCGGGAGATCATGAGCGGCCAGAAAGTGCGGGAACCATGATGTAATGCGGTTTGGATCCAGAGGCGTGCCGTTCCATTTTGTAAACAGAAGATCGTTCGGCACGACCTTTCCGCCCTCGATCTGCACGGTGCGCGCCCATGCAGAACCGACCTTGAGCCGTTCGGCCTTTTGGGTCAAGCGATATTCGCGCAGCAGGGCGATACATGCAGCGCCTACACGGATGCACCGCTTAGAGCGTTTTGTTTTGGGAGCGGTGAACACAAGACCCTGCCCGGTGATGTACTGGACTGTGCGCCCGATGGAGATTACACCGGTGGTGAGGTTGATATCTGACCAGCGCAGAGCGCAGATCTCGCCGCGCCGGGCACCGGTGAATAAAGCAAGCTGTGTGATAACGGAATACTGTGTGGGCGCGTCTTGCAAGGCTTCCAGCAGCTTTGCAACGTCCTTTTCTTCCAGTACATCCACATCCACTTCCGTTGCTTTGGGAGCCTCTACGTGCTGGCAGGGGTTTTCTGGCAACAGCTGCCATTTTACAGCACGGGCAAATACAGAGGACAGCATCCGGTGATAGTGCTGCTGCGTGGATCCGCTGAGCTTTCCACCCGCCCGGATGTGTTCGGTAAACGCTTTGGAGAAAATCATCCCGGCGGCAGCGGCTACCTTCTCGGCAGTCTGGCGGCTGACTGGCTTGCCGTTGCACAGGCCTCGTGCGGTTTCTTCGCCTATCCCGGCGACTTTCCGTATGGCGGCCCGCTTGCCCCGCGGCAATTTTTTCAGCAGTGCGGGTGTAGCCACAAAGGTTGAATCTTGCCGCACGCCGGTTTCATCGAGATTTTTATAAAAACTCATCAGGTGCGCGGGCCGGATTTCATCAAGGCGCATATGCCCCAGTGCTGCCGATACACGCGGGCGCATTCTGCGGTAGTCGGAAACGGTTTTCGGTTTCAGCTGCTTTTCGGCAAATTCAGAAAACCAGCGATCAAGAAAATCATCGAATTTCACGCTGGAATCGGCCAGTAGGCCCTTCTTTATAGCTGCTTCAAATTCATCTGCTTTGTGCTGCACGTCTTTTTCGAGCTTGCGCCCGCTCAGTTCCGCCGGGGGTGTATAGGTCATGCAGCGGGTGACGTGCCGTCCGTCAACAGCATACCCGGCGGAAACGCGGATCAGATAAGAGGTGGAGCCGTCTTTTCTAATCCGTTTCGTGATTTGAGCCATAAAAAACCTCCTTTTGGTGTGTTCATATAAATTTTACAAATGGTGAATTTGAGGCTTTACTTGTAAATAAAGTGAACAAAAATCCATAAAATCAAATAGAAAATATTCTATTAAGAAATTCCAAAATGTATATAAAGCGTGTGTTGAAAGCTCCTGAAAGCGTCTGAATGAATCTGAAAAACTAACAAAAATAAACTAGCAAATTGTCTTTTGAATGAATGTGAAAAATGTTTACATTGCGAGAAAATTTTTTGTAGTAGAATTACATGTTGGTAATATTGACCAATGTGTTGAAATCTTGTATCATGGTTGCAGCAGCAGCTGAAAACGCAACTGTTGCAATCTTAGTATACAGCCCCTGTCTGTGATTGACAAGGGCGGAAAGGAAAAATTATGAACCAATTTTCCAGAATTGACAGACCGAATCGAGATGTTCGAGAGGCTGTACAGGATGCAGGCTTCTACCAGTGGCAGTTGGCTGCAGAGCTTGGCTTGTCGGATGGGGCGCTAACTCGCAGGCTTCGAACGGAATTGACCGCCAGCGAGAAGGAAGCGTGTTTTAAGGCCGTCGAGCGGATGAAGGAGCAAAGAGAGCAACAGGCTGAAAGCCGGGAGGCATAAGTAATGGAGAATGTGATCCAGTACCCGCGCATGGTAGGTGTGAAGGAAGCGGCCGAGATTTACGGGGTATCGGCGTCTATCACAGAATCGAGGTCGAAATGTGCACCGCCCGCAATGCTGTTGTCGCTCTGGATCTGCGCATTGGGCACATCATTGCAAAGCTGCCGCCGGAAGATCAGGCGGAGGTGGAAGCAGCGCTGAAGGCTTACAACACGACCGTCTGCACCGCAATCAGCAAGGCGGGTGGATTGCTGGCGGCACTGGATCCACGTGACGTGGAAACATTGCCAAAGGTCTGGGCACCATTGGACGATCCACGAAACCCCAAGAGCAGCATTGCTGCCCGAAATAATCCGTAACTTCGCCCCCTCTCGACACGCCGCCGGGAGGGGGCATTTTTCACATGAAATATCGTTGATTTTTGCCCGGCGGAATAGTGCTTTTTTCGTTGGAGAAATGGCAGAAATATGGTATAATAGAGCTGTAAAGTTGTCTGATTTTGATAAATTTACAATATAAAATTTTAGAAAGGGGATCTTGCTTATGCAACTTTTTGCTCTTTCGGTTGAGCTTGGAATGGATACCTCGGAATTTGAGCGTGGCATTTCACAAGCCAAAACCAAGACGGCAGCCTCAGTTACTGAAATGAAGTCGCAATACAAATCGTTGGCAGCTTCACTGGGCGGCTATCAGAGCGCTTTTAACAAGGCTGCTGCACAATACGGCACATCGTCCCAAAGCGCGCAGAAATACAGCGCAAAGATAGCCGAACAGAGGCAGAAACTGGACGAATGTCGGAAATCGCTGGAAGCTGTAGGAGTTTCAGTGGAAGATGTTGGCCGGAAAATGGAACGTGCCTCCGCTAAAACAGAGAGCCTTTCCGTGCCTTTTTCCGGGTTGAGTAAGACGCTGACAGGTGCTTTTACAAAATCACAACTGATCGCAACGGCAATCACCAGCCTTGCAGGAAAATTTGCATCTTTTGGAGAAGGCGCGGTGAAGCAAGGCACGGATTTCAACCAAGCAATGGAAAAATACCGCGTTGCGTATACCAATATGCTTGGATCCGCAGAACAGGCGCAGGCCGTTTTGAACCAGATCGAGCAGGATGCAGCACACACACCTCTGAACGTTGATTCGCTGGTTCAGGCAAACCAGCTGCTTATCAGCGCAGGCGTAGACGCGGGCAAGGCCCGCAGCACGATTCTGGCGCTGGGCGATGCAGTATCGGCTACAAGTGGAAGCAATGATGCTTTGTCCCGTATGGCTGCGAACCTGCAGCAGATCAAAAACGTGGGCAAGGCCAGCGCTGTGGACATCAAGCAATTCGCAATGGCTGGCATTGATATTTATGGAATTCTGGCCGACTACACGGGAAAAAGCACCGCCGAAGTGCAGAACATGACCGTTACATACGACCTCTTGACGGCGGCCTTGCAAAAGGCATCCGAAGAGGGAGGGCGTTATTATAACGCAATGGAAACCCAGAGCCAGACCATGAGCGGCCGCATTGAAACCCTGAAAGACAATTGGTCGCAGCTGCTTGGAACGCTTACAGAAGGCCTGACGGAGACGGAAGGAAAACTCGTAACAGCTGCTTCTGGGTGGGTGCAACGGCTACAGGAGGCCTTTGAGACGTCCGGTGCAAACGGTCTGATGCAGGCGGGTGGTCATATTGTGGACGACATTGCAACCGGAATTTCCGACGGTATTCCCTCTCTTGCCACACAGGCAGCAGGAGCTGTGCAGAATTTTGCCCTGTATCTGCAGGACAACACAGGCCAGATCGTGGATACGGGCGGACAACTGCTGACCAGTTTGGCAAACGGGATCCTGAGCACGGCCCCTGTAGTTGCGAATGCTGCTGTACAGACGGTTTCTTCGTTTGCTGTGGAGCTTTGGAACAATGCGGACAAAATTTTTACAGCTGGTGCGGATTTGCTGGGGAAACTGGTTGAGGGCTTTTTAAGTTTGACCGGCAATGTAATTGAAGCAATCGGGAACATCACTGCGGCGATTGTCACAAAGATTTTTACGACGGATTGGGTGCAGATCGGCAAAGATATTGTTTCGTCTATCGGTCAAGGCATCCTTAATGGAGTTTCAACAATGTCAGGCCCGCTTGATCGGCTGTCGTACAAGCTGAACCATGCTCTAGGTAAAAACGGCTATGAAGAAAACACATTTGAGGCATGGGCCGCTGCCAACGGTAAAACGTCCGAAACCAGATACCAGCAAGGCAGCCCGAAAGATGTTGCTTATTGGAAGCGATACGGAGACAGGCTTGCCCGGCAATACGGCCTGAATGAAACAGGGCTTGATACTGGAAGCGACGGAACGGACACAACGTCCGGAGGAGATGCCACTAAAACTACAAAGACTGGCTCCAAAATCGAAACGGTCATTTCGTCCATCTCCAGCACGGCTACAACCACCGCACAAAATGCGCTGGGCACTGTGACCACCAGCATCCAGACCCTTACCGAAAAGGTCAAGGACGGCGCGGGCAGCATCAAAGACCGCATCACCGAAACCACCACCACGACCGGCAAGGAGATGGTGAACGGCGTTGCCACGACCTTTAAGCAGGTCGAGACCAAAGTAAACGGCACCGTCACAAAGGTCACAAAGACCTATGACGACATGTCTAAAACGCTGCTGGGCACCTTTACCAACGTCTCGGAAACCACCTTTAACGGCATCACCACAAAGGTGCAGCAGGCGGTGGAAAAGTACGCGGACGGCAGCGAGCATATCAAGAAGACCGTCACAGAAACCGGCCAGCGCATCGGAAAGAACGGTGCGGAGACCTACGAGAAGATCATCACCTACATCGACGGCATTCAAGATAAGGTGACGGAAACCTCCAACGAGATCGACAAGAGCGTAAAGGGTACCCAGAGCCGCATTGACCAGCAGCTGAGCGAGGCTTCCGGTCAGCTGGATAAGGGCATTTTCGGGCTGGTAAAGAACACCTTCAAAGACGCCAAAAACGGCGACTGGGCAAGTCTTGGGCTGGATTTTGTCAATCTGATCTGGGGCGAAGTGTCTCAGGGACAGCGTGACGTGATCTCTGATTGGCTCAATAAGGCGCTGACTGCAGTCAATGAGGGCTACTTTAGTGGCGGCATCGGCAAGGCATTTGATATCTTCCAGAAGCTTTTTGCTGACGGCGGGGTAAAATCCGATATCGACGGTGTGACCAACTCGGTCAAGGCTTTTGGTGAGATCATCGACGGTCTTGCAAAGTCCGGCGGCGTGGGCGGAGCACTAGGCAGCATCGTGCAGAGCTTTTCCGGCATGGCAGGCGGCATCACCTCTGCACTGGGCACCATCGTGTCCTTTGTGGCAGCGAACCCTGTCCTTGCCCTGATCCTGGGCGTGGGTGCAGTCGCTGGCGGCATCGGCCTTGCCATGTGGATGAACAAGAAGAACGACCAGCAGCCCGTCAGCCACTACCAGAGTCCCTTTGACAAGACCGGCGTGTATGACAGTCTGGGCACCTTCTCCACCCGCGCGGCCCTGCAGTACCGCGTCACCGGCCAGCAGTCCATTGTTGACCGGCAGACCAGCATCCTGGAACGCATTGAAGGGATGCTGGACGAGCATCTGCCTGACATCGGCAAGGGTCAGGTGGTCATGGACTCCGGCGAGCTGGTGGGCGTGCTGTCGCCCCGCATGGCGACCAACGTCGATGCACGCATCGGCGTGACGGTGACACGGAAAGCGAGGGGTGTGTAATGGCTAAGCTTCTGGGCGCAAAAATCGGGGACTACCACACCCTGAACGACTGGGGGCTGTATCTCAAGGTGGGTAGTCCCAAGATCGGCGCTGCCGAGGTGGACGAGTACCTTGTACAGGTCACCGGGTCGGATACCCTGCTCAACCTCACCGCATGGGACGATGGCAAGGTGCACTATAAAAAGCGCACCATCACCATGGAGCTGCTCTGCAATGCCCCGAAAAGCAAGTGGCCCAGCATCGAAAGCACCATCGCCAACGCCATCCACGGCAAGTGGCTGCGGTGCAAGTTCGACGAGGATCCCGCGTGGTACTGGGAAGGGCTGTGGAAGATCTCACCGTCCCGTGACCGGCTTTCCAGCACCTTTACCATCACCGGCACCTGCAACCCCTTCAAGCGCAGCATCTACGATGGCTCTAACGACTGGCTGTGGGACGATTTCAACTTTGAGCATGATATTGTGCGCAACTACACGGATATCCCGCTCAAGGCAAACAAGGACGTTCAAGTGTCCATAACCGGTGCGCCCCGTGCGGCCGGTATCTACTTCAAGCGCAGCGAGGATGTGGCCACCATTGCGGTGTCCCTCAATGGCTTTGAGGTAGGCATTCTGGCCAAGTCCACCGACTGGCAGTACATTGAGGGCCTTACCATGCCGGATGGCGTGGTGGGCACTCTCGTTTTCTCTGCATCTGCGGACTGCAGCATCAGTATCAAGTATTTGGGGGCGAGCCTATGAGCTACAAGATCTACGCAGGCACCCAGTCCGGCGTGGATACGTGGGTGGACAAGGTCTGCATCTACGACCCCGGGGACATCACCGATACCAAAAAGCTCATCAGCCCCACGCTGACTCGCGAGGTGGGCAAGGCGGGCTCTCTGGAATTTACCCTGCCGCTGGGCAACGTGGCGCACTCTGCGCTGCAAAAGCTCATGACGGTGGTGGAGGTGCAGCAGGACGGCAAGCAGATCTGGCAGGGCCGCGTCATGAACCACGAGCAGGATTTTCTGGTGCGCCAGAAAGTCTACTGCGAGGGCGAAATGGCCTACCTCAACGACTCTGGCGCTGCGCCTTACAGCGCCCGAAACGTGAGCTTTTCGCAGTTTCTGGACTGGATCTGCGCCAACCACAACGCGCAGGTGGACGCATTCAAGGCGTTCACGCCCGGCAAGGTGCAGATGGACACCCCCATGACTGTGCCCTATATCGATGGGCTCAAGGTGGAGAAGACCGGCTATCACTACGAGGACGATGGAGATTACATTTATCACTGGGAAATAAAAAATCCGTTGGATGGAAGTCGGCTTTTTTACGAAGAAACCGAGAGCAGCACCGCTTCCTGCCTGCGCTGGGAGCTCAACGCGGAGAGGATGCAAAGCGGCTACGTACTCTCCCGAATTGGAGACAACGGCTTTCGTATGCGGCTGCCTGTGGCCTATGCAAACGGCAAGACGTGGAACGCAAGCGTCAGCGTAGCAAACGCATACGTCTCCTGTCCGACCTGTAACAAGGACTTTGGTACATACTCCATCTACGATATCACAAAGGCGTCCGAATCCGGCACCTACAAGATCACCGAAAAAGGCGGCTCGTACAGTCTCGCGATCAACGGCAAGACTGACAGCCGCTTTGCTTTTGACACCAAAGAGCCCGCCTACAGCTTTGGAGACGGCAAAAACTACGGCAAAACGATGGACATTTTGCAAAGCGAGCTCACGGACAAGTATGACGGGTATCTCATGGTGCGCCACGGCACCGATGCAGACGGCCGCCCGCGCCGCTATCTAGACTACCTGCAGAAGATCACGGACAAGAACCCCCAGACCATCGCCTTTGGGGTCAACATGTTGGATCTGGACAGCTACACCAAAGCCGAGGATATCTGCACGCGGGTCATCGCCTTTGGTACAAAGACCGAGAAAACGTGGCCCTTTGTGGATATCCAGAGCATCATCTCCCAGACAGCCAACGACACCAAGGCGCAAAAGATCTACGGCATCATCACCAAAGTGATCCAGGTCGAGGGCAACTACAACAACAATCAGTCAGTGTTGGACGCCGCAGAGGAAGAGCTGGCAAAAAATCTGCGGTACCTGAACGGCATGACCGTGAAGGCCGTGGACCTGAAAGACGCTGGCATTGATATCGACCGAATTGCCATCGGGAAGCAGACGCACATCTTTTCTGCGGCCCACGGCGTGGATACGTGGCTGCTGTGCTCCAAGCTGGTGGAGCCGCTGGACGCACCGGACAAAAAGGAGTTTACCATCGGCACCGAGTTTTCCAGCCTCAGTGATCTGCAGTCTCTGACCGCTCGCAAGGCGTCTGATGCTTACGACCTGAGCCGGGCGCTCAAGGGCTGAGAAAGGAGAGATTTATGGACAAGACCTTTGACGAAGCAATCGCGGGGATTCGCACAGCAGAGCGCGGTGTGGAAGTCCGCGAGGACATCGCACAGGGCATGGAGTACGTCAAGCAGTGCGCCGAGGAAGTGACAGGCCAGCAGCAGGCCGCTCTGCAGGCCGCTCAGACCGCCACCGGAGCAGCCAGCACCGCGACGGAAAAGGCGGCAGCAGCTGCAGAGAGCGAAAGCGTGGCCCAGACTGCCGCCGCCAGCGCAGTCCAAAGCGCACAATCAGCATCCGTAGACGCAAAGAGCGCGGGAAGCTCTGCCGCTTCTGCCAAAGCTGACGCGGACAGGGCTGCGGCCATTGTGAGCACCGATGAGACGCTGAGCGTCGAGGGAGCTCCGGCTGACGCAAAGGCTGTTGGTGACGCGCTGAAAGGCGTGATAAGCGCAGACACTGTAAAGACCTTGATTGCGGACGCTCTGGCAGAAGACCATGCAAAAATTAAATTTTGGATTTCGGTAGATTCCACCAGCCCCGCTGCGCTGTTCGGCGGTACATGGCAGGAGATCGCGCAGAATCGGGTGCTGATGGGTGCATCCAGCACCCACGCAGCAGGCACTACTGTGGAAGCCGGTCTGCCGAATATCAAGTTCTCGTTCACTGCGCTTACCTTTGGTAACGGCGGGCGCGCCGGGAGCGAATCTAGTACTGCTTATTCAGCCAAATCATCCGATTTCAACTTGGATGCGTCCAAGTCCAATGCCATCTACGGCCGCAGCAGCACCGTGCAGCCCGCCGCCTACTATGTGCACATCTGGCACCGCGTGGCCTGAGAAAGGAGGTTTTGAACCATGAAGATCATTGACGAGACCGGCGCGGTCGTGGAAAACCCGGACCTGACACTGGGCTACCTGACCGGCAGCACCGAAGAAGTCACCCACCCCGCCGTAGAGGGCGTGGAAGAGCAGTGGCACTGGGAGACCGTGACCGAGTATCCGAACGGTGGCAAAGACGTGCAGAAGGTCGTTGACCGCCCCGGCGTTCAGGCGCAGGAGGAATGGGTGGAGAAAGTGCCCATCCAGAAGTACATCCGCTACACCGCCGAAGAGCTGGCCGCGCAGGAAGAAGAGCGCAAGAAACAGGAAGCAAAGGAGAAGCTGCCGGAGACGGTGGCGGCACTGCAAAAAGATAACGAGATGTTGAAACAGTGCTTGCTTGAAATGAGCGAGATTGTTTATGCATAAAATCACACAAAGAATCGAAAGGATGGTATTTATGATGGCGATGTTATGGGCACAGGAGATCATGTCTGCTGAGACTATGGAGGAGGCAAAGGCCCTGTATGAGCGCTGCCCCCGCCTGCTGAAGGAGAAGGTCAAGGCGATTCTTATCAAGAGCGGCTTTGAGGAGATCGTACAGGAGGAGTAAGCAATGGAAAAGCTTTTGGAATTTCTGGTGGGGCTGTTGAAGGTGCTCTTCGGCAGGGACAGCGAAAGTTCTGCGCCGGAAACGCCCAGAGAGACTCCCGTTGAGGAGACCGTCACTGGCTGGGAGGGCGACCCGCCATACCGGTACATCGACGTGAGCCGCTATCAGGGTGCGATCGACTGGGCGCAGGTGGCAGCGGCTGGTTACAAGGGCGCGATGCTCAAGACGGTGAGCACCAACCGAAAGCTCTCCAAGCGGGCAGACGGCCTGTACATCGACCCCACCTTTGAGGACAATTACCGCAGCGCCAAAGCTGCCGGGCTGGACGTGGGCGTGTACTACTACACCTACGCCACCAGCGAAGCGATGGCCGATGCAGAGCTTGCCCTTGTGCGGCAGGCGGTCTACGGCAAGGAGCTGACCCTTCCGGTGGCGGTGGACGTGGAGGAAAATGAGCTCAAGCCCATGAGCACCCTCGACCTCACCAACCTCACCGCCTACGCGCTGGAACAGGTGGAAAAGATGGGGTTCTACGCCCAGCTCTACACCTACACCGGTTACAAGTACGAGCTGGACATGGCTCGGCTGTCCTCTCGGTGGGACGTCTGGCTTGCTGACTACACCGGCAAGACCCCGAAGGTGGATTTCAAGTACAATGCCCACCAGCACACCAGCAAGGGCAGCGTGCCTGGCATCAGTGGCAACGTTGACCTCAATGTGACCACTATCAACTACCCGAAAATCATCCGCAAGAAGGGTCTGACCCGTCTCCGGGAGGGTACATGACCGAAAAAGAAGCTTTACTGTGGGTGCTGGGCATTCTGGGCAGCCTGTGCGCTGCTGCCATCACCATCGACAAGGTGCTGGACATCATCCACAAGTACATCAAAAAAGCGCAGGCCCCCGACGATGCGCAGAACAAGCGCATTGATGCCATTGAAAAGCGACTGGATGCGGTAGAAACCGTTTCCACGCAGCACACTGCGGCCCTTAGACGCGACATGACGCGATTTGACGGCCTCGATGAAGAAATGCGTCTTGTACTCGTTGGCGTACAAAATCTTTTGGATTCGCAGCTGTCCGGCAACAACCGCGAAGGTATGCAAAAAAGCAAATCCGATATCAACAACTACCTGCTGAAAGGAGTAACAAATCATGGAAGCACTCTTTAATTTTATCCCTGCACCCATCGCACTGGTACTGATGCTCATTGGCTTTGCCGCGCTGGCCGTTGGTGCCATCCGGCTGGGTTACAAGCAGTACGTCAAGCAGTGGGCGCTGGAGCTCGTGACCATCGCTGAGGACAGCATCATGGGCAGCGGTCAGGGCGCAAAGAAAAAGGCACAGGTCTTTGCCGCGCTGCGCGGCGCACTGCCGGACTGGCTGAAGCCTTTCATCACCGATGAAGTGCTGGACAGTGTGATCGAAAAGGCCGTCAGCATGATGAAAAAGGCACTGGCGGAAAAGAAGCCTACCATCAACAAGGAGTAAAACATGATTGAGCAAAGCGTATCTCTCGCATCAAATGGCGTCGTCAAAGTGCCGGGCTATGAGCAGCTGGTGCGCTTTGGCTACACCAAGAACCGGGGCGTGTACTGCCTTGCCCTCACCGCTTACGGCCCTGACACGGTGGTGCAGGCTGGTGACGGTGCAGGGGTCCGGCTGGAGTATCAGAGGGACGTGAACATTGCAATCAAACGCATTGAGGACGCAGTAGCGTCAATAACCTAAAGGAGGACTGACTATGGCTATCAAAAGTAAAGCCCGGCATGACCTGACCCTGCGCTCCATCAAACGTGAGATTTCCGCAAGACGCGACGTGGCATACTGGCTGGACAAGGCATACGCCCATCTGGACAGCGGCCTGCTGACGGAGGACGACATCGCAGAGGTGGAAGCCCTTGCACAGGCGTACTATGACGCGCTGGATGCTGAGGACAAGGCGGACGCTGAGGAAATCACACAGTAAGGAGGATATCATGGGCACTACATACAAACATCCCGGTAACGTCACCGAGATGTACGCCGCACAAGAGCAATTTCGTCACCTCACGAAAATGGTCTGTGTATGTCTTCGTGGCATCACGAAAACATACCATCTCGGTAACGTCACCGTAATGGTGCGCAACGCCGGACAGCTGCCGCAGCCCTTCTGGCTCGGTGCTGCCTGTGGCGGCGGCTCGTGTAGTGCTGCCAGCTGCGCTGCAAGGACTTGACCGACAGCAGATGATTGCCGCCATCAAAAGCGCACCGCTTGGGAGGGTAGACCGTAAGATAGCCTTACTGCGGTACGTTGAGCGGCTCCCGCTGCCGGACATTGCGGCACAGACACATTACAGCCGGACGGCGATAGGCTACCGACTGAAAGGCATTGATAAAATGCTGGATGTGTGATAAAATTAAATCAACAAATCCACTCGGCCTCTCGTAGAAGCGCAACAGGGTGGATATTTGAAAGGCTACGGCCTTTGTAGAGAGCGGCATTGCCTGTGGGCGGATCCGCTCTTGATTTTACAAAAAAATCCCCTGCTTTGCCGAAGCCCTGCGTTCCACGCGGGGTACTTTGTAGGCAAAGTGGGGGATTTTTTCTTTTACAGCAGTTTGTAGTGCTCCGCAAGCAAGAAACGCACATACGTCGGGCATGCACGCTTTTCGCTGCACCAGTCCTGCACGGTGCGCAGCGGGACGCCCGCCTGCTTTGCAAATGCGGTCTGAGACAGGCCAGCGCGGGCCACCAGTTCCCGCATGGGCAGGCGCGCCATGTCCCAGATGGAGGACAGTCTTGCCTTCTCAGCATCCAGATCCACGCACCCGGCGGCATCGTCCGGGACACTGAGCGTGATGTTGTTGAGGAAGACCTCGCGGGAGATTGCTGGGTTGGTCGCCATAGTGAACAGTTCTGCGGTAGTATACATGTTTTTCTCCTTTTATAGTGCCTGATACGCGTTGTAATTTTTCAGGTAGTCAAACGCTTTGACTGCTTCGTCGTATGCCGTAAAGCTGGCTAAAGCCACTTCGCATTCGCACTTTGCGCGGCCGATCAACTCCCACAGCTGGCGCTTGCGAAGCTCTTTTTCCTTTTCCGTCATGCCAGAGTAAGGGAGCATCTTGTACTCTTCAGACAGCTCTTCGTACTCTGCGCGGGCTTTTTCAAGCGCTTCGGAAGCCTCGGACATTTTTTTGGAGTAGTGCGTGTAAATGCTTTCAAGCTCTTTCACCGGGATAATCTGTGTGCTTGCCATTTTTCAGCCCTCCTCTTCAAATCTCCACGCCAAGCTTTTCGGCTGCTGCGTACACGACAGCTTCAAAGGTGTCACCGTCAGCGGCTTCCCATTCGGCGGTCATACCGGCGGCTTCGCACAGCTCTGCGCACAGGTCGTTATCCCACTCAGCGGCGTTGCGGATATCGGCGGCGATTTCATAAGCGTTTCTCATAATTGTTACCCCCATGTATTTCATATGTATGTGTGGTGTCTTTCACTGTCTTTATTATACACGCATTGCGTGTATTTGTCAAGACTTTTTTGAAAATTTTATACGCGCTGCGTGCAAACATTTGAGCTCCCATACGGCCTTATGCCGTGTGGGAGCTTTTCTTTTTTGTCCTTCGTTGTGCATTCGTTGTCTCTCCCAGCGGGATAAAAAAGTACACTGGGCGCAAAGGGAGGAGAGCGCCATGTGGCACAGGTTCAACCCAAACCCCCACGGCAGCAGCGTCGGGGACTGCGTAGTGCGGGCGGTAGCTGCGGCCACCGGTCAGAGCTGGGAGCAAGCGTATATTGCGCTGGCGCTCACCGGCTACGCCCTCGGCGATATGCCCAGCGCCAACCGCACATGGGGCGCATACCTCCAAAAGCAGGGTTACAAGCGCCGCATGGTGGAGGCGGACTGCACCACCTGTTACACCGTGGCAGATTTTGCCCGGGAGTACCCGCGCGGTGTGTATGTGCTGGGCTGCTCCGGCCACGTCCTGACCGTGATCGACGGTGCGTGGTGGGACAGCTGGGACAGCGGCGCAGAATGCCCGATCTACTACTGGTATAAGGAGGAGTAAACGATGCCTTACAATCCGTATGCGTATCAGATGCCGACATACTACGGCCAGCCAATGCCAGACAACCTCACTCAACTCAGGCAGGGAGTGGGCTATCAGTCTCCCATGATGCAGCAGCCGACAGCACAGACAGCACAGGCTACGCCCTCCATCATCTGGGTGCAGGGAGAAGAGGGCGCAAAAGCCTATATGGTCGCCGCAGGCAACAGCGTACTGCTGATGGACAGCGAAAACAGCGCTTTTTACATCAAGAGCACCGACGCCAGCGGGATGCCGCTGCCTCTCCGCGTCTTTGACTACAAGGAACGCACCACGGCGACAAAAATGCCCCCTCAGACGGCGCAGCAGCCCGGCGGGGAGTTTGTCACCCGAGCAGAGTTTGACGCTCTGGCAGCCCGCTGTGCGGCGCTCGAGAAGCAAGAGCCTGCAAAACCTGAAACGGAGGTCAAATAAGTATGGCAAACCCTCTTTTTAACGCACTGGGCGGCGGTATGCCCGCCATGCCAAACCCTATGGGTCAGTTCGGGCAGATGATGCAGCAGTTCCAGCAGTTCCGTGCAAACTTTCAAGGCGACCCCAAAGCAGAGGTGCAGAAGCTCTTGCAATCAGGCAAAATGTCACAAAACCAGCTGAACCAATTGCAGGCGATGGCGCAACAGTTTCAGCAGTTTCTTCATTAAGTCGTAACCGTGGCCACGGTTCAAGCATAAAAATCATTCAAAACACACGAAAGGAGTACAAAAATGTCTCTTTCTTCCGATTCTGCGGTTCTGACCATGCCTGTTCAGCCCGCAAACACCAACGGCGGCAACGGCTTTGGCTTTGGCAATGATGGCGCATGGTGGATCATCATCCTGTTCCTGTTTGCCTTCTGCGGCGGCTGGGGCGGCAACTGGGGCGGCAATGGCAACACCGGTGCCGGTGTCGTTGACGGCTACGTCCTGACCTCCGATTTTGCCAACATCGAGCGCAAGATGGATGGTATCAACAACGGCATGTGTGATGGCTTCTACCAGCAGGCGCAGCTTGTCAACGGCGTGCAGCAGACCGTGAACAACGGCTTTATGTCCGCAGAGATCAGCCGCGCAAACCAGCAGGCGGCGTTCATGCAGCAGCTGTTTGCCATGCAGATGCAGCAGCAGGAGTGCTGCTGCGAGAACCGCTCTGCCATTCAGGGCGTCAACTACAATTTGGCCACCCAGTCCTGCGAGACCCGGAACACGGTGCAGAACACCACCCGGGACATCATCGACAACCAGAACCAGAACGCCCGCGCCATCCTTGACGCCCTGACCGCACAGCGCATCGAGGCAAAGGACGCAAAGATTGCTGAGCAGGGTCAGCAGCTGTTCGCAGCACAGCTTGCGGCATCTCAGGCAGCCCAGAACGAAACGCTCAAGGCCTACATGAGCGGTCAGCTGGCCTACTACAACCCGCGCCCTGTGCCCGCATTCCAGGTACCCGCACCCTACCAGTACGGTAACTGCGGCAACGGTTGCGGCTGCAACGGTTGCGCCTAACCGAATAACGGCAACTAACTGCAAATTGTAGTCTGTTCAGCCCCTGAGCTGATTTTGCAAACCAGAGCGCCGGGGCAGCAGTCCCGGCGTTTTTATTATGAAAGGAGCCGATAAAATGGCTGAGTTTAGCAATTCTAACACCGTCAGCGTGGCAGCGGGTGAAAACCTTCCCCTGACCGAGACCGCAGCGAAAGCGCCTGCCTGCATCATGCACCGTGAGGGCAGCGGCCTCGTGACCCTGCGCGGTCTGACCAGCGGGCAGTGCCGGGCCCGTTTTAAGGTAAGCTTTGGCGGCAATATCGCCATTCCCACCGGCGGCACTGTGGGACCCATTTCCGTGGCGCTGGCTGTCGGCGGTGAGTCGCTGACCAGCGCGACCGCCATTGTCACCCCGGCGGCAGTCGAAAATTACTTCAACGTTTTCGTGGCTGCGTTCATCGAGGTGCCGCGTGGCTGCTGCGTAACCGTGGCGGTTAAAAACACCAGTACGCAGGCTGTCAGCATTGCAAACAGCAATCTGATCGTTGAGCGGGTAGCATAAGAAAGGAGATAAAGTCATGCTGGATAAACTGAGTCATCTGAAGGACGAGATGTGCGACGAGCTCATGGAGCTGACCGACAAAAAGAACCGTTCCCCGGGTGATGTTGAGATGATCGGCGAGATCGTGGACATCATTCTGGACATCCACCGCATTGAGGATTACTGTGAGGGCGGCGAGTACAGCCGTGCGGGCGAGTGGGAAGCTGACATGCGCGGGTCCTTCAACCACGATGCCGGAAACGGTTACAACCGGGGCAACAGCTACGCCAACCGTGGCCGTCACTATGTGCGCGGACACTACTCCCGCACGGATGGCCGTGAGCGCATGATCTCTGACATCGAGGACATGATGCAGGAGGCCACCGGTGCAGAGCGTGACGCCTACAAGCGGGCCGCTGACATCTTGCGCAACGCATAAGAAAGGGGGCGGCAGGCATGGACATTGACGAGATCAATGAGCACATCCGCAAGCTCAAGTGCGAGGAAACCAGCTGGCAGAGCGTCAACAAACTTGCCGCCCTCTGCACTGTGCGGGACGAGCTGGAAGAAGCACACGCACCTGAAACGCAGACCCAGGCATTGCCACCTACGGATTACCGGGCGGCGTACTCCACAGCAGCGGAACCGCAAAGCGACTTTGTGGCGGCTGCCAGCTCTGTTCCTTTCGGCGGTCTGATGCAGGTGCTTGACGAGCACATGAAAGCAATAAAGCTGGTGTACCCGAAAGAGTATGAGCTAGTAATGCGGAAGATTGTCTCTTTGTCTGAGTGATCACCGCCGGTATCACCACCGTGGCCGCGCTGGCCATGTGGTGGAAGAACAACAGCTTCACTCCTGCAGCCCTTCAGGCAGACCAGACCTACGACAAGCTGAAGACACAGGGAAAGTAAGCCGCCCTGCCCAAAACGGCCATACATAGCACCAGCCCCGAGGAACCGTCAGGCTCCCCGGGGCTGTTTTTGCGTTTATGAAGCTGTTTTTCAGCGGTGTGTTACCAAAAATGTTACCATGATAAAGAAAAGAACGTCAATTCTCAACGAAATGACGTTCTTTTTGTATGGTGGAGGCGATGGGAGTCGAACAATTAAAAATGATGGATTGTCGTCAAAAACGCATCTTGGATGCACGAAATAGCGCAGGAATAATGCGGCTTTGTTGGGTTATGCCCAATTCGTTTTTTGACATTTAGAAAAAAGAGTGTTACCAAATGTGTTACCAGAATCACCCTTGAGCTTTCCTGAATGCGGCGGTCGTTGCAGCCGCCAAATCTTCACGCTGGCCGTCCAGCTCGTGGCGGTAAACCCCTGCGGTATCCATATTCTTGCTGTGGCCTACCAGCATTTTTAGCTGGCTGTCAGTCAAGACGCTGGATTCAACGCTGACAAATGTGTGCCGCAGCTCGTAAAGTGAGACTTTCGGCTCAAGCCCGTTTGCTTCCTGATACGATTCCCAGCGGCGATAGAGCGCGTGCTCTGAGGGAATCTGAAACAGCGGGGTATTGTAGTTTAGCAGTATGCCTTGAGCCTTTAAGAGCTGTACCTGCGCCTCATAGGCATCCCGTGCTTCCTTGCCCATGTCAAAAGAGCGGATGGCGTTTTCATTCTTTCCGGTGGTCTGCTCCCGGTGCACGTTGATGCTGCGCCGAAGGTTGACCGTGTTCCCCTTGATGTCACCATACCAGAGACCAATCAGCTCCCCGGGGCGTAGGCCGGTCGCAACTGCAAAGCGGTAGGCGTAGATATACTCGTCAAATACCGGCTTTCCATAGTAGGTTCGGGTGTCTACGCTGAACAGGGTCTTCAAGGCGGTGGGCTGCAAGATCGTGCGTTTCCCCATTCTGGCATTCTTCGGGATAGACAGGTCGGGATGCAGCGTCGTGTACTTGTTCCTTCGGCACCACTTGACAAAGGCGGTTTCCGCAGCCCGGATCGTCATAAGCGTCTTTCGGCTCAACGGCTGGTTTGAGATTGGCTTGCGCTGGTTCTTTTTCTGTGAGCGCTTCCGGAACGAAACGTCAATGGCCTTTTGAAGATCGCCCTCGGTTAACTCGTCAATGCGGATATTCCCACAGGTCGGCAGAATATAGCAGTCCCCGTAACGCTGGCATTGTGTCACATAGGACGTCCCGCAAGTCAGCTTCAGCTCTTCCACCCACTCTGAATAAAGAACGCTGACCTTCTTTTTTCCGTCTCTGATGCTGTCATCAAGCCATGCATCCGCTTTTGCGTTTGCTTCCCGTTGTCCTGTTCGGCCCGGCGTGCTGCTGTAAAACCGCTTGCGGGTGCCGTTCTTCTGAACCGCGATGCACCATCGCTTTTCCTTTTCCACCCAAAATGCCGTGTTGACCCGTTTTTTCATAAAATCCACCTCCATACACAGGGGTACACTGTGCCGCTTCCCTTTGGACGGCGGCGCTTTTTTCTTTGCTGCGGGGCGGCTTCCGGCTGCTTCTTCCCGCACCACGGACAAAAAGAAGCACCATCCGGGATCTCCTTCCGGCAGCATGGCCTTACGCATTTCATGGCTTACTCCTTTTTCTGCCCGATATATCCGAAGGCACCATTTTCAGCAGCAGCCCTTCCGGCCTTGTAGTTGATCTTCAGGTCTTCAATTGGAGGATGCGGAGCGTCCGGGCATGGATCTAGGCCCATGCTCTGGGCAAAGTTGTATTGGTCGATGATTGTCCCGCATACGCTGACCCGATTATTGAGCGGGCAGTGCAGGTTTGCAGCTATCTCCGATATGACAGCAGGCGGGCTGCTGCCGTGACTGCCTTTCAGTATGAAGAGAAGCAGCCTTTTCGTCAGCGGCGGCAGTTTTACCACAAGACGGCGCAACTCCGCGTTTAGCTCCTCGTCTGCCTTGTCGTCATCCGGCACTTTGTACAGATCTGGGTGGATCATCTCCATGAACACCGTGATGGGAGACACCCCGCACGCAGTGCACCAGTCCATGATTTCGTCACTGTCCGGGCTGGTGCATCCTTTTTCCCAGCTCTGCACGGTGCGCTCTCCTTTTTCGATGCGTCTCGCGATCTCCACTTGACTCAGGCCCGCAGACACCCGTGCTTTTGCAAGTGCTTTCCCGATTTGGCTCGCCGTAAAATAACTCATACTTTCGCCCCCCATAAAACCAGTGTGTTTTTAACAAAAAATGGCGCAGAAAAAATCCGCGCCATTCGACAAATTTTATCCGTATTTTATTTTCCAACGGCGCATGGTAGAATTTGGTACATAAGTTGACACAATTACCAAAAATCAGGAGGAAAACAAAATGAAAAACGGTCAAACAAGCAACCAAGACCCGGAAATGACCATCATCGACGGAATGCCCGCCAGCATCCTGACCGGCACCGACCACACCCCTGCACCCTGGGAGGAATGAGTTATGAAAAATCTGTCACACTTTCGCACCCATGCCCGTGCCCTGCTGGCCTGCTATTTGGATATGACCCCGGAGCAGCAGCGCCTTGCTCGCGCTTACATTCAAGATAAGGCCCTGCCGGAGGTGCAAGCCCTGCGTAACGCAGCCGGTACGCCCGGCGGGGCGCTGGCTGCTGATCTGTTGCAAAATTTGCAGCAGCCTTGCAACCACGAATAAGCTGAAATGTCAGCGTAAATCCACATTTTTTAGCGTATTTTTCCACCGAAAACAGTGGTCGAATGGGGATTGACGTCAACAACCATCGGTTTTATAATATGGTTGTAAACAGGCTTTACTTCAAGTATTCATAAGCTGCGAGAACATCCTTGATTCCCTGTTTATCCTTATCCGGCACAGTAAAATCATAATAATAATCGCTGCCCTGAAAGCGAATAACGGTCTTTTGAGAGTTGGCAATGTCGGTCAAGAGCTGAATCCGGTTGTTGTCTGGCGCGAAATCAGCGGCTTCCCACAATTTTCCGCCTAATACGGTGTCACGTGTCACATCACTATAATCAAAGTTGATCGTGTCACGCTTTACACCGTCTATATTGATAACAATTTGCGTGAAGAAAACCCAGTCGTTGGCCGCATAGTCAACTTTGCACCGAAGCCAATAATTCCCGCTCTGCTCTCCAATATAAGGAAGCACAAAGCACCGGGAGTTTGCGTACTGAGGGTAAGAGGACGGGTAATGCCAAGTGATACCCTCGACTTCATCTTTTTCGGTTTTAAGTTTGGCAACAGCGGCCTTTCCTGCGGCTTCCGCGGCTTCCTTTTTCAGCTGGGTCAGCGTAGAGGTTGCTGAAACAAGGGTGTCATAATTGGTGACATCCGCCCTGCGATCTGACGAAACTTTCTGGAACGCCGCTGTAGCCGCGTCAATAGCGTCCTGCGATTTGAGCGAAACATCCCCGATCTGGTTGATCGCGTCAATGGCAGCCTGAACGCTGATATCTTCCAGCACTTTCTGAGCGGCGGTCAAAACGTCTGCATTGGAGACAGCGGCTTTTACATCGTCAGATACGCGTGCATACAGACCGGCGGCTTTTCCTATGGCTTGCTCCGCATCGGCAGTGACTGGCTGCGGAATAGCGTTGATTGCCTCCTCGATCGGCGCGGCTTCCTGCGCAATATGGGCGCTGTAGGCTGCTTCCGCATCTTGGAGAGCTTGAGCATTCTCTACCTTGCTTTTGTCATCGCCCAAAGCGTCAAAAGCTTCTTGCGCGGCCTTCAGAGACTCTACAGCATCTGCGCCAACATGCCCTTGCGCAGAGACGTCGCCAATTTTGTCAATAAGCTTTTCAGTGTTCTTTACCTCGCTGCTTTTGCATCCGGTGCATGTTACAGCAACGGCAAGGCACATGGATGCCGCAAAAATACGCGCTGATTTCTTGCTCAGGCGCATAAATACCACCTCACACATATTAAATTTTATATTACATAAGGAGGACAAAACAAAATGCAGGACACATCTTTCAGCCCGGACGAAATCAGAAAAATCATCGAAAAGCTTAAGAGTGACCCTGCATTCCGTCAGAAAGTCCTCGATATTCTAAATAGCTGATTCAGAGCAGCTCTCGGATCGCGTTCTTTTTCGCTTCCGAAGCGTTCAGAATCTTTTTCACCAGCTCAGCATCTTCTGGAGACAGACTGCTCAAGTCCATCTCTCCGGCGGTGCTGGGCTTTTCTTTTTGATCTTCGCCGGTCAGCTCTTCAGCTGTGACACCGAAGTAAGATGCAACTTTTAATGCTGTGGCATCAGTTGCTCCGCCGCCTTTTTTCCAGCGATTTACTGTCGGCTTTGAAAGCCCCATTTCAAGAGCTGCCGCAGATGGTGTTTTTCCGGCCTTTTCGCACAGCTTCAAATAGTTTTCGTAAAATGCCATAAAATACACCACCTTTTTGTGCAGTATGCCAAAGTTTACAAAGTTTACAGAAAACTATTGAAAGTTACTTTAGTTACTGCTATAATGGCGTTGTCAGTTAAAAACGTTCACAAAACACAAAGCCCCAGCGGGTCGCCCCGCCTAAGCTTTTTTACTATGTGTCTGCAACTACATAGTAACACACTTTGTAAACTTTTTCAACTGGTATTTGACACGGCGATAAGAAAAAATCTGCCTGCGGTCGCTTCACAGACAGATTTTTCACCGATTTGTTACCAGAACGCACCTGCACCCCGGCGGTAATGCAAACATGCGCGTTTGCACGTCTTTTGCGCCATGCGCGGCGTAAAAGTAACGCCCGGGCTGCAAAAACAACTTGCAGGGCTATGGGTACGCCGCTTCCTTTGGCGGGTCGGCACCGCCTTGTAAGCCCTAGCGCTTCACGCACATGCTCGTGTCTGGAACTGGCTGGCTCAAAAGTTTGGTCATCGAAATCACCTGCCTTTTGAATCAGTTTAACTAGGAGCCTTGAACAGTATAGCAAATCGGTGCGCCGTTGTCAATTATGTTTCAACTTGCATTTCAAAGGAGGTGTGAAAGTGCCTGAAAAATGGACAGGCCGTTTGGTAGGCCGAATGCACAATCATCAAATCACGGTAGCCCAGCTGGCAGAGTATCTCGGCTTTTCAAGATGCTATTGCTCGTTGATTCTGAGTAGCAAGCGCAATCCGCCGGGCATCCGCGAAAAGATGGAGGCCGCCGTCAGCGAGCTTATTAAGGAAAAGGAGGACAAAACAAGACTATGACAGACATTATCTTATCCACCCAGAACGGTGAGCCGGTGGCATCCAGCCGCCAGATCGCCGAGAACTTCGGCAAGGAGCACAAGCACGTTCTCCGCGACATTGAAAACCTGATTGGCGGAGAGTCCAAAATTGGGCTGTCCTCCATGTTCTTCAAATCGGAGTACATTTCCGCCCAGAACAAGAAGCTTCCTGAATACCTCATGAACCGTGACGGCTTCAGCCTGCTTGTGATGGGCTTTACCGGCAAGGCCGCGCTGGAATGGAAGCTGAAGTACATTGCAGCCTTTAACGAGATGGAGAAGAAGCTGGCACAGCGCCCGCAGCTTTCCCGCGCGGAGCTGATGGCACAAGCCCTGATTGCCGCCCACGACGAGCTGGAGCACAAGGACAGGCAGATCGCAGAGCTGACCCCGAAGGGCATCTTTGCGGATGCTGTGAGTGCCAGCAAGAAGAGCATCCTCGTGGGCGAGCTGGCAAAGCTGCTGTGCCAGAACGGCGTGCAGATCGGGCAGAACCGGCTGTTCGTCTGGATGCGGGAGCGCGGCTACCTTATCAAAGACCCCAAGCGCAGCGACTACAACATGCCCACCCAGCGGGCTGTGGAGCAGGGTCTGTTCGAGATCAAGGAGACCACCGTGGTGCACTCCGATGGACACACCAGCATCAACAAGACACCCAAAGTGACCGGCAAAGGTCAGGTCTACTTTGTGAATCAGTTCATGAAGCACTAAAGCTACAGTGCGTAAGCAATATATTTTTGGAGGTTACAAAGATGAAAAAAGCTACTACTACCAACGAGACCACGTTTATCTGTGTCAAGCCCATCATCAAGGCCGAGTATACCATCCGCATCGTGGGTGACAGCCCACTGCTGGTGCATGCATGGAGCGAGAAGGCCAAGAAGGAGATGTTGCAGGCCCAGCAGGGCAAGAAGCTCTTGAAGAAGGACAAGGTCGCCAAGAATCCGGCGGGCGAGTGTGCCGAGGCCCTCTACTGGCTGGACGGCAAGCCGGACATTGATTACAGCGACTGGACGGAAGATCTGCTGCACCAGTACGGCAAGACGGCCCGCTTTGGCTTCCCGGCCTGTGCCGTCAAGGCTGCTGCCATTTCCGCAGCATACCGCATTGGCGCGATGAAGAACAAAGTCACCGGCAACGGTCTGTTCCATGTTTTTGGCACTGAAAACCCGGAGCTCATCGAGATCAAGACTTTCGATGAAAGCAAGCCAAAGTTTGAGATGGCAGAGGACGAGGTGAAAATCGGCATGGGCACCTCTGACCTGCGCTACCGCCCGAAGTTTTACAACTGGTACGCAGACCTGCGCATTGAGTACAACAGCGGCAGCGGCATGATCGACCTTGACAGCATCCTGAACATGATCGAGCTGGGCGGCGACATGTGCGGTCTGGGCGAGTGGCGCATCGAGAAAGGCGGCAGCTGCGGAAAATTCCACGTCAACAAGAACTTTGATTGATCTGGCTGGCTAGGCGAGCCAAGGCGGGCATTGGCATGTTAAGCTTCGGCAGGGCCGGTTAGGCGAGCTACGGCGTTGTGTGGCTAGGCACGGCAGGCATGGTTAGGCAGTCCGGGTTTAGGTAGATTCCGGTAGGGCTGTTAAGGCGTGCTACGGTATTTTGTGTCTAGGTACGGCTGGTAGGGCTAGGAATGCCGAGGATTGGAAAGTCAAGGCGTGGCTGTCATGGACAGGCTAGTTTCGGAAGGTTTTGACCGGGTTTGGATTGGCTGGTGCGTTTAGTTCAGGTGCGTTGATGCCAGATGGGGCGAGGTATGGCCGGTTAGGTCAGTTTAGGCAATGTGCGGCGATGCGGGGCGCGTTCTGGTTATGCATGGCCGGTAAGGCAAGGCGCTTTAAGTTGCGACATGGCTAGTTTAGGTCAGGCGCGGTAATTTGCGATTGGGCAGGTAAGGCACGGCGGCGCAAGGTATGCTCTGGATAGGCGTGGCTGGCAAGGTTTGGCTGGGACGGGCAAGTAGCGGAAAGGTCTGTTTCGGCTGGCATGGTATGCCAAAATCAAAAACAGGAGGTTACATATGAAAAATGTCAAAGGTTATGCGTGGAAAAATGAGCGCACGGCAGCGTTTTACCACGCAACAGCAGAACAGGCGCATGAAGCGTTTGAAGAAATCCGTAGGCGAGACGGCAAACTGACCCCGGCGGCGGTGGTGGACAGCGCAAGGCCGGAGGAATCGGTGTTGCATGAGGACTTCGAGTGGCGAGACGATGTTGCCGCCGAGAAGTACCGGCAGGGGCAGGCCCGGCAGATGGTCGGCGCGGTGCGCATTATCCGCGAGGAGCGCCCGCCGGTGCGGGCATACGTCAATGTCAAGGTGGTTTCTTCCCCTCCGCTGAAAGCCGCTGATTGCATCCGGGAGGAAGATGAAGAGCTGGAACAGACTGCCGAGGAAGAGAACGAGGGCCGCTGCTATATGCCGCTGGAAGAGGTCTTGGAAAAGCCAGACCTTTGCAATCAGATGATGGCCGATGCCCGGCGGGATGCCCAGACCTACAAGCAGAAATACAGCACTCTGGCAAGCCTTGCAAGCATCATGCAGGCCATCGACCAGACATTTGAAAGGGGTGAGTAACATGACGCTGGACCGTCTCGTGTGCGCCTGCTACAACGTTTTTCCGGGCGCAACGAAAATCAAAGTCAAGGACAATCTCGGCAAGGAGCTGTATTTCGGGCTCTGGAACGCGGGCTTTATCAAGGATTTTGGCTGTCTGACCGTTATGGAGTTCGAGATCGACGAGATCAAGAAAAACGGCGTCGCAAAGACGCTGACTGTATGGACCGTAAAGGAGGACACCCATGAGTGAAAAGATCATTGCCTACAAGGCCATGGACAAAAATATGCAGTGCCGTGGCAAGCAGTATGAGGTGGGCAAGACCTACCATGAGGACAAGGCCGACTGCTGCCACGCTGGTATGCACGCCTGCGAGAACCCTTTGGATGTGCTGCACTACTACCCGTTGAAGAATAGCCCGCGCTTTTTTGAGGTCGAGTGCGGCGGGAACGTGGATAAGAGCAGAGAGGACAGTAAGCTGGCCTGCACTGAGCTGACGGTGAAAGGTGAGGTGAATTTTGCAGGGCTGGTAAGAGCTACGGTGAATGCTGTTTTTAATCGGGTGAAGGGCAAAAAACCTTTTTCCAGCGGCAATTACAGCACGGCGGGTTCCAGCGGCTATTGCAGCACGGCGGGTTCCAGCGGCTGTTCCAGCACGGCGGGTTCCAGCGGCTATTGCAGCACGGCAGGCACCAGCGGCTATTCCAGCACGGCAGGCACCAGCGGCGATTACAGCACGGCAGCGGCTACCGGCTCTTACTGCAGAGCAAAAGCCGATGGCAAAGACAGCATTGCCGTTGTAAACGGTGCTTGCGGTAAGGCGTGCGGCGCACTGGGCTGCTATCTGGTGCTGACTGAGTACGACGATGACGGCCACATGATCTGTGCCAAAATGGCCCGCGTGGACGGTTTTGCCATCAGAGAAAACGTTTACTATACCCTCAAAAATGGCGAGTTTGTGGAGGCCGAGCCGTGAAGAAGCACTACAAAAAGCACTGGCTTGAACAGCACTGGGATGCAAGGCAACCGGAGCGGCTGGCGCACATCAAAGAAAAGAGGTCGAAAAAGCATGATGAAGGTCGTACAGGGCACTTTCCGGCAGATTCCGTACTGGAAGCTTCGGGGCCGGTTCCACAGCTGCGGCTACCGCGATCAGGAAGTCGCTAAGTATATCGGCATTGGCCGGGACACTATGAGCGGCAGGATGCAGGGGCACAATCCGTGGACAAGCGCAGAGATCACAGCAATGTGTGAGCTGCTGGGTATCCGGCAGAATGAAATCGGGGAGCTGTTCTTCCCTGCTGTTGAGAAAGGAGAATCCGCATGAAACTCAAATCCACTACTTACTACTGGCTGGCTGTCATTTTGGGCGGCATTGGAATGGGCACAGCTATGGGCGCAGAGGGCACCGCGCAGACCACCGGATACATCTCCGGCACGCTGTTTGCGGTGTCGCTGGTGCTGATCCTTGCGGCTGCCCTGCTGGCAAGGCTGGGCTTTGCCGCGGAGGACAGGGAGAGAGCTGCAAAGCGGCGCAAGTACGGCAAGATCAACCGCACCCACGCCCGCAATCCGGAGAATCAGGAGCGCGGCGCATGATGACGGCAAAACAGTACGTTGAGGACAAAGTCAGATCCTACACACGGCTCGCCGAACGCTGCAAACGAGAAGCTGAAGCCTCAGACGACATTGTTGCCCGGGCCGAATGCTCCGCCCGGGCAAATGTCTGGGAGATGTGCGCCGAAGAGATGGACAACGTGCGGGAGATTCTGGAAGAGGAATCAGGAGAGATCACGTATGCCTGACAATATCCACCACTGTGTGTGGTACACGGTGTACGATGCTAAGACCGGAGACTTGATCGCCAGCGGTACGTCTGAGATGTGCGCCCGGCGGCTGGGTTACAAAAGCGCGAACAGCTTTGCATCGGCGTGCAGCCACAGCCGCAGCGGCAAGCACCCAGCTCACAAGTACATTTTTGAGAAAGAGCGCATCCAGCGTGATGAGGTGGACAGCCTTCCGCCGGTACGCTACAAACGCAAAAAGCCCGCCGGTGCGCCAACACCGACGAGCTGCAAGGGATGATGAGTTTCGCCGCCCATCACCACAAAAACAACACAAGACAGGAGGTTTTACAAGTGGCACTTTTGAGAATTTACGATGTGGAGCAAGAGCCGCCAGCGCTTGTTTCGCAACAGCCATTCCCGGTTGCATCGGATGCAATTGTGATTGCCGATGAACTGGCAAAGAGAAAGCCGGAACAGCTTTACTGTGTGTTTGATGCAGACATGAACGTTGTGTATATGAGGTGAATTTTTATGCAAGAAGAACTGACTGTCCGTGTCGAGCACCCGGAGCTACCCGCGATCCGGTGGAACGAAGCCGAGGTGCAGCAGAATCTGACCGAAATGCTGGCCGCCTACACCGGCCGCGTCTACACCCCGGAGACCATCAAGGATGCCAAGGCCGACCGCGCCGCTGTAAACAAGCTGGACAAACAGCTCAGCGATGCCGCCCGCAGCGCCAAGGCTTTTTACATGAAGCCGTTGGAAGAGTTCTTACAGAGTGCCAAGCAGATGCAGGGCCAGTGTAAGGCTGTATCCGGCGCAATCGATGCTCAGGTCAAGGCTGTGGAGGAAGCCGAGCGGCAGGATAAGCAGGACGCGCTGCGGGCTGTCTATGCCGACTGCATCGGAGAGTTGCTGGATCTTATTCCCTTCGACCGCCTGCTTGTGCCCCAGTGGCTGAACAAAACTTACGATCTGGCAAAGGCCAGCCGGGAGCTGCGCCGGGACGTTGAAACCCGGCGGAAAGAGTTGAAAATCATTCAGGACACCTGCGGCGAAGATGCTGAAGCCTGCAAGCTGAGATATCTTCGTGTGCTGGATCTGAACGCCGCGCTTGCCGAACACCTGCGCCTGCAGGACAACCGGGAAAAGCTGCGCCGGGCAGAAGCAGAAAGGCAGGCCGCAGAACGTGCCCGCGCAGCCGCGCCGGCAATCATCCCTCCCACCGAGGAAGAGCGTCAGCTCAAGGTGGAAGCTGAACAGAGCGCCCAGAACAACGCCTTTATCACCGCTTCCGGTCGGCTGGACTGTGAAGTTCTGCAGCGCTTTGCAGCACCTGCACAGCCGGAACCCCCTGCCCGCAAGCAGTATCGTTTCTGGGTGGAGTTCACCCGCGAGGATATCGCATGGTTCAAGCAGGGAGCCGCAGAGCGCGGTTTCCTCTATGGTTCTATCAAATAATTTTGGAGGTATTTACTTATGGCACTCACTCGTTCCGGCGCACCCGCGCCTACTTCGTCCGTTTCCAACGCACAGGCTTCGGCAAACCGTTCCATTCAGAATGCCAACCGTGCAGGCAGCGCCGCTATGCAGGCCGCGTCTCCGTCCGTGCCTGTGGAGATCACCGGTGCCGATGGTCAGCACTTCACCGTGAGCTTTGGAGACGTGCGCAATTCCATTTGCCCCAAGGCTACTGACGCCGAATGCAAGATTTTTTTGGAGACCTGCAAGCAGTATCACCTGAACCCTTTCACCAAGGAAGCCTATCTGATTCACTACGACAACAAGAACGAGGATACCGCAAGCACCATCGTGCTGGGCAAGAACTGCTATATGCAGATGGCTGAGCGTCACCCTGCTTATGATGGTTTTGAAGCCGGTGTGATCGTGCTGACCGCAGATGGCCAGCTGCTGAACCGTGAGGGATCTATTGTCTATGATGGAGACGGCGGCGAGACCCTTCTGGGTGGCTGGGCGAAGGTCTACCGCAAGGATCGCACCCGCGCCAGCTATGAGGAAGTCAAGCTCAGCGAGTACGATACCGGCAAATCCCTCTGGAGCAGTAAAAAGGCTACCATGATCCGCAAGGTGGCGCTGGTGCACGCCCTGCGTGAGGCTTTCCCGTCTACTTTTGGCGCTCTGTACGATGAAAGTGAGGTCTCTGTCCATGTAGATGCCGAAAGCACCGCCCGCGAAGTAGCTGAGGATCTGCCAGTGCTGGATCCATTTGCAGGCTCCCACCGTCACCGCAAGACGGCAGGCACCCTGATCCCTGCCCCGGATGCACCCTCTGCAGAGGAAAGCGCCGATGATCCGTTTGGTGGTGATGATGCATGATCGTCCAGACCAAGAACGGCATCATGCTGCACGGTGAAATCGCCAAAGACCCGGTACTTCGGGATGCAGGACAAAAGCGGGTGCTGAAATTTGACTTGAAAGCCAGCCGCACACAGGATGAATCCGGAAAATGGCAGAGCTTTTTTGTGGGCGTGAACCTCTGGCATGGCATCGATCAGTGGGACGGCATGCTGCAGAAAGGCGATCAGGTCACAGTTTTTGCTCAAAAGCTGAAAGAGCGGGAGTATAACGGCAAGATCTATTACGACGTGGACGCGGATGATGTTCAGCCCGGCGGGCTGGTGACATTCCGCTGGCTGCAACAGATGATCGACCTGATGGCATCGCCCGGCCCTCCGCTGGAACCTGCAGAACCGGCAGCAAACCCGGCAGATCTGCAGGGTGCGCAGATGTACCCCGATGAAACGCTTGCGGATTACGCACCGCGCAGCACTGCCGCGCCAGAACCGGCTCCATCTACCGAGTATGACCCCATCAACGAAGACGCAGAAGATCTCCCCTTCTGATCTTGCAAGCTGTGCTATCCGGCTATACGGGCGTGCAAAAACGAGAAAGGAGGTGGAGTATGCCGGAGAAAAGACGAACCAGCTTTATTTTGCTTTTGGAGCACGTTCACACGATGGAAGAGCTGACAGATGAAGAGTTTGGACAGTTTATCCGTGCGTATGCGGCTTACGTCGAGAACGGAACAGAACCGGATTTTACAGACCGCTCCATGCGGATGATGTGGAAAACTGTAAAGGCGTTTGATGAAATGAACGTGCAAAAGTATTCCAGCACATCCGAAGCACGGCAGCAAGCTGGAAGAAAAGGCGCGGAAAAACGTTGGAAATCTGATAGCAAAGCTATTGATGTCAATAGCAAAAATAGCAAATGCCATTTTGCCAATAGCAAAAATAGCTTATCTGTATCTGTATCTGAGTCTGAATCTGTTTATAAAGAAATATCCCCTAACGGGGATATAAAGAAAGGCGCTAACGCGCCGACACCCACGCCGGAGACCAAAACAGCCAGATTCCACCCACCGGACATGGCGGAGGTTAAGGCGTACTTTGCCGAAAAGGGCGGAACGAACGCTCAAGCTGAAAGATTTTTTACTTACTACGAGTCCAACGGGTGGCGCGTAGGAAAGAATCCGATGAAAAAGTGGAAGGCTGCTGCATCGGGCTGGATATCCAGAGACAGAGAGCAAGCATCTGGATATAACCGAAAGCCAACCGAGACCGTAGACGACCAGCTTGCACGGGTGCTGGCGAAAATGGACAGAGAAAGAGGGTTTGAGACATGACGCGGGAAGACGTGGCAAAGCTGATCCGCATGAATTTTGTGCTGTACAAGCTGGGTTCCAAGCCGCTGACCGATGAGGAGATGCAGACCACCATTGACGTGTGGGCGTACCAGTTCGGCGATTATGACGGCGATACCGTCAAACGGGCTTTTCTGGCAGCAAACCGAGTATGCGTTTATCCGGTCACGGTGGCAGATATCTTCAAGCAGCTTTCCAAGTGTCTTGACCCGTCCGCTGAATGGGAAGCTCTGGCTGTAGCGGCACGCAAGGCACAGACATTTTTGAGCTGGCGCAAGTTTCCGATGGTGACCGGCATTGACGAAAAGGGCGGGCTGCTGCGTAGTGACGGGCAGAAAGAGCTGCAAGCCCTGTATGACCAACTCCCCCCGGCGGCAAAATCCTATGCCGGGAGCGTTGGAGGACTTGCAGAGCTGGCTGAAATGCCAGACCTTACATACCGCCGTGCCGAGTTTTTGAAGCAGGCGCAGGCCGATATCACCACCGCCCCCCGTGAAGCGGCAAGGCTGCGGGCGAGTGAACTGACAAGGAAGGAGATTGAAAAATGAGCGAATTTAGCGAATTTATCGACCGCGAAAAAGCCATCGCAAAAATCAAAGCGGCATATTGCTGTGGCTGCGAAAATTACAACGGCGTAAGATGCCGCGCGTGTCAGATTATGGACGCGATGGATGTGCTGGAAGACGAACCGGCAGTCGTCCCGGATGCCCAGCGCTGGCGCAAGACCGCAGAAGAGCCACCGACTGATGCTGATGCAAATGAAGACGGCGACGTCCTGAGCATCAACAACAGCCCCGGCGACGGCTTCATAACAAATTGGCCGCGGAACATGGTGGCAGCTTTCCCGGAAAACCTCCCGGTCTGGATGCCGTTGCCTAAAAAGCCGGGTGAACACCCCAAAAAGCTTTACTGGCGTGAAGAAACAATCAATGAGATTTGCCCCATTTGCGGGTATAGTTGCAACGATGATTATTACCTTGACAAATATTGCCCCGGATGTGGAACACGCCTTTGGTTTAACAGGGAGGAAGCCGAACATGATCAACCTGGCATGTAAAGACTGCCCAGACCGGCACCCGATCTGCCACGACAGCTGCCCACGGTACGCCGAGTACAAGCGTCAGCTGAAGGAGCAACATGCGTACACGAAAACCAAGAATGCGGCGGAGCGCATCAGCAAGAACGCATTCAATCAAGAATTCTGGATGGGAGGAAGAAAGCAATGAAAGTCCTGATCGCCTGTGAGGAATCGCAGGAAGTATGCAAGGCGTTTCGGGCAAAAGGCCACGAAGCCTACTCCTGCGATATTCAGGAGCCGTCCGGCGGGCATCCCGAGTGGCATATTCTCGGTGACTGCCTAAAGGCTATTGAGGGGGGCAGGTCGTGACCATGGACGGAACCGTGCATGACGTGCCCCGCTGGGACATGATTATCGCATTTGTCCCCTGCACAAAGACGAGCAATGCGGGAGCAAGACACCTGTACAAGGGAGGAAAGCTCAATCTTTCCCGGTATTATGAGGGATTGTGCGGCAAGGCGCTTTTTCTTGCCGTGTGGGCGGCAGATTGCGAAAAAGTGGTGATTGAGAATCCTACCCCCAGCAAGATTTTTGATTACCCAAAGCCTACGCAGGCAATACAGCCCTATGAATATGGGCATCCCTACAGCAAGAAAACGCTACTGTGGGAGCGCGGCGTACCGCCGTTGCATCCGACAAACATTGTAGAGCCTACCGCCACATGGTGCCCGTCTGGTTCCTACTCGCACAAGCATGGTGAGCAACACAAGGGGATGTTTACCACTGACCGTGCAAAGAACCGGGCAAAAACTTTTCCGGGCGTTGCAAAGGCCATGTCCGAACAATGGGGGTAAGCAGATGAAACCGAAAACGAAATCCGAGCTGATGGCCGAATGGGCCAGCCAGCCCGACCAGCTCAAAAGGGAGCGGGAGGTCAAGGCTGTCCGCAAAGCGATGGACGATGCCCGCGCCGTGATGCAGGACGGTCTGAACCGGTACGTCAAGAAAAAGACCAAAGCCCGCAGCATGGCAAAGGCTGAAGCTGATCCCTTTGCTGAGCTGGAAGGCTGGGAAAGCATGGAGCAGATCCAGGATGCCTACGGCTATGGCGAGATCACCGCCGACAGGCGGGACAAGCTCACCGACCTGTGGGAAGCCCGGGAAGCTGCCAGGAACAGCCGCAAGGGCGCGGGCAAGTACCACGACCTTGTGACGGAGATGCTGGAAACGTCCATCCGCCGGGTGGGCAATGAGTATGCAGATATGCTGTTTGAGTATGACCAGCAGCGCAGGGAAGCTGAAAAGCAGTGCGAGCAGCTGGCAATGGAAGGGATGATGAAAAAATGAAACCTGAAAAGAGAATGATCTGCTTTATCGTGTCAGCAGCATTGCTGGTTCTGACGCTGTGGTTTACATCCTGCGGCGCGACCACTGCCGAGGCAGGAGCTGAAAGAAAGCCATGCTACCATGTCACGGTCTACTCCCCGGCCATTGAAGATGGAACATACGCGGCCCGGCGGTATCCAAAGTATACCATCACCGTGGATGACTTCGGCGAGCTACTGCCTGACCCGAAGCTATCTGCTGAGCGTGAGTATCGGCTGCTCCGTATCCCTCGGTCAGATGGCCGCTTTGAGCTGGTGTCCACCTCGCTGGTTGAAATCGAGTATTACTGAAGGGAGAGGTGAGAGCATGAAACTGGTTGATGTTGATCCAATCATTGCGGCGTGGAAAACTGTTGGCGTTGACAAAAAGAATGAAGCAAAGCCGTTTTTGGATAGCAAAAACTTCATCGTATACATACAAGGACAAATCAGAAGCAGCATTGGAGATGTTTTTTTAGATTTAGCCAACGTATTGGAAAAATCTGAGCCCGCCAATATATGGTTTGATGCCAAGAAAGTTTTACCCGAAAAAGACAAAGAAGTTCTCGTAAAAAGAGAAAAGTTCGGTATTGAAATTGCATTTTTATCTTATGACGGATTATGGCAAGAGCACAACGAGTACATTGTACTTGGAGATGTAACTCATTGGGCGGATCTTCCCGAACCACCAAAGGAGTCCTGACACATGGCAACGACAGAAATGAACAAGTTGGACGCCGCCCTTACTGAAAAGATTGGAGGGGAGATGATGAATAGACCCAAAACGGCGGCCGGCATTCGCCGCAGCTATACCGGTGCCCGAAGCCGCGCAGAGGGCGCTGGCTTTGAAAGCATCATTGACAATGCCTGCGCCTATTACAGATCCATCGGCCTTGCAGACATCGAAAAGACCCCGGAACCTATGCGTCCGATCGGAAGCCCAGACCGTGCGGGCCGGTTCCTTGCCTGCTACACGAAACAGGCCCAGCCGGACTACAAGGGCATTCTCAAAGGCGGAAGAGCCATCAATTTTGAAGCGAAGCGCACAGATAGCGATCGCATGACCTTTGACCGCGTATTGACTGCACAAGCGCTCCGTCTGAGCCGCACAGAAGCCCTCGGCGGCATTGCCTTTGTCCTCTGTTCTTTCAGCGGCAGATACTTCTACTGCGTTCCGTGGGCCGTTTGGCGCGACATGAAGAGCCTTTTTGGTCGAAAGTACATCACCCCTGCGGATTTGGCAGAGTACCGCGTCCCGTTCGCGGCGCCCGGAGTGTTGCTATTTTTGGAAGGAGTAAAGGAGAAAAAAGATGATCTTCACATGTGCACCTGAAAATGAAAAGCGAGACGGTGTAGATTACCACACCGTCAAGTCGTGGCTGAACCGCTACCGCGAAGCAGAGAAAAGATACTACCTGTTGTCTGACCGTCTGGCCGAAGCACAGGAGGCCACCCGGCACATTACCCAGAGCCTCAGCGCGGCACCCGGCGGAAGCAAAGATGGCCAGAGCCTTGCCCGGGCGGTGGAACGTGAGGAGGAAGCGGAGCGCCGCGCTTATGAGCAAAGAGCGGTCTGCGACAGGCTGTTTCTCGAGATCAGAAACGCGCTCGACCAGATCCAGAACGAGAAAGCATACACGGTGCTGTACAAGTACTATCTCGATTGCCTCACGTGGGACAGGGTCGCAAAAGATATGAATTACTCTCTGCGCACGGTCTATGTCTTGCGGCGCAAAGCAATGGAGGAGCTGAGCCTTTAAAAACATTGCACTGTCATTACATTGCGGTTTCACTATCGCATGGTGTAAAATTGTATCATCGGAAAAGCCAAAAGGCAAACCGATGCGCGCAGCCTCCGAAACGTGTCCCTTCTTGGCATTTTCCTCCTTTTCTGCTTGCAGGTACCGGGCTTTGCTCTCTTCACGTTTCGCGGGCTGCTTCTATGCGATACACTGACACAAAGGCAACCTGCCGCTCATGAGAGACAGGAGGCGGTTCGATTCCGCCGTATCGCACCGTATGGCGCATGGACTAGACAACCCGCAAGGCCGCACGTGCAACCTCCCGTGCCAAGAAAAGGCCTTAGAATCCTTGCCAAGGTGTAGCATTCCTGACAGGATGTGCGCCAACCAACAGCCCCGGCGGAGAACCGGAGCTGTTTTTATATTCCCGTAGCTCAAGCGGTAGAGCAGCGGTCTCCAAAACCGCATGTTGCAGGTTCGAGCCCTGCCGGGAGTGCTTGCGTGCCCTATGAGGGGGCCGCGCAATAGCGGGGCATCCGGCCGCGAAAGTTCCGGATGCAGCAGCGCCCACCGTTTGACGCATGTCCAACGCACTGAATGCACGGGCGCTGCTTATATGCCGTCATAGCTCAACTGGAAGAGCGCCGCCCATTTAAGGCGGGACAACGTTGGTGACACCACGGGAACATCACTGCACAGCCAACCACTGCGCACATCCATTCCGTGGGTGCTGGTTCAAATCCAGCTGGCGGCACATTCGATATTTTGACCGTTCGGATTTCCGGGCGGTTTTTCTTTTGCATGAGTTTAGAGAGGTGGTGGCGGTGGGCGCACGGCGGCTGACAGATAAGCAAAAAAAGAAGATCGTTGCTGACTATGTGCAACTCCAAAGCTACCGCGCCGCTGCAAAGTTGAACGATGTCTCAGACGCGACGGTTAAGAAAGTCGTGAAGGAAGACCCGGAGAGTGCGCGTTTGTGTGCACAAAAAAAGCGGGAAAATTCGCAGGATATGCTTTCCTACCTAGAGAGCAAGCGCGGGGAAGCGCAGGATCTTCTCGGGCTGTACCTTCAGGCGATGGCAGATCCGGACAAGATCGCAGAAGCGACGCTGCCGCAGCTGTCCACGGCGTTTGGCACCATCGTGGACAAGTTTGCTATGCTGGGAGACCAGAGCGGCATAGAAGCCCCGGACGATGGCCTGCTTGAGGCCCTGAGCGCTGCCGCAGACCTCAGCCCGCCGGATGACGTGGAGATGCTGCCAGAAGAAGAGGACGACAATGCGGAGAAGTAACGGTTTTCGCTGGAAAGCCCTCAGCCAGCGGCAAAAGCAGGTCTTGAGCTGGTGGACACCGCAGAGCGCATACAGCAGCTACAACGGCATCATTGCCGATGGCGCTATCCGCTCGGGCAAGACCTTTGCCATGAGTTTTTCGTTCGTCCAGTGGGCTATGACCTGCTACAACGGCCAGCAGCTTGCCATGTGCGGTAAGACCATTGCCAGCTTCCGACGCAACGTGTTAGGGACGCTCAAGCAGCAGCTTGCAGCCCGTGGCTACAGCGTCAAGGAGCATCGGGCCGAAAACTGTATGACCGTCAGCAAGGGTGGAAAAACCAACGAATTTTACTTTTTTGGCGGCAAGGACGAGAGCAGTCAGGATCTGATCCAGGGCATCACCCTTGCCGGGGCATTCTTCGACGAGGTGGCTCTGATGCCGCAGAGCTTCGTCAATCAGGCCACAGCCCGCTGCTCTGTCACCGGGTCAAAGTTCTGGTTCAACTGCAACCCGGGCAGCCCGCAGCACTGGTTTTATCTCGAGTGGGTGCGGAAATGCCGTTCCCGCAAGATGATGTACCTCCATTTCACGATGGACGACAATCTTTCACTTGCCGAAGACATCAAGGCCAGATACCGCAGCCAGTACAGCGGCGTTTTCTATCAGCGCTACATTCTGGGCCTGTGGACGGTGGCAGAGGGACTTGTCTACGATATGTTTGACCGCAAGAAGCACGTTGTTGACGCACTTCCGGCGCTGTCTCCAAAGAGCGCCTATGTGGCTTGCGACTTTGGCACCCAGAACGCAACGGTTTTTTTGCTGTTCCAAAAGCAGGCAGATGCAGACTGCTGGATCGTCACCCGGGAGTACTACTACAGCGGCCGCGAACAGAAGCGGCAAAAGACCGTTGGCGAGTATGTCACAGACCTGAAAGCGTGGCTGAATGGCCTCAAGCCGGAAAGGATCATCGTTGACCCCTCTGCCCTGCCCCTGATTACAGAGCTGCGCAAGAACGGCTTTACCCAGACGCCTGCAAACAACGACGTTCTGAGCGGCATTCTGGACGTGCAGACCATGCTGCAGACCGGGAGACTGAAGATCTACAAAGACTGCAAGCACACGCTGGAAGAGTTCGGCGTGTACGCTTGGGATCCAGACAAAGACGACACCGTGCTGAAGGTCAACGACCACTGCATGGACGCTATCCGCTACTTCGTGCGCACAAAGCGCCTTGTGAAACTGAGGGATTGATTTTGAGCACTGTATACACATTCCAGACCTTCCAGCAGGCGCAAGCCGCCGGGGAACAGCCTGATTTCATCCGGCAGTTCGTGAAGCAGCACTGCGCTTCCGGGCCCTACAAAATGGCGCTGGATGCCGACCTGTACGACGCACAGAAAAACCCGGGGGCTGAACGCTTCGCGCAGGCTTACGCTTTGATGCTGAAACGCCTATCCAAAAACACCAAGCAGGACATCCTGCACCCCGATATGGTCAAGAGCAATCTTTTCAGGAGGCTCAACAAGCAGCGGGCGACCTACTCCCTCGGCAACGGCGTGGTCTTTGCGGACGATGGCGTGGACAAGGACAGGCTGGGGCAGAACTTTGATGAGCAGATCCAGAAGGCCGGATATTTCGCCCTGATCCACGGTGAGAGCTTCGGATTTTGGAACAGCGACCATTTGGTTGTTTTCAAGCTGACCGAGTTCGCGCCCCTGTACGATGAAAAGACAGGCCTTTTGCAGGCGGGTGTGCGCTTCTGGCGGCTGAACCCGGACACGGATATGCACTATATCCTGTACGAGCTGGATGGCTTTACCGAGTACACGGAAAGCAAAATCGGCAATGTGATGCAGGAGACAACGCCAAAGCAGGCGTACAAGAGTGTGACTGTCACCACGCCCGGCGGCGGGCTGGAAAGCGTGGAGGGCGAAAACTACAGCGCTCTTCCCATTGTGCCGCTGTGGGGCTCGGATCTGCACCAGAGCACCCTTGTTGGGCTGAAAGCCTACATCGACAACACCGATCTGGTGATGTCCGGCTTCTGTAATGACTTGCAGGACTTTTCGCAGATCTACTGGCTGTGCGAGAACTTCAACGGCATGACCGATGATGAGCTGCAGGAGTTTCTTGTCAAGCTGAATTTGTACCACATTGCAGGCGCAGACACCAGCGAGGGCGGCAAGATCACCCCCTACACCACCGAGATCCCTGTGACGGCCCGGCAGGCTCTTTTGGAGCTGCTCCACACCCGGGTCTATGAGGACTTCGGCGGTCTGGATGTGCATTGCGTGAGCGCGGACAGCACCAACGACCATCTGGATGCGGCCTATGAACCGCTGAACCAGAACGCAGATGACTTTGAGGCGCAGGTAAAGCCGTTCATCCGGCAGATCTGCGCACTGGCTGGCTTTGACAACGCTATGCCGACATTCAATCGCAGCAAGATCACCAACACCGCTGAACAGGTCGCAACGGTGATTTCTGAGGCACCGATCATCGGGCAGGACGTGGCAATCGACCTGCTGCCAAACCTGACCCCGGAACAAAAGGAGCAGGCCAAGGCCGCGCTGATGGCTGAGAGCGCAACACGGGAGACCGTGGACGAGGAGGAGGACGAAGATGAACCTTCAGGAATTTGATAATTTAGCAAAATCCGGCAAAGTGAAAGCAGCGATTGGCGTTTCGGTTTTTAAGATTCCGAGATATGTCGATAAGGTGTGTGGCCTTTCTTCTGGCCTTATCCGATTTCGATTTAAGGGAGACAAATTTGATACGATGTGTGGGCTCAGTGGCGTTAGATTTATGATCGAAGAAAATGAAACAGACCGACCGTGACCGCATCTCTACCCGCCAGTTGAACCGCCTGCGCCGCCGCATCCTCCGGGTGTACGGCACTGCCCGCCGGGAGATGCAGAAGCAGCTGACCGAGTTTCTGGCAAAGTACAAAGCGCTGGACGAGCGTAAGCGGGCACAGCTGGATGCAGGCGAGATCACCGAGGACGACTACCGCATCTGGCTGCAAAATCAGGTCTTTCAGTCCGATTTGATGCACGTCAAGCTGGACGGCATCACCCAGACCTGCACCACAGCCCAAGAGACGGCCTACAAGCTGGCCCGGGACGAGCAATACAACATCTTTTCCTTTGGCGCAAACTGGGCTTTCTACGAGCTGGAACAGGCTGCAGGCGTGACGCTCGGGCTGACCCTGTACAACACCGAGGCGGTGCGGCTGCTTTTGCAGGAGCGCCCCCGGCTTGTGCCCAACAAGCGCATCAAGAGCGAGAGCAACCGAACCTATGACGCCCGGGTGTTCAACCGCTACGTCATGCAGGGCATCGTGCAGGGCAAGAGCGTCCACGACATCGCCGTGCAGGCCGTCAACGGCATGGCTGATACAGAGATCCACTGGGCCATGAACAACGCCATCACAGCCCTTACCAGCGCCCAGAATGCAGGGGCTTTGCAGCAGATGCACAACGCCCAGGCTTTGGGCATCGAGGTCAAAAAGCGCTGGAACTCCACCCACGACTACCGCACCCGTGAGATGCACCGCCTGCTTGACCAGCAGACGGCAGAGCTTGACGAGCCGTTCAAGGTCATGGGGTACGAGATTCAGCGCCCCGGCGACCCCAACGCCGCCCCGGAGATGGTTTACCACTGCCGCTGCGTGCTGTCCTCTGCGCTGGGAAAGTATCCCCGGCAGAACGCCATGCAGCGGGACAATGTGACCAAAGAGACCGCCCCCGTCATGGATTACACAGAGTGGTACAAGGCCAAAGGCGGCAAGGAAAAAGAGCAAATGTGGTGGGCGGAAGAGCGCAAGAGGAAGAAGGAGCGAAAATGAAGCATAAAAATAAGGCCCTGCCGCCTGGCAGAGCCTAAAACATTACAGACCTTTGATTTGGTTGAGCAAAGCTGCACGCAGAGCGTCGGTTTCAGCGTCCGCTTGCGGCTTGTTCGGGTCATCCGGGATATATTCCAGTATATCGCCGGGCTGACAATGAAGTACCTCACAAATTTTGTCAAGCGCCCCAACGGGGAACTGCTTGATAGTGCCAAGACAGATTGCCGATATGGTAGGCGGTCTAATCCCAGTAGCTTCTGCGAGTTCCTTTTGGGTCATGTTTGCGTCTGCGAGCAAGGCCTTTAAGTGATAGCGAATAGACATTTCTAACACCTCTTTTCTTACATCTATAATACTACGTCATTCGTTTTAAGTCAATACGCAATGCGAAAATATTCTTGGGGGAATTACGCAAAAAGTATTGACGAGCTACGCTATAAGTAGTATAATAATTGCATGGAAAGGAGGACAGAGGTGCAAGGGAGCAAATACCGGGAGGTGATGCTCCGTGACTAGCAAGGAGTTTGCAAAGCTCACCAGAGCCGAGCAGTTGGCACGGTTTGACGCATATAAAAAAGCGGCCAGCGCTGGAACGCTGAACCGCTAAACGCCAGAAGCAAACAGTCAAGAAAGCCCCTTGCACCTCCATTTTATTTTTTTATAAGCGATTTGTCAAGTAAAATGTGAGGTTTTAGCAATGGAAACACCAAAAATCACGAAGGCGGAGCTTGAGCTGGATGCTGTTTCTGGTGAACTCCGCACAATGCACGACATTCTGAACATCTTTTCCATCTGGTTTGAGGAGACGCACAAAACGGATGAGCTTGACCGGCAGCGCACAGATGACCTTATAAGCCAGCTGTGGAGGGAAGCCCCCATGTACAGCTCTTTGCTGACAGCATTATTCGCGTCACTCACCGGGCTGGAAAAAGAAGTCGATGAAGTCATTGAAGCGGAGATTAACAAGGAGAGTGCAGCATGAGCGATATTCAGATTTTTAACAACCCAGAGTTTGGAGAGATTCGCACCATCGACCAGAACGGCGAGCCGTGGTTCGTCCTCAAGGATGTGTGCGAAGCTTTTGGAGAACAGAATTACAGACGTGTCTCCGCCCGTTTAGACGAAGAAGAAAAGGGTGTGTCACAAATCGCCACCCCCGGTGGAATGCAGAACATGACGGTTGTGAGCGAAGCTGGACTGTATTCCGCTCTGTTTGCAATGCAGCCTGAAAAGGCAAGAGGCGTTGACGAAAGCTATATTGCAAAGCGTCAGGAACAGCTCAAGCGTTTCCGCAAGTGGGTGACTTCCGAGGTGCTGCCGTCCATCCGCAAGAATGGCGGGTACATCGCCGGGCAGGAACAGCTTACCCCGGAGGAGCTGATGGCAAAGGCGCTGCTTGTGGCAAACAAGACCCTTGCCGACCGGGAAGCCCGCATCTGTGAGCTGACCGCACAGAACAGCCAGCTCACCGTGGAGAAGCAGATCATGCAGCCCAAGGCGGAGTATTTCGACGAGCTGGTTGACCGCAATCTGCTGACCAACTTCCGGGAGACTGCCAAAGAGCTGGGCATCAAGCCGAAAGCCTTTGTGGCGTGGCTGCTGGAAAAGAAGTTCCTTTACCGTGACCAGAAAGGCAAGCTGCTGCCCCGTGAGGACAAGAACAACGGCTTGTTTGAGGTCAAGGAAGCCAAGAACGACAAAACCCAGTGGAGCGGTGTGCAGACGCTTATCACTCCAAAAGGCCGCGAGACGTTCAGGCTGCTGTACCTGTAACTGAAACCTCATCGCAAAACACGAGGGGGGTGGCGTTTTACCGCCCCCCCTATCAGTAAAACCCAATAACCGACCCTGCCCCACACCGGGGCGGGGTTTTGTTATACATGGAGTAAATCATGAAATTTAACTACGACATCAAATTCACTGACAACACCCCGCAGCTGCATGAAGCTCTGGACTCGTGGGCGGAGCGGGTGCTGACTATCTGGGGTATGAAGGTGCAGGACTACGCCCAGCTGCTTGTGCCAACAGGCACGGCAGACAGCACGGGAATTGAGGGCTACGTGGGCGGCGCGCTCAAGCAGAGCCTGACCTTTGCCCTCGACCTCGCAAAAAAGACCGTGACCATCGGGTCAAATCTCTTTTACAGCGTCTACGTTGAGCTTGGCACGGGCATCTTTGCCGAGAACGGCAACGGACGCAAAACGCCGTGGGTCTGGAAGGACTTCAACGGCAAGTGGCACTTTACCCGGGGCATGAAAGCCCGCCCGTTCCTCCGCCCGGCGGTGGAGAATCACATTGACGAGTTGCGAGAGATCGCAGTGGAAGAAGGAAACAAGGAATGAACGAAGAAAAGAACACTTGCTGCAACTGCTGCTGGCATGATGAATTTTCGTGGGTCTGTTTCAACGGCGGCTCTGAGCGGGCAGCTGATTTTACGGACCCGGAAGATACTTGCCCAGCATGGAAGGCAAGATTAGAAGAAGACAAGGGGGAATAAGCATGAACCCGTCTCCGCAAGAATTGAGAATCGTTCAGGCGATGATTTGGACGATCATGTTTTTTCTCTGGAATTTTGGCGTTTTCACAGCACTCGGTATTGCAGGGAGAGAGCCAAAGTGGATTACCGTTGTTGGTATTGACGTTTTAGTTACTATCGTCTTTTTGACATTCTATTGGATTCTCTAAAAACCAAATACTCAGCGGTTGGCGCACAGCGTCAGCCGCTTTTTTATGCCGTTTTAGCTCAATGGTAGAGCTGCTGATTTGTAACCAGCGGACGCGGGTTCGATTCCTGCAAGCGGCACCACACCGGCAGCACGTCCGGCAAATTAAACCTTATTGCCAAGCATGGCAGCCCGAGCAAGGGCAGAAAGGACTATCACATGGCACTCGAACGCAAAACTCTCCGGGAGATTCTGGAAGATGAAACGACCGACACCAGCGGCAAGCTCAAGAAAATTCTGGACGTGCTGCATAAGGAAACGGACACCTTGCAGAACCAGCTCGATGAGAAGGACGCAGCCCTCGCCAAAGCCGAAAAAGACCGGGACGCAGCCAACGGCGGCAAGCAGGCCGCTGAACAGGCGCTGACCGACTACAAGGCCCAGCAGACCCAGAAAGACACCCACGCAGCCAAGGAAGCCAAGTTCCGGGAGCTGCTGAAGTCCGCTGGGGTGCTGGACAAGTATGCTGATCGGGTCGTGCGGCTGTCTGGCGAGGATATCGACAAGCTGGAGCTGGACGATAAAGGCGAGGTCAAGGACGCCAAGAAGCACACCGACAGCCTGAAAGCTGATTGGAGCGACTTCGTAGGCACTACGACCACCACCGGCGCGAAGGTGGACACCCCGCCCACCAACACCGGCTCCAAAATGACCAAAGACCAAATTTTTGCAATCAAGGACGCTGGCGAACGCCAGGCCGCGATTGCTGCAAATGCCGACCTGTTTACAGGCGGCGGAAAGGACTAACACATGGCAGCAAAGACCAATCTGATCACCACTACCGAGATCACCGTCAACCCCCGGGAAATCGACTTTGTGACACGCTTCCAGCGCAACTGGGAGCACCTGCGGGAGATCATGGGCATCATGCGCCCCATTCGGATGCAGCCCGGCACCGTGCTGAAGAGCAAGTACGCCCAGGGCACCCTGCAGAGCGGCACCGTGGCCGAGGGCGAGGAAATCCCCTACAGCCAGTACACTGTCAAGGAGAAGGACTACGGCAAGATCACAATCGAAAAGTACGCCAAGGCCGTCTCCCTGGAGGCAATCCAGAACTATGGATATGATGTGGCCGTGCAGAAGACCGATGATGAGTTCCTGTTCGACCTGACCGCAAAGGTCACGGACAAGTTCTACAAGTACCTGAACACCGGCAGCCTGAAAGGCACCCCCAAGACCTTCCAGATGGCTCTGGCCATGGCAAAGGGCAGCGTGGAGAATAAGTTCAAGAATATGCACCGCACCGTCACCGGCGTTGTGGGCTTTGCCAACGTCCTGGACGTGGCGGAGTACCTGGGCACCGCCCCGATCACCATCCAGAACCAGTACGGCTTCCAGTACATCAAGGATTTTATGGGCTACAACACCATCTTCCTGCTGTCTGACGGCGAGATCGCAAAGGGCAAGGTCATTGCCACCCCCGTGGACAACATCGTGATGTACTACGTTGACCCCTCCGACAGCGACTACGCCAAGGCTGGGCTGGTGTACACCACCGCAGGCGAGGCCAGCAACCTGATCGGCTTCCACACCCAGGGCAACTACACCACCGCCGTCTCTGAGAGCTTCGCCATCACCGGCGTGACCCTGTTCGCTGAGTATCTGGACGGCATCTCTGTCCAGACCATCACCCCGGGCGAGTAATTGCCCTTTTTGAGTAGGAGGCATCCAATGACCGTCCCTGAGCTGTGCGTTTACACGCACAATTTTTTTGACCGGGCGGACGACCCCGTTGCCGGGGAGTTCGCCTTTGATCCGGATACCGTGCCCGCCGGGGTAGTGCCGGGGCAGTATTTCCTCGTGTGCGGGTCCATCTTCAATGATGGCGTGCACAAGGCCGGGGACGGCGATCTGACCGCCGAGACCTTCACCGGGACGGTACAGCCCATGCGCGTGCCGCCTGACTTCGTGGCGCTGGCTGAAAAAATCGACGCATACGACAAAGCGCTCCCGGCCGGCGGCGTGTATGTATCTCAGTCCTTTGCCGGGTGGTCCGGCACGATGGCTACAGGCGCGGACGGTCTGCCTGCAGATGGCAAGACCCGCTATAAATCCGAGATCAATCATTGGAGGAAGATGTGACATGGTCAATCCGTTCACTGCATCCACCGTGATGCAGAGCTTTACCCAAAAATACCGTTTTCAGACCCGCAGCTATGAGCCGGACGGCGTGGGCGGCTTTGTGTCCGGCTGGCAGGACGGCCCCGAGTTTGAAGCCGTGGAGCGCCACGACACCACCGTGGAAGCACAGGTAGCAGAGCAGGCTGACACGGCATCTACCTATACCCTGCTGGTCAACACGGGCGTGCCTCTGGCTTTCCCGGACTACATCAAGCGGGTGAGCGACGGGCAGACCTTCCAGATCACGAGCGCAGCAGATGAGGGCAAAGCCCCGCCGGAATCCGGCATGGGGCTGCGGGCCGTCAAGTGCAAAAAGGCGGTGCTGCCGTAATGGGACCGTCTGAGAGCATCAACCGGGCGCTGAACACGTTTTTCAACGGGTTCGGCATCTCGGGCTATCTGGAGGATAACATTCCTCCCACCGCTTCCCTGCCCTATCTGACCTACAAGCCCATCATCCCCGGCGGGTGGAACGAAACGGCATCGTTTCATGCCCGGCTGTGGTACCCCAGCAAGGGCGGCAGAGCCCCCATCCTGCAAACCGAGGATATGATCAGCGCGGCCCTCGAGGACAGCACAACGCTTTCCTGTGAGGGCGGCGCTATTCTTTTGCAAAAAGGCGCCCCGTGGGCACAGCCCCTCGACAACCCGCCTGAAGGGTATCTGTGCGAATATCTCAATTTTGAAATCACGCAATTTTGCGAGTAAGGAGCAATATGGGAAGAAAATTTTCCAAAATTTCGCAGGAAGCGTTCAAGTCCATGCAGTTCAATTCCGGAATCGTGGTCAGCAAGTTTGACGTGACCGGATCAACCGAAGTGCAGGATGCAGACATTATCACCGCCACCACCGGCGGCATCACCGCGACCTGCAAGGCAAACTTCACCGATCTGGGCGCGGACGTGGACAACGCCCAGAAGAACACCGCAGAGCTGATGCAGATCGAGGACTACGACTGCACGCTGGCCTTTACGGCCCTGAATGCCACAACGGACGTTATCAAGCTGGCCCTCGGTGCAGCCGATGTGGCAGAAAAAAAGGTCACGCCCCGCATGACGCTGGACCCCACTGAAAGCACCGGTGACTTTAAGGACATCTGGTGGGTCGGCGACACTATTGACGGTGGCTATGTGGCTGTCCGTCTGATGAGCGCACTCTCCACCGGCGGTTTGACCCTGAAGACGACCGACAAGGGCAAGGGCAACATCTCCGTCACCCTGACAGGCTGCCCCCGTCTGGGCAGTGACGTGGTGCCTATGGAGTGGTACTACAGCCCCAAGGCCGCAGCATAAGGAGGAAACCGCATGAAATTTTTGACAGAGCTGCCCGATGAAGAGTTTCTGCGCCACTGCTGGCAGATCGCCGATGTGGCAGAGGAGGTCTTGGAAAAATCCAAGATCATGGAGCTGCGCAAGGTTCTGCCGGTCCTGACCGGCGATGAAACGCCGGAGGAGCTGGAGAAGAAGAAGAAGGAGCAGGCAAAAAAGAACATTCAGGCTATGGCAAAAAGCTTGCTGTTCGACAATGCCGCTGCCACCGCAAAGCTGCTTCCGCTGCTCTATGAGCCGGACGTGGATGAAAACGGGGTGGTCGAAAATATCGGCCCGTTCAAGAAGATGCGCGCGGTAAAAGAACTGCTGAACAACGACGATGTAATGGATTTTTTGCTCTGGTGTCTGCCGTTGGTGCTGGCGGGTACAGACGCCTGATTTCTTCCATCAGCCCGGACGCGCTGCGGCTGTTTGGCAGGCCGTACATTTTGCAGCACTGCCTGAACGCTTTGCGGCAAGAGTGCATCACGCTCAGCTATCAGGCGTACATGACGGACGCTCTGGCACACCTTATAGGCGCGGAAGAGCGGTGGTACGACATGGTGGCCGGGCTTGTGGAAAACCGCCCACAACCGCCGCAGCCGTCCGCTGATGAAGTGATAGCACGCATTAAAAATGGCTTGAACGGGGGTGATGGAACCTGAAACTTTTTGAATTGAGCGCCACCCTCGGGCTGGACGACAGCGCCTACCGGCAGGGCATCCAGAATGTGCAATCCGAGACGAAAAAAACCGTTTCTTCGCTGTCAGGAGAGTACAGCAAGGCCGCAAAAGCCGTAGTGGAGCTGACCAGACGTTACAACGAATCGGTGGGCAAGACCGGCAAAGCGTCCTCTGAGACCAAAAATCTCAAGACCATGTTGGCACAGGCAGAAGCGCAGCTCAGGGCAACCACGACCGCGCTGAAAGCTGCAAACAACGGCATGGAGGGCTTTGCCAGCTCCACGGATAAGGCGTCCGGCAAATCTCTGGCCAACGCCATTACACAGGGCACGGTCATGGCGGGCATTTTCTCGAAGCTCGGCTCCGCTGCACTCAGTGCCGCAGAGGGGTTCATCTCTTCCGGCATCGAGTACAACGCCCAGATCGAGAAATACACCACCGGCTTTACCAATATGCTGGGCAGCGCGGAAGCCGCCCAGCAGGTCATGAGCCAGATCCAGGAAGACGCGGCAAAAACCCCGTTTGATGTCGAGTCCCTGACAAAGGCGAACCAGTACCTGATCTCTGCAGGCGAGAACGCTTCCTATGCCCGCAGTACCATCATGGCACTGGGTGACGCGGTCTCTGCGACCGGTGGCGGCAACGACGAACTGAACCGCATGTCCCAAAACCTGCAGCAGATCGCCAACACCGGCAAGGCTACAACGGCCGACATCAAACAGTTTGCTTATGCCGGCATCGACGTCTACGGCATTCTGGCCGACTACACAGGCAAATCCACCGCCGAAGTGCAGAACATGACCATCAGTTATGATCTGCTGACGCAGGCCCTGCAGGCCGCTTCCGAAGAGGGCGGGCGTTACTACAACGCCATGAGTGACCTCAGTCAGACGCAAAACGGCATTACCAACACGTTAAAAGACAACGTCAAACAGCTGGCGGGCCTTTTGACTGGCGACCTGTCCGACGCCGTAGGAAGCGTCAAAACAAAATTAAATGAAATGACTGTGGCTGCCATTGAAGCCTATAAGCTTGACGGTTGGAAAGGTCTGATTGGAGAGATCACCGGCCTTACCACCGTCATTGACAAGGCCAAATCCTCTGCTGTTGGCCTGAAAGCTGTCTTTGACGCGCTGAAAAGCAAAGAAATAGGCATTGCCCACGGTGACTGGGACGCGGTTTACCAGAAGGCATTTAACAACGACTACCAAAACAGAAAGGCTGGCAAAAAAGACACAGACTACTGGAAAGAATACGGCGAGCGTCTGAAAAAGCAGTACGGAATAAAAGAAACCAACAGCAGCTCCATCGTCACCACAGGTGGTGGCAGCGGCTCTTCCGGCGGCAAAAGAACCGGCTCCTCCGGCTCGTCCGGATCCAAGTCCACCACCGAAACGGTCATTTCGTCCATCTCCAGCACGGCTACAACCACCGCACAGAACGCGCTGGGCACTGTGACCACCAGCATCCAGACTCTCACCGAAAAGGTCAAGGACAGCGCGGGCAGCATCAAAGACCGCATCACCGAGACCACCACCACGACCGGCAAGGAGATGGTGAACGGCGTCGCCACGACCTTTAAGCAGGTCGAGACCAAAGTCAACGGCACGGTCACAAAGGTCACAAAGACCTATGACGACATGTCAAAAACGCTGCTGGGCACCTTTACCAACGTCTCGGAAACCACCTTTAACGGCATCACCACAAAGGTGCAGCAGGCGGTGGAAAAGTACGCGGACGGCAGCGAGCATATCAAGAAGACCGTCACAGAAACCGGCCAGCGCATCGGAAAGAACGGTGCGGAGACCTACGAGAAGATCATCACCTACATCGACGGCATTCAAGATAAGGTGACGGAAACCTCCAACGAGATCGACAAGAGCGTAAAGGGTACCCAGAGCCGCATTGACCAGCAGCTGAGCGAGGCTTCCGGTCAGCTGGATAAGGGCATTTTCGGGCTGGTAAAGAACACCTTCAAAGACGCCAAAAACGGCGACTGGGCAAGTCTTGGGCTGGATTTTGTCAATCTGATCTGGGGCGAAGTGTCTCAGGGACAGCGTGACGTGATCTCTGATTGGCTCAATAAGGCGCTGACTGCAGTCAATGAGGGCTACTTTAGTGGCGGCATCGGCAAGGCATTTGATATCTTCCAGAAGCTTTTTGCTGACGGCGGGGTAAAATCCGATATCGACGGTGTGACCAACTCGGTCAAGGCTTTTGGTGAGATCATCGACGGTCTTGCAAAGTCCGGCGGCGTGGGCGGAGCACTAGGCAGCATCGTGCAGAGCTTTTCCGGCATGGCAGGCGGCATCACCTCTGCACTGGGCACCATCGTGTCCTTTGTGGCAGCGAACCCTGTCCTTGCCCTGATCCTGGGCGTGGGTGCAGTCGCTGGCGGCATCGGCCTTGCCATGTGGATGAACAAGAAGAACGACCAGCAGCCCGTCAGCCACTACCAGAGTCCCTTTGACAAGACCGGCGTGTATGACAGTCTGGGCACCTTCTCCACCCGCGCGGCCCTGCAGTACCGCGTCACCGGCCAGCAGTCCATTGTTGACCGGCAGACCAGCATCCTGGAACGCATTGAAGGGATGCTGGACGAGCATCTGCCTGACATCGGCAAGGGTCAGGTGGTCATGGACTCCGGCGAGCTGGTGGGCGTGCTGTCGCCCCGCATGGCGACCAACGTCGATGCACGCATCGGCGTGACGGTGACACGGAAAGCGAGGGGTGTGTAATGGCTAAGCTTCTGGGCGCAAAAATCGGGGACTACCACACCCTGAACGACTGGGGGCTGTATCTCAAGGTGGGTAGTCCCAAGATCGGCGCTGCCGAGGTGGACGAGTACCTTGTACAGGTCACCGGGTCGGATACCCTGCTCAACCTCACCGCATGGGACGATGGCAAGGTGCACTATAAAAAGCGCACCATCACCATGGAGCTGCTCTGCAATGCCCCGAAAAGCAAGTGGCCCAGCATCGAAAGCACCATCGCCAACGCCATCCACGGCAAGTGGCTGCGGTGCAAGTTCGACGAGGATCCCGCGTGGTACTGGGAAGGGCTGTGGAAGATCTCACCGTCCCGTGACCGGCTTTCCAGCACCTTTACCATCACCGGCACCTGCAACCCCTTCAAGCGCAGCATCTACGATGGCTCTAACGACTGGCTGTGGGACGATTTCAACTTTGAGCATGATATTGTGCGCAACTACACGGATATCCCGCTCAAGGCAAACAAGGACGTTCAAGTGTCCATAACCGGTGCGCCCCGTGCGGCCGGTATCTACTTCAAGCGCAGCGAGGATGTGGCCACCATTGCGGTGTCCCTCAATGGCTTTGAGGTAGGCATTCTGGCCAAGTCCACCGACTGGCAGTACATTGAGGGCCTTACCATGCCGGATGGCGTGGTGGGCACTCTCGTTTTCTCTGCATCTGCGGACTGCAGCATCAGTATCAAGTATTTGGGGGCGAGCCTATGAGCTACAAGATCTACGCAGGCACCCAGTCCGGCGTGGATACGTGGGTGGACAAGGTCTGCATCTACGACCCCGGGGACATCACCGATACCAAAAAGCTCATCAGCCCCACGCTGACTCGCGAGGTGGGCAAGGCGGGCTCTCTGGAATTTACCCTGCCGCTGGGCAACGTGGCGCACTCTGCGCTGCAAAAGCTCATGACGGTGGTGGAGGTGCAGCAGGACGGCAAGCAGATCTGGCAGGGCCGCGTCATGAACCACGAGCAGGATTTTCTGGTGCGCCAGAAAGTCTACTGCGAGGGCGAAATGGCCTACCTCAACGACTCTGGCGCTGCGCCTTACAGCGCCCGAAACGTGAGCTTTTCGCAGTTTCTGGACTGGATCTGCGCCAACCACAACGCGCAGGTGGACGCATTCAAGGCGTTCACGCCCGGCAAGGTGCAGATGGACACCCCCATGACTGTGCCCTATATCGATGGGCTCAAGGTGGAGAAGACCGGCTATCACTACGAGGACGATGGAGATTACATTTATCACTGGGAAATAAAAAATCCGTTGGATGGAAGTCGGCTTTTTTACGAAGAAACCGAGAGCAGCACCGCTTCCTGCCTGCGCTGGGAGCTCAACGCGGAGAGGATGCAAAGCGGCTACGTACTCTCCCGAATTGGAGACAACGGCTTTCGTATGCGGCTGCCTGTGGCCTATGCAAACGGCAAGACGTGGAACGCAAGCGTCAGCGTAGCAAACGCATACGTCTCCTGTCCGACCTGTAACAAGGACTTTGGTACATACTCCATCTACGATATCACAAAGGCGTCCGAATCCGGCACCTACAAGATCACCGAAAAAGGCGGCTCGTACAGTCTCGCGATCAACGGCAAGACTGACAGCCGCTTTGCTTTTGACACCAAAGAGCCCGCCTACAGCTTTGGAGACGGCAAAAACTACGGCAAAACGATGGACATTTTGCAAAGCGAGCTCACGGACAAGTATGACGGGTATCTCATGGTGCGCCACGGCACCGATGCAGACGGCCGCCCGCGCCGCTATCTAGACTACCTGCAGAAGATCACGGACAAGAACCCCCAGACCATCGCCTTTGGGGTCAACATGTTGGATCTGGACAGCTACACCAAAGCCGAGGATATCTGCACGCGGGTCATCGCCTTTGGTACAAAGACCGAGAAAACGTGGCCCTTTGTGGATATCCAGAGCATCATCTCCCAGACAGCCAACGACACCAAGGCGCAAAAGATCTACGGCATCATCACCAAAGTGATCCAGGTCGAGGGCAACTACAACAACAATCAGTCAGTGTTGGACGCCGCAGAGGAAGAGCTGGCAAAAAATCTGCGGTACCTGAACGGCATGACCGTGAAGGCCGTGGACCTGAAAGACGCTGGCATTGATATCGACCGAATTGCCATCGGGAAGCAGACGCACATCTTTTCTGCGGCCCACGGCGTGGATACGTGGCTGCTGTGCTCCAAGCTGGTGGAGCCGCTGGACGCACCGGACAAAAAGGAGTTTACCATCGGCACCGAGTTTTCCAGCCTCAGTGATCTGCAGTCTCTGACCGCTCGCAAGGCGTCTGATGCTTACGACCTGAGCCGGGCGCTCAAGGGCTGAGAAAGGAGAGATTTATGGACAAGACCTTTGACGAAGCAATCGCGGGGATTCGCACAGCAGAGCGCGGTGTGGAAGTCCGCGAGGACATCGCACAGGGCATGGAGTACGTCAAGCAGTGCGCCGAGGAAGTGACAGGCCAGCAGCAGGCCGCTCTGCAGGCCGCTCAGACCGCCACCGGAGCAGCCAGCACCGCGACGGAAAAGGCGGCAGCAGCTGCAGAGAGCGAAAGCGTGGCCCAGACTGCCGCCGCCAGCGCAGTCCAAAGCGCACAATCAGCATCCGTAGACGCAAAGAGCGCGGGAAGCTCTGCCGCTTCTGCCAAAGCTGACGCGGACAGGGCTGCGGCCATTGTGAGCACCGATGAGACGCTGAGCGTCGAGGGAGCTCCGGCTGACGCAAAGGCTGTTGGTGACGCGCTGAAAGGCGTGATAAGCGCAGACACTGTAAAGACCTTGATTGCGGACGCTCTGGCAGAAGACCATGCAAAAATTAAATTTTGGATTTCGGTAGATTCCACCAGCCCCGCTGCGCTGTTCGGCGGTACATGGCAGGAGATCGCGCAGAATCGGGTGCTGATGGGTGCATCCAGCACCCACGCAGCAGGCACTACTGTGGAAGCCGGTCTGCCGAATATCAAGTTCTCGTTCACTGCGCTTACCTTTGGTAACGGCGGGCGCGCCGGGAGCGAATCTAGTACTGCTTATTCAGCCAAATCATCCGATTTCAACTTGGATGCGTCCAAGTCCAATGCCATCTACGGCCGCAGCAGCACCGTGCAGCCCGCCGCCTACTATGTGCACATCTGGCACCGCGTGGCCTGAGAA
>ERZ1026860.154-NODE-154-length-53002-cov-11.528642_pt1 | contig 53002 bp, 38 predicted proteins | sample MGYA00380160_ERZ1026860 | MGnify/ENA primary metagenome ERZ1026860 (study PRJEB33269, sample SAMEA4719796) | human gut metagenome | biome: human-associated habitat; feature: organic feature; material: feces | place: Cameroon | collected 2013-10 ... | reverse complement strand
CTGCATTGAAAGAGGGCGATGTCGCAGGTTTGTGTGCGTTGCAGAGCTGTTATGCCGCAGTTGGCATTACCAAGCGTCAGGGAAAATATGAAGTCCTTATGCTGGATAAAAGAGAAGACGGCATATTGAATGTCACAGATGGAATTGTTGTGGGATCTCATCAGATTGATTTTCGTCTTGAAGCAGATTTCCGCAACATGAAGGATGAAGCGCGTTGTTACTGCCGGGTTAATAACGGTGACTGGCTGCCTATCGGATCCGTGCATAAGTTGTACTTTAAGCTGGATCATTTTACGGGATGCCGGTTTGGTCTGTTCTGTTATGCTGTGAAGGAAACAGGAGGAAGTGCCTGTTTTCGGGAATTTCTATATCATGATGTGGATGAAACAACTATAATAAACTGTTGCTGTAAAGAGAAAGGAAATGCATATGAATAAAATAAGCACGCCGTTGGACTTAAGAAGCCTGAAGATCACCGATTCCTTTTGGAAAAAGGAGATGGAGCTTGTAAGGAAAGAGGTTATACCTTATCAGTGGGAGGCATTAAATGACAGGGTAAAGGATGCAGCACCCAGCTATTGTATGCGTAACTTTAAGATTGCAGGTAAAATGAATCAGGAAAAACACCGGTTAGGAAAGGCGTATGAAGAACCGAAATATACCTTCCGTGGCTTTGAAGCACTTCCGGAGGATCCGGAACATCTGGAAGACAAGTTTTATGGGTTTGTCTTTCAGGACAGTGATTTTTCAAAATGGATTGAAGCGGTTGCTTATTCCCTGACACAGTATCCGGATCCGGAGCTTGAGAAAATCGCAGACGGGGCGATTGATATTGTCTGTGCGGCGCAGCAGGATGACGGATATCTGGATACCTACTATATTATTAATGGCAAGGACAAGATTTTTACTAACCTGAAGGACAATCATGAGCTTTACTGCTTTGGTCATCTGACAGAAGGGGCAGTTGCTTACTATCAGGCAACCGGTAAGGATAAGCTGTTAAAGGCAGCAGAACGCTTTGCGGATTATATTGCCAATTATTTTGGTGAGGAGGAAGGAAAATGCAAGGGATATCCGGGACATGAAATTGCGGAGATGGCACTGGTGCGCCTGTATGAAGTAACCGGTGAGGAACGTTATCTTCAGTTAAGTGAGTTTTTCATTAATGAGAGAGGAACACGGCCGTATTACTTTGATATTGAACAGAACCTGAAGCTTACGGAGAAAGAAAAGAGTGAATTGCGCTATCAGTATCATCAGGCACATTTACCGGTTCGTCAGCAGGATGAGGCAGTGGGACATGCAGTTCGTGCCGTGTACCTGTATTCCGGAATGGCTGATATTGCAAGAATTACAGGAGATGAGACACTCTATAAGGCTTGTGAAACACTGTGGGATAATATTACCAATCAGAAAATGTACGTAACAGGTGGCATTGGAGGAACACATATCGGAGAAGCCTTTTCCTTCCCATTTGACCTGCCGAATGATACTGCTTATGCGGAAACCTGTGCATCCATCGGTCTTGTTTTCTTTGCAAGAAGAATGCTGGAGATTGCACCGAAGGCAAAATATGCGGATGTTATGGAGCGTGCTCTGTATAACGGAATTTTAAGCGGTATGGCACTGGATGGTAAGAGCTTCTTTTATGTGAATCCTCTTGAGGTTAATCCGGAAAGCTGCCATAAGGATGAGCGTAAATTTCATGTAAAGCCTGTAAGACAGAAATGGTTTGGCTGTGCATGTTGTCCTCCGAATCTGGCGAGACTATTAAGCTCTATCGGTTCCTATGCTTACACGGAAAATGAGGATACACTTTTCATACATTTGTATATGGGAAGTATTCTGACAAAGAAAGTAAAGGATCAGGATGTGAATGTACAGATTCAGTCCGAATTTCCATGGAATGGTAAAGTAAAGGTTACAGTCCGTGCAAAGGGGACAGACTTCAAACTGGCATTACGGATTCCCGGCTGGTGCGATTCGTTTACTTTACAGTATGATGGACAGACCATTCATGGCTTGACGGATAAAGATGCGGATACATCAGTGGTGGATTTCAAGAGAACCAAAATGGGAGATGGTTACCTGTATATCAATGGATTTGATCAGGAGGAAGAAACGATTACTCTGGATTTCCCGATGGAGCCGCAGTGGATTGTGGCAAATCCTGCGGTACGAGAGGATGTCGGTAAGGTGGCATTACAGAGAGGACCCATTGTATATTGTCTGGAAGAAAAAGATAATGGTGCAGATCTGCATCTGCTTTCGGTAGATCCCATGAAGCAGCCGGTTTCTTTTGATATGAAGATTCAGGAGGAAGAGGTTATTGCATTAAAGGCACAGGGACAACGTGAAATACAGGATTCTTCAGATCCGGATGGCGCTCAGTCTGCTCTGTATACAGAATATCACGTTCCGGAAAAGGAATCGATCGAGTTGGTTTATGTTCCTTATTATACCTGGGCGAACCGTGGAGAAAATGAGATGCAGGTATGGACAAGAACCGTTTCATAAATACCGTTCTGTAATAATTGTAATTTAATCAATTTACTGGAGGTATGGAATGAAATTGGGTATCGTATACTCTATATAATCGGGTCTTTGATAAACTAAAGTGTTGAAAAGAGCAGTTTGGGTATAAAAACGTTATATTTTGTGTATATTTGCACTAATAAAATTCGATATGTAGTAAAAATTGCTTAAAAGATCAATTAGAACATGTTTTATTCGAAAATTTTCGAAATCATATACGAAAACTGTCCGATTACGGTTGTAAAACTTGTGGAAATCTCCTATAATGATATTTATATCGAATACGATATGAAGGGAGGTTACACGTGATGAAAAAGGGTGCGAAAGACAAAAGGTTTTTCAATCTGAAGAAAGCTTCATCAGATACGAAATTAAATGAGACAGTAAATGAGGCTGAAGTAATGTCGCCTCCTTCTGAAGACACGCTTTCTGAAAATGTAAAGAAGAAAAAGGGCTTTGATTTTTCAAAGATCAGAAAGAAGAAAAAAGAAAGAAAACAGCAGATGGAAGAGGGCCTTACCGAAGTGAAGGACAGGGGCAGGAAGGTTAAGAAAGATCTTAAGAAGGCTCAGAATGAAGTCCGTGAGGATGTGAAGGACAGTGTCAAACAGAAGAAGGACTCCAATTTGAAATTTGGTATTTTCGGTCTTCGCAGTAAGATTTATCTGTGTTTCCTTGTTCCGATTGTGTTTATGATCGTGGTGGGTATTGTTTCCTATCGGTATGCAGAGGATGGACTGAGTGAGAAATACATGGAATCTACCCAACAGACAGCAAACATGGCAACAGACTATATGGATGTAAGCTGCTCCGGTATTAAGTCGGAAGCCATGCAGTATGCTTTTGATGGTGATCTTGAGAAGTATTTCCTTGGACTAATGGGTAAGTCCGCGATTGAAAAGGCGAACTATTACAGTGACACCAGAGTGAAACTGGCAGCATCACAGACGGCGGATTCTTTTATCAAAGACATCCATATAATTACCATGTCCGGCAATAACTGCATGACAACGAAAACGTCTGATAAAATTGACGGTTTTTATAAGGATTTCCTTTCAGAAATTCAGGAAATGTCACCGGATGCATCCAATATAAAAAAGTGGATCAGCCATCATGATATAATTGATGAAACACTTGGCACCAGCAGTGATGATTATTTTGTCTCCTATGCGTTGCCGTCGAGTCAGAAGATGGGATATATTGTAATTGATGTAAACAGCGATGCAGTTCGTGATCTGTTAAGTGGTATGGATTTGGGATCCGGAAGTATTATCGGGTTTGTAACAGATGATGGAAAAGAGATTGTCTGCACCAGAGATGATGAGGACAAGGTTGTTTTCCTTGATGAGTCTGTTTTCCCCGGTCAGGACTTTTATGTTGAAAGCTCCGGCAGCGATGAAATGGCCGGAAATATGGAAGTAAGATACAATGGAAAGCATTATCTCTATATTTACAGCCGGAGCGAAGCTACCGGAATTACCTTCTGTTCCCTGATTCCTTCCAGTGTAGTAACCGGACAGGCAGAAAAGATTAAGAATATTACCATTGCTTTTGTTATTATTGCATGTATCATTTCCCTGCTGATTGGTACCATAATTGCTCAGGGAATATTAAGAAATATGAGAAGAATTTCCAAGCGTCTGAATCAGGTGGCAGAAGGTGACCTTACTGTTCAGGTGGATGCCAGGGGACGTGATGAATTCCAGTCTCTTGCGAAGACGGCAACCAACATGGTTCATAATAATAAGAAGCTTGTTATGAGATTGTCCGGAACAGCTGCCCAGCTGGAGGCCTCTTCCGATGATGTACATAATGTATCAAGCAGCATCAACAATTATTCTTCTGATATTACCAAGGCTATTGATGAAATCAGTATTGGTATGACGAAACAGGCAGAGCATGCCGAAGAATGTGTAATTAAGACCAATGAGCTGTCTGAGAAGATGAAGGCCATCAGTGACATGGTGGAGAAGGCAGAGCAGCTCAGTGATAAAACGGAAAACATGATCAGGAAGGGTACCGAAATCGTGGAAGTGCTTTCCACAAGAGCGAAGGAAACTTCAGATATTACGAATAAGGTTGGTGAAAGCATCAGCCTGTTAAAGAAGGAATCCGAAACGATTAATGGATTTGCACAGACCATTAACCAGATTTCCAAGCAGACGAATCTCCTTTCCTTAAATGCTTCCATTGAAGCAGCAAGAGCAGGAGAAGCCGGAAGAGGATTTGCTGTTGTAGCACAGGAAATCCGTAATCTGGCAGATGATTCCAGTGTGGCAGCAGGCGAGATTAAGAATAAGGTTGAGATTATTTCCGCACAGACGATGTCTACCGTAGAGAGTGCGAAGAATGCGGAAGAGATGGTTGCGTTCCAGCAGGAAGCAGTAGGACAGGTTATCGAGGTCTTTAAGGAAATGAACGATCAAATGCAGGAGCTTTTCGTGAACTTAAAGGAGATCGGCGATTGTACCGCTTCTGCGGATGTGGAGAGAAACGAAACACTTGATGCCGTAGAGAATATTTCTGCGATTATTCAACAGACTGCAAGCAGCTCTTCACTCGTTCATGATATGGCTTTAGAGCTTCTGAACAATGTTGAGAAGCTGACACAGACTGCCGGAGTTCTGGATGATAATATGAACGGTCTGAAAACTGAAATTAATGCCTTTACGATTGAGTAATTTTGTAGTAAACAGATCCATAATAACAGCTATATCAAAACAGGTCTGCTAATGCAGGCCTGTTTTTTGCTTTACAACAAAAGTTTATGAGATAGAAAAAGGTTGAACGGAGCGTTAACATGTTGTATGTTTAATATTAGATTAGTATTGGGATAAATTACTGTTTTTTTTACAGTAAGCGATATGAGGAAAACAGAACAAACGAGGGAGAGAACATGAAGAAAAAAGTTATTGCGATGTTACTTGCAGTCAGTATGATACTTGCATCTACCGGATGCAGTGCTTATGGTCAGGTGTTGAAGCTTGCAGAGAATTATGAGCCGCCTATTGTGGAAGAGGTTATAGAAGAGGTTGAACTTCCAGAGGAAGAAATTCTGGAAGAAGATATTCCGAATGATGAGGAAGCTTTTGAACGGATGGAAGAGGGTATTACGGAAGCAGATGATGCAACAACCGTAACCTTTGAAAATGGCAAGTCCTTCCAGTTAACCGAAGCGGCTATTGAAGGAGAGGTGGAGCTTGGTTATAAGCTCGAAGGAACAGAATCCATTCTGGAGGTTGCTGTAACCACAGACTATCCGGCATCTCAATTAGCAGGGGATATGAGTGAACTGATGAAAGAAAATTCCGGGGAAATACCGCTTGTGGATAATCATGAGGAAGGAATTTATATTACCGGCATTATGGAAGATGTGCTTATGCTGGTGTTCATTCGTGAGGATGGAGAAGGTCAGACCTATGTTTTAAGTGTATATACAGTAGATACGGATAACGCACTGGAAATTACGAATGGAATTATTTCAGACTTCCTTGCAAGCGGAATCGCCGGATATGCAGCACGTACGGAATACGGAGAAGCCATTACCGAACTGAATACGGATGAATTATACTATACAATTCCCGATGGTTATTCGTGCACCTATACCTGTGAATACTTCAGCTACTTTGATAACGGAGAGTATCAGGCTACACTGTATGAAGATCAGGATGAAGAACTGGAGCGTTTCTTTGATGGAGAAACGGATACCTACTTTGAAACTTATCAGTTGGAGGAGATCGGAACGACAGACAGCTCCTATGGCACCATTCATATTGTGGAAGGTGAATCTGATGGCGTTTACCAGTATTTTGCAGCCAGTGAAGATGGAACGGTAACGATGACCTTTACTTCGGATTATGCAGACCCGATGACGTTAGAGGAATGTGAGCAGCTTATCCGGAGCTTTATTTCATAAGAGCAACAGGTACGATTTGGTATTGGATAGATATGAAAAAGATCAATTACTTGTGAGTTATCTGTATGGATACCAGGAGGATAGCAATGAATCATCCGATTGAAGAGATCATTCTGGCTTCGGGTTCGCCGCGGCGGAAGGAATTACTGGAACGGATTGGGATTCCATTCCGGGTAATGAAAAGTGAATGTGAAGAGATTACAACGAAGAAAGAGCCATGTGATGTGGTGATGGAGTTGTCACAGCAAAAGGCCTTTGATGTATATTCAAAATTAAGTGAAGCAGAGCGGAGAGGCAGGCTGGTTCTCGGAGCTGACACGATTGTTGCAATTCACGGAAGGATTCTTGGTAAGCCCAAGGATGAGCAGGATGCCGTTTCCATGCTGCAGGAGCTGAGCGGAAAGATTCATCATGTTTATACCGGTGTTACTCTTTTATGGGAGGATGCGTCGGGACAGATGAAGCGGAATACATTTTATGAAGATACGGAGGTTGAAATGTATCCGATGAGCATGCAGGAGATTGAGAATTATGTGGCAACCGGTGAACCGATGGACAAGGCTGGAGCCTATGCCATTCAGGGAGGCTGCGTGATTTATATCAAGGAAATCCGCGGAGAATACAGCAATGTAGTAGGACTTCCGGTGGCAAGACTTTATCAGGAATTAAGTCGTATGGAAAGCAATGAACAATCGGATGGTTCGGAATAAATAACGAAGAACAGGAGATGGGAAATGAGTTATTTACGGATCCGTGCGGCTGCCGTTGAGGATGCTGCGGAATTACTGGAAATTTATAAACCTTACGTGGAAAATACGGCAATTACCTTTGAATACGAGGTGCCGTCTGAGGAAGAATTCGCAGCGCGTATTATGAAGACCCTGCAGAAATATCCCTATCTTGTAGCAGAGTATGAGGGAAGACTCATTGGATATGCCTATGCCGGTGCATTTAAAGAACGCGCTGCCTATGATTGGAGCATCGAGACCTCTGTGTATGTGCGTGAGGATATGAAACGCATGGGTGTTGGCAGGGCTTTATATGCTGTGCTGGAGGAATGTCTCCGCAAGCAGCATATCCTGAATGTGAATGCCTGTATTGCTTATCCGGAAGAAGAGGATGAACATCTGAATGCAGACAGCGTGCGTTTTCACAAAAAAATGGGCTATTCAATGGTGGGAGAATTCCATCGGTGCGGATATAAGTTCGGGACCTGGTACAATATGGTCTGGATGGAGAAGCTGCTTGGTGAGCATTTAAAGGAGCCGCTTCCAGTCATTCCTTTCCGTGCGGATATGATCCCATAAAGACACAATAGATATATACAGGGCAATTCGTGGATATCAAGTCAGGGGCAAAATACCTTTTGGACCTGACATCAATAGCATTAATGATAAAGCTTCAGAAAGGAAACAACTGTGCATCAGTACAGTTAAGGGAGACAGAACATGGCACATATTGAGAAATGGATTAACATCGAAGAAAATGGAATTTATCTCGTTTTCGGCGTGACCGAAGAGAATCAGTTGAAGTTCCTTCATTTTTCTTCCAAACCGTTTGAAGGACTTGATGAGAGTGAATTATTCATGAAGGAGGGCTTCCAGCTTGTCCAGGTGAACTTTTCCGGCTATAACCGGCCTTATGAGAAGCACGGAAACAAGCATATCGTAACCGCACCCGGTTATTTGCTCACCTTTGTGGATCTGAAGGATGAGCGTAATGAGACTGGCCGTAAGCTTACCTTTATCCAGAAGGATGAGATGACCGGAGCCAAAGTCATTACCTATTGGCAGTTTTATCAGGGAACCTCTGTGATCCGCATGTACAATGAAGTAATTAACGAAGGCTCTGAGGAACAGACGTTAGAGTATCTTTCCTCCTTCTATTATCTTGGAATTGAAAAGGAAGGAAAGCTAAGCTCTGACGATAAGATGAGCCTTACCTATGCCTGTCACGGATGGCAGAAGGAAATGAATTTCCGGACGAATACCTTCCCGGAGCTTGGCTTCGGACAGACTCAGCCGACTGTATACCAGAGAACCTCTGTTACCTTTGAGCTGACCAATACCGGAAACTGGTCCACAAAGAAATACCTGCCGATGGGATATCTTGAAAATTCCGAAGCTGATACGGCTCTTTTCTGGCAGATTGAGCATAATGGCTCCTGGCACGCAGAAATCAGTGATGTCAACAATCATTTTTATGTGGCACTGAGCGGTCCGACCGAAGTACAGTCCCACTGGTTCAAGCAGTTAAAGCCCGGTGAAAGCTTTACCTCTGTTCCGGTTGCGGTCGGTGTATCGGAAGGATGCTTTGATACGGCCATGGGCGAGCTTACCAGGTACCGCCGTATGATCCGCCGTCCGAATAAGGATAATGAGAACCTTCCGGTTATTTTTAATGATTATATGAACTGTCTGTTCGGTGATCCGACAACCGAAAAGGAGCTTCCGCTGATTGATGCGGCAGCAGCTATGGGTTGTGAATATTATGTCATTGACGCGGGCTGGTATGCGCCCGGCGAATGGTGGGACAGTGTTGGTGAATGGCAGCAGTGCTATGAGCGTTTTCCGAACGGCATCGAGGAAGTAACCAATTATATTCGTGAAAAGGGCATGGTTCCCGGTGTATGGTTAGAGCTTGAGGTTATGGGAATTAACTGCGAGAAGGCAAAGAGCGTTCCGGATGACTGGTTCTTTATCCGCCATGGGAAAAGAGTCTACGACCGCAGCAGATATCAGCTTGACTTCCGTAATCCGGCAGTCATTGATCATGTCAATGAGGTCATTGACCGTGTGGTGAATCAGTATGGTGTCGGTTATATCAAGATGGATTATAATATTGAACCCGGAATTGGTACAGAGCTTTATGCAGACAGTGTCGGACAGGGGATGCTGGAGCATGAAAGAGCATACCTGAAGTGGCTTGACGGTGTATTTGAGAAGTATCCGGAGCTGGTGATCGAAAACTGTTCCAGTGGTGGTCTGCGTACCGATTATGCAATGCTTGCAAGATACAGTATCCAGTCTACCTCGGATCAGGAGGACTACCGAAACTATGCAACCATCGCAGCAAATGCCGGAGCGGCACTTACTCCGGAGCAGGCAGCAATCTGGTCCTATCCGCTTAAGGATGGCGACGAGGAAGAGACGATTTACAATATGGTCAATGCACTCCTGCTTCGTATCCACCAGAGCGGTCATCTGGCACAGCTTTCCAAAGAGCGTCATGCTTTGGTAAAGGAGGGCATAGAATATTATAAATCCATTCGTCAGGATATTAAAAAAGCACTTCCTGTATGGCCGAATGGCTTCGCAACGAGTCTGGATCACTTTTTATGTGCCGGATGGAAGGTAGAAGGAAAGAGCTATCTGGCGGTATGGAGAAGATATGGAGAGACCTCTGAGTATGATATACCGCTTGAAAAGCTTACCGATGGAAACCCTGTAAAGGAAGTAAGGCTTGCTTATCCGAAGGAAAGCTTAAAGGAACATGTGTCCTATGAAGTATCTGAAGATCAGCAGCTTCATGTAAGCTTCAAAGAACCGGTTATGGCAAGAATTTTTGAAATCCGTTAACGGCTGAGGCATACCTTAATACATATAGTCAGCAGATTATTCAGGCAACGGATGATTCAGACAAAGGAGAGAAAGGAAAGGGCAGATGAAAAACAAACAAAACCTGTTTCAGAGACTGTTGGCAGTAATGATGCTGGTGCTTGTGATGGCATTCAGCACACAGACTACGGCAAAGGCCGGATTCGGCGATTTCAATGATTATGACAGCAGCAGTGACTGGGACAGCAGCGACAGCTGGGATTCGGGCTGGGACAGTGATTATGACAGCTATGACTATGATTATGATGATGACGGCGGCAGTGGGGAATTTAGTCCGATCGCCATTGTTATTGGGTTGATTATCGTTGTTTATTCCATTATTGAGAGCACCAGGAAGAAGAATAAGAAGACATCGGGAACAGCGACACAGAGAGCACCTCAGCATCGTGCGCCGGCACCTGCACCTGCGGATCAGACAGAAGCAATCAGTCAGCAGATCAAGGCGAAGGATCCGCTATTTACTGCACAGGATTTCCTGGCGTTTGCAGGCGATGTTTATATGGATATCCAGAGTGCGTGGGAGAAGCGTGATCTGACACCGGTTCGTGCAGTACTGCATCAGAATCTGTACCAGCAGACCGAGAAACAGATTCAGAAGAAAATACAGGATGGTGTGGTGAATCATTTAGAGAGAATCAGTGTAAACAAATCCTATCTGATGTCCTATCATACGGATGAGAAGTATGAATATCTGGATGTATATCTGGCAGCCAGCATGATTGATTATCAGGTAAAGGAAGCAACCGGAGAGATTCTGTTCGGAGATAAAACAACCAGATGGAACATGCAGTACAAGATGACCTTTATGAGATCTGTAGGCAGTCTTACAAAAGATGCCAAGGATAAAGAAAAGGGTCTGGTATGTCCGAACTGTGGAGCACCTTTAACCGGAACCTCATTCGGTAAGTGTGAATACTGTGGAAGCATTGTCACAACGGGTGCCTATGACTGGGTATTGTCAGCATTTACGGCAATTAAGTAATACAAAGCCGCCAGGACGGGCTGCTAGTATTTATTTTAAAAAGTTGTGTCAAGCATTTAAAAAAGTTGTTGACAATTTCTACAAAAGGTTTTATTGTTAGTAACAACAAATAAATAGTGCTTCAAACCTGAGAGAAAGAGGAGTAGGCTTTTGAAACTATCACAGAGAGCTGTCATATGGTGGAAGACAGTATAGGGACAATTGTTGAATGGGCTTTCGAGGACGGTCCGAACTTACAGTAGGCACCGGCGGGATTCGCACCCGTTATCATGGCGACATGTATGATAGTGCATGGAGGAAAGGATGAAAGAAATCATTTATATTTTAACAGACTTTCATCGAAATTGAGTGGCACCGCGTTAATTGATTATTACCGCCTCAAGTTTATCTTGAGGCGGTTTCTTATTGTGTACAAAAGAAAAACAAGCGGCTCCGGAGGAGACATTTGTTTTTCTTGTACCAATAACGAACATGCGTCTGACTTTAGTCAGACAGAGAGTGCGAAGCACGGGCATGTGAGTATATAAACCGGTCTCAAAACTATCAGAACCAGATCATTTATTTTTGAGAACGCCAAAGAGCGTAGAGAGGAGTAACTTATGAAGAAACAGTTATTAGCAGCAATTCTTTCCGCAGCCATGATTTTAGGACTTACCGCATGTGGTGGTACTTCCACACAGACTCCGGCAGCAGACACCGCAGCTGCATCAGAAGAAACAACGCAGGCGGCAGATACCGGAACGGCAGATGCAGAAGCAGCGGAAGATACAGAGGTAAGTAAAGATGCCACAGCAGCCGATGCTGCCTATACGATTGGTATTTCCCAGTTCGCAGAGCATGGTTCCTTAGACAACTGCCGTGAAGGATTCCTGGCAGGACTTGAGGAGGAGGGTATTGTAGAAGGTACGAATCTCACCGTTTTATTTGACAATGCACAGGCTGACACCGGAACAGCAAGTACCATTTCCGATAATTATGTTTCCAAGAAGGTAAACTTAATCTGTGCTATTGCAACGCCGAGTGCAATGAGCGCTTATAATTCCGCGATGAATACGGACATCCCGGTAATTTATACTGCAGTATCTGATCCGGTTGGTGCAGGTCTTGCAAACGCAGATGGAAGCCCGGTTGGTAACATTACCGGTACCTCTGATGCACTTGCAGTTGATGCACAGCTTAAGATGATCCGTGAAATTCTTCCGGATGCAAAGAAGATCGGTATTCTGTATACAACAAGTGAAGCTAACTCCGTAAGTACGATTGAACAGTATAAAGAAGCTGCAGGAAGCTATGGATTTGAAATCGTGGATTCCGGTATCAATACCATCGCAGATGTTGATCTGGCAGCAGCAGACCTGGTAACAAAGGTAGACTGCATTACAAACCTCACCGATAACACGGTTGTATCTGCTCTTCAGACCGTAATTGCAAAAGCAACCGATGCCGGTATTCCGGTATTTGGATCTGAAGTAGAGCAGGTAAAAGCAGGCTGTGTTGCTTCCATGGGTCTTGAGTATTTTGAATTAGGAAAGCAGACCGGACATATGGCAGCAAAAGTATTAAAGGGTGAGGCAAAGGCATCTGAAATGAATTACGAAGTAATCAGCGAGCCCAGCCTTTATGTCAATACGGCTGCAGCAGATAAAGTAAGCCTTACCTTAGATGATGATTTCGTAGCATCTGCTTATGAGAAGTTTGATGAAATTATTGTAGAGTAATGAGCAAATACAGGTAACTATTCAGTACAGGTCGAAGCATTTACTGCCAAGACCGTAAGAAAATGATTCAGTAATGCAAAATCCCATCGGCAAAGCCGATTTGGAATGGATTTTGCATCGTAACTGTGAAGGTACTGAACAGTTACGAATACAGATTGTTTGGGGAGGAAGAAACGTGTCGTTATTATTAAGTGTATTTGAACAGGGTATGATTTACGCCATCATGGCGTTGGGTGTCTATATCACCTATAAGATACTGGATTTCCCGGATCTGACGGTAGATGGAAGCTTTCCGATGGGAGCAGCGATTACCTGTATCCTGATTTCCAAAGGAATGAATCCGCTGCTTACACTGCCCATCAGCTTTGCAGCAGGTGTTCTTGTTGGAATCCTGACAGGTGTGATCCATGTAAAGCTGAAGGTAAGGGATCTACTTTCCGGTATCATTATGATGACGGCCCTTTATACGGTGAACTTAAGGATAGCGGGACGTGCCAATCTTCCCATTTATACCAATGAAACCATTTTTGATAATGGCCTTGTGAACAGGATTTTCCCGGAAGCAATGCGGCCGTATCAGACCGTTATAATCATTCTTATTTTTACCCTGATTGTAAAGTATCTGTTGGATGCTTACCTTCATACGAAGTCGGGATTCCTGCTTCGTGCCGTAGGAGATAATGATATGATTGTTACTTCCCTCGGTGTAGACAAGGGACTTGTAAAGATTGTCGGACTTGCGATTGCGAACGGACTGGTTTCCCTTGGTGGATGTGTCTACGCACAGCAGCAGCGTTATTTTGATGTTTCCATGGGAACCGGAACCGTAGTCATCGGTCTGGCAAGTGTAATCATCGGAACAAGCTTATTTAAGAAGATTACCTTTATGCGGGTAACCAGCAGTGTTGTGATTGGTTCCATCATTTATAAGGGATGTGTCGCATTAGCATTACGCCTTGGACTGCCTTCCACCGATTTAAAGCTGATCACCGCAGTATTATTTCTTGTGATTCTTGTAGTCAGCATGGATCGCAACAAAAGCGCGAAGATTAAAGAAACCGCAGATAGTAAAGAAGAGACTGAACAGGGAGGTACGGAAGCATGATCGAGTTAAAGAATATTCATAAATATTATAATCCGGGCTCCGTAAATGAACTTTGCCTGTTCCAGAATTTTTCCCTTGAAATTCCGGATGGGGATTTCGTAGCAGTAGTCGGAAGTAACGGCTCAGGTAAAACCTCCTTGCTCAATATTATCTGTGGAACGATACCGATTGATTCCGGAGATATTGTAGTAAATGGAACTTCCATCGTTGGGAAAAAGGATTTCCTGCGTCACAGAAGCATCGGCCGGGTATATCAGGATCCGTCAAAGGGTACCTGTCCTTCCATGACCATACTGGAAAATCTGTCGCTTGCTGACAATAAGGGAAAGCCCTATAACCTTGGAAAAGGGGTAAATAAAGCAAAGATTGAACAATATAAGGAGCTTTTAAAGAAGCTGAATCTTGGATTGGAGGATAAGCTGTATACACAGGTAGGATCCTTATCCGGTGGACAGCGTCAGGCACTTGCCTTACTCATGTCGACGATGACGCCGATTGAGTTCCTGATTCTGGATGAGCATACGGCAGCACTTGATCCGAAGACCGCAGACCTTATTATGGAGCTTACCGACCAGATCGTGAAGGAAAAGAAGGTTACGACCATTATGGTTACCCACAACCTCCGTTATGCGGTGGAATACGGAAACCGCCTCATCATGATGCATCAGGGAGAGGCGATTATTGATAAGTCCGGTGAGGATAAGAAGGCACTTTCCACAGAGGATATTATGAGTACGTTTAACAGGATCAGCGTAGAGTGTGGTAATTAACAGTTCGACTATAAAAAGCAGGATATATCTGTGTGTCTGTACACAAAGATGTATCCTGCTTTTTTGTGACTGAATAGCTACGATTTTTATGAACGGGACAGAGCTATTTCCTGAATTGCATATTATATAATTCCGCATAGATCCCGTTCTTTGCAAGCAGTTCCTCATGGTTTCCGCTTTCTGCAATGCCATTTTCCGTAAGAACCAGAATACGTTCTGCATTCCGGATGGTAGATAATCGATGGGCAATAACCAGAGTGGTACGGTTTTTTGCGAGCTTTTCCAGGGATTCCTGTACTACTTTTTCACTTTCATTATCGAGTGCAGAAGTGGCTTCATCAAAAATAAGAATCGGGGGATTCTTTAAGAAAACCCTGGCAATGGACAGACGCTGCTTCTGCCCGCCGGAAAGCTTGATTCCACGCTGGCCGATATAGGTATCATATCCGTCCGGAAGGTTCATAATAAACTCATGGGCATTGGCATTACGGGCAGCCAGGACAATTTCTTCATCCGAAGCGTCCGGACGTCCATAACGGATATTATCCATTACTGTACCGGCAAAGAGGTATACATCCTGCTGGACAATACCAATATTATTACGAAGGCTTCGCATTGTGAAATCACGGACATCCCGTCCGTCAATCAGAATCTGGCCTTCCGTAACCTCATAAAACCGGGGAATTAAGCTGCATAAGGTGGATTTTCCGACACCCGAGGTCCCGACAAGTGCAATGTATTCGCCTTCTTTGATGTGAAGGTTAATATGGGAAAGAACAGCTTCTGTGGTATCCTCATATTGAAAGCTGACATTTTGAAAGGTAATATCGCCCTTTGCGTTTTTTAATTCAATGGCCTTCGGGCGATCCACAATATCCGGACAAACGTTAAGTATTTCAAGGAATCTGGTATATCCGGAGGCACCATTCTGGAACTGTTCGGTAAAGCTGATGAGCTTTTTAATCGGTTCTGTAAAGTTGTTAATATAAAGCAGGAACGTAATCAGATCCGTAACGGAAATGATGGATCTGGTAATGAAGAAAGCACCGGATACAATTACAATGACATTAATAAGCGTGGTAAAAGCACCCAGTCCGGAATTATAAAGTCCCATATATCGATAGCTTTCTTTTTTGCTTTCCACAAACCGGTCGTTTCCCTTTTTAAACTTTGAAAGCTCAATATCTTCATTGGCAAAGGACTTTACAACACGGATTCCTGACAGATTATCTTCAATCTGTGCGTTGATATCTGCGATACGTGCACGATTCTTTACGAAGGCCTTTTTCATTTTAATATTGAAATAAAAGGCGTAAAGAAGCATAATAGGTACAATGGCAAATGCAATCAATGCAAGCTGCCAGTGAATGGATAAGAGAATACTGAAGGAACCAATCAGCTTAATGATGGAAATAACAATATCTTCAGGGCCATGATGATAAAGCTCGCTGATTTCAAATAAATCATTGGTAACACGGCTCATGAGCTGCCCGACCTTCTGGTTATCAAAGAAACTGAAGGACAGCTTCTGATAATGGGAGAAGATTTCGTTTCGCATGTCATATTCCATTTTGGCGCCCATGATGTGGCCATAATAAGCAATGAAATAATTGCAGTAAAATTCAAGAGCAATCAGTCCCAGCATTAATAAAGACAGCTTTAGAATGAGCTGCAGGGCTTCATCTGCAGTCCGGTAGATGACATCACTTGTAATATACCGTATAATAAGGGGCAGTATGAGTGTAACGCCTGCACCGATGCAGGCAAACAGCATATCGGAGAAGAAAAGCTTCTTATATGGCTTATAATAAGAAAAGAATTTCTTCCAAAAATATTTTTTACTGATAGAATTTGTAGTCTGGTTTGTATTTGTAGTTTTCATAGGAGTTAGTCTAGCACAGAAGAAAAAGGAAATCAATGCCGGTTACCTCATGAAACAGCCAGAAAGATTTGTATTGTTACAGTGAATACGGAATGGATGTCCGGTGAATATGATAAGGGGAATCTATGAATTATATTGTACTTGATTTAGAATGGAATCAGAGTAATACCGGTGATGAAGAGGAAGTAAAACAGATTCCTTTTGAAATCATTGACTTTGGAGCAATTAAACTGAATAACAGGGATGAAATGATTGATGAATTCAATCAGCTTGTGAAACCCCGGGTTTATCAGCATATGCATCATATCACCAGTAAGATTATTCATCTTCATATGAAGGATCTGCAAAAGGGACGTCCTTTTCCTGAGGTTATGCAGGAGTTCCTTGACTGGTGCGGAGAAGATTATATTTTCTGTACGTGGGGACCGTTGGATTTGTTTGAACTGCAGCGGAATATGAAGTACTATCATATGGATCCGTTAGCCTCTGCACCGATCCGTTTCTTAGATGTACAGAAGCTGTTCAGTATCCGGTATGAGGATCGTAAGCTGCGCCGGAGCCTTGAATTCGCCATTGATTTTCTTCATATTGAGAAGGATATTCCGTTTCACCGTGCGTTCAGTGATGCGTATTATACCGCCAGAATCCTTGCGAAGATTGAGCCGGAGATCCGGGTTAATTATTCATTCGATACCTATATTCTTCCGAAAACCCATGAAGAAGAGATTCATGTGCTGTTTCCGGATTATATGAAGTATATTTCCCGGGAGTTTGAAGATAAGCAGGAGGCTCTGGCAGATCATGAGGTCATCAGCACGAAATGTTATCTTTGTCATAAGAATCTGCGAAAGAAAATCCGCTGGTTTACACCAAACGGGAAGCATTATTACAGCGTTTCCGAATGTCCGGTGCATGGTCTGATGAAGTCCAAGATCCGGATCCGCAGGTCGGAGGATGACAAAATTTATGTGGTGAAAACCTCGAAGTTTATTACGAGCGAAGAGAGTGACCAGCTTGTGGAGAAAAGAGAAACGGCGAAGGAACATCATAAGAAGAGTAAGTAAAAGTCAAGACAGAAATTGGTATGATAAAAACAGAGGACCTAAAAATGAGGTCCTCTGTTTGATTTCCGGGTCCGTCTCCTGTAATGCTTCCGTTTCATATCATCAAACAGATTGTAATTGATGAACACGGAATGAATAAAGCTGATGAGGATCACAAGCAGGGCAAGAGCAATAATCCAGATCATTAAATAAAACACATTGATGATAATGGTTTTATCCAACAGTTCCACGGGACATAACGGGAAGAAAATCCGTTTTGCCGGTGCACCGCTATAGCCTTCTGTGCTTAATAAATCTACCGTGGCTGATCCTAAATAAGCACCGTGATAGCTGTAATTAATGATGGCTATTTCCTGATCATTATCCGTATCATACGAAACTTCCGAATCCAGATCATCAAAAGTAATCGTTTTTGGCAGGATCAGATAGCTGCCTTCATTTAATCCAAGAAGCTGCGTGGAATTTCCTAAAATATCCGTGGAATTATGAAAAAAGCTGGAGCTTTTAATCGAGTACTTTGTTTCATTTTCTGCAATGTTCACAGGAGCAAAATTCGTAAATCCATAATCAAACAGTTTTACGGTATCATAAAACTGATTCGGGGATTCTTCCTTTAAGATGACACAGATCAGGCGCATATCGTTTCTTTCTGCGCAGGTGACAAGGGTCTGTCTGGCCTGTTCGGTATACCCGGTTTTACCACCCTTAATTCCTTCATAAGCAATTTCTCCGGAAATGAGCTGGTGCTTATTACGGATATAGAAATCATCCGGCTGGGTTTTGGTTGCTTCAAAATGATAATTACCGGTATTGCCAATCTTTGCAAGCTGTTCATTCTGGAAAAAGGCTTTGGCGATCAGGGCTAAGTCATGTGCGGTGGTGTAGTGGTTTTCGTCATGCAGACCGTGTGGGTTCACGAAATGGGAATTCGTACAGCCAAGCTCTGCAGCCTTTTCGTTCATCATGTCGGCAAAGGCATCAATAGAGCCTGCGATGTGCTCGGCAACTGCATTTGCGACTTCATTAGCGGATCCGACAAGAATTCCGTACAGACATTCACGCAAGGTCATGGATTGTCCGGGATCAATGCCAATGTTGGAGCTTCCGGATTCAAGACTGAATACGGCATCATGGGAAAAGGTGATGACCTCGTCCATGGAGCAGTTCTCAACAGCAATCAGGCAGGTAAGAATCTTGGTGGTACTTGCAGGGTAAAGCTTTTCATCCATATTCTTGGCATAAAGAACCGTACCGGTGTTGGCCTCTAACAGATAAGCTGCCTCTGCACCAAGATCCGGGCCGGTTGGCCAGTTGGCGATTTCGTTGGTCTGAACCGGAAGGGATTTGCGCGCTTCCGCTTCCTCGTTATAATCGGCAGTGACAGAAGGGGCAGCCAGAGCCGTTGCAGAATATGAAATTAACAATCCAAGCACAAGCAGGAAAGTAAGAAAACGTTTCATCAAAAACTCCTCGTAAATAGAAATTGTTCCGCAACAGAATTATTGCTTTTTTATCATACATCATTTCCGGATTTATATGAAGCTCTTATTTTTTTCAGGTGTAAAAATTTTGTAAAAGTTACCTATTATATGTGATTACTGCTTGACAAAGACAGTCAATATATGTTAGAAAAGATAAGTCTTAACAAGATATTAAAATTATATTAAGAAAACATAAAGACAACCACTTACCATGAACAAAGAAGTTTATGGCAACGGAGTGGTATTTTTTATGTAAAGAAGGAGGAGTAAAATGGCTCAGATATTAGCAGTAATCATCTTTGTGGCAATGTTTGCGCTGATCGTGACAGAAAAGATCGAGCGTCACATCGTAACACTGGTATGTGGTCTTCTGGTGCTGGTTCTTGTATTTGGATTAGTAATGCACAGTCCGGCGGCAATTTGGGAGACACTGAATCTTCGTGCGATTTTTACGTTAAGTTTCTGGTATCCGGCAGGACAGGGTGGCGAGGCTTCTGCAGGAATCAACTGGGAAACCATTATCTTCATCGCCGGTATGATGATCATGGTAGAAGGAATGGGAAATGCAGGATTCTTCCGCTGGTTATGTATGCGGATTGCAAAGGCCGTTAAGTATAAGACCATTCCGATCTTCATTACATTTATGTTAATGGCAAGCTTTCTGTCCATGTTTATTGACAGTATTACCGTTATTCTGTTCCTGGCAGCAGTTACCGTAGAGCTTGCACAGCTGTTGAAATTTAATCCGGTTCCGGTTATCCTGTCAGAGATTTTCTGTGCAAATTTAGGTGGATCCGCAACCATGTGTGGAGATCCCCCAAATATTATTATCGGAACCTCCCTGGGATATTCTTTTGCAGACTTTATTACAAATACCGGACTCATTGCCGGCGTATGCTTAATATTATCTCTGATTTACTTTTATGCGATCTTCCACAAACAGCTTGTACAGAAGGAAACACTTGACATTGCAAGCTTTCCGGAGCCGAAGGAAGCCATTACAAGCAAGAGTAAATTTACTATCAGCTGCATCATTTTTGCATGTGCGGTTGTTATGCTGATTACTCATGCACAGACAGGCTTAAGCGTTGCATTTATTGGCTTATTTATTGCAATTGTAACCTTGATTACTTCCGGAAAAGACAGTATGATGTTATTAAAGAAGGTAGATTACAAAACACTGTTATTCTTCGTTGGACTATTCGTTGTAGTAGGTGGTCTGGAACAGACCGGAATCCTGCAGATTATTGCAGAGTTTATTGGAAACATCAGTGGTGGTAATATCAAACTGATGATTGCAATTATTATCTGGGTTTCTGCTTTTGCAAGTGCCTTTATTGACAATATTCCTTTTGCAGCTACCATGATCCCGGTTATCCGGAGTCTTGCAGCAATGGAAGGTGTGGACTTATCTACCCTTGCATGGGCATTGTCCATGGGTACAGACATTGGTGGAAGCGGAACACCGATTGGAGCATCTGCGAACGTTGTAGGTACTGCTGTGGCAGCAAAGGAAGGTTATCCGATTGGATGGGGCAAGTATTGTAAGGCCATGGCACCTGCCACAATTATGGTAGTTTTTGTTTCCATGATTATCATTTTTGTAAGATATCTGTAAATCAGACAGAACAAGGAGGGATACCGTATGGCAGAACAGATTATTATTGCGATTGGCCGTGAATTCGGAAGCGGCGGACATGAAATCGCTGAGAAGCTTTCCGAACTTTATGGAATTAAGCTGTATGATAAGAATATCCTGCAGAACATTGCAGAGGCTAAGAATGTTGATGTGGCAAACTATGAGAAATATGATGAAGTTCCTAAAAAGATGATCTTTTCAAGAACCGTTAAGGGACTTTCCAATTCCATGGAGGAGAACATTGCACAGCTGCAGTTCCGTTATCTGGAAGACAAGGCAAATGCCGGAGAGTCTTTCGTTGTTGTCGGACGTTGTGCAGAAACCATGCTGAAGTATCATCCGGCACTGGTATCCATCTTCGTATTGAGTGACTGGGAAGCGAAGGTAGAGCGTATTATGAGGATTTACGAGCTTAGCAGGGAAGAAGCTGAAAGCTTCATCTTCCGCAGTGACCGTAAGCGTAAGGATTATCATAATTATTATTGCAAGATCAAGTGGGGCGATTCCAGAAACTATGATCTGTGTGTAAACAGCAGCAGGCTTGGTGAGGAAGAGACCGTGCTGATGCTCAAAGAGTACATCGATAAGAGAATCGCACACAGGGCTAAGAAATCATGAGATTAAGAAATATTGCAGGATCCAGGGATGTGATTGCAGAAAGTGAATGGGTGATTCAGGAGCCCTGTTCTCAAAAGGGTAAATGGACAGAAGTATTCGGAAATGACCATCCTATCCGTATAGAGATTGGTATGGGAAAGGGAAAATTCCTTCATGAACTGGCGAAGGAGAATCCTGAGATCAATTATATAGGAATTGAAAAGTATTCCAGTGTCCTGCTCCGTGCCATCCAGAAGATGGAAACAGATCCACTCCCAAACGTAAGGTTTATCCGCATGGATGCAGAAGAGATCAGTGAAGTATTTGCGGAAGAAGAAATTGACCGGATTTATCTGAACTTTTCAGATCCATGGCCAAAGGACCGGCATGCGAAACGTCGTCTTCCATCCAGAGAGTTCTTAAAACGTTATGACACATTTTTAAAGAAGGATGGCATTTTGGAATTTAAGACGGATAACCGGCCACTGTTTGATTTTGCAGTAGAGGAGCTGCCCTTTGCAGGATGGGAAGCAATCGTGATTACTTATGATCTGCATCATGATGAAGAGCTGGTGAAGGGGAACATTATGACGGAATATGAAGAGAAATTTTCCGCCATGGGGAACCCGATCTGCAAATATGTTATTCATCGTAAAAAATAATTCTAAAACAACCATTGACAATTGCGCCTAAAAAAGGTATGATTGTCAATGGTCGTATAACGGCGTGTGGCTCAGCTTGGTAGAGCGCTACGTTCGGGACGTAGAGGCCGCAGGTTCGAATCCTGTCACGCCGACTATAATAAGACAGCTTCTTCATAAACTATGAAGGAGCTGTTTTTATTAATGACATTATTTACTTGTTAATTAAAGTGATTACATTTATAATCAGATCAGGTGCTGCCATATCACGGCAGGCGGTTGCTATTGTTAGTCTTGTTTACAAGATATCACATAAAAAATAACCGCCCTAGCCCAACAAACTAAGCGGTTATTTTTTAATTGCTTTGAGGGCAACCGTCTATCGGCAGCGCCACTTTATGGATATATAATTGCATAGAATATTTATGAAGTCAAATATAGGTGATTGGCATGGATGATCAGAAGGATAAGAAGCAGAATCAGGAAAATATAAATTCCGGGACAAAACCGGAAACTACAGATTTTATGAAAGAGACGATCAAGCAGCGGCCTCTGAACCGGAAGAAGCTTCTGCGGAGAACGATAATTACGGCTTCCATGGCGGTGATTTTCGGGCTGATTGCGTGCGTGACCTTTTTGTTGCTGGAACCGGTAATCAGTAACCGGTTGTATCCGGAAGAGGAGCCGCAGACGGTTGTTTTTGTTGAGGAAACCAGGGAAGATGAAATTTTGCCGGAGGATATGCTCACGGAAGACCGGCTGGCAGATGAGGCTGAGAGCTCACCGGAGCCGACAGCACCGGCTGCTTTGGAGGATTCCCAGATTGAACAGGTTTTATCAGAGATGGAGCTTGGAGTAGAGGATTACCTGTCGTTATCCGGAGCAGTACGTGATGTTGCGAAAACCGCAGAGAATTCGATGGTGAAGGTTGTAGGAATCACCTCGGACAGAGACTGGTTTGATAATGAATATCAGAATGAAGATATTGTGTCAGGAGTGGTTGTGGCAGATAATGGCCGGGAAATTCTGATCCTTGCGAATTTAAAGAATATCAAGGGCGCGGAATTACTGGAAATTGTATTCGTAAACGGAGATACTTATGTTGCGGAGATCAAGCAGGAGGACCGTAACACGGGACTGGGAATTCTGTCCATTGTCAAGGCAAAGATGGCGCCTGCTACCATAGATGTTGCAAAGCCGGTCAGCATGGGAACCTCATCCAATGTGAATCTTCCGGGTAATCCGGTGATTGCCATAGGAAGTCCGATGGGGGTTGAGAATTCGATCAGCATTGGCGTTGTCACTTCATCCGGAAATGCGGTGCATCTTCCGGATGCCACCTATAAGTGGATTGGAACCGATATCTACGGAAGTACCTCAGCGAGTGGTATTCTTATTAATCTGCGGGGGCAGTTAATCGGAATCATTGATATGACCTATAATGACGGTGATATGAAGAATCTCATCAGCGGAATCGGAATTTCCGAGCTTAAGAAGCTGGTGGAGTGCCTTTCCAATGACAAAGCAATCGCTTATCTGGGAGTTTATGGCATGGATGTACCGGTGGATGCACATGAGCAGATGCAGGTTCCGTTAGGGGCATACATTTATGAAACCGTTGTGGATTCTCCGGCTATGGAGGCAGGAATTCAGAGTGGTGATGTCATTACGAAGATAGGACAGACAGAAATTACCTCCTATCAGGAACTGGTGAACGCACTATACCAGTTACGGCCGGATGCACAGGCTACTGTGACATTGATGCGGCAGGGACCGGATGGTTACACAGAAATGGAAATTAATGTGACACTAAAATAAAGCGACAGAAAGAGGTAGCATGATGAAATATTTAAAGGATTATAAAGATGGAGACCGTTTCTTTGACATTTATCTGTGTAAGCATAAGGTGTCCGCTGTAACCAAGAATGGCAAGCCATATGAAAGCGTGATCCTGCAGGATAAAACGGGAACGATTGACGGTAAGATCTGGGATCCGAACAATGCAGGAATTGCAGATTTTGATGCACTGGATTACATAGAGGTCTATGGTGATGTAACGAGCTTTCAGGGGGCTTTACAGGTAAATGTGAAGCGGATCCGGAAATGCCAGGAGGAAGAGGTGAATCCCAGTGATTATCTTCCGGTAAGTAAATATGATATTGAGGAAATGTATACGGAACTGTTGAAGTACATTCACAGCATTCAGAATCCTTATCTGAAGCAGCTTCTTTCCGGGTTTTTTATTGAAGATGAAGGCTTTATTGCCGCCTTTAAGAAATCCTCCGCAGCTAAAACCGTACATCATGGCTTCGTAGGAGGTTTATTACAGCATACCTTAAGCGTAACCAGAATGTGTGACTATTACTGTAAGAATTATGAGAGACTGAACCGGGATCTGCTTTTAACCGCTGCAATCTGTCATGATATGGGTAAAATCAAAGAGCTTTCTGCTTTTCCACAGAATGATTATACCGATGAAGGGCAGTTCCTTGGACATATCGTGATCGGTACGGAGATGGTTGGAGAGAAGATTCGTGAGATTCCGGGATTTCCTGTTGTTCTGGCAAGTGAGCTAAAGCATTGTATTCTGGCGCATCACGGAGAATATGAGTTTGGTTCTCCGAAGAAGCCGGCAATCATGGAGGCAGTAGCTCTTAACTTTGCGGATAATACGGATGCAAAGCTGCAGACCTTTACTGAATTAATGGATAATACCACAGAAACCGGCTGGCTTGGCTTCAACCGGCTGTTTGATTCCAATGTCATTGGAACCAGGGTGGAGTAACCTGTACCATCCGGCAGCCTATGAGTGAAATAACCGGTTATTGTTCACATGGCAGCCGGATATTTATTGTCAGGCTGCGTAAGAACATGATTCAGCAGTGAATCGTAACAATCACGGAACTGCTGCGTAAAATATGGAACAGGATCGTAGCAACAGGGAAGAACGAAGAGATATGGATTTTCAGAAAAATCAACTGCTTACAACTGAGATTATCGATATAAGCACGGAGGGAGAAGGGATTGGCAAGGTAAACGGTTATCCCTTTTTCATTAAGGATACGATCATTGGTGATCAGGTAGAGATCCGTGCAATTAAATTAAAGAAGAATTACGGTTACGGAAGATTAGAGAAGGTGATTACACCTTCTCCTTTTCGTGTAACGCCGTCCTGCTGTTTTCACAGGCAATGCGGAGGATGTCAGATCCAGGCAATGAGCTATGAGCAGCAGCTTGCATTTAAACACAATAAGGTGCGGAATAATCTGCTTCGTATCGGTGGATTCGGGCCGGAGGAGCTTGACCGGATTATGGAGCCGATTGTGGGAATGGAGGAGCCATTTCGATATCGAAACAAGGCGCAGTACCCGATTGGCAGGGATAAAGAGGGAAATCCGGTTGCCGGCTTCTATGCAGGACGGACGCACAGTATTATTGCCAATACGGAATGCCTGCTTGGAGTAGATGAGAACAGGACGATTCTGGAAGCGATTTTGCAGTATATGAAGGAATATCGCATAAGTGCATATGAGGAAGCTTCCGGAAAAGGGCTGGTCCGTCATGTGTTAATCCGCAAGGGCTTTACCAGTGGAGAAATTATGGTGTGTCTGGTAATTAATCCGGAACACATGAAAGGCCGTACCGGGATAAGAGAGAAGAACGGCAAAAGGGAATGGCTGTCTCATCAGAAGGAGCTGATTGAACGACTTGCGGCAATCCGGGGTATGACCAGTATATCTGTAAGCATTAATTGCGAGAAAACCAATGTCATTATGGGGACAGAAATTCATACACTTTGGGGAAAAGAGAGGATAACAGATACGATTTTCGTCCGTGATGTGGATAACTGCTTCGCACGTACTGGAGATGGCATTGCTTTTTCTATTTCACCGCTTTCCTTCTATCAGGTAAATCCGGTGCAGACAGAAAAGCTATACAGTCTGGCACTTTCCTATGCAGGACTTAGCGGTAAGGAATCCGTGTGGGATTTGTATTGTGGAATCGGAACAATTTCCCTGTTCTTAAGCGGAAAGGCATCGAAGGTCTATGGAGTGGAAGTTGTGCCACAGGCGATTGAGGATGCAAAGCAGAATGCAGCAAATAATGGAATCACGAATGCAGAGTTCTTTGTTGGAAAGGCAGAAGAGGTACTGCCGGAATTCTATGGAAGAAAAGATGCTGTATCCCATTCTGCAGGCAGCGCGGAGCAGGGCAGGGAAGGCATGCTTCATCCAGATGTGATTGTCGTGGATCCTCCACGGAAGGGCTGCGATGAGATGTGTCTTGATACCATGCTTAAGATGGCACCGGACCGGATCGTTTATGTGAGCTGTGACAGCGCAACGCTTGCCCGTGATCTCCGGATTCTGTGTGACGGCGGCTATGAATTGAAACGCATCCGCCCGGTCGATATGTTTCCACAGACTGTACATGTGGAGACGGTCGTGTTGATGTCAAGGGTAAAATAGGGATAGCCGCCAAAAGGCTTGAAATAAGGGGTTTTAAGACCAAAGGTAGTATTTTTGAGTGCTGCTTTTGGTCTTTCTTTTTCTTGTTGGTGGAAACCTATCGAATAAAGGCTCTTAACATCCTCGTCAGGGAGCGTGACATCATCATCGCGGACTTTGAAGAAATCAGGGATACGGCTTTTTCGACGGAAGGTCTGAACGCAGAGGTCGAGGTGCTTTTTGTGATAGCACAGTGAAAGCCTGATAAAAATTTTGCAGTTCTATTGATGTTTTACAGAAAAAGAAGTATGATTAATTATACAAATCATACTTACGAGGTGGAATGAAATGAACGCACCGAAAGGAAAATATGCATGGACGGCTACTGTCGGCGAGAAAGGACAGATTGTAATACCGAAACAGGCTCGTGATATCTTCGGAATTAAACCGGGAGACACGCTGCTGCTTCTTGGCGATGAGCAGCGCGGGATCGCAATTCCTCCGAAAGGAGCATTTACTGAATTGTTCGGCATAGCATACGGAGAAAAGGACGGTGACGGCGATTGAAAAAAGTGGCTCTCTTCTGCATTCCCGCGCACGGTCATACAAATCCTATGCTTCCCGTTGCGGCAGAGTTGGTTCGGCGTGGGAACACAGTCAGATTTTATTCGTTTAACGAATTTAAAAGCAAAATAGAGGCAACCGGAGCGGAGTTTGTATCCTGCGATTTTTATCTTCCCGAACTGACGGAAAAGGAAGAAGCAGGACTTAAAAGCGTGTCTACCACAGAAATGACGATTCAGGATATTCACATCACACTGGCAATGAATGATTTTTTGCGTGACGAAATTCAATCTTTTAAGCCGGATGTGGTCTATACTGATTCTGTATGCTTTTGGGGAAAACTGAATGCCTGGAAATATGATATTCCGATGGTGGTGTCCACCAGCACATTTGCATTTAATCAACTGTCATCGCAATATATGAAAAACAGTCCGCGAGAACTTGCCGGTCTGATTTTCGGCTTGCCCAGGGTATCGAGAGAGCTAAACAAACTAAAAGCCTATGGCTTTCAGTTCAAAGGTCTGTTTTCTCTTATCCAAAGCGACAATGATACTGATTCTGTCGTTTATACCTCACGGCATTTTCAACCGTATGCGGAAAGCTTCTCCGACCACTATGCTTTTGTCGGTCCATCGGTGTTTTCAAAAAAAGAACCGAATAAGAAAAAAGACAGGCCGCTTGTTTATATTTCGCTGGGAACGGTTATCAATGACCGACCGGATTTCTACGGCAAGTGTATTGAAGCTCTGAAAGACATGGATGCGGATGTCATCATATCATGCGGAAACGCAATTGACCGCGAGGCTTTTGGAGTGTTGCCGAAAAATGTTCAGGTGTATCCGTATGTCGATCAGCTTGATGTCCTTTCCAAAGCGGATGTATTTATTACTCACTGCGGCATGAACAGCGTTTCCGAAAGTCTGTATATGGCTGCGCCGATGGTTCTTTATCCCCAGACAAACGAGCAGAAGGCAGTTGCGAGAAGAACAATGGAAATCGGCGCGGGGATAATGCTTTCCGATGATTCTGCCCAAGGCATCCGCTCCGCTGTTCAGAATGTCCTGGACAGCGATAGCTATCGGGTTTCGGCAGATGAATGCAGTAAAGATTTTCGATCCTGTTCCGGGACAAACGGAGCGGCAGAATTCATTGAAAACGCTCCGCATTCATCGAACGGCATTGATTTATCCAAAGAATTAAGTAAAGCAAACGGAAAGTTCCAATGCCTATACTGGGGGATTGCTATGGTAATCATCATTCTTGTTGGCGTTTTTATAAGCTGGAAATATGTGTGGATTGTTGGCGTTCCTGTCGGTATATTATCCACACCGATAGGAAAGGCTTTACAAAAACGGCAATACAAATCGCTCATTGAAAAAATGAGCAGGTAAAAATAACTTTTGCTATAAGCACTTCACGAAACAAAAATGGAGTGCTTTTTTATTGGAATGCTTAGAGAATTAGCGCTTAAGCAGATGGAAGTATTCCGCAAGGTTCGTCCGCAGTTTGAAAAACTGGCCATTTCAGAATAAATAATAAATAATGGATGGAGCGTATAGGAGTCTTTTTACAGATATGTGGAAAAGTGTCAGACACATATTAAGAGATAACCTTGAGACATGTACAAAATTACGTGCATTGAGCAAAATGGTTGACACTAAGCTATTATAAGTAGTACACTTTTATCGTAAACAACAGTAGGTGAACCATTTATAAAGTTCCCTGTTGATAATATTATTGTAAATTTCAGAAGGAGGTATATTTTCATGGCAGAAGCATGGAGAGGATTTGTGAAAGACGGCCATTGGGATGTAGACGTGAATGTGCGTAATTTCATTCAGAGAAACTACACACCTTATGATGGTGATGAGAGCTTTCTGGAGGGATCTACCGAAGCAACGGATAAGCTTTGGGGAAGACTTCAGGAGTTACAGAAGGAAGAACGTGAACATGACGGTGTTTTAGAGTGTGAAACAGAGGTTGTTTCCAGTCTGACAGCTTATGGACCTGGTTATATTGATGAGTCTATGAAGGATCTTGAGCAGATCGTTGGTCTTCAGACAGACAAGCCGTTAAAGAGAGCATTCATGCCTTACGGCGGTATTAAGATGGCAGAAGAAGCTGCAAGCACTTATGGTTATGAAGTTAACCCTAAGTTCCACAAGATCTTCAACGATTATCATAAGACACACAATCAGGCAGTATTTGATGCATATACTGATGAGATGAAGGTTGCTCGTCATACTCATATCGTAACAGGACTTCCTGATACTTATGGTCGTGGACGTATCGTAGGTGACTACAGAAGAGTTGCTCTTTACGGTATTGATTTCCTGATCCAGAAGAAGACAGAAGACAAGAAGAACTGCGGTAACGGAACAATGACAGAAGACATTATCCGTTTAAGAGAAGAAATCGCTGAGCAGATCAAAGCCCTTAAGGGAATGAAGGAAATGGCTAAGATTTACGGCTATGATATTTCCGGTCCTGCTACAAACGCTAAGGAAGCTGTACAGTGGTTATACTTCGGATACCTTGCAGCAATCAAGACTCAGAATGGTGCAGCTATGTCCGTAGGACGTATCTCTACATTCCTTGATATTTATATTGAAAGAGACCTTAAGGAAGGTACCTTAACCGAGAAGGAAGCTCAGGAATTAATCGATCATATGACCATGAAGTTCCGTATGGTTAAGTTTGCTCGTATTCCTTCCTACAACCAGCTGTTCTCCGGTGACCCGGTATGGGCTACTCTGGAAGTTGGTGGTATCGGAATGGATGGCCGTCATATGGTTACCAAGAACGACTATCGTTTCCTTCATACTCTTGAGAACATGGGACCGAGCCCTGAGCCGAACTTAACTGTTCTTTACTCCAGTGCTCTTCCTGAGAACTTCAAGAAGTATGCAGCTAAGATTTCCGTAACGACATCTTCCATCCAGTATGAGAACGATGATGTTATGAAGCCGATCTGGGGCGATGACTACAGTATCTGCTGTTGTGTATCCGCTACACAGACTGGTAAGGAAATCCAGTTCTTCGGTGCTCGTGCTAACCTTGCTAAGTGCTTACTTTACGCTATTAACGGTGGTAAGGATGAGAAGCATCTTGATAAGGAAGGCAAGCATATGCAGTGTGGTCCTGAAATCGCACCGATTACTTCCGAATATCTTGACTTCGACGAAGTTATGCATAAATACGATATCATGCTTGACTGGTGTGCAGCTCTGTATGTAAACATCCTGAACCTGATTCACTATATGCATGATAAGTACTACTATGAAGCAGCTGAGATGGCTCTGATTGATACTGACGTAAGAAGAACATTCGCTACCGGTATTGCAGGTCTGTCCCACGTAGCAGACTCCCTGTCCGCTATTAAGTATGCTAAGGTTAAGGTTATCCGTGATGATCAGGGTTGCGCAATCGACTTCAAGACCGAAGGCGAATTCCCTAAATATGGTAACGATGATCCGAGAGCTGATGAATTCGCTGTATGGCTTCTTAAGACCTTCATGGAGAAGATCAAGAAGAACCAGACTTACAGAAATTCCGAGCCTACAACCTCTATCTTAACCATTACTTCTAACGTAGTATATGGTAAGGCTACCGGTGCTCTTCCGGATGGCAGAGAAGCTTACAAGCCTTTCGCTCCTGGTGCTTCACCGTCTTACGGTGCTGAGCAGAGCGGTCTGCTTGCTTCCCTGAACTCTGTAGCTAAGCTGCCTTATGAGTATGCTCTGGATGGTATTTCCAATACACAGACCATGGCTCCTTCCGCTCTTGGACATGACCTTGATGAGCAGAAGAATACTCTGGCTGGCGTTCTCGATGGATACTTTGATCGTGGTGCTCATCACCTTAACGTTAACGTATTCGGTACCGAGAAGCTGTTAGATGCACAGGCACATCCTGAGAAGCCTGAATACGCTAACTTCACCATCCGTGTATCTGGTTACGCTGTTAAGTTCATCAGCCTGACCAAGGAACAGCAGGATGATGTTATCGCAAGAACCTGCCATAAGCATCTTTAATTTTAACAGGTTTCCTAGATAATTGATGTATATGGGGTCGGGCAGTCTTGCCCGACCCCGTTTTTTTGAGTAGAGTACTTAGTGAAAGCAAGCCGGAGGCGCTGCTTGAACTTAGTACGAACCATACCTGTGCACTTAGCGAGGACAAGCGAAGCGAAGTACGAGGTTAGTGCAGCAGGTAGTGTAGAGCACTTAATGAGAACGAGCTGAAAGCGAAGTTCGCACTTTCACTGTATTACTGATAAATAATAAGGTTATACTAACATATAGAGTTTAAACCGCAGCTGCCTGCACGGCAGAGAATGGAGATTTATTACAATGATCAAAGGCAGAATTCACTCATTAGAATCTTTTGGAGCAGTAGATGGCCCCGGAATCCGTTATCTGATCTTTTTGAAAGGATGCAATATGCGTTGTCAGTATTGCCATAATGTGGATACCTGGAATCCGGATACAGATAATTTGCAGACTGCGGATGAACTTTTGGATAAGGCGGAACGTTTTCGCAGTTACTGGGGAAAAGACGGTGGAATTACCGTAAGTGGAGGAGAAGCTTTATTGCAGATTGACTTTTTGATTGATCTGTTCAAGAAGGCTCATGAAAGAGGTATTAATACCAACCTGGATACTTCAGGACAGCCTTTTACAAGAGAGGAGCCTTTTTTCTCCAAATTTAATGAACTGTTAAAATATACAGATCTGGTCATGCTTGATATTAAGCACATTGATGATGAAGAACATAAGAAGCTGACCGGTCATACCAATAAGAATATTCTGGATTGTGCAAGATATCTTTCTGAACAGGGAATTCCGATGTGGATTCGTCACGTGCTGGTTCCCGGTATCACAGATAAGGATGAATATTTGAAGAAGACAAGAGAATTTATTGATACACTGGATACCGTGATGAAGGTAGAAGTACTTCCTTATCATACACTGGGAGAATATAAGTGGAAGGAGCTTGGTATTCCATATAAATTAGAGGGAGTAGACCCTCCAACTGAGGAGAGAATTCAGAATGCCAAGAAAATTCTGGAGTTTTCCAGGTACTAGTACAGCGATTTCTAAATAACTGTACCAGATAGACAGTCTGTTGATGAACAGGATGGTAATAAAGAAAAGATGATGATGCTAAGTTTTCTTATAAGAGACTTAGCATCTTTCTTGCCTTTTGACAGGAACAGATGACGAAAGATATATTATCATTATGACTGCAAATACACGGAGCAGTGAACAGATACATAAAAATAAAGGTAACTATTCAGAACCGGGTAACAGCGTGTCATAAGGGAGAATACATAATATGGAAAGAAAAGAAATGGATATGCTGAACGGAAAGCTTTCAGGAAAACTGATTCTGTTTGCAATACCGTTAGCGTTCAGCAGTATTTTACAACAATTATTTAATTCGGCAGATGTTGCGGTTGTCGGACGTTTTGCAGGTGATACGGCACTTGCAGCAGTAGGAAGCTGTGTGGCACTTGTCGGCATTTTCGTAAATCTGATCGTCGGACTTTCGGTAGGGCCGAATGCAGCACTTGCTACGCTGATCGGACAAAAGAAGCGGGAAGAGATCAGTGGCATGCTTCATACGGTAATCACATTTGGGCTGATACTTGGGGTAGTTTTGATGGGTATTGGATTACTTACTGCAAGAGTCGTTCTGGAATTATCCGGGACGCCGGAAAGTGTCATGAATGAGGCACTGCTCTATATCCGAATCTATTTTTTCAGTATTCCCTTTATGACCATATACAATTTTGGTGCTGCAGCATTGCGAAGCTTCGGTGACAGTCGGCGTCCGATGTATTACCTGTTCATTTCCGGAATTGTGAATGTCATTTTGAATCTGGTTCTGGTAATCTGCGTTCATTTAGGTGTTGCCGGTGTAGCCATTGCAACGGTGATCTCTAATGTGTTGAGTGCCGGACTGGTTATGCTTAATTTACATCGTCGTAAGGATGAATTTCAGTTTCGGGTACAGAAGATGCGGATCGATGGTAATGCACTAAGAAGAGTGCTTGTTATTGGCATTCCGGCAGGAATTCAGGGAGCGATCTTCGCTGTATCCAACGTATTTATTCAGAGTGGAATTAATTCGTTTGGCGAAGATGCGATTGCAGGTTCTTCCCTGGCGTTAAATTTTGAGTACTTTACTTACGATATTGCTTCAGCTTTTGCGCAGGCAGCGGTTACGTTTACCAGTCAGAATTACGGGGCCGGTAATCTGAAAAGATGTAAAAGGATTTTCTGGTTGTGCATGCTGTTTGGCATTGTTTTCACAGAGATTCTTGCAATTATCTTCATGATCTGGGACGATTTCTTTGTGGGAATCTATACAACAAGCAGTGCGGTAGCGGTTTACGGACTGATCCGTATGCATCATGTCTGCTCCCTCGAAGGGCTGACGGCGACCTATGAAGTAGAAAGTGCAGCTTTGCGGGGAATGGGGAAATCCCTGGAACCTTCGATTATTACGATTTTAGGAACGGTTGTATTCCGGTTGATCTGGATGGTAACGGTATTCCGCTGGTTCCCGACCTATGAAATGCTGACGAATGTATATGTTGCTTCCTGGATCTTCACAGGAGGAGCCATCTTTGTTGTATATTGGTGGCATATGAGGAAGCAGAGTGTGCTAAAAGGCTGCTGATTATTAGGCAGATACTGGAAGCGAAGAATGTGACAGATGAACTGAAAGGGAAAGAGCAGATAGCGTGGGTAAGACTTAGATTGATTTTATTCGCACTTTGGCGTATAATAAAATTAATGATTTTTGTCCTGCAGAGAGTAGGCTGCAACATGAAGAATGAGGTTGAGTATGGAATATTTATCAATTAAACAATTATCAAAAAAATGGGGAATTTCAAAAAGAAGAATTCAAACCTTGTGTTCAACAGATCGGATTCCCGGTGCTAAAAAAGTTGGCTACTCATGGATCATACCTGATAATGTAGAAAAACCTGTTGATGCCCGCATTAAATCAGGCAAATATCTGAAGAGCAAAAGATGTTCTGAGGATTCGGAATAACAAAGTTTAAGGAGGCAGCATGGTTTATATGGTCAAGGATGGGAGGAATGATTATGAAAAAAGAAAAGGAGGTTGTAACTGAAAATCCTATGGAACTATCATCGGAACAGTTACAAAATCTTTGTAAAAAGGCAATTGCGCTAATTAATCAGGCAAGAAATACCGCTGTGCGTGAAATTAATCTAGTGCAGCTTTTGACCTATTACACACTGGGCGAGTGGATTGTTGAAGTGCAGCAGGGCGGGACAGGAAGAGCAAAATATGGCAAAAAAGTGTTGGAAACTTTATCCAATGTGTTAAATAAAGAATTTGGAAAAGGCTATTCTGTTTCTACATTAACAAACATACGAAAATTCTATGAGATTTATAAAGAACGAATTTCGGAACCGTTGGTTACGAAATTTTTAGCTAAAAATTCACAACCATTGGTTACGAATTTTGCTGATGATGTTCCGTTTCGTCTGTCATGGACTCATTATCTAATATTGATGCGAATTCAGAATGAAGAGGAGCGTAACTTCTATGAGCTTATGGCTGTTCAGGAAAACTGGGGAAAACGAGAATTAAGTCGCCAATATGGAAGTTCTCTGTATGAACGTTTGTTGATAGGAAAAGATAAACAGCAAATTATGAAACTGTCCAAAAAGGGACGTTTGATAGAAAAACCTTCCGATATTGTGAAAGACCCTTATGTACTGGAGTTTTTGGGAATACCGGAACAGACAGAGTTTTCAGAAACAGATTTGGAAAGCAAACTCATTGATCATTTGCAAGAGTTTCTTTTGGAGCTTGGAACAGGATTCACTTTTGTTGCACGGCAAAAGAGATTTACCTTTGAGGAAGATCATTTTCGGGTAGATCTTGTGTTTTATAATCGTTTGTTACAATGCTTTGTGTTGTTTGACTTGAAGACAGAGAAATTGAAGCACCAAGATTTAGGACAGATGCAAATGTATGTGAATTACTATGATCGGTTTGAAAAAAAGGATTTTGAGAACCCGACAATTGGGATTCTACTGTGTCCGCAGAAAAATGATGCGGTTGTGGAACTGACGCTTCCTGAAAATTCAAATATTTTTGCATCGCAGTATCAGTTATATTTGCCGGATAAAAAACTTTTGCAGGCAAAGCTACAAGAATGGCTGGAGGAAGAAACCGGAGTCAAATAAGCTGCATTACGGCCGGAGCAGTAACGTAGGAACACTTTGCGGAGAAATATGGAAAGAAGATGCTCTTCTTTATCTATAATTCTGCCAGCTTATCTATATTAAGTTGTAATTAAAAAGTAAAAAATCATTTGAAAATCTGAGAAGAAATTTGTTATAATTCTTTCGAACGAGTGGCATCAATTGCGTAAATCCAGTTGATGCTGCTCGTCTTTTTTGTGTAGAGCACTTAATGAGAACGAGCCGAAGGCGAAGTTCGAATTTAGTGCGAACCATACCTGTGCACTTAGCGAGGACGAGCGAAGCGAAGTACGAGGTTAGTGCAGCAGGTAGTGTAGAGCATACTTAATGAGAACGAGCCCAAGGCGAAGTTCGAATTTAGTGCAAACCATACCTGTGCACTTAGCGAGGACGAGCGAAGCGAAGTGCGAGGTTAGTGCAGCAGGTAGTGTAGAGCATACTTAATGAGAACGAGCCCAAGGCGATTAATAAGAAATGGAGAGAAAGAAAATGAATGAGTTAAATTTAGGAACAGGAAAGATCGGAAGTCTGATCAGAAAATTTTCCATACCATGTGTCATAAGTATGGTAGTGGCGGCACTTTACAACATTGTCGATCAGATTTTTATCGGATGGAGCGAGGCAGGAGCTTACGGAAATGCAGCGACAAACATTGTCTATCCGTTTACGGTACTGGCACTGGGACTTGCGCTTTTAATCAGAGATGGTGCGGCAGCACAATTCAGTATTGCACTTGGTAAGAATGATACAAAGCAGGCAAACAAAGATATTGGTAATGGATTTGTCATTTTAATCGGACTGGCTGTTGTACTATGTATCATAGCTTTCCATCGTTGTGATTATTTTTGTTCCGGCATCCGTGATCATTGCCATGATTTCAAAGAATATTGTAACGATGCTCTGGGCAGCCGCTATTTCGGATGTGATTGCATCTGTGGTTGGTTTCTGGTTTATATCGACAGAGATTCATAAATTTGAAGAGCTGATGAAGAATCTATAAGCAATTATTACAAAATGCATGACAGAAAATTTATAATATTGCACAAAGAAAAACGTTTTACCACTTTGTATATTTACAATTACAAAATATATGGTAAAATACATAGTAAAACTACCTTTCACAGGAAGTGAAAACATTAATTGATAAGGGGAAGCTGATTTTGGGTGGTAAAATGAGTAAAATAAAGGCAGAGGGCAATGTTACAATAAAGGATATTGCATTAATGTGTGGCGTTTCGGTTTCTACGGTTTCAAATGTACTGAACGGAAAAAGCAATAAGGCAAGCGATGATCTGGCTGCCAGGATTAAAGAAACAGTGGAACGTGTCGGATATAAGCCCAATTATCTGGCGAAAAGTCTTCGTGCAGTAAATTCAAAGACCATTGGAGTTATTGTGGAAGATCTGATTGTTTTTAGCTCTGCGTCGATAATTGAAGGGCTGATGAGTTGCTGTGAGGAACATGGTTATAATGTTGTCATTGAAAACATGCGATTAAATGGCCGATGGCACGGACAGTGGATGCACGATCAAAAACTGTATAGCCAGGCATTGCAGCCGGTTTTAAATAAAATGAATTCATTAAATACGGATGGAATTGTCTATATAGGCGGACATGAACATAAGATCATCGGGCTGGACCCCCCCGGAAATATCCCGTTTGTTATGGCTTATTCTTATACTACGAATAAGAGAATTCCAACTTTTCGACTGGATGACGAGCGCGGCGGATATGAGGCAATTAAGTATTTGATGAGTATGGGGCATAAGGAGATAGCAATATTAGGCGGAGAATTCGATAATACGCATACCATCAATCGAATGATGGGGGTTCAAAGAGCATTCTTTGAAGCGAAGGAGTTATTCAATCCTAATCTCGTAGTATACTGCAGATGGAATTATGATGGTGGATATGAAGGAATGAAGGAGCTGATAGATTCCAGAATTACGGATAAAGTATCAGCAGTATTCTGTATGTCCGATGCAATTGCCGCTGGCGCATACGAGGCTATAAAAAGAGCCGGAAAGGTACCGGGAGAAGATATTTCGATTATAGGTTATGATAATCAGGAGATTTCTTCCTGCCTGTATCCGAAACTTACAACGATGGCGCTTCCTTTGGAAGAAATCGGTTACCAGGCAGCAGTACAGGTTATTGATATGTGTAAAAACGCAGAACAAAGAGAGGATCCTGTGGAACAGAAGAACACTAAAATAGCGTGCAAGCTATTAGAGAGAGCTTCTGTAAAGCGTATTGAAGAATAGAATAATACATTATCGGTAAAACGTATCGCCCATATGGACGATACGTTTTCTTTTTTGTCCATCAATGTTGTTGAAAATGCACAAAATATCAAATTTATATTGGTATATAATGATGTATTGACAGTTTTTTATGGCATAGATATAATAAACACAATGAGTAAAACGTTTCGCCTTTGCAATTATTTATTCTCCAACCAAGGTAGAGTGAGAATATAAATACATCAAAGATGCAGATAAATTTGTGAAATTAATCAAAATAATGGAAACGTTTTACTAATAGGGTATGTCTATTTATAACAACAAGGAGGACAAATGAATGAAAAAGAAAGCACTTGCAGCTTTGTTATCAGCTGCAATGGTAATGACATCCTTAATTGGATGTGGTGGTGGAGCAGCAGATAGTGCATCTTCAACAGAAAATGCTGAAACAAAACAGGAAGCTGCTACAGAAGAAAACGAAGAAGCAACTGGAGAGGAAGCGGATGGAGAGCTCTCTCTTGCTGAACAGGCAATTGCTGATAGAAAGGCAAAAGCAGAGGAAACCGGAGAATATGAAAAAGTAGTTGTTTCTTTCTTTGACTGGACAGGAGCACCTGCCGGTATTGATCGTGTAAATGCTAAGCTTAGCGAGTACACAAGAGAGAAATTGGGCGTTGATATGGAACTCTTGATCATCGACGTTGCTGCCTACACAGAAGATTTAAAACTGATGCTTTCCTCCGGAGAACAGGTAGACTTATTCTCCACATGTGGACCGGGATATATGACATGCGTTAATAATGGTTATACTGCTGATCTTGAGGAAGATGGATTACTTGATAACTATGGTGCTGATTTGAAGAATCTGATCAGAACAGACTATCTTGATGCTTGCCGCGTAGGTGGTACATTATACGGAGTTCCGCCAATTAAGGACTATGCTATTCAGACAGCCTGTCTTCTTATCGGAACCGAGTATCTTGAGGGCGCCGGTGTGGATCTTTCCAAGTTCGAGAAAGATGAGCTTGGATATAATAAGGCTACATGGGATGATATTGATGAAATGTTTGCAGCCATTCACGAAGCATATCCTGACAAGATTGTTTATTCTACACAGGATAATCTGTTAACACAGGGTAGCTGTGTAGATAATATTGCCGGAGATTATTTTGGATGCTTATTAGATCCTGCAAACAGTCTTGAAATTGAAAATGTATATGAATCTGATCTTTTTAGAGAATGGGCAGAAAGAGCTTATAGATGGAATCAGCTTGGTTATATTTCCGGTGATGCCATGACAGATGATAATGGTGCTTCATCCAGAATTAAATCCGGTGCTTATATGGCAATGATGTCTCAGGCTAAACCGGCTTATCAGAACCAGATTAATGGTGAATGTGGTCGTGATATGACAATTTTTGATGTAGGAGATGCATTCATGGGATCATCCGCAGTATCTGCTTTCCCCTGGTGTATGAATCAGGCAACAGAAGATCCGATTGCTGCTATGCAGGTTCTGAACCTGTTGTATACCGATCCGGTTGTTGCAAACTTAGCTTGCTGGGGTGAAGAGGGCGTAGAGTACGTTGTTAATTCCGATACATCCATTAACTGGGCTGAAGGCGTAAATGCCGATAATTCCGAGTACTATCCGAATGTTTTATGGTTAATGCCTAACCAGTATGCAGCACATGTATGGGAAGGTGATCCGATCGATGTTGGTGAACAGACTGCTGCATTCAATGATAATTGTAAGGTTAAGTCCAAGGCACTTGGATTCACATGGGACAACAGTGATTATGTAGCCGAGTTTACCGCAATGCAGAATGCATACAAAGAGTTTGGTCCGCAGGTCGTTTACGGTTTTGTCGATCCTGACACAGGATTAAAGCAGTTGAATGATGCGTTATACGCTGCTGGTCTTCAGGAATATATGGATGCTAAGCAGGAAGCATTAAACGAGTGGGCAAAATAAGATAGACGTATATCCCATAGAGTTATAAATGGCGGAGCCGACGGAAACGTCGGCTCCGATATTCAATAGAAAGGATCCGATCTTATGAAGTCGAAGGCAAAAAAAGATAAAAAATTAAAGAAGAGACTCATCAGGTATATCCCGCTTTATATTATGGCTTTGCCAGGATTGCTATATCTATTTATTAATAACTACATGCCCCTGCCCGGATTGGTTCTTGCATTTAAGAAGTATAATGCTAAAAAAGGTATTTTTGGCTCAGCGAATGTAGGCTTTAAGAATTTCAAATATTTGTTCGCAACAAAGGATGCTTTCGTAATTACGAGAAACACAATACTTTATAATGTGGTTTTCATTATCGTAAATACTGTACTGGCTGTGTTTGTTGCAATACTATTGGCAGAGATGACTTCGAAGCTAAAGAAGACATATCAGATTATTATTCTGTTGCCATTTATGATTTCAATGGTTATTGTGAGTTATCTGGTGTTCGGTTTTCTATCAAATGATAATGGCTTTCTGAACAATACCATATTAAAAGCACTGGGAAAAGAACCGGTTCAATGGTACATGCAAAAGCAATATTGGCCTTTTATTCTGGTATTTGTTAACGCATGGAAGGTGATTGGCTACAACTGTATTATTTATCTTTCAACCATTTTAGGAATTGACCGCAGCATTTACGAATCCGCATCCATTGATGGAGCGGGTAAATGGACACAGATCGCAAAGATTACGATCCCTCTGCTCAAACCAACCATCATTATGATGACATTATTGGCTGTGGGACGTATCTTTTACTCTGATTTTGGCTTATTTTATCAGGTTCCGCAGAATCAGGGAGCTTTGTTTTCAGTGACAAATACAATTGATACCTATGTATACAGAGGATTATTAGAGCTTGGAGATATGTCTATGGCATCGGCTGCGGGCTTGTATCAGTCTGTGGTGGGATTCATCTGTATTCTTGCTGCAAACTTAATTGTTCGTAAGTTGGATTCAGAAAGCGCATTGTTTTAAGAGGAGGAGAAGATAATGAAAAGTGAAAAACGATTTCAGATTTTTGCCCATGCAGTATTGGTTCTCCTTTCGGTGTTTGCTTTACTTCCAATGCTGCTCATGGTGATGTCTTCTATTACGGATAATGATACTTTGATTTCAGAGGGTTATTCTTTTATTCCTTCAAAATTCAGTTTCTATGCTTATGAGTATATTTTTAAAACAGGTAATTCCGTCCTGAGAGCTTACGGAGTATCAATTGTACTTACGGTCGTGGGAACGATCTGTGCACTGACAATTACTACTTTGCTGGCTTATGCCATATCCAAGAAAGATATGCCGGGGCGAGGACTGATCACTTTTTTTGTAATTTTTTCAATGCTGTTTAATGGTGGACTTGTACCTACCTACATTGTTTATACGAAGACGTTTCATGTGAATAATACGTTTTTTGGATTATTAATTCCGGGACTTCTGCTAAATGGATTTAACGTAATGCTTATGAAATCTTATTTTGTTTCCAGCATTCCGGAAGAAATACTGGATGCTGCTTATATTGATGGTGCCTCTGAGACGAAAACTTTCTTAAAGGTTGTTATTCCTTTATCCAAACCAATTCTTGCGACAATAGCGTTGTTTTCCGGCATTGCCTATTGGAACGACTGGATGAATGGATATATCTACATTACTAAAAAAACAGAACTTTATGCAGTACAGAATCTTTTGAATCGTATGATGCAGAATATCCAGTTTCTTTCCCAATCGAGCTCTAATGTGCAGAACGCAAATGTTGGATTAAGTGCAATTCCTCTTGCATCGGTCAGAATGGCAATGGCAACGGTTGGTATACTGCCAATTATCATCATATATCCTTTTATACAAAAGTATTTTGTAAAAGGAATTACACTGGGCGGAGTCAAGGGCTGATATAGTCTTGATCAGGAGCTTATAACTTGTGAAAAAAGACAATTACGATAAGGTATTAAGGGATTTTATAAAAGCCGGTTAGGATATGGTATAATGTCGGAATAAATGGTAGCATGATTCTGTTTATTTTGCTTTAAGAGATGTTGAACAGTTATAAATTAAAGGTAAATAATAAGTAAATTTGGATTGAAATAATTGATAAGCCGGGATATCTATGATAGAATATGAAACAAGATTCATTAGGCTAAGCAACGAAAGAAAGGCGATCGATTGTTAAGATTTTTACCTTCCAATTTACGTGAAAAATTAAAAGAAACTTTGAAAGCAGTACTTCCTATCATAGCAATTGTTCTTGTGCTATGTTTTACCATTGCGCCGATTTCACCAAGCATCATTCTGATGTTCCTGGTGGGAGGCGTTTTGCTGATTATAGGAATGCTGCTTTTTAATGTTGGTGTGGATATTTCCATGACTCCGATGGGCGAACGTGTCGGTACGACAATGACGAAATCGAAGAATATCTTCATAATGATTGCATTAAGCTTCCTGCTGGGTGTGATGATTACGATTTCCGAACCGGATCTTCAGGTGCTTGCAGGGCAGGTTCCCTCGATCCCCAATATGGTGCTGATTCTTACTGTGGCTGTTGGTGTGGGCTTCTTCCTGGTGCTTGCTCTCGTACGTATGCTGTTTGGAATCCAGTTATCCCATATGCTGCTGGTATTTTATGCGGTTGTATTTACGCTGGCTTACTTTGTTCCGGGAGATTTCCTTGCGGTGGCGTTCGATTCAGGCGGTGTTACCACAGGGCCAATGACAGTACCGTTTATTATGGCACTCGGTGTCGGTATTTCCGCAATCCGAAGCGATAAGCGGGCAGCAGACGACAGCTTTGGTCTGGTTGCCTTATGCTCCATCGGGCCGATTCTTGCGGTTTTAGTGCTAAGTATGATTTACCGGCCGGATGTAAATGCCATGAGCACGGCATCCGAACCGATTCAGATTATGGATGATACGGTGCAGATGTGGCATGCTTTTATGGAGGAATTTCCGGCATATATGAAGGAGATTGCGGTTTCCCTTCTGCCAATCATTGTTTTCTTCTTTTTATTCCAGTTGATTTCAAAAGATATCCAAAAGCGGCTCCTGGTTAAGATCGTTGTGGGTCTTTTATATACTTATGCAGGTCTTGTACTTTTTCTTACGGGTGTAAATGTCGGATTCATGCCGGCAGGTAATTATCTGGGACAGACGATAGCGGGACTGCCGTATCGTTACATACTGATTCCGATTGGTATGCTGATCGGTTATTTCATTGTTAAGGCAGAGCCTGCGGTATTTGTGCTGACGAAGCAGGTAGAAGAGATTACCTCAGGGGCGATCAGTGCCAAAGCAATGGGAACGAGCTTATCCATCGGTGTATCGGTATCCATTGGAATGGCGATGCTGCGAGTGCTTACAGGCATTCCGATTATGTGGTTCATTATTCCGGGATATGCAATTGCGCTGCTGCTTACGTTCTTTGTACCGAAGATCTTTACGGCGATTGCATTTGACTCCGGTGGGGTGGCGTCCGGTCCGATGACTGCAACCTTTCTGCTTCCGCTTGCCATGGGTGCATGTGAGGTTACAGGTGGCAATATCATGACCGATGCATTCGGTGTGGTTGCCATGGTAGCGATGACGCCGCTGATTACGATCCAGATTCTTGGTGTGGTATTCCGCGTGAAGGAAAGTCAGGCACACAAGCGTGCCGCAGTTGGTGCAGATGTGGCTGTTCTTGCCTCCGGGGATATGGATATCATCGAACTTTAATTATGGATTTTGCATGGTGACTGTGAGGGATGGAACGGTTATCAGAAAGGGTAATCTATGAGTGACGTTTATATTATGACGACGATCATTGATCGTAAGAATAGTAAGAAATACATTGATTTATATAAGAAGGATAAGCTGGAGGTCATGTATATTACTCTGGGAGAGGGAACCGCGAGGGGAGATATTCTGGATTATCTGGGATTGGAAGCTTCGGAAAAGATGGTGATCTTCAATTTCGTGCAGCAGCGTGACTGGATGCTGACGAAAAAGGATCTGCAGCGGAAGCTTCAGATTGATGCGCCCGGAGAGGGAATTGCCTTCCTGGTGCCGTTAAGCAGTATCGGAGGAAAAAGAACACTGCAGTTTTTACTCGATAGACAGGAATTGCCGGAAAGTGAGGAATCGACATTGAAGGATACCACGTATGAATTAATTGTTGCAATTGCAGATCAGGAAAATTTGGAAATGGTGATGGATGCAGCCCGCGGTGCCGGTGCCTATGGTGGAACGGTGATTCATGCGAAGGGAACCGGCATGGAATATGCGGAAAAGTATCTGGGTGTGACAATTGCCGCAGAAAAGGCCATGATCTTTATTGTAACCAAAAAGGATCAGAAGAACAGCATTATGAAGGCGATTATGGAGCAGGCCGGAATGCAGACTCCTGCAAAGACGATTGTATTTTCACTTCCGGTTACCGATACAGCAGGTCTGCGTCTTGTTGATCTTGACGAGGAGAATGAATAAATATCTGTAACTGTTCAAATTACCACGCAGATGATCTATGGGACAGGTTATTTAAAATCCCTTCATGGCATATAATTTTTTCTCAAGAATATCAAGTGCCTGTTCGTTCTGGTTCTGGCAGAAGCTGACTAATGTGTCTTCATCCGCATTTTTGAGGCAAGAGGTATCGGCACCTAATTGTACGAAACAGATATAATTATCAATGACTTCAATCCGGGAGGCTTCGACCTTGGCATGGTTTATTGGCTGCTTTTCGTAGGTTTTCAGAAGCTTTTCCCGGTACTGGTCAAGAAGAAGTTCCACGTTGGTAACCTCTTCCTCCTTAGCTTCCACAAGGATCATCATATCCGTACCGGCTTCAGTGTGTTCATACTCGGCAAGAAAGCTGTGGTACATTTCTTCCGGAATTCCGGTTAATTCTTCAAATTCTTCTGCGGTATATAATGCATTCGGCCAGTAATTTTCTCCCAGCATTTCCATAACAGATTTCCGAAGCTCACGCATAACGGGCGATAAGGAGTAAGTACTATCTACCCTGGAGGTGTTTACCGTCTCGAAATCTTCATTTTCGTAGCTTTCCGTGGAAGGATAGATATTGTGAGCGAAGGAGCAGCCGCACAGGCATCCACAGAAGGTAACAAGGATAGAAAATACAACTATGGTCTTTTTCATAATCAGGTTCATAATTAATGGGATTCCTTTCTGAAACTATAATGATATGTATCGGGAACCAGATGTGGTCATTTGTTGAACAGGACTTTACAGTAATTCTGTATAACATCAGATGGAATTTTAAATACTGGCTATAGAAAGGATTATTTCCGGAAATTAGACAAACTATACAATTGATGCTAAACTACAAGAAGTGCAGATTCATCATTTGATTAAGCGAGGTTACTTATGCTTTTTAATTCCTATATATTTATATTTTTATTTCTGCCTCTTGCGCTGCTTGGCTGGTATGGGCTGAACCGCTGCAGGGCATATGAAATGGCGAAATTATTTCTGGCTGTAATGTCGTTATGGTTTTACGGCTATTTTAATTTATATTATCTGTTTGTGATTCTGGGAAGTATTCTGGTGAACTATCTGTTGAGCTTTCTGTTAAAGAAATTTTCATCACCCAAGGTATGCAGAGCCGGACTCTGGGCAGGTGTACTCTTAAATCTGGGTATTTTGTTTTACTTTAAGTATTATGATTTCTTCTTTGAAAATGTAAATGCGGTTTTTAAGACAGACTTTACACTGAGACATATACTGCTTCCGCTCGGCATCAGCTTTTTCACGTTTCAACAGCTCTCCTTTATCATTGACAGGGCAAAGGGCAAGGCAGAGCATTATTCCTTTATTAATTATCTGACCTTTGTTACCTTTTTTCCACAGCTGATTGCGGGTCCGATTGTTCTGTATAAAGAAATGATGCCCCAGTTTGAGGATACAGGTAACCGCCGTTTTAACAGTGATCAGTTTGCGAAGGGAATCATTATATTCACGATCGGATTAGGTAAAAAGGTGCTTCTGGCAGACAATCTGGCGCTTCCGGTGAATTTTGGCTTTGAGCAGAATCTGTTTCTGGATACGCCGTCCACCCTGCTTATGATTCTGGCGTATACATTCCAGATTTATTTTGATTTCAGTGGATACAGTGATATGGCAATCGGTCTTGGCAAGATGTTTAACATCGAGCTTCCCGTAAACTTCAATTCACCGTATAAGGCCTGCTCGGTGAAGGAGCTGTGGCAGAGATGGCACATGACGTTGTCCCGGTTTTTCATCCAGTATGTATACATTCCAATGGGAGGAAGCCGTAAGGGCAAGGCACGCACGATCTTTAATACATTTATGGTCTTTTTCTTAAGCGGACTCTGGCACGGGGCGAACTGGACCTATATTGCATGGGGCTCCATGCAGGGCCTGCTGGTGATCTGGGATAACTTGGGAATAGTCGGTGTAAAGGGCTCGAATGAAAAGATGCCTGCAAAATGGTATATTCCAAGATGGCTTGGCTGGATTTTTACATTTGGATTCTTTAATCTGTCGCTCATTTTCTTTGGAAGCAGCAGTATGACGGCGGCCATCCAGTTATTTAAGAATATTTTTGCATTTAAGAATACAGGATATCTCTTCAAGCTGGCAGCAAATCTGGATATTCCGGAGTTTTACCTCATAAAGCAGGTGCTTACCCTGAAGTTTCCCGATATGCTGCAATATGCTTATGTGGTACTATTCCTGCTGCTGCTTGTTATCAGCGCCGTTGTGATCAGCCGGAAGAATACGCTCCAAATGGTAGCAGAGAATCCTTTCCGTAAAAAGCTGTGCGCATGGGTGGTATTTATTTTCGTATGGTCTGTGATTTCCTTCTCACAGGTAAGTACATTTATTTACTTCAACTTTTAGCAACAGTTCCGCCGTGCAGAAATCAACATATGAAGTCTGTGGGAGCTTGCTCACAACAGACTTTATATGCTGATTTCTATAGGGCGGACGCCCGAAAATGAAATAAGTTGTCGGCCAATACAGAAAAAGGGAAATGAAAGCTTCACCCCGACAACTTATGAATTTACGGCGGAACTGTTGCGGAAAAATTGACCGCCGTGCAGAAATCAAAACTATAAATTCGTGGGAGCTTGCTCACAACAGACTTTATATGCTGATTTCTATAGGGCGGACGCCCGAAAATGAAATAAGTAATATAAATTTATATAATAAGGAAAAAATATGACTTCAAGACAATTTTTAAAGCGTTTTTTCATAGGAAGCGGATCCCTGTTGCTGCTGTGCATAGCAGTTGTAGTGATCTTTGATCCTTTTTTCCAGTATCACAAGGCTCTTCCGGGGCTGAAGGCAGTACTGGCAGATAAGGAATATCAGGTGGTCGGAACACTAAAGAATTTTGATTATGACAGTGTGGTGGCGGGATCTTCAGTTGCAGAAAACTACAATAACAGCTGGTTTGATGAGGGCTTTAACTGCCATGTGATTAAAGCGATCCGTTCCTACGGTGCAACGGCGGATCTCTGCTATCTTCTGGATGAGGCTTTTGAACATCAGCAGTTAAAATATGTTTTTTATAATCTGGATCCGTCGGCTCTTGTTGCAGATCCGGAACCGACTTTTGAACTGACGGGATGTCCGATGTATCTGTATGATAATAATTATATCAATGACATTCAGTATGTGCTGAATAAGGGAGTCCTGTTTGAGAAGATTCCTTATATGATTGCGAAGTCTGTAACCGGTGACTATAACGAGGATGAATCTTATAACTGGGCACAGTGGAAGGAATTTAATTCCGATATGGCGTTGGGGCTGTATATCCGGAAGCCTTCCGTCGCAGAAGAAAAGCCGGAAAAATATTATGAAGATCTGCTTTCCCGGAATCTGGAACTGTTGACCTCAAGGATCGAAGCACATCCGGAAACGGAATTCTATATTTTCATGCCGCCATATTCGATGCTCTGGTGGGACAGCACCTATCGGGACGGGGATCTTGCCGCTTATCTGTATAATATGGAAACAGCGATGAATACGCTGTTGGAATACGATAATGTACGGTGCTTTTATTTCATGAATGACCGCGAGACGATCTTAAACCTGGAAAATTATATGGATATCCTGCATTTTTCAGATGAAATCAATCATCAGATCTGCAATGATTTGATTGATGGAAAGTTTGAAGTCACAAAAGAAAACTGCCATGAAGTGATTGAAGATATGCGCTCCCTGGCAGATGAGATTGTAACGAAACTAATTCTTCCATACGAAGACCGGATTAAATTCGATCTTGTAGATGAAGAGTAAATGTTTCTATTAGATTTATTTATTTCCTGACCTGTTCCATAATGAGGCTCATAATGGTTTTAATGGCATTTAACTGGTTGCTCTTTGCCATGGCATCAATGTAATGCTGGCGTTCAAAGAAGAGCTCTGTCACCTTCTCACATAGCATTTCAGGTGTCAAGGCATCGTCATCTAAAACAACAGAGAAGCCCTGTGATTCAAAGGATTTCGCATTCAGGATCTGGTCACCGCGGCTGCTGCTTGCGGATAAAGGAATGAGGACGTTGGGCTTCTTTAAAGCGAGCAGCTCACAGATGGAATTTGCGCCTGCACGGGAAATGACAATGTCTGCGGCAGCAAATAAATCTTTTAATTCTGATTTCACATAATCAAATTGCTTATATCCGGCAGTGCCGTTCAGCTTTTCGTCAACCTTATCCTTACCACAGATGTGAACGACCTGAAAATCCTGTAACAGGACAGGCAGTGCATCGCGGACGGCAATGTTAATGGAGTTCGCACCGAGACTTCCGCCGATCACCATAATTACCGGTTTGGAAGTATTAAAGCCACAGAAGGAAAGTCCGTCTGCCTTATTGCCATTTGCAAGTTCTTCACGGATCGGCGAACCGGATAAGACCGCCTTATCTTTAGGAAGCATGGCGAGGGTTTCCGGGAAGTTACAGCAGACCTTTTTCGCAACGGGAATACAAAGCCTGTTGGCAAGTCCGGGGGTCATATCGGATTCATGGATGATACATGGTATATGGAGAGCGGCAGCGGCCCGGACGACGGGAACACTGACAAAGCCTCCTTTGGAAAAGACCACATCGGGCTTAAGAATCTTCAATATCTTCTTAGCCTCCCCAAAGCCCTTAATGACCTTGAAGGGATCCGTGAGATTCTTTACATCAAGATAACGTCGGAATTTGCCGGTGGAAACACCATAATAAGGAATATGAAAGTCTTCGATCAGTTTCTTTTCGATGCCATCATAGGAACCGATATAAGATATTTCAAAGCCTGCCTTTTGTAAATGCGGCAGCAGTGCAATATTCGGAGTAACATGGCCGGCTGTACCGCCGCCGGTCAGCACAATTTTATAACCAGTTGATTGTTCCATACAGATGCCTCCCATTTTGGTTCGATACATGAAAGTATAGCAGATTCCTTCTGCGTTTTCCATAGAAAGTCCGTTTTTTGTCGAAATAATCAGATAACTGATCCCTCCCATAATAAATATATAATTATATAATATATTCAGATAACTGTTTAGAATTATAGACAGGCATGGAGGAAGGATTATGTTGTCATTATTACAAAATTTCCATTTTTTATCTGTTTGTATGATAGTATTTCTATCTTTAAGTATTATATTCCAGACAATTGCAGGTGTGATGATTCACGTTTTATTGCAGGAATCTGAGAATATGAGTATGATCCGGAGTAACGCATTGAAGCAATGCCGCCAAAAGTACGTAAATTATTACAAATTAAATGGCAGAATGATAAACACATCCGTGTATGTGGATAAATTCATCAAAAAGCTGAAGCTGTTGGGGATACCTTTGACCAGATACCTGCAGCTATCCGGACAGATGATGTTTTTCTTTATCTTATCAACGGGGATCAGCATTTTCCTGCAGCTGTCATTTGGCAAAACACTGTTTGATATGGTTCCCTATTATTTAATCAGTATTCTGGGCTTGTATCTGTACTTTTCGGTGATGAGTTTTACGAACCTGGAGGAAAAAAAGAACCTCCTTAAGATCAATCTGGTAGATTATCTGGACAATCACCTTTGCCCGCGGCTGGAAACAGAGCTGTCGGCACTGGACGAGCTTAGGCAGAAGGAAACTTTGGGAAAAGCCGTTTCTGATAGAACGAAAGATCCGGGAATCGTTAATTTTTCCCAGCAGCAGGAGCTGGAAGCCCTGCTGGAGGAATTCTTATACGAATCATGAAAATAAAGTAAGAATCGCCCTTCCTGTTTCGTCTATCCTGTTTTCGGAATTCTCTGATTGACGATAGCTCCTTTATATGGTATATCTAATAATAAGAAATGGTACTTATGTCCTATTTTTAAGTTGTTGGAGATGGTGCTTATATTAGAAGAATGTTGAAAACATGGCAAGCTGGCTGTTACTACACGCATAGCTGCCGGACACGGGCTGTCTGGCTTCGCAGGAATATGATTCCGGAGTGAGCAGCAAAACTTTGCTTATCTTGTGTTGAAAGGAATTACGACATGAAAAGGGAGCGGGGAATACTGATTTCCATAGTTACAGCTGCATTGGTGATGGTGTTTTTATGCTTTTTTTTTACGTCAGACCGTGCAGTTTCTGTAAAAAAGCTGAAGAAGTGTGTGCCGGATGCGGTTCATTTTGAGGAGGATGGCAGAGAGCAGTATGATTTTCTGATGGAGGCATATGGTGAGGAACCCGGTTCAATTGTGTTTTATACAGCACATCAGAGCGTTGCCGTATATGCAGACGGAGAAGAGCTTTATACACTGGAGACATCAGACAGTATATGGGGTGAGACACCGGGCTGGAGATGGTGCTTTGTCGAGCTCCCGGACGGGGTGAGCCGGGTCTGTGTACAGCTTACACCATGCTACCAGATGGCAGCACGCCAGGAGCAGATCTTCTATATCGGTGGCGGGAATGATATATATATGGGACTGCTCCAGCAGTCGATGCCGGCGTTCCTCATAAGTATGATTATTGGGCTTGTGGGTTTATATATTACCCTATACTGGATAGTGATCAATAAAGGAAATCAGGTTGACGGAACATTACTGTATCTGGGAATTTTTTCTATTTTGCTGGGACTGTGGTCTGCTAATGAGACAAATATGGCTGCACTTATTTTCGTCAATCGACAGGCATGCTCTTATCTTGCATTTGTTACCCTCATGATAATGCCGATGCCATTTCTCCTGTTTGTGAAGAGCTTTCTGGAGATCCATGACAGCCGGTGCTGGAAAATCATCTTTGTGATGGACTTTGCTGTGATCGTTCTGGACCATATCCTGAATATGACAGGGCTTTACGAGTTCAGGCGGAGCCTGTGGATGACACATCTGATCATTCTTCTGGTGATAGTGTACGTTCTTGTGGCTATTATAAATAAAATGGTGAAACGGCAGCTTGACCAGAAGCTTAAGTATTGTGTGGGAGCACTGATACTGGTATTTCTGGCTGCCATAATCGACCTGATCGGATATTATAGAACCGGAAATAATGCCGGTGTATTCGGAAGAATCGCATTTCTGATTTTTATTCTCTTGTTTGGAATAGCGACAGCCAGACAAACGGTTGCAAGCCTGAAAAAGGTACGCCGGGCAGAGGAGCTTGAGCAGTTTGCCCTGAATGATTCCATGACGGGAATATATAACCGGAATGCCTATGATTATTATGTCAGAAATGAGAAGCAATTTGCCGGCTATATGATTGTGACCTTTGATTTAAACAATCTCAAGCAGTGTAATGATCATTATGGTCACCGGGCAGGGGATGCTTATCTTGTCAATGCGGCACGTATTATCGAGGATAATTTTGAACGTTACGGTAAATGCTACCGCATCGGAGGAGATGAGTTCTGCTGCATTATCCCGGAGAGTAGTGGCTGTAAGATCAGGAGCGTGCTCCGTAAGCTGCATCAGGATGTAGAGATATTAAACAATAAGAACATTATTCCGGTCGAGGTGGGAATTGCCTGTGGCTGTGCGGTTGCCACGGCTGAGGATACCGATCTGGAAAAGGTGCGGGAGCGTGCCGATGAGGAGATGTATCAGAAAAAGAGAGAAATGAAGGCGGCATATTAATGCCGCCTTCGTTCTATTCCGCTTTTTCTGTAATATTCTGCCTTGTCCTGATACATCTGCTTTTCGGATTCCCGTAGTAAAACATCCAGATCTGTGGATACCTTATCCGCCCAGACGGTGCCGATGGCCATGTTGACGGAATGCTCAAGCATCAGATTCCGTAACCGGCTTACCCGTTCCGCTAACATATCCCGGTCGATGGGGGAGCAGACTACTAATATCTCATCTCCTCCGATACGGAATACTCCGTAATCACCAAAGGCTTTGGTTAAACAGGTACATGCCCTGAGAATCAGCTGGTCACCCATTTGATGTCCCGCAGTATCATTTTCATGCTTCAGACCTGTGATGTCGCAATAGACGATACCAATGCTCTGCTCCTTATTGATCTGCTGAATATAGTTATTCATGGCAAAGCGATTGCCAATCTGGGTGAGGGCATCCTTATAGCTTAATGCCTCGAGCCTTCTCATCAGATTTCTCCGCCTGATACAGGAGACAAGAAAGGCACCCATAATCTGCAGCATATTGAATGTATATTCCAAAAGCATGGGTGGCGGATTATCCACTCCGTAAAACGCAATGACTTTTCCTTTATCATAGATAGGAACAACGACAATGGAATGAATCCCCTGGCGTTTTAAATTCTCATACTGTAAGGGATCCGATTCCTTCATTTCTTCCAGATCCTGAATGACGATACATTTCCCCTCATCAAAACAGTGATACCAGTTTGCACAGATCTCCGGCGGCAGATTCTGCAGATTATCCTTTTCGGGCTTTATTCCGGCGGCAGTCCATTCGTAGGTATTGTCATCACAGCCGTTTTCATTCTTTTCGAAAATATAAGTCCTTTCACCGCTTAGTGATTTACCGAGATGCTCGAGAATACTCTGGATGGTTTCATCCGGGGTATCTGCGGAAAGTGCAACCTTAAGCCCTTCATTTATCAAAGCTTCCGTATCCCGGTATTTCTGGATGAGCTTATCCTGGGAACGCTCCTCGCTGATATCGATGGCGATTTCGATCCGGTACTTTTTCATCCTTGCAGAATCGGTTATCAGAGTATCCTTTAAAATCATGTATTTATCAATTACCGGATTATAGTAGCGCCATTCCTCAAAGGCTCCGACACAAAGCCGGTCGTTATTGCATATGCCACAGGGAGTGGAGGATTTCTGCAGGACCTCATAGCATTTTCTGCCTTTTATCTCCTCCAGTGATTTTAGTTCATAAGCATCCAGAGCCTTGCGGTTCATGTATACAAGCTCATTGGTTTCAATATCGGTTGCGTATACATATTCATTTAAATTTTCAAAAAACTGCCAGATATTCTCTATATTGTTCATTTGCCTCCAATCCATAACGGCTGACGTTATTGTTCTTAATATATTCTGCCGGTGAATCGGGTATACCGGACAGACTGATGAAAGATCAACCCTTAAATATATAAGGATATAGATATATGTAAAT
>ERZ1026860.152-NODE-152-length-53571-cov-16.386931_pt1 | contig 53571 bp, 74 predicted proteins | sample MGYA00380160_ERZ1026860 | MGnify/ENA primary metagenome ERZ1026860 (study PRJEB33269, sample SAMEA4719796) | human gut metagenome | biome: human-associated habitat; feature: organic feature; material: feces | place: Cameroon | collected 2013-10 ... | reverse complement strand
GAGCTGGAGCTGGAGCCGCAGCCGGAGCCGTCGCCGGAGCCGGAGTCGAAGCCGTCGCCGTAGCCGTAGCCGTCGCCGTCGCCGACAGCAACAAACTCTTTTACGCTCTCCATTCCGGCACTCCCTTTATGTTGGCTTCCGCTTCGTCGGTGCAATGGATAATCTCAATCACTCCGAGTATAGTCATTTCGGGAACGTAAACGGTGAACATGCAGTTTTTGGGCTTTTTGGTTCCCTCAACGGCAAGCTGCGAAAGGGATGCCGCTCCGTCCCAGCGCCAGATGCGGCGGACATCGGTCATGGTGACTTCACTTCCGTTGCGCTCCTTGATTTTGCCGAAGAACACTCCTGCTCTGTCGGCTCTTACGATGTAGTTCTGTTCTTTCATTTCTCTTTCTCCTTTTCGGTTAAGTAATTTCGTCCCACAAGGCGCATAAACTCGTCTCTTGTGTGGTTTTTTTCGTATGCCGCCTGACATCTGCGCTTGAGGTAAAGGTCGGTGTCGCGGCATTTATGGGCTGATGTGGGGGATTCGGTATGGCATGACGGGCAGAGGAAGACGACGAAGCCGTTTTCGTCGGACATCCAGCGGTTTGCCGCGCCGAAAAAACAATGATGCAATGCCGTGTCGCCTCTGCGGCGGCATATGTAGCAAATGCCGGGGCGGGTCTTGAGGACGGATTTTATCTCGCGTTTTCCCATAGGCTCAGCATCTCCGCGATCTCGTTCGGGGTTTTGGTTTCGATGCCCTGCTCTTTGCACTCCTCGATGATGAGGTCGAGAAGGCGGGACATCTGGGCGGTATCGTAGGTGGAGGAGCCGTAATAGAGGATCACTGTCTTACAGCCGTCCAGCTTTGATGGCATGGTGTCTGTCACCCATCCGATGCCGTTCCTCTGCCATGATTCCGTCAGCTTATCCACAGCCTTATCCTGAACGCAGACGGTAGTACAGTTGCCGCCTACGTCGCGGATAAGGGAGCGGTATATCCTTTCCTTCGGGATGCGTAGCTTTTCGGAGAGGCGGTCGAGGAGTACCCATGCGTAGGCTGACGAATCAAGGCTGCGCTTTTTGCGGTACTTCTTAACGGTGATTTCGACATCCTCTCCGTGAAGCCCGTCCCATGCCGGACGGAAGTCCTCGTCAAGCTCTATTGTGACGCGCTGCTTCCGGTCGGTGGTGAAGGTTATTTCGGAGGCGATCCTGCCTTTCATGGGAATCTCCTTTCTTTCAAGCACTTTGAAAGGTGGATGAGGCGGGGGACGTACTCTTTTTCAACCCATTCGCGGTCATATGGGATTTCGATCCTGCCGAGACGGTCAGGGTCGATTTCGTTGAAGAAATTGTCGTAATCTTCGGGGAGGAGAAGGTAATGGTCGATATACAGCTTTTTTCCGGTCGCGAACATTTCGACCTGCGCCTGCTGCCAGTAGTTTTTCGGCACTTTGAAGCCCGGTTTATTGTGGGTTTTGACTTCGTGAATGTACTCTTTATCCTCTCCGTCGAGGTTTACTCTCAGGCGGACGGGCTGACCGTCAATCTTTCTGATTTTTATCTGCCGGTCGCGCTTTTTTACACCGAGAGCGTCAAGTATGCGGTGTTCGTAGGCTGTCCCGGCGGCAAGGTAGATGTTTGTAAAGTTATTCTCGGCAAGACCGAGCTTTACCATCCACCATGCCGCGAAGGTTTTTGTCTGCCAGTTTCCCATGATTGTTGCGGTGTCGCTTGCGCCGAACCAGCCGGCGCGGGATTTGTTTTTTATCATAGCTTTTTCAGAGCTTCTTCAAGATACGAGATGCCGTTCATATACTTGATGAGTATCTGTCCGACATCGCTCTCTTTGAGGTTGCACTTCTTGCAGATTTCTGCCTGAGACATTCCCTTTTTCATGAGTTCGGTAAATTTCTGTTCGATGCGCAGTTTTATCTTCCAGATGTTATGAATACTGAGGTCTTCGTTTTCGGCTTTTTCGCCTTCGTCGTCTCCCGCCCAGAGGGAGAAGCCGAGACCGGTGCGGATCGCAACGCCCTTCACGAAAGCTCTTGCGTGTGCGTTTGAGATACGAAGCTGATTCAGGGTATCGTCGTACACCACAAGGTTTCCGTTGAGGAGCGGCATATCCTGAGTAAAGACAAGGTCATCGATATGTATCTCAACGCTGACGAAGTAACAGCCTGTGGTTCTTCCGTCCTTATTGTGTGTTTCGCGGGACGAGAAGAGATATCCGCCCTCGGCGTTCTTCACCGGGGTGTAGTACACCGTTTCCGCGCCGTTGTCATGAAGCAGGGTAACGCATTTCGCCCAGTTGAGGTAGGGGATATCTATCACCCGTCCGTTGTCGTCTTTGCCCTTCTTCTTGTCGCAAAAGGGGCTTACATCGATTTTATAAAGTTCGTCGAATTTCTTAAGCATTGCATTTCACCATCTTTCTTATTTTTTCGCAGGCGATAAGAAGCTGTGCTTCCTGCCAGTCATTTTCTTCTTCCTCGGTCTCAAAGACTGGTGTTTCGGTTTCTTCTTCGTCTTTCTCTTCGGGTTCGTCCGCATATGTGCGATAGCGGTGATTTTCCCAGTCATAATCCGGGTCGAGCCATTTTTGCTCATAGTCGGCTATGGTGATTTCATCCCAGAGTGTCATCTTCGGGGGTCTCCTTGAGGTATCTTTCTTCCCAGCGCTGAATCGCATCGTACACGTCGTTTTTTGATGAATGTCTGTAGATGTCTGCGTGTTCTGCACGGAGGACGTTCCAGCCGTCTTCTGATAGAAAATAAAGGCTGACGGTGACCGAGATCGGGCTGTAGCGCGCATCGAACTGCATGGTTTTCGGGGTGCTGATGTTGAGCTTATAAGTGTGCTCAAGGGCGTATTCCGCGAAGGTGTGCATTTCTGCGGGGGTGTAGAGATTCATTTGTATTCCTCTTTTCATTTATTTTTGATTTTGGGGTTAACTTTTTCGGAAAAAGGTAATACAATAATACTGAATACTGACCTTTTTCCTCTTGGGGTCTGGTTTCATTGCGGCGGGTTTTCACTATTTTACCGCCGACCTCCTTTGCGACAGTCACTGCTTCGGCAGTGGCTGTTTTTTTGCTCTTCTTAAGAGTCTGTACTGTGCGTACACGATAACCGGCAGGGAAACAAGAGCCTTTATGCCGAGGGTGAACGCGAGTATCAGGAAGAGATACGCAAGGGCGAGGGCGAGTGTGCCGGGGATGTACTTTTTCATGTCGTCCTTTCCTCCCGGCAGCCGAGCAGCGCCGGAACCGAGATGTTGAGGGTATTTGCGATGGTCATGATCTCTCTCAGTGTCAGTGTGTCGGCGGAGCCGGAGAGGATGCGGTACATTCTTGCCGGGGAGAGACCGAGCGCGGAGGCGACTGCGGTTTTGTCGTCGCCATTCCGGAATCTTGCGGCTTTGTATGCGTCAAGGTGTCTTATGACCGAAGCGTACCGCCGATCCTCTTCGGACTTAGATATGCGGGGCATTATTCTATTCCCCTTTCGCGTTCGAGCTTCGTCAGAAGATTTGACAGCTCGTTTCTGACCACGTCGAGCTTTGGATAATCACGCAGCCTGTTGATCGCCACCGATACTTCTGCTTTGCAGGTATTCAGACCGGAACGGTTCAGCATTTCTGCGGCATCCTTCTGCTTAAGTCGAAGTCTTACCATGCGGGTTTTGAGATCGAGGTTCATACTTTTTCCTCCTTCTTTAATTTTGATTCATTTTTTTGTTGACATTTGCGCCCTGCCGTGTTACAATTGAGTTGCGGAACAATTGTATATGGTAAGGCGCGATGTCTATAACAAGCGGAGGCGCGTCTCCGTTTGTGTCGTGGCACCGGTGTGTTCGGTGCTTTGATGAGTATATTATATCTCAACTTGTTGAGATTGTCAATAGGAAAAATGAGATTTTCTCATTTTTAATTTATTAGAGGTGGTTATGTTCTGGGAAGCGTATTATAGTCTTTGTCTGAAAATCAAAAAAAGCCCCAATGCGGTGGCGAAAGAAATAGGCTGTTCAAGCGGAGCTGTAACTTCATGGAAGCAGGGAAAGGTTCCTCATCACAAGACGCTGTTGAAAATTGCCGGATATTTTGACGTATCTGTTGACAGCCTTCTGGGAGAAACAAAAAAAGCCTCCGGAACATCTTGGAGGGGAATTGAGATGTCGGAGGAGAGGGCGAAGGTTATGGATATGATCGCGTCCTTGTCTGACGAGGATGCAGTTAAGATTGAGAAAGTTCTTGAGGCTATATTGGGGGCGGAGAAATGAAGGCGTTTTGGCTTACGGTGGCGGAATCGACGATAGGTGTACTCTTGATTTTTTTAACTTTTGTGATTTTCAGTTTTTCTGATCGATCCATGGAGTTTTCTGAAATCAAAAATAAAGTTAAAAACGAAAACATTAAAAGCCAAATTGACGAAGCGCTGCTGCCGCTTCAAAAGCATAATAAAGAGACGGAAATGTTTTGCTTAATGGCGCTGGTAGTGTTTCCAAGCGCGGCTTTTTCAATCAGAAACGGAATTTTTGAAAACTCATGGGGGTCGGTTCTTTTCCCTCTGTCTGCTGGGATGAGCATTGCCGCGAGTTACGGAATATGCTATGCAATAGGACGCGCAATGAGCGATGACGTGCAAAATAAAATGGACAGAACATTGGACACATTAAAAACAATGGTAAAAGAGGGGATCAGCGATCAGACAGTATATGACACGCTTGCGCTTGATGTGGCGGAAGATTATGCACGGCGTGAAATAATAAACAGGCGGATAAGAATAGTTGCATATATTGTTTTTGTTGCTCTTGGTGTTTTGTTTGCGTTTGCATTCAAAGGATAACAAAACCGCCCTTCTTTGCGGAGGAGCGGGATATGACGGATAATCTGATTCTGGTCGTTGAAGCATTAACGGCACTTGCCGGTCTTTTGCTCAGTGTTGTTACATTCACTATGGCGCGATGACACACTTGCCGCTCTCAGTCCTGCAATCGAGTCGGCTATGCGGCACATCAGATTTGTTAGATCGGTTTCGATACTGGTATCTGTGCAGCAAAGAAGAGAAAGATATCTCATTTTTTCGATGAGCATACGCTCTGCTTCAAGAATAATCTGCTGTTCGTTCATTTTGGTTTCTCCTTATTGTAAAAAAATATTGACAAATCGCAAAATCAGGTGTATACTGTACTCAAGCGATGAAGTACAGAGCGCACCGGGGCGTTGCTGACGGAGCTTTCAGTAGGGGTTGTGCAGTTACCTCAAACCGGAGTAGGGTAACCGAAAGAAAATGCTCTCAGCTCCGCATATGCGGGGCTTCTGAATTTGACGGAGGCGGATATGAAAAGAAGAGTGAATCTCAACAGAGTTTCCGAGAAGAGACTGAAGGGGAAAGAGGAGCTTTCTGCCGCATTCAGGGATTATCTCATGGAAACGGTGGGTTATTCCGAAAAGGATGCGGAGTTTATAGCCTACGGAGAGTTTTCCGAGCCGTATGACGTTCCGTATGTCCGGCAGGAATATGAGGGAAAATACGTGATCGGAGAGCATGAATACGAGGTGCGATACTGCGAAACGGATTTCTGCGCCTGTGGATTATGGCATCTGTCGGAGCTTCCGAAGTTCAAGTTCTATATGCTTTTCGATCTTGATACTCTGCCCGATCACACGGGGAATTCATATCTCAACGCGAGAAGGCGTTATATAGTCTGACGGATCGCCTCTGAATTATTATACTTGATTTCCGGGTTCATGTTAACCTCTGAAACGAGGCGTAAAAGAAATTCTTCGTACTGTTCGTCCGTCAGGGAGCTAATCATCTTTGCAATTCGGAGGTTGAGGGCTTCGCGTTCGGATGCTGTCATGATATGTACTGCCTTTCTTTGTTTGGTCTTTGGGTATCGGTAAATCGAACGGGTGTTCGGGTAAGTATATTATATTCCGGATTGCCGGAAAAGTCAATTGGTTAAAATGACGAAAAATCGGGGAGATTTTTTTACATGATAGACAAAAGAAAGCTGGCGGACGTTATTCTTTCGGGAGACTTCCCGGAGGACGCACTTCTTGCCGCAGTGCGTGCGCTGAAAATCGACGGGAACGATGTTTCGGCAGAGGAATGCGGGGACGAAGAAAAGAGGCTTACCGACGAGTTTACGGAGCTTGTGGACGGTCTGAGCGAGAGGGAGAAGGAAGAATATCTTTCTCTCCTGATGACTTTTGTAAAATGAATTTCCGAAGGAGCTTCAGGGCGAAGAGCTTTTCTCGCTTTGGAGCTTTTTCAAAATAGTTTTTCAGACGGTCGCCGGTTGAGTTCATAATGCACCTCCGCAATTGGTATGATTTAACTGTATCACTGACGGGGTGAATAGTCAATAGGCAAAAATGGGTATTCAGTTTACAAGTGAAAGATTCGCCTTCAAAAACGAATTTTCAGCATAAAAAACAAAAATAACGGGAGGAAAAAACAGAAAATGACACTTTCGGAGTATCTGAACAGACTCAAGGACGAGAGAAATCTCACGCTGGCGCAGATTGCCGACATAAGCGGAGTTCCTGCCGGGACGGTGCAGAGGATCATGTCGGGAAGCACGGAAAATCCGGCGTTTCAGGCGGTTGTGGAAGTGATAAAGGCTCTCGGCGGGTCGGTGGACGAGTATGCCGGGATCACAAAGGCGGAGCCGGCGGGAAAGCGCGACACGGAGTTTGAGGACAAGATAATCGGCATATACACGAAGGTCATAAAAGACAAAAACCGCAAGATCGCGGTTCTTTTCGGCGTTCTGACGTTTTTCGTTATCGGTGCGGCGATACTCGTGATATACGACAGTCATCACGGGAACATGGGATTTATACGGTATGTGGTGTCTGCGTATCAGAGGATTATGCTGTGGTTAAGGTAGACAGGCTGCCGTCCGGGTCGTACAGGGCGCGGGTGCTGGATTACACCGATCCGGACGGAAAGGCGCATTACCGGAGCTTTACCGGGAAAAACAAAAAAGCCGTGCAGCTTGAAGCGGCGCAGTGGGAGGCTGAAAAGACCTCGTCCGGAAGAAGAAAAGACAATATGACGGTGGGGGAGGCTATGGAAAAGTGTATAGAAATCAAAAAAAACGTGCTATCTCCCAAAACTTATAATGCATACAGGGGATACATCCGCAATTATCTTAAGGATATAAAAGCGATCAAGGTATATGAGCTGACAACGGAAGACGTTCAGGCAGCAATAAACACAGAGGCGGCAAAGCATTCTCCTAAAACAGTAAGAAATATGCACGGGCTACTCTCGGCGACGCTGAAGATGTTTCGCCCGGCATTCATGCTGACGACGGTGCTGCCGCAAAAAGAAAAGCCGGATATAACAATTCCGACAGAGGAGCATATGATAGAGCTGCTCAAGCTCACCAAAGGCACAGAGCTTGAAATTCCCGTTTTGTTTGGCGCGGTTGCCGGGATGAGAATGTCGGAGATTGTGGGTGCAAAATGGTGTAATGTTAATTTTTCCACCGGAATACTTAAGATAGATTCTGCGGTAGTACATGGCATAGACAACAAGCCGATCGAGAAAAAGCCAAAAACGCTTGCCGGATACAGAGATGTTCCTTTGCCGCCGTATGTGATGGAGGTGTTAAAAGGCAAATATAATCCGGAGGACAAGTATATTACGAAGCTGACCTCCGACATGATTTACAAACGATACAAACGAGCATTGAAACAGGTAAGCCCGGATGCGGATTATACCTTTCACGAATTGCGGCACTATGCCACATCGGTGATGATAATGCTCGGAATACCCGCGAAGTACATTGCAAGTGTACTTGGTCATGCAACGGAGGATATGGTCAACCGTATCTATGGGCATATCATGGAGGATAAAAAGGGAGCTTTTTACGAAAGGCTTGAATCATACTACAAAGGTATTTTTGCAAGGTGCGGATTTTAATCTGTCATGAAATCTGTCATGAAATCAAAAAAGTTTAGGTATTACGGGACTTTTTTGACTTTTTCGACGGGTTCGATTCCCGCCGTCTCCACCAATTGAACAAACCCGCGTATCTGCTGGATATGCGGGTTTTTCCTTGTATTATCGGGGGTTATGGGAGTTTTGAGTTTGATTCTGTGGTCTCGCAAATGAGACGGTAGAACCATATTTCAGACTCAAATCTGTCACGAATCTGTCACGCGGGTCAGATGCCGAGTGTACACACCGGGGTCATGAGGAAGGTTATCTTCGTGAGGTACTTCTTTTCGATGTCGGGCTGTTTCTCGATTATGATCGGGAGGTTATACTCTATCGATTCGAGGTCGAAGATTATTTCCTCGACACCGGCGATCTCAGATTCCACGTCGGAGAGTTTCTGCTCTGCGATGCGGCTGTAGGTCGTCTCGTTTTCCGAGGCGAGGCGGAAGATGATGTCCTTCAGGAACACGGCGGTTCCCTTTTCCCAATCGCGCCATGCGGTCATGCCGTCCCGGATGGCTCTACGCCGCCACTGTGCGTCGGTGTCCTGCCGTTTCATACGGTACCATTGCGCCGGGATGACCTCGGGGGCAGTGAGAGCTTTATCGGGGATAAGGCTGCCGCTGTTATGGAGAAAGCTGGTTGACAATCTGTCCGCGGCGTTTTTTTCGCTGATCTCATGGTAGTTATGCATAGCTGCGTAGCCATGAAGACCGAGATACAGGAAATACTCGCGCATTTTATCGTGGAACATCACACCTTCAATCGATCTTGCTTTGAGTTCGGCGAGGATATCGACTGCCGGCATGATCAGTCACCTGCCCAGAGGGTCGCAACGGCGTTTACTGCCGCGTTTGTGGCTGCGGCTGCTCCGCCGTCGATTGTTGAGAGCGTCGGGGTTGCGCAGGCGCGGGAGGTACAGCCGAGCATTCTGAACGATGCGCCGGAGGCGGAGGTTGTGAGCCTTGTTGAGTACTTGGTTCTTGTTCTCACGTCTGCGGCGGTAGCCGGAGCGCAGCTTGCGGTGAGGAGCGGGTAGGTATCCGTTCCGGTGCCTATGGTTATCACTACAGGGGCGCTTATTGTGGCGGCTGCGGGGATGGTCTGCGCGATGACGATACAGTATTTCTCCCTGTTCGTATAGGTACCGGCGGGGAGGTTTATCGTCAGGGTGTTGTTTGCGAATGTCACTGCCTGCGAGAGGACGAGCCTCGGGCAGAGCTTACAGGTATTACTGCACATAAAAATTTTCCTTTCAGCCTTTTTCAGGCGAGAACCCGGAGAGCTTCCCCTCCGGGTTTTTGTTTTATGGAGCCGCTTATCGGCTTATGGCTTTATGCGGCTCCGGTCCGGTTAACAGCCGCAGCCGAGGCAGGAGCCGTTTCCGTTTGCGGCGTAGGGGGAGCAGGTGATATACGCAGGCTTGGAGACCGGGCGTATCTCGTTGACGAGGGAGTAGGTCTGAGCCTGCTGGCTGAGGTTGAAGTTAGCCGTGAGAAGCTCGCGGTCTTTAGCCTCAAGGCGGTCGCGGAGTTCCTGAACGGTATTCGCCTGAATCAGGGCGCGGGTCGCCTCGCCTTCCGCGTGAATGGCGGTTGTGATGTCGCAGGTGTTCTTCTGCGCCTCATAGCGGGTGGCATCGATGTTGCGGTTGGTCTCGCAGCAGCATTCGCGTGCGCTGTACTGTGCGTCCTTTATCGCCATATTCGTGCCGTTGAAGCCGTTGAGCATGGTGGTGTTCTGGGCATAGAAGCCGTCGCAGAGACCGTTTGTTATGCCGTCGAGCTTGCTCACGACTGTGCCGTTATCGAAGCCTCTCTGCATTGTGGCGGAGAGGAAGCCGTCGTCGCGGTTGTTTCCCCACATACCGCCTCCGAAGATAGCGAAGATGAGGATGATCCAGATGAACCAGCCGCAGCCGCCGCCGAACATATCGCCGTCGCGGTTATTGCTGTTCTGTCCGGCGATAAAGCCGGAAGTGTAATCGTTTTCCATGTTTTTGATTCCTTTCGGTAATTTATATTATATCGTGCGCACGATATTCACTGAGGTAAAGATATCCCGTACCGGCTTGCGACCTGATTCGGGTCTATGCCTTTGCTTTTGCAGAGGTTATAAAAGGTCTGCTTCAGCTGATCGGGGCTTTTGCCCTGACAGAGCTTCAGTGCCGGGGCGAGAGCGGGATTGTTTCCGGCAAGCTGCTGCATGATCTGCATGGGGCTGCCGCCGGAGGTGAGCATCTGCATCATCATCTGGACGGGATTCACTGCTCATCGCCTCCTTCTAACTTTTTGAGTCTTGCGGAGATCTCGTCGAGCTGAGCGACGGTGGCATAGCGCTCCTTTTCCGGGTATTCCGGCAGGCGCTTTTTATACACGTCGAAGCAGATCGAGCCGTCGACCATCGAGAGGCGCTTTGCGTATATCTCTCCGGCTTGGGCGTTGAAGAAATAGGTGTCGGTTCCGTCCATCGGTATCTGAGCCGATCTTGCGGTGAGCTCGTCCTGCACCGGGATGACCTGAGGGTACTGAGGACGGGGCTGCTGGGGGTACTGGCGGGAGTTATACATATCCTGCGAGTAAGCCATAGCCTGCTGCTGATTATAGGGATTATAAGCGTACATATCGGATGCTCCTTTCTTTTGCTGATTAAATTTTAGCACAAAAAAAGGACACCCGCGTATCACTTATGTGCCGCGGGTGTGTCGGGATTGTGTCAGATGAGGTTCTGGCTCTTGAGATGGGATTTTATGAGGAAGAGGACGTAGTCGGGACATTCTCTGACGCCGCTCTCCCAGTTCTGGATCGTGCGGAGGGGGATGCCGCCGCAGATGTCTCCGAAAGCTGTTTGCGAAAGACCGGTTCTTTTGCGGAGAGACTTCAGAGCCTCGGCGACCGTCGCGATGACGGTGACACCGAAAAACTCTGCGGCGCGGTCGATAACGCACTCAAAGGAATCTCCGTCTGCCTCGTTATACTCGTCGAGCAGACCGGCAAGCTCACAAAGGCGCTTCACTTCATCCTGACACTCGCTCCAGTCGCCTGCTTCGCGGATGGTTTCGGCAAGCTCCTCGGCTTGGTCGTCGTCGGCAAAAATCAAGTCGGCGACCGCCTCCTCTGACGGAGTGAATCCTTCGTTCCAGATATCAGACCACTCATTTTCCGTCTTTGGCATATATGCGGAGAGGGATATATGCACTTCCGTGCCGAGATCGTCGGTACCCTCAAGGTATATGGCGGGCTTGCGGTCGTCCTGTATGCTTTCGCGATAGAAGCAGGGGCGGGCGATGAGCTTTTCCTGAAGAAATATGTCTATGTGCTTAAACATCGTGCGCCTCCTCAAAGAACCTCACCGTCTATGTAAAGACGGTCTGCTATTTCAGGCATCCGGCGGCAGACTTCATCGATGCTTGTATCGGCGGCGTCGGACATCCCGGCAAGCCTTGCAAGCTCGAACTTCGCGCGGACAATGGCTTTTCTGAGCGCTCTTGCCTTCTCATGACGTGCGGAGAAGGATGCTGCGGTCTCTTCAAGGCTGTACCCTCCCATGCCGTCAAGCTCAAACTCCGCGTCAAGATACATTTCTTCGCTCTCTGCCGTCAGGCTTCTTCCGCGATAGTCGGATACGACTATATACTCTTGGTATGTCCTGTCCTCGGTGCAGACCACATATGCATAGGTCTCGTCCGTAGTTCCGGCATTGAGGGTGGTGGGGTGAAGGTCAAGCTCTGCGATCCATTCGTGAAGGGTCTTGGTTTCGCCGATGCGGGTTTCGAGTTCTGCGTGTGTCATTTTGTACCTCTTTCTGCGGGGGATTTGCCGCCCCCGCTCGGCTTTTGATTATCTTGTGAAATTTACTTTTGCGAACCGATCAATATCTTTTTGGCAATACGCAAGGCGTGCGGGGAAAAATTCATTAACCATCCAGTTTTTATATTCTTCAAAGGCTTTCCCTGCCCAGTAAGACGAATTCCAATCTGCGGCTTTCAGATCAGCAAGCAGTCCTTTTTCTTCGGCTTCTTCTTCCGTCATGGTTTCCCACTTTTTCATCTGTTCGCTATAAAATGCGATTGACTTCAACGTGTTGCGCATTAGCTTTTCACCGTGTCGGGTAAGTTTGCCGCTTTTGCATAGCTTTTCAAAGCAATCAATCCCGTAATGAAGCGATACGCCGTCGCTGTATTGCACCGTCCAAATGTTCATTATGTACTGACCGCACTTGTCGCAAATACAGCCGCTGTTTCGCCCTGCTTTGTCAAATCTCACGCTTTTAATCTGTGCCATTTTCCGAACCTTTCTGCGGGCGCGGGGTGTACCCCCGCGCGTTTGTCTTTTTTACTTCTCGAGTTCAAGCGCCTTTCTTCCGGCGTGCATTTCAGCTTTAAGGGCTTCCTTTTCTTCAGCGGTTGTGATTTCCTGCTTTTCAACGTAAACGCTCCCCGCCAACTCACGGTGACTAAAATGTGCGTATGCGTCATTCCATCTCTCCGCTTCTTTGTCGGCTTTTGCCTTGTCTTTGTAGCAATCGAAGGTGTATGTTTCAAACCCTGTGATCATGCCGTTTCCGCCCAAAACCTTCATGCGATTCTTCAAAACATAGATAGTCATAATATTTGCCTTTCTGACCGTTTAGCCGCTGTCACAGCTTTCTTCCCGGTGTCCGGGTGTTTTTTTATCTTACGTGTCTATTATACACCCATTGAGTGCATTTGTCAAGGGGTTTTTGAAAAAATTTTTAAAAATCCGAAAAAATTTTTGTCGGGGTGAAATTTGTCCCTTTTGTCCCTTTTTATCTGATACAATAATATCATGGATATCTCCGGAGATATCCTTTTTTACGTGCCGCACACAATGGGCGGCGGTTGGGACGGCGGGGCTTTTGATTTTTTACCGGAAGGAGGATGAAAATGAAGGCATACACGGACAAAGCCGGGAAGACGCGCGATCTGAACGAAAGGCAGAGGAAGTTCTGCCAGCTTTACGTTTACGGCGTCGACGAAAAAGGCGAGGTAGACGAGCAGGGGCGCGGAAAACATCCTGCCTTGGCGGATGTATATGCGCTTGCCGGATACGAGGTTTCGGGATATACCCGGAAGTCTCTGCAGGAAAAGGCATCTCAGCTTTTCCGCAAGGATCATGTGCAGGCATATATAAAGCAGATACGTGACGAGCGGGACAATGCGATCGCCGAAAAAGTGGAGTGGACGCGGGCAAAGATGCTTGAGGAGCTACGGGAGATTTTCTCCGAGGCAAAAAGCTCCACCACAAAGCAGTGCGTGGGCAAGGACGGCGATGAGTTTACCTGCTATGACGCATCGGCGGCAAATGTCGCGCTCAAGGCGGCGGCTCAGGTGGCGGAGATGATGGGCTTCAACGAGCCTGAAAAGAAGGAGACTGTCGTGAAGCTCGACTACGGCGGCGTGGATATATCGCAGTGGGCGAAATAAAAATGCGGGGCTTCCCTCAGCCGAAGCAGAGGGAGTTCCTTGAAAGCACCACAAAGTATACCTGCTACGGAGGGGCGCGTGCCGGAGGAAAGAGCTGGGTTATCGATTTTGCGGCGAAGATATATGCGCTGAAGTATCCCGGCATCAAGCAGATGATAGTGCGGCGGTCATATCCGGAGCTTAACGAAAACCACATCATACCGCTTCGTGAGGACACTCTGGGCGTATGCCAGTATAAAGACAAAGAGAAATCTCTCGTCTTTCCGAACGGGAGCAGGATAAAGTTTTCGTACTGTGCAAATTCGGGTGATGTTTTGCAATTTTCCGGTCAAGAGTGGGATTGCATCTACCTTGACGAGGCACAGCAGCTTACTCAGGAGGCTTTCAACGCGATAAGGGCTACTCTCCGAGGCACAAATGCGCTCCCGAAGCGGCTTTTCGTGTCGTGCAATCCCGGCGGGGTGGGCATGGAGTGGATACGGCGCTTATTTATTGAGAGAGACTTCAAGCCGGAGGAAAATCCGGACGACTACTCCTTTATACAGGCGCTTGTGACCGACAATGCCGCGCTGATGGAGGCAAATCCCGACTATATCAAAGACCTTGAGTCTCTGCCTCCCGCGCTTCGTGCGGCATGGAGATACGGAGATTTTTACTCCTTTGACGGGCGGTTTTTCTCGGAATTCCGTCCTTCCCTGCACGTGATACCGAGGGTTGACGTGCAGCCGCACTGGAGGATATACAGAGCCATAGACTACGGCTTTGACTGCTGTGCGGTTTTGTGGATAGCCGTGGACGAGACGGGGCAGGAGTATGTATACAAGGAGCTGCATGAGGCGGATCTGACGATATCCGAGGCGGCAAAAAAGATCGTTATGATGTCTGCCGGGGAGAAAATCGAGGCGACATTTGCGCCTCCCGACCTGTGGAAGCGGTCAAACGACACCGGAAAGCACATCGCGGAGGTTTTTGCCGAGGGCGGCGTGCGGTTCACGAAGTGCAACTCCGAGCGTATCGGAGGGTGGCTTTGCGTGAGAGAGCATATAAAGCCCGTCACGGGGCTTGACGGAGGGGAGACCTCGCGGATGCTTATCGCGGAAAACTGCCGGGAGCTTATAAAGAGCCTGCAGCAGCTTGAGTTTTCCGAGAGCAGACCGAACGACGCGGCAACAGAGCCGCATGAGATATCTCATCAGGCAGACGCTTTACGGTACTACTGTGTGAGCAGGGCGGTTCCTGCGAGAGTGCCGGAGAGGGAGCTGACCGACGGGGAGAGGCTTCAGGAGATAAAGAAAAAAGCTATTTGCGCGGCAAGCCGGAAGGGGCGGAGCCGCAGATTCTGACATATGGGGGAAAATATATGCCGAGACCTATTGAAATACAGAAAATTGACAGGATGTGCTTTGTGCCGGGGTGCGAGAGGGTGGCGAGCTTTATCGTATCGAGAAATCCCGAGTACCGTCCGACGGTGATCATCTGTCGGGAGTGTGCGAAGGAGCTTTTCGGGGTGATGTATCCGGAGGAGTACAAAAAAGCCTTTGCGCCTGTCGCAGAGCCGGAGAAAGCCGACGAAGAGAAGAAGCCGGAGAAGAAGCCGGCGGCAAAGAAGGGCGGCGCGTGATGCTCGGAGTGATGCTTTCGGTTATCAACCTTGTGCTTCAGGCGGTGCTTATCATACTCTGGACGGGATGCCTCAGGGACAGGCAGAGACGCATTGACGAGCTGACCGAGAGGCTTTCCTGCCGGTCGGCTGAGGAGTATGCGCGGCTGAAGAAAGAGCCTTACCGTGCGCCTGAGCGACCGAGGAAGGCGATAAAAGACCGCTGGGACGGGAAGGAGACTGATGTGAAATGAGTTTTTTTGACGGAATTCGCAGTCTTTTCACGGCGCGGAAGGCGGAGGACATACAGAACGGCGAAAATGTCGTTGACGTCATCGACACCTCCGGTGTGCCGGACGAACAGACGGCGGACGAGTTTGTGGCTTGGGTAAAATCCGAGCTTGAGCGGAGGAGAAACGACAGGCAGCCTTTCGAGCTGCAGTGGCTTCTCAACGCAAACTTCCTCGCGGGGCATCAGTACTGCGAGATAAATCCCCGGTCGCATGAGATCGAGGAGATAGAGCCGGAGTATGACTTCCTTGAGAGGGGAGTATACAACCGCATCGCTCCGCTTTACGACACGCGGATGGCAAACCTGCGGAACGTGCGGTATCTCATGACGGTGAAGCCTGCGACGGGAGACCTTGACGACCTTGCAAAGGCGGACATATCCACGGGGCTTTTACGGTACACTCAGCGCAACGTGAACTGGGACGGATTAAAAGACCGCATTTACGGGTGGTCGGAGCTTACCGGGACGGCGTTTGTGCTGTCGTGGTGGGACGCTCATGCCGGGAGGCTCATCGGGACGGTGCAGGAGGAGACCGGCGGCACGCGGGACATATGCGAGGGCGACCTTGTGTGCGGGATACTCTCTCCCTATGAAGTGTTCCCGGAGTCGGTGTACAAGGAGACCGTCGACGAGCAGAGGAACATCATCACCGATCAGGTGCTTGATACCGGGGCGATATACGACCTTTACGGGCTGAGGGTCGAGGGGAGAGCCTGCGACCGGTATGTGGTGACGCCCATATCCGGCGCGGGAGGCTACGGGCTTGACACCTTCTCCTCCACAGTCATGGCGACAAAGACCGAGAGGGTGGACGGGTGCGAACACGTTATCACCTTCTATGAGCCGCCGACAAAGAAGTTCGCTGACGGCAGGATGGCTATCATCATAGGCGAGAAGCTGTACTATTACGGCGTTCTGCCCTATGAGAGGGTGCCTGTTGTCGCGGTAAAGTGCAAGGCGGTTGCCGGTCAGTTCTTCGGGAAGTCGTTCATACAGGAGCTTATACCGCTTCAGAGAGCCTACAACGGGTGCAAAAATCAATTGCACGACTACATCAAGAGCATAGTCGGGGAGCCGATACTCATCCCGGACGGGGCTGTCGAGTCGGAGGAGCTTGACGAGATGATCATGCGCGGCATTGCGCCGAACCAGATCATCAACTACAAAAACGAGTTCGGCACACCGTCAAGATTGCGGCACTACGGCATCCCGACCGAGATCGTCAACGAAATGAACCAATTGGCGCAGGACATGGAGTACGCGGCGGGAATTTCCCAGCTGATGGTGTACGGGTCTACTCCGGCGGGGGTCACCTCCGGCACGGCGATAGAGAATCTGCGGCAGATAGACAACACCCGGCTTTCGCTTACCTCCGAAAATATGCGGAGCGCGGTGAAGGAGCTGGCGGTGAAGTGGCTTCACATATACAAGCGTTACGCGGCGGGTGTGAGGGTATGCAACGCTGTCGGGGTAAATTCCGTCGGCGGGGTGCTTACGTGGATGGCGGACGACATAAACTCCTACGATGTTGTGTTCGACACCGAAAACGAGCTTATAACCTCCGAGGAGACGCAGAAGCAGAACTTCATAACCGCCATGCAGATGGGGCTGTTCACCGACGAGAACGGCGTGGTTCCGGTCGAGATACGCGAGAAGCTGATAGAGCAGATGAGGATAAACGGCTACTCGCAGATCATGACGCAGAGCCGGGAGCAGATACAGAACGCACAGCGGGAAAACTCGTTCTTTGAGAGCGGGGTTATCCCGGAGAGATACATTTACGACGACGACGCGGTGCATCTGAACGAGCATCTGAAGTATGCTTTGCAGTACCGGTTCCGTATGCTGCGGCAGAAGAATCCGGAGTACTGTAAGTATTTCGACCAGCACATAGACGAGCATCGCGCGGCGATAGCCGAAAAAGAGCAGAAAGCCATGGCAAGGGCTATGGCAATGCAGAGCAACAACAACGAAAGGAGAATGTAATTGCCGCGATGGCGGCTTACAGATATAATTTTATGGCAGAGAGACTTGATGATGTTTTGACCGAGCTTCTTGCACAGCAGAGTCAGGAGGGGACGCCCTCCGAGCCTGCACCGGAGACGACTCCGGCAGAGGCGGCGCAGACCGAACCGACGGCGGAACCGGAACAGGCTCCGACTCCGGAAGAACCGGCTCCCGCTCCGGCAGAACCGGCGGCAGAGACAGCGGCACCGGCACCTCAGGCAGAGGCGAATCCGGGAGCCGAGCTTCTTAACCGCATAGGCAGCGACTACGAGCGCATGAGGCAGGAAAACGAGCAGCTGAAGGACATTGTCGCGCAGCTCAAGGGAGTCATACCGCAGTTTCAGAACGCGCTTCAGCAGCAGTCACAGGCGGCAGAGAACACTATCGTTGAAGAAGTGATCGAGCCTCCGGTGTTTGATGTGGAGAACGTTCAGTATCTGTCGGATGACGAGCGCAGGGCGGCGACGGCGAAGTACAGCTCCGCGATGGCGGACTATGCACGCAAAACCGTCCTCGGCGAGGTCATGAAGGAAATGCAGCCGATTGTGGACAACTACAAGAGGCAGACCGCAGAGGCGGCGGATATGACGGCACGCAACCGCATCAGATCGTCGAAGGGGTTCGAGGATTTTGACGATTACGGCGACGCTATCGACCGCATCGCGGCAAACACACCCGGCTTTGACGGCATAGACCCGGAGATGAAGTACGCTCTTTCGTACATGATAAACCGGGGGATAAATGCCATGAATCAGAAGCCGGAAACAGAGACGACGGAGATGCTTGTCGAGAGGGTAAAGAACAACCCCGACGCGCTCCGTGCGCTTGAAGAAATGAGAGTGAAGCAGGTGGCTGAAAAGAATGCCGCCGTTCCTCCCGTGACGGCTTCTCAGGGGTCGGCAACGGCTCCGGCGGTGAAGCCCGAACCTCCCCAGTCTCTTGAGGAGGCAACGGAGAGGGCATACAAGATGCTCGGTCTCCGGAAATTTTAATATTACACACTGATTTATTACAAACGAAAGGATTTTAATTAACCATGGCAGTACAGACCATTACCGCTATTGCGGACATAATCAAGAACGCGTATCTTCCCGCGTTTGAAAACCAGCTCACTACGGAGGCTTCTCCCTTCCTTGAGAAGATCAAGAAGGTTCCGCTCATGTCAAACGACATCGTCGCTTCGGCTCCCGTCGGCTTCAACGGCGGCGTAGGCTTCGGCGGTCCGGAATCCGCAGCTACACCCGATTCCGGTCCTCAGCTCTACAAGGGCTTCAAGACTCAGGCTCACGACCTCTACTGCAACATCGAGATCTCCGACAAGGCGGTCAAGCTCGCGTCCAACAATCAGGGCGCGATGATGAACGCACTTGACCATGAGATCAAGAGCGCATACACTGCGGCGGAGTTCAACCTCGGTCGTGTGCTTTTCGGCAACGGCTCCGGTATCCTTGCGTCGATCATGGCGGCGGCAGACGGCGCGACCACGATATACGTCTCCGACTGCGTCACCGTCCGCGAGGGCATGATCATCGACGCATATGCAAACACCTCGGCGACCGCTTCCGGCACGGCTCCTGCAACCGCCGGGGCAAGGGTTCTCGCGGTCAACCGTGAGTACAATTCCACCTCCAAGGGATATGCGGTCACGCTTGACAAGGCTGTCACCGCGAAGACTGCGCTCACCTCTGCCGATGCAACCGCTGTCGGAACCTTCGGCTTTGTGACTCTTCAGAAGTCATACAAGAGAGAGTTCACCGGTCTCGGCGCGGTCATGGACGACGGCGTTGCCTCCATCTACGGCGTAACCAAGGCGGACAACATCTGGGTAAAGCCTACCGTTGTCGACGCAAAGAACGCTCTCGGCGACATCGTCCTCTATGACGGAGTCAAGCGTGCGCAGGACTTCAAGAACGCGAAGATCGACATGATCCTCATGGGCGACGCGGCATTCACGGCATATCAGAAGTATATGCGCTCCAACAACACCGTTTACGTCGACAAGACCATGAAGTTCAAGGGCGGCGCCATCGGCTACACCGTTGTCGTCGGAAACCGCGAGGTCGTTGTCGTCAACGAGAGATTCGTTCCTACAAACGAAGCGTGGGGCGTTGCGACCTCCGACTGGGAGCTGCACCACACCACCCTCGGCTTTGCCGATCAGGGCGGCTCGGACTTCATCCTTGTTCCGAACTACTCGTTCTACAGAGGACTTCTCACGCTTTACGGAGATTTCATCTGCAAGAATCCCGGCGGCTGCGTGAAGTTCACCAACTGCAACACCAACACCTGAGAAATGACCTGATGGGGAGGGATTCGGTTCTCCGTTTCCCTCCCGGAAAGGAGCTTTACAGTGCTTTTCAAGGAGCTGTATGACAGATGCAACAACATTGCTCCTCTCTCTCAGGCTGAATTCATAGCGGCGGCTAACGAGACGCTTGACATCCTTGTCGCGCGTTACGGAGTCGCCGCTGTTTTCAAAGGCGGGGAGCGTTCGGTCGTGACGGCATACGACGACGAGGTTGCCGTATACGACGAGTTCATGCCGGTTCTTAAGGACAGCATTGTCTACCTGAAGAACGGCGACAGCGAGAGAAAGAGCGCATTCGAGAGCGGATGCGATTATGCCTACCGCACCGTGTGGGCTGAAAAGAGAAAGAGACGGAGATACGGTGTTCCGTCATGGCTCTGAGGAGGTCTTATGTATAATTCAGGCGTAACGCTTTCCGACATCATCACTGAGCTTTCGGGCGAGGTTGATATTGCCGGGAGCATACCCGATTCCGCCTATATCAGGTGGGTAAACACGCTGGAGCAGCTTATATATACCGACATCCTCGGCTTTTACGGCAGGCAGAACGTGACGCTTGCCGGCGGGGGATTTGCTCTGTCCTCGATAACCTCCGGCACCGGTGAGGATTCCTGCCGTTACGACGATATCGTGAAGGTATACGGCGACGGCAGGGAGTATGTCCGGGCGGGGGTGATATCCTCGGTCATCTTCGACGGGGACAAGGGAATTTACTGGCAGGACGGGGACAATGTCAAGGTTTCGCCCATAGTTGAGCCTGACACCGTCACCGTTATCCGCAGGATACGTCCGGCGATAAAGACGGCGGTCACGGGTGTTGTGATGCTGCCTTATGAGTGGCTTGAGCTTGTCATGTCTAAGCTGCGCGGCGAGGCTTACAAGATCGCCAACGACGACGGTCAGGCGGCAAAGTGGCTTGAGGATTACAATGCGCAGCTTTCGTCGTTCACCGAGTGGGCGAGAAAGCGGCAGGAAAGGTACGGCGAGTGATGTATCTTGAGTCGGCGATACCCTCGGCAGAGACGAACAGAAGAACGGTAAAGACCTCATGGGCGGGGCTTAACCGCAAAGACGATTACGACAGCGGGGAGCTTACTTCATGCAAAAACATTTCCGTGAAGGACATTCCCGCGCTTGAGGCGGAGCAGATACCGAAGGACGTTATTACAGGGTACGCGCATCCCATATCCATACACGGATTCGGGGATGTGCTTATCGTGATTTACCGGGACGGAGGGGCTATAAAGCTCGATTACCGCAAAGGCTCTGCCGTATATCATTCGACAATAAAGGCAACGGGGGCGACGGAGGCTGACGAATATCCGCGCTCCCTTGCTAGGTTCAATTTATATTCCTCCGGAGACTCCGGTGTTGCCGGGTCGGTGTATGTGAGGAAGATACTCATCTATCCTGACAGGTACTCGTTCGATTATGAGCAGAGCGCGGATTTTACTGTTTCGTATCTGACAAACGACGCTCCGGCGCTCCGGTGGGTCACGGTTTATCAGGGGCGTTTGTGGGGCGTGAAGGACGGCAAGATATACGCCTCGGCATTCAACGATTATGCAAGCTGGCTCCCGGCGACGGCTGACGAGGATTCCGCCTCCATGCCTTGGAATTCCGCGACGCAGGCGAACATAAAAGCCGACGGGGAGTTTACCGGGATAGTTACCTACGACAACCATGTTCTCGGCTTCAAGCGGGATTTCATCCACCAGACGGCGAACACGAAATATCCCTTCCGGCTGAACGACATATCGGCGAAGGGTGCGATATCCAACCTTGCTATATGCGAGTGTTCGCAGATACTGTTTTATGTTTCCGACGACGGGATTTATGCATTCACCGGCGGATATCCCGAAAGGATCTCCGACAAGCTGAAGATATCGTCCTTTGAGGGTTCGATCCTCGGCACGTGGGACAACGTGCTTTATGCCTATGTTCCGGCGGAGAATTTCATATTCACCTACTGTCCGGCGACAGGATGCTTCGGCGGGATAGAATGCAATGAAAAGATAATCGGGATGACGGACAACGACACCTCTCTTTACGCGCTCACCGACACGGGAAAGATAAAATCGATACCCTCCGGCGAGTACGGGGCTTTTGAGTTCACGACAGACCTTACGCTCGGCGGAGAGCTTCAGGAGAAACGGCTGAAGAAGGCGCGCATCCGATGCGTTATACCGACGGGCGGCAACGTGAAGCTGAAGTACGGCGACCGGATTCTTTCCGATTCCGGGACAAAGGTCGGGGTCGTGGTGCTTTCGACGCTGATAAGGCAGACGTGCGATTTCGGGCATAAGCTGACTGTCTCCGGCACGGGACACTGCCGCATTGAGTATTTACAGACCGAGATTGCATACGGAGGTGAGAGAGATTGTTCGAGATGATAAAAAAGAAGCTCGACGAGCTGACAAAGACGGTAAAGAAGCAGAACGACGAGCAGATAAAGTTCCGTCGGGCATATGAGGATCAGATAAACAACCTTGACGAGGACAACATACCGAAGCTGTCGGGCATAGTGCAGGAGAACAAGAAGAACGGGCAGACGATTGCGGCGATAGTCTCTTCCGACGGGGAGGGTGGGTATACGGCGAACGCGTCGCTTATCCTCTCGTCGATAAACGGGCAGTCTTCGGCTACGCTCCGGGCGGACAAGGTCGATTTCAATGCCGGGACGTACACGGTCGGGGCTGACCACATAAGCCTTGCGGGGAAGACGATAAACATGACGAGTGACAACATAACGATAGCGTCGACCAATCTCAACGTTGACAGGACAGGAAAGGCGACCGTGAATGCGGCGGTAGTCAAGAAGGGCTGTATTCTGGGGAGCGATATTACCGAGGGTGCGGGGATTCAGGTCGGCGCGGCATATACCGATGCGAACGGGATAAAATCCGACGTTAAGATTTTTATGACCGGCACGGAGGTTCTCGGAAACGATTCTGCGAGAGGGATCAATCTGAAGGCGATGACAGACCTTCAGAACAACAACGAGAATGTCGGAGGGGTTATCACACTGAATCCTGCCGATGTTTCGCTTAAGTCAAATGACGGGACGTGCGCTGTCGGGGTGAAAAGAGAGTATTTCCTGACACCTTTTGCATTCATGAACACAGAAAGCACGTCGATAGAACTTCACGATATTGACGGAGAGGGCGTCGGAAATCCGTATATAGAACTGAAGGTCGGAAACGTGTTTCTCAAGATATCCGAGACGGGCATTACGTGCGGGAACGGCACGACGACAAAGACGCTGTTATAAAAAACCGCCGCTTGTGAGGCGACGGTTATTTGCGGGAAAGGAATACGGTAAGCTGTTCCCATTCTTCCGGGGATGCCAAGAGTATATCTTCGGCATAGTTATAAATGACCTTAAGCAGCGCTGGGAGAGTCTTTTCCGGCAGGCGTTTCAGGAGCGGAACATCCGGGCGGTTGATTTTTCGGATTTCTTCGTTGATATACTCAACGGTACAGCCGGTATAAAGCCAGTCGATATCTTCGCAGAAACGGCAGAAGCCCATAAGGGACAGAACGGTTTCCTGTGTCAGATTGCCGCACCAGTATTTCCCGTCACATCCGAGGGCACGTGTCCACGCGAATTCCATATCCAACAGGCAGGCATACAGGTTGTTATAATGTTTCATGACAGCACTCCCGCAACAAAGTACTGAGATGATTATATCACGGTATAAAACAAAAGTCAAGAAAATATGAAAGGAAAACCGAATGGTACATGAAATAAACGTGGGCGTATACGATCTTGAGCCGAAGGAGATCCGGGCGGGGACGAGCGGGTCTTACGGTGTGGAGCGTATGCGCTTTATATTCGGGGAGGAATGGACGGGGCTGACCAAGACCGTGACGTTCTATCCGGTGATGGGCAAGCCGGTTTCGGTTCTGCTCACGTCGGAGGAGATCGACATACCGCATGAGGCTACGGCAAAGACCGGGGTCATACGGTTCGCTGTCGAGGGTTCGGTATCCGGCAGGGTCATCCGTTCGTTTCCGGGCAGGATGTATGTTGCCGAGACGGTAAAAGGCTCCGGGCTTCCGTCGCAGACACCGACACCGACCGAGACCGAGCAGATAAAGGATTATGCGAAATCCGCCTCCGACTCTGCCGCCGCTGCCGCCTCCGACATGGCTGAAATAAAGTCGGACATTGCCGCCGGAAAGATAAAGGGCGACAAGGGTGACAAAGGTGAAAAAGGAGACAAGGGCGAGAAGGGCGACACCGGGGCGACAGGAGCTGCCGGAGCGCAGGGTGTTTCGGGAGTCTATGTCGGCTCCGGGGATATGCCGGAGGGGTACAACGTCCAGATAGACATTGACGGGGATGCTCCGCTTTACAATCCCGTTGCGAAGACCGCGTCCATGACACAGAGTGTCGGGGTTGACACCGACGGAAAGCTGTATACCGCACCGGGAGGCGGGGGAGGCTCAACTACCGTTGACACGGAGATGTCCGCCACCTCCGAGAACCCGGTCATGAACAAGACAATAAAGGCATATGTGGACGGCTCGATACCGACCGATGCCATAAATGCCAACACGGCGGCGCGGCATTCGCACTCAAACAAGGCTTTGCTTGACAGCTACGCGCAGACCGAGGCAAATCTTGCAAGCGCGGTGTCGAGCAAGCATTCTCACGGCAACAAGGCTTTGCTTGACAGCTACAATCAGACGAATGCCAACCTGTCTGACGCTGTGACGAAAAAGCACTCCCATGACAACAAGCAGCTGCTTGACACCTACAATCAGACGAACGTCAATCTCTCCGATGCGGTGACGAAAAGGCATTCTCACGACAACAAGACGGCTCTTGACACGATAACGGCGGAAAAGATATCCAAGTGGGACGGGCAGAAGTCGATAGAAATTGTAGACGAGCTTCCGTCTGTGCTTACTGCGAACACAGTTTATCTGGTGTACTGACATGAAGCTGGCGAACATTTACGTATCGGCGGACGGCGCTGTGAAGGGGCAGGCAGCAACAGGATCAACCGATTCCGGGTGTCTCGACGTAAAAGCATATGACGGGACGGCGACAAGGAACATACAAAAAGTCGTATCTGTTGACGAAAGCGGAAACGCAACGGTCATATCAAGACGGCTGACTACTCAGACGGTCAACGACTACAAATATGTTTCCGGGCAGCTTACCTGCACGGACGGGAAATCATTCAACGATTACTGCGAAGACTCGGCGGTGTGGGGTGTAACACTCACCTTTAAGATAGATTCCCTGATTGAAAACCGTGTGCTTGCGTACAACATGGTGACCAATGCGGGATGGCAGGTATATATAAACACCTCGGGTCATGTGTGCGCGCAGAACAAATACAGCGGTACTGCAGCGTCGGCTGAATGGACGAACTGGACTATATCTGCCGGAGTATGGTATACGCTTGACATATATGGTCACTCAAACAAGTCATCGACTGTTTACTGTTCGGTTAACGGTTCGGCATACGTATCAAAGACTCTCGGAAAGACGAGTCTTTATACAAATGCAAGAAATCTGATTATTGGGGCTGTGAGCGTGAATCTCCGGGGGCAGATAAAAGTCCGGGGAACAAATTACTCTTCAAGCAGCACCACTGTAACCTTCGACGCTAACATTGAAAACGGGACAGCCGGAGCGGCTTTGTCTCTTACGTCGAACGGCAGAACGCTCACCGGCGGCACGATTTATCAGCACACAAAATCAACTTATACGTGGACGGAATGAAAGGAGAACGCATGGCGGCAATATTACGCGTAAAAGACGAGAACGGGAATATTGTTTCAATTCCCGCGATAAAGGGTGATAAGGGAGAAAAGGGCGACAGGGGTCTTCCCGGCTCCGGAGGAGTACCTGACGGCGGCACGACTGGGCAGGTGCTTGCGAAGAACAGCGATGCCGACGGAGATGCAGGGTGGAAGGATTCTTCCGGAGGTTCATACACTCTCCCGATAGCCTCCTCGACCACACTCGGGGGTGTGAAGATAGGAAGCGGGATAGCCGTGGGGGGCGATGGGACGATAAGTGCGAGCGTGATAGGCAGTACGATGAGTTTTCCTCTCTTGTATGAGACAACTACAACCGAAGAAGTAAGATATATCGATACTGGCAACAATGCTTTTACTGCAAAAAGTATGATTATTGTTGAACTGCTGTCAAAAAAGACCGCTACAAACGACGCGAATAGTAAGGTTGCCTGCTCTATTTACGGTGTCGGAGCAACAACGCAACCTTCACAAGCATATTCAAATGCAATCCTTGCGAGAGAAATAGACAACGGAATTGCGAAAGATTATGATCGTTTTATATCTTTAATCGCATTTCGTGGTGAAAACGGATTCTGGAAGAGCTTAATTCACGTCAGGACGGAAGTCAATGACGGTCAGTCAAATATTATGGCGAAAACGACAACTAATCAAAACGCTGGAAATAAGGATATAAGCGGAATCATAATTGGCGATGCCTCTGCAGCAAGCGGCACAAGGGTTTTCGGAGTAGACACAATGTTAAGAATTTGGGGTGTGTAATATGGCGTATAAGGTGTGGAAAAAAGATCATGTCGAGACAATCGAAATGACGTCTGAAGAAATAGCAGAAGCTAAAGCGGCTCAGGAAGAATATGAAAAGCAGCTTGTATCTCAGCCTCCTACATACGAAGACCGTCTTTCTGCTCTCGAATCAGCTCTTCTTGAGATGATAACAGGAGGTGAGACCGGTGGTTAAGTTTCTTGCGATTCAGGTAAAGCTGGGAAAGATTACGATCGAGCAGATTCCGGAGAGGTATCGGGAAGCTGTCCGGAAGGAGCTTGAGAAATGACACTTAAAGAAATCCTGTGGGGGAGCGGCGGTGCTATAATCATCCTGCTTACCCTCATACAGATAACGCCTATCAGGGTCAACCCTTGGACGGCGATAATAAAAGCCATAGGGAGGGCGTTCAATACAGACGTGATTAAAGACCTTAAAGACATAAAAACGTCGCTTCTTGAGACGCAGGAGCGGCTTGAAGGGCATATACTTGCCGACGACATGAGAGCGGCGGACGAGCATCGGAGGCAGATACTCCGCTTCAACGGGGAGGTCTTGCGCAAGCTCCGGCATACCAAGGAAGAATTTGACGACGTGCTTGTCGAGATAGACGAGTATGAGAGGTACTGCAAAGCTCATCCCGACTACAAGAACAACCGGGCGGTGCTTGCGATAGAGAACCTGCGCCGGGTGTACAAGATTCTGCTTGAAACAAACGATTTTTTAACCTGAAAGGAGACAAACATTATGGATTTCGGAATTACGGGAATTGCGGCGATAACGGTCATTTGCTATCTTGCCGCGCAGCTTATCAAGGCGACGAAGCTCGACAACAAGTGGCTTCCGGTGATATGCGGCATACTCGGAGGAGGGCTTGGTGTACTGGGAATGTACATAATGCCGGACTTCCCTGCCGGGGACATTATCACGGCGATTGCTGTGGGCATAGTATCCGGGCTTGCGGCGACGGGAGCGCATCAGATATACAAGCAGCTTTCCGGGAACAAGACCGGTGCCGACGACGGTGAGGAGGGCATATAATGACTATAACCGAATGCCTTCACACGCAGAGCCGGTGCTATACGGTATATCAGGAGTGTGAGCCGGTCGGGATTGTGGTACACTCGACCGGAGTTAACCAGACCTCGGTGGCGAGGTACTGTCAGCCGTCTGACGACGATCCTTCAAGGGCTGAAATAATCTCGAAGATCGGGAGGAACAAGTACGGCAATCACTGGAACCGACCGGGCGTAAACAAGGCGGTTCACTATATGATCGGTCGTCTGGCTGACGGCACGGTCGGCATACTTCATCTGCTTCCGGAGGGGATATGCGCGTGGGGCGTGGGGAACGGCAGGAAAGGCTCTTACAACTATCCTCCGTACCCGCACATACAGTTTGAGATATGCGAGGACGGGCTGAAGGACGAGACATACTTCAAAGCCTGCTACAACGCTGCCGTTTCGCTGTGTGCCGACATCTGCCGGAGGTGGGGATGGGAAGCCTCGGTCATCGTATCTCACAGAGAAGCGTACAAAAAGGGCTATGCAAGCAATCACGCCGACTGCGACCATTGGCTGAAGAAGTTCGGGCTGACGATGGACGACTTCCGGCGCGACGTTGACGGGCTTCTTCATCCCTCAAAGGTGATATCCGTCGGAGACACCGTGGTCTTTACCGGGAAAAAGCATTACCGGAACGCAAACGCCATTATCGGCTTCAGGTGCAAGCCGGGAAAGGCAAAGGTCATGAGGATATACCGGCTCGGAAAGTCGAAACATCCGTATCTGCTGAAGGGCTTCGGCGGGTGTACGGCTAACGGGTGGTGCAACGGGAAAGAGGTAAAGTGAATGGCGATAAAAAGCTATATAAAGCATATGTCGGATATGAGCGGAGAGAAAAAGAACGCTCATAGCGGAAGCTCCGGAAACACGGGAAACAGCAATAATGTAAACCAGTGGCGGCAAGATCAGATGAACGCGCAGAGAGAGAAAGACTCCCGGATGGGGAGAATTCCCGCCGACACTTCCGGGACAGGCGGCGGAGCGGGAAACGATTCGTTACCGGGCATCGGCAACGACACGACCGGAAAAACTCCGTATGACGAGGTTCTTGAGATTCTGAAGGGAAGCGGGAACTATGACAACTCCTACTGGGCAAAGCCTCAGAACGAGCTTTTGTCGAACAGCCGGTATGCGAAAAGCCGCGATGCGGAGGACAGAAAGAGCTATCTCAATCTTATAAACGACTACAAAAACACCAACCCGTATGAGACGGAATGGGGCAAGGCTCTTTTATCTCAATACGGGCTTGACGGAGACGTGGCGGCAAAGAACGAATGGGCGGATGCGGCGGCATCGAACGGCGGGAACATAGATTCCTTTGCCGAGGCGAACGCAAGAAGGCAGAGGCTTTCGTATCTGAATTCCGGCGTCAATGCGGTGAACGAGGCAAGCACTCAGCGGTTTTCGAACATGATCGGTGCGCTTGAGAAGATGGGAGTCAACACGCAGCAGCTGCTCGGGATATCCACATCTAATGCGCAGTCGGCGATGGATGCGGCAAAGAACCGGTATTCCGATGACACGACGGCAACGGTGGCATACAACAACATGGTTCAGAATGTTCTGCCGACGCTTCTTGCCGAGAAGTACAACACGGGGACGGCGGCGATTACTCCTGAGGTCAGCGGCAACATAGGCAATGCATTGCAGGACGCGTATGACAAAGGCGGAGAACAGGGACTGCTCAGCGCGGGAGCCATGATCGTGAACCAGTACGGTCAGAGCTATCCGGATATTGAGGACATTGTCAAGAGGTATACGGACATCATAAGCGGCTCGGGCGGTAACACGTATTACAGCGGAGGGACGGAATCTTCCGACAACAAAGACAAGCATACCGTATATGACAGGGGAATTCTTTCTTTCCTTGCCGGCGGCGAGGACAGATATAAACAGCTTTCCGAGACTGAGCGGGAGCGGTTCGAAAAACTTGCCAAGGGATACGGATATGACAGCGTATATGAATGGGCAAGAGATGCCCGCGACGGAAAGACCTATGTTCCGGACTGGATAAAGTACAGAGAAAACGGTAAATAAACCAACCGCGGGGGCGGTAAGCTGCAGGCACGTTATCCCCCGATGACGTGCCTTGTTTTATTTTTTAAGGAGAATACATGGGAAACAGGATATCAACCGAAGACCTTTATAAGATCACGCAGAGCCTTGCAGACAGAGCGGTTTCCGACGTTAAGAAGAGACACGAGGACGAAAGAAAGCGCGAGGAGGCGATAAAGAAGAACCGCGAGGAACGTCTTGCGGCGGCGGCAAAGCAGAACAGAATTCCGAACTACAAGGGCGGCTCTTTATGGGATCAGTACAAAGCCGCGCTTGCTTCGGGAGAGGCGAAGAACGCAAACGATTTCATCACGAAACGCGACACAAGGAATGCGGCATGGAACAAGGTCGGAGCCGAGACGCTGAATAACGACATGGAGGCTCTTGCGAAGAGCATTTCCTCGACCTACGGCACACAGTTCGACCCGTCGAAGTATTATTCTCAGGAGACGATAAACGGCTCGTCGGATCAGGTCAAAAAGATGCGCGACAGGCTGAATGCGCTTGCGGAGTATTACAACACATACGGCGGAAGCGACGATCAGAAGAAGGCGGTCGGGGAGCAGATAAAGGCTTATGACAGTGAGCTGAAGTTTCTTGGTGACCTTGGGGCGCATTATGGGCAGTACAGCTCTCCGGAGGCGTATGAGACCCTTTACGACAACGGGCTTTATACCGAGAAATATCAGGGAAAGAATTATTCGGACATACAGAACGCGCTGAAATCCACCACAAATGACAGAGAAAAGGCGTGGCTTGAGAAAAACGCGGATTCGTTTATGACTGCCGCCGAAGCGCAGGCAGAGATAGACAGGATCGAAAAGGCGATGGGAACAAAAAACATTGCCGGTCAGAGATGGACAACGGGTCTCCCAAAAATCGAAAACGGCAAACTTGTCTACAACGACAATCTTTATGACAAGGAGACCGGAAAACGCCTTCAGAAGCTTGAAGCAATACGCGACAGCAAAATAAACAAAGAAACGCTTGAGGACTACGGCAGATATCTTGGGGAAGCAAACGAGTTCGCGACAGAACGCGCTCTTTTTCTTGCGAAACAGAACAATATTCTTCAACATGGAAATGAGACGTTCGGAGTATTCTCGCCTGACGCAAAAGCCCCGTATGCGAAAAATGAAAATGCACAGAACGAGGCAAGCCGTCTTTCTCCGGAGAAGCTGAAGGCGGTGAACGAGCAGAGCGGTCAGGCTTTTTCCCTTTTGGAAAATGCTGATTGGGCAACGGATGACGAAAAAAAGATTTATGATTATCTTCTGTACTACAAGGGAGGCGATGAAGCCAAAAAGTATCTGAGGGCGCTTTCTTATGAGCTGAACAGAAGAGCCGCAAACGCTCTGGATCAGACCGTGTCCGATATGTACGACAAAGCAAGCGGTCTCGGAAAAACCGTTCTGAATATCGGTTCTCTCGGCATGAACATCATAGGAAACCCCGAAGCCGCCATTGATACCATCGCACACCGGATAGTCGGCGAACGCGTTGACCCGAATTCCAATAATCAGACTTTCAGAAGGATAAGAAACGTCATACGTGAGAAAACCGGCGCAGACCTCGCAAAAGCGTCGGAAGGGACGATTTTCGGGAAAGACCTTTTCGGACAGAATGCCGCGAATATGCTTTACGGAGCGGCTATGTCCAGCCTTGACAGCCTTCTCGGAGGTTTTTCTTTCGGAGAGGGATATACTGCGGTCATGGGCGGCGGAGCCATGGCGGACGAAGCCGAAAGACTTTACAACAAAGGAGCGTCGGATTCCCAGATATTCAACCGCTCGTTTGCTGCCGGTCTTGCGGAATATATAACCGAAAAAGTGTCTATGGATAACCTTCTGAAAGCGAAAAGTCCGGCAAACGGGTGGCAGGTCGCAAAAGAAATCCTGAAACAGGCAGGGATAGAAGGCTCGGAAGAGATGGCTTCCGATGTTCTTAACCTTGTTGCGGACAGTCTGATTATGGCTGACCGGTCGGATATGTCGGAATCGATTCAGAAGTACAAAGACGGCTATGTTGACGACAACGGAACATATCACAAGGGCGTTTCCGAAAAAGAGGCGCAGAAGCTTGCATGGCAGGACTTTTTCACCGACGCAATGGCAGACGGTCTTGCCGGGGCGCTTTCCGGCGGAATGATGTCTGTAGGACCTACAATTTCGTCTTACAAATACAGCAAAAACAGAGCGGCGATACAGATACCTTCAATCGACCCCGGCAACGCGGAGGGGCTTGTTTCCAATGCAAGAATAAACGACATTTCGGTTCTTACGGATGTGTCTGAGGCTCTTAAGAACGGTGACGCGGAAGAAGCCGGGGGAGTTATATCCGAGGGAATTGCATGGTATGAATTCCTGAGAAAATACGGAGAGAAGACATACGGCAAGAACCAGTGGTCGGAGGTTCGGGGCAGCATTGACGACTCGATAAGCAAACTGAAGAAGATTCAGAAACTCGTTGCAGACGGAAGCATTGACGCGGCGGCAATTGATGAGGTTCTTAAGACTGCTGAGACAAGCATGAAAACAACTCCGACCGTTGACATGACCTCCGCAAATGACGAGAAGCTGTTCAGTCTGCTTGCGAAGGGAGAGCCGTCGAACAGTGTTATCGAGAAGAACATCCTGAAGGACAGGGGTACGCTTGCGGCGTTTGAGAGGCTGACCGGTCTGAGGATCGGCGGAACTACGGTATCGCAGAAACGCGCCGACGTGAGGGAGGCATTCAGGGCGGTGAGTTCATCGACCGAGACGCTTAAGGCCGCGCAGAATGCGATTGAGAGCGGTGCAACGGCGACCGAGGGACACAAGAACGCGGCTGTCATCATCGATCAGGCGATACAGGCGAACCGCGCCGAGAACAGCCGTCTGCGCAACAGCGAGAAGGTAAAGAGCGCGGAGACCAAGGCTGCCATTGACGCGACGAACCGTCAGCACAGGTTTCTTGAGACGGTGAGGAATTATGTCATAAACGGCGGCGACCTCTCAGGGTTCACAGAATCGCCTGTAGCGGATGTTTCCGGCGAGGGCGGTACTAACTTATCCGAGACGAAAACAACGCAGAAAACGGCGAAAAAGCGGGGCAGGGCGGATTTCAGTGCGTATCAGGACGAAATAACTGCAACGGAATACAACAAAGCCGTAAAAGGTTCTGCTGCGGAGCAGTACACATACTTCAGCAACGAGGAAAAAAAGCTCAACAGCGATATAAAGAACATCGCGGAATCTGAGGCTATGACGGCTGAGGAGAAGGCGGAGGCAATCGAGAAGAAGAACGAGGAGAAAAACAGGCTCTACGCGCTTGCAAAATCGACGGAGAATGTCCGCGAGATGATGCGTGTGAAATATGCGGGAAACGTGGATAGCCTTGTTGAGGAGCTTCAGCCGAAGCTGAAAAAGTACGGGATAAAGATCGACGGTGTCGACAACATCGACACGGCGGGTAAGTCATCGTCGGGCGCGTACTTTGACAGGAACACGAACACTATAAAGGTCAGCCGCAACTGGGACAACTTCAACAACGTTGTGAAGCTTGTGCTGACGGGAGACGGACTTGCTGTCACTGACAGGGCAAGTGTTTCGTTCGACCGTGCGGTGACGCAGACGATCGCGCATGAGATAGCGCACGCGGATTCCGGGCTTACTCTGGATTTCATAAAGGCTGTTGCCGGAACGCAGTATGACGCGTTCGACCTTAAGGGGCGGCTTGAGCATCCGGACGACCATTCGTGGAAATCTGAGAACGCGCAGAAAGAAGAGAACTGGCGCAGATACGTTGACGCGTACACCGAACAGGCGATGCTTGAGATGAAAGGCACGGAGGAGCAGAGACGCGCTTCTGCCGAGAAGGTGGTCAACGATGCGTACATATTCGAGGAAATCATGGCGGATATGTTCGGCGCGGCGGTTGACGACATGGGGCATTCAAACCGTGCCGGGGAGAACATTTTCTGGGCGATGAACCGGAACAAGCCGGGAATTATCAGACGGATTCTGAACGCTCTTGAGAGGTTTATTGCACGTATCAGGGGCAAGGATGCCTATCTTGCGGTCGAGCAGAGGCAGGCTGCGGAGAGGCTGAGAGATATGCTGACCGGGGAGCTTAAGAGGGCTTACGGGACGGAAGTCAAAGGCGAAGCTGCGGCTGAGAGCGGCGGGGGGAAGAGGTACAGCATTACTTCTGACGGGAAAGTCAGCGAGACCGCGTCCGACGACACGTCCTCAATCAAAGAACAGCTGAGAAACAGTCTTGATACAGTAAACGCGCTTGAGTCGGTTGCCTCCGTAGAGTATTCTCCGACAAACAAAAAAGAACTCAAAGACCGGGCGATCTCCGAGTTCAGAAAAATCGGGTTTGTTGTTGACAGACAGAATTTCGGTAAAATCGAAATCGGTGAGAAGCAGATTACAAACAGCCTGAACTATCTCAACACGGAGGCGGAGAAGGCTGCGCTACTTACCGTTCCCAAGGTGTTGAAGCGCGGGGAAATTATTTCCGGGCATAAAGACCACAAAGGAAGATCGTACTCTACCATAACAATTGCCGCACCGGTAGAAATCAACGGTGTAAGAGGAAATGTAGCTGCAACAGTCAGGCAGACCGGAGTCAGCCGGTATTATACGCACAGAATTCTTCTTCCGAACGGTTCGGAATTTATTTTTGCGGAAAGCAGAAAAAATGAAGAGCCTACATTCGTCGGCATGCCTGCCGCAAACGACAGCCAGAGGTCAACCATCAGCTCTTCATCTGTTAACAGTATATCACAGGACAGCAGAAATGTCAACAGGCAATTTTCTGAAATTTCTGACGCGAAGATGATCGAGGAGACGGCAGAAAGGCTGAACGAAGTATCAAAACCCGAAAAACGGTTTTCTCTCTCGTCGAACGTTGAGCAGACAAAAGACCTTATAGCCGTACATAACATGACCGCCGCAGAGCTTGAGAAATCGCTTGACCTCGGCGGTTTTCCTATGCCGTCCATTGCCATTATAAAGGCGGCTGACGGGCATTCGGAATACGGCGACACGTCGATTGTGTTCGGAAAAGACACCATCGACCCGAAGAAATCCGTAAGAAACAAGGTTTACGGCGGAGATGCGTGGACACCCGAGTTCCCGGAGATCGATTACAAGGCGAACGAGAAGGTAGGAAAGCGGATAAGAGACAAGTACTATGACCTATCGAAGAAGTATGGATATGACAACACCCGCGCTCTTTACAACTATGCGCAGGATTTGTCGGACGTGCTGAACTCCGAGGGCGGCGAGAAAGCCATGATCGACAAGCTGTACGGCGACACCGGCATGATGCAGATATATCTCATGGACACCGGAAAGGGACGCGTTGCGAATGTCAACAAAGAGACAAAGACCGCGCTTACCGACGGACAGGTCAGGCAGTATGAAATTCTTATCGATATTCTCGGCAGGGATAAGATGGACGGTTATGCAAAAAAACCGGGGGACAATTTTGACGATCTTACCGCACGGCGCAGGGCGTTCGTCAAAGAAAACGAAGCCGGGATAAGAAAGGCGTTTGAGAAGACCTTTATTGAGAACGGAATGAGCGCGAAGGACGCGGCTGAGGTTTCGGCGGAGCTGGCTCTTACCGATCTGAAGAAGTATGTTCTTAGCACGTTCAACTACATAAAGAACGGTGCCGAGACGGTTAAGACGGAATTTGACTCTGAGGCGACCGATGCGGCAATAAAGAAGGCTGCTGACGGCGAAGGCTATCGGAAGTGGATAAACAATCTGTTCGGCGGGGCTGAGGAGAAATCCGGAATCCGCAACAGCAAGGACGCATACACCGCTTCCGGAAACCGCAGGAGCTTTGAGGCGCTTCACTGGGAGAACAACCTTGAGAACATCGTGAAGGCGATGCTTGAGCAGGACGACACTGGTAAAGCATACGACCCCAGAGAGGGGATGTGGGGCGTTTCCATGAAGAAATACAACAGTATTTCCGAGATAAAGAACGACTCTTCCCGTCTGAGAATCATGAACGAGGCGGAGCACGAAGCGCTGAAGGAGCAGTACAGCGCAAGGATGCAGGAGATAGCGCAGACTCTTATCGATCCGAAGAACGACAACTACTTCATTGCAAGCGATGACGCGTACAGCCTTATCGTTGACGCGGTGAGAAACAGCAAAGACGAGAGCGGAATTCTGAGGTATCTGAAGAAGTACAACAGCAGAGCGACCGAAAAGACCGCTTCCGACATTGCCGCGCTTGTCCGCGACATTGCCGAAATGCCGACCGGGTATTTTGAGGCAAAGCCGCAGAGAGCCGTCGGATTTGACGAGGTGAAGGCGGTAATACTTCCCGACAATGCGTCAGGAGAGCTTATTTCGCGTCTTGAGAGCGACGGAATTAACACTGTCACCTACAAGGCGGGGGACGAGAACAGCCGTCTTGAGGCTCTTAACGGGGTCAGGAATGTCAGGTTTTCTCTCACCCGTGCGAACGACGAGTACATGAAAGCCGTTGAATCCGGGAATGTCGAGGAGCAGCAGAGGCTTGTTGACGAGGCTGCGGAGAATGCGGGGTATGATACGGTGCTGTATCACGGAACGCAGTCCTTCGGGTTCACGCAGATCGATGTCAGCAAGTACAGCGACGACGGAATGTCGTTCTTTGCGACGAGTAATCCGGAAATGGCACAGACGTACAGTGCAAAGAGCGGGACGCGGGAAATCAGCAGGAAAAGCGGAATTGAGAATCTTTCGCTTCCGCAGGTTGTTGACCGACTGAATGCGGTTGCGGCGGCAGACACGTCCGATTATGACAGGTATACCTACCGCATAATGAACAGGAGCGACACCGAGGCGCTGAAAAAGAGCATTCAGAGCGGAATAAAAGAGCTGAGAGCGGAAACCGAAAGGCTTATTTCCGAATATGCCGACAGGCTGGCAAAGGATTTCAACGGAGAAGATGAGCTGAAGCACAGCAGGCTGAGAAGTCTTCTTAACGCGCTTGACAGCGATTCCGCAAGCAAGCTGTCTGCAAATCTCTATACGGTTCTGAACCACAACGAGATATTCGATGATGCGGCAAAGGTGAAGTTCGGAAATCTTGAGGCTGACATACGTCTGCTGAAAAAACTTGCGGCTTTGAAAACCGACGAAGATGTTGTTGTGCGCGAGGACACAGACAGATACGATATTGTTGTTGAAGATCAGGAGAAAGCGAGAAACCGCCTTGAAAAGCTCGATAATTCCGGGAACTACGTACTTCGCGGCAGAACCGAAGGATTCCTTGAAATCGACGGCAACGGTCACAACTGGAACGACATATTCACGACACTTGAGCCGAAAGGCGGAAACACTCTCAAGGCAGAATATGACTTTGGCTCCGAATCGCTGAAGCTGAGCGACAGGGACGGAGAGTTTGCGGTTATTCCGGCGAAGTCGGTTGCCGATGCCGTTTCTCCTATGGCGCGTGCGTTTGCCAGACGGTACGGAACCACGTTTGCAACAACGGTGCTTGCACAGACGAAAGACCAGCTGAAAAACAGCGCGACGGCGGAGGTAAAAATTAAGTCCACCGGCAAGACCAACACGAGAGACATTGCGAACTTTGCGAGGGAACAGGGATATCCGGGAGTAAAGATAACCGATATCTACGACAACGGCGGCAGGGGTTCCGAGGCGGGAAGAGGCGATGTTTACATCTTCTTCAACCCGGAGCAGGATGTGAAGTCCGCCGACCCGATAACCTACGACGACAGCGGAAACGTTATTCCGCTTACCGAGAGGTTTGACAGCGGGAACCGGGATATACGGTGGTCGCTTGCCGGAAACTCCGGTATCACAACCGAAATAACCGACGACAGCTACGATGAATACGAAGGCGGATATCAGCGGAGAGACATAAAGCTCAACGGAGAGACCGTCGGCACGGTTGCGATCAGAATCTATGACGACTATTCCGAAATCGACAGGATTGACATTGACGAAAAATACCGGAACAAAGGCATAGGAACAACCGTTCTCGGAGACATTGCGGGTGAGTTTGACACGACGTATATCGTGCCGGACAACGAGAACGCAAAGCGGCTTTATGAGAGAATCGGAGAAGAGGTGACGAGCGGAGAGGTTTACGAAAATCTCGATCAGGGCTACGGCGTGTACCGGCTTGACAAGTCTTACGGGAATACCCGGTGGTCGCTTGTCGGAAAATACGATTACAGCAAATCGTTTGCCGACCAGATCGATGACTACAAAAACGGACTGCTCCCTGTCTATGACACTTTTGTCGTCAGCGAAACTCCGAAGGTATGGCAGGACATAGGGTTCAATGCGCTTCCGGTAACGCTTAATCAGACGCACGTTGATTATGCACTGAACGGCACGAAGGATGCAGACCATGAGATTTCCGAGACTGATCTGAAAAAGCTCCCTGAAAAAATCAAGGAGCCGATTGCTATAATCCAGTCTCAGAGCAATCCTTCAAGGGCAGTCGTGTTTATTGAGATGACCAGCAAAAGCGGTAAAAACATTGTTACCCCTGTGGAGGTTGACGGGTACGGAAAAACAAACAATCTGAGGATTGACAGTAATGCGCTTGCTTCCGTATTTGGGAAAAAGAACGCAGCAAATCAGCTTCAGACCGCTATAGACAACACGGTCAACGGGAAAACCGAGTTGTTCTATTGGGACAAAAAAAGAAGCCTCGCCCTACTACAAGGGGCTGGGCTCCAATTGCCCAGTGGCTTGCCTCAGGATGGCTTCGTTCACAGTATACGCGAGCCCGGCTCACTTGTCAAGGCTAAGATGGACGATGTTACAAATTCGTTACAATTCAAACGATGGTTCGGAGACTGGAAGGGCGGAAAGCGAAACGTAAGCAAGGTCGTAAACCGCGACGGTTCCCCGAGAGTCGTATATCACTATACGGATGCGGATTTTGAGGCTTTTGACACTTCAAAAAGCGGGAGCAATCAGGGCGTTACGCACGGCGACGGAATTTATGTTTCGACAAATCCGAAAGAGTTTGCGTATGCCGGAAAGAACCGTCTTGACCTGTATGCCTCAATCAAAAAACCGTTTGAAATGCAGCTGACAAAATCGCAGGCGGAAAGGGTATACGACAAGTATTTTGCGCCGTATCACGACGACAAATACAAGACGTACCGTCCGCACGTTATCGAAAAACTTCAGAGCAGGTCGAGAGTGTTTGACTACCTGTCCGAGGCGGCTGATAACGGCAAAGTAAGGACAAGCGACATTCTGAAAGAACTCGGTTACGACGGTGTTCACGACGGCTCTGAATGGGTGGCGTTTGATTCAACACAGCTGAAATCAGCAACGGACAACATCGGAACGTTTGACAAGGACAATCCGAAGTTTAGATATTCTCTTGCGAAGAGTACGCAAAGCGAACTGAAAGCGCTTCAGAAAGAGAACGAAAAGCTGAGGCAGGATGTTGATGATCTGAAGCAGGAGCTGCAGCTGACGCACGGCAGGAAGCTCAGCAGAGATGCGCTTATAAATTCGATACAGAAGATTCTTATCGACAGGTACGATGTGAAGCTGTCGGCGAAGGAGCTTTATCCTGATGTGACGAACCTGTACGATATGTTCTACAACAACACCGTTGACGGGAAGCGTTTGAAGAAGGGTGAGAGCGTTGACACGATGAGGATCATCGAAGAGATGGACAAAATCGTCGATGCGGTCATTGAAAACGCGGTCGGGGTTGACGACACGTATGTTGAGATGAAGAAGCTGCTTCCGGAGCTGCGCAATACCAAGCTCGTTGTTCCCATGGACGCGAGAGCCGATGCTGCGCAGAGCGCGGGATTTGAGAACTGGGCGGAATTCAGGAAGGCAAACTTCGGCAGAGTCGGGTTTGCGAACGAGGGGATTCCGGTCGACACCTATTACATGGAGCTTTCGGAGAGATATCCGGAGCTGTTCCCCGACGGAATAACCAATCCGGGAGAGCAGGCGGCGCATATTGCCGACGTTGTGAACACGATACGCGAGAGCGGCATTACCGAGTATCAGCTGTACGACATTGAAGACGAGCGTATCAGAACGTCGATAAAGAATGACGTTATGGACATCATCGGGAATGCGGAGAAGCTGCAGACGTTTGCCGACAGGGCGGCGCAGAAGGTTGAGGACACGAAGATGGCGGAGGCTATGCACTATGGTGCCGACATTGCGAAGTTGAAGAGGCTGAATGCCGAGAAGGTCGCCGGTATCAAAGCCGAAAACCGGAGGCGTCTTTCGGATATGCGGCGGAAATATCAGGACAGGGTGGAAAGTGTCCGCGAGAGATATTCGGAGGCGAGACAAAACCGTTCCGAGAAGCAGAAGCAGACGGTTCTCCGGAACAAGATCTTGCGCAAATACACCGAAGCGTCGTCGAAGCTCTACCGACCGACGACCGAGAACCACTTCACCGAGGCGATGAGGAAGCCGCTTATGGAATTCCTTGCGGCTGTTGACATCACGACGGGAAAGAGCGTGGCAAAGCAGGAGGTATACGACAAGATACTGAGTGTCATCAAAGCAGCGAATAACATGGCGGCAGAGGGCGGCAAAAACGGGCTTGACATTGCCGAGACCGACCTGAATGTTCAGGAGAAGCAGCTTATCGTTGACTCCGGCTTGCTTGAGAGAATGTCGGCGTGGGTGGAAGCCAATCAGGGAAAGAAGCTGACGGAGCTTTCCTCGGCGCAGCTTGAGGAGCTTAACGGAATATTCAATCAGCTGAACCATCTGACGGCGGAGATCAAGCGGCTTTACGACCCGAGAGAAGGGCTGGCGGCGAAGTCTTGGCAGGCGCAGAAGGAGATCGGGCTTGCGCAGACGAAGGAGCGGAAGCAGGTTCTCGGAGCGAAAACGGAAAAAGCGCGTGAAAAGCATGAACAGATATACTTCGGCGCGCTTGATCCGGCAGGGTATTACAACACTCTCGGTTCGGACACCATGACGGCACAGTTTGAGCGGTTCAGGCAGTGCCAGAACAGGTTCTCGGAGAACATTCAGATGTTCACCGACAGGCTCGGAGAGATTGTTGACGGTGCGATTCCGAAGGACGAACACGGGAAGAACGCAAAGGAGGTTACCCTGAAACTTTCACGCGGGACACTTACCGCAACACCGGCACAGCTTATGTCGATACATCTGATGCTGAATCAGGAAGACTCAAGAAGGTGTCTGTTCAACGAAGCCGGAGGCGTTATCATCGGGAAATTCACCGCCGAAAAACCAAAGGACGGCAAGACGCACATTGCGAAAAAGAGAACATTTGCGCAGAGCGGAAGACTTGTTCTGAACGAGGCGGACGCGGCGAAGATAACCGCCGCGCTTACCGACGGGCAGAGAAAACGCGCGGATGCGATCTCAGCGCTTCTGAACAACGAAGCGGCGCGGCTCGGAAACGAGGTGTCGATGGCGATGTACGGTTACAAAAAGTACACGACGGAGAACTACTTCCCGATGAGGACGGTTGACGATTACCGCGCGATTGCCGACAATCCGAACTACGAAATGAATCTTCTCGGTCTGAGCTTTACCAAAGAGAGAACCGGACGCGCCGGAAAAGCGCTTGTTGCCGAGGACATTTACGACGTTATCGGACGGCATTTGACTAACATGGCACAGTACAACGCCTTTGCGCAGGAGCTTGACAACGCGAAGAAAATGTACTCTCTGCGGCTGGGAGACGGAACGAGCCTGAAGCAAAGGATAATCCGTTCCTACGGCAGGGAGGCGGACGCATTCTACAACAAGCTGATAAACAATCTCAGCGGCGTACAGATGTATACCAACAATTCGGCGGAGGCTCTTTCGGACAAGCTGCTTTCGAACTACAAGGCGGCGGCTGTTGCCGGAAACGTGTCGGTCGTACTGAAACAGCCGATGTCGATCTTCCGCGCGCTTCCGGAATTCAGTCTTGCGGGGCTTAAGAAAAGCATGGCATTTGAGGACATTCTGAATCTCAGCCCGAAGCAGCTTAAGGCAAACACCGCCGAGATGCTGAAGTATTCCGGCATTGCAAGGCTGAAGGCGTGGGGGTCTTCCGAGAACATGACGAGGAAGAGCTTTGAGTCTCTGTACAACGACAACTCGGACACGGCACGTCAGAAGATCAACGAGTTCCTGACATCCGGAGCGGAAAATGCGGATATGTGGACATGGGCAAAGCTGTGGAGGATGAGCAAAGCCGAAATCGACGCGCAGGGAAAATATACTGCCGGAAGCAAAGAATACTTTGAGGCGGTTGACAGGAAGTTCTCCGACGTTATAGGAAAGACTCAGGTCGTTCAGTCTGCGCTTGACTCGTCGATGGCGGTTCAGAATGCGAAGGGGTTCGGCAAGTTCCTGTTTGCCTTCCAGAACGAGCCGCTGAAGCAATACTCCTACCTCATATCGACGCTGAATGACGCAAGGCGCGGGAAGCCGGGGGCGAAAAAGAAGCTCGCCAAGGTCATTGCTTCCTCCCTTGCGAACACGGCTGCGGTATCGGCGATATCCACCTTCATGGCATGGCTGAGGGGGACGCTTGACAGGGACGACGACGACGAGCTGCTTGACGACCTTATGAAGGAGTTTGCCGGTAACTCGATTGACGATCTTCTGTCCGGAGCGTTTGCTCCGGTGTGGCAGTACATTGACACAATAATTGGGGCGATAAATTCCGGAGTATACGGAAATACCGTTGAACGGCTTGACATGGCGGCGCTCACCGACCTCGGAGGGCTTATCAACAAGTATTTCATATCCCGGAACGGCGGTCGTCCGAATCTCGGAACGGTACAGGACATTGTGAATGTGGCATCAAACCTGTTCGGTCTTCCGGCGAAGAATATTTTCAGGGACGTAAAATCGGTTGTTGACAGGATAATCCTTGAACTTCCGGTGCCGTCTGCGGCGAAATACAACTACCTGAAGGCATGGAAGGACGTTGAGCTTACGAACAAGGCGGCGGTAACTGAGGCTTATTACGATGTTCTCCGCGACGCTGTTGACCGGGGCAGGTATTCCGACTATGTGAAGATCAAGCGGGACATGATTTATCACGGGTACACCGAGACCAAGATAAAGAATGCCGTCATGAAATCCTCTCTGATGGACGACCTTTACGAACTGAAAAAGGTCAATCCCGGTTCGTACAAGGCTAAAGTGAACAGCATTGTAAGCTCTGTATCCGCCGTGAGCAGTCTTGAGGGCAAGGAGTTTGAAGACTTCATCGAATCCGCAATGAAGCGGCGGGAGAGGGAGGACGGAGGCTCCAAGAGCGACGACGAGGTTTACGACGAGATGCACAAGAAAATGGAGAAGGAAGTGAAGGAGCAGCTTATCTACATTGACGTATCGAAGAGAGCGGCGTATATCAAAAAGATGCTGAAGACATACGGAGAATACGGCATCACCGAGGCGGACATACTCAAAGTCCTCCGCAAAGCGGGTAAAGCGTGATGGTGAGGTACGATTATCCGTCCGCGCTGTGGGAGCGGCTTATCCCGGAATGCGGTTTTACCGACCGTGAGCTTGAGGTTATACCGTATCTGCGGCGCGGGAAGAGCGGGATTGAGACTACGCTTGCGCTGAACATCAGCCTGTCGACCTACAACCGGCTGAAGAGCAGCATAACCGACAAGATATTCGCCTTCGTAACGGCGTAAAAGGAAAACCGGCACATCGTTTTTGGTGTGCCGGTCTTTTCTTATACCGTTTTTATGAATCTGTAATATGCTTTCTTTACGCTTCCTGCGGAATTGTAGGCTCCCAGCTTCATGGCTATGTTCTGCCAGCTTCTGCCGTCGATACATCGGTATTGGATTATAAGGCGCATACGCGGGTCATCAACCGAGCTTATGAACTTCTGAAGCCGGACGTACTCCTGTTCGACCTTATACCGCCTGTCGTCAAGCTCTGCCTTTGCGTCTGCGATCTCGGCGGCGATTGCGGTTTTATCGGTCGTTCCGCCGCCGAAGGGCATCCCGGTCATGGTCTGGGTCGTCTGCGTCGCTCGCCCGGTGAGGCGGAGAATGCGGTTCTCGATATCCTCTATCTCTTTTTTCAGCCAATGATACCGGCTGAGTTCTTTTGATTCCGTAACAGATCACCTTCCTTTCGGTTATTCCGTCGGCTTTTGCTCCGCACGACGGGCAGTTATTACAGGGAAAACGGTACTCGTTCCCGCACTTTTCGCACCGATATTGTGTTTCTCCCCGGTAGGTATATTTCAGCCATTTCATGAGCGGGATCTCCTTCCGGTGACGTTTTCACGCATTTTCTCAAGGATCTTCTTTTCCTTCTTGCACATCCGCTGAGGGGAGACTCCGCGCTCCTTGGCTATGCTTTTTGCGGATTCTTTGCAAAAATAGCGTCTTACGATGTAATTTCTCTGTTCTTCCGTGAGATTTTTCATAGCCTGACTGCACACGTCCTCGTTTTCGGCGCGGACGAAGCCGGGTTCTTCATACGGCGGTTCTTCTTCCTCCGGATCGTCTCCGAACCGGAGGTTCTCCTTCATCTGTCCTGCCTTTATACGGATGCGCATGATGTGCTTGTACATTGCGCGCATACCGTTCAGGATGCAGGACGAGGCATAGGTTGAGAAGCTGCTGCCTTTGCGGTTATCCGGGTCATAGGTAACGGCGGCGGAGTACAGGGCTTCATATCCGGCATTTATGTAGTCGTCGGTTTCGCTGCTGTTGAAGGCAAACCTGTTTGCGAAGGAGTACACGAGCCGGTAGTTATCCGCCATGAGCTTCTTTTGCTCCTCAGTCATCTGTCATACCCAGTCCGAAGACAAAGGCTATATGGTCTTTCAGCTCGTCCTCCGTCATGGGGTCGCCTGTATACGATGCGTGATATACCAGCCGGTCTCCCTTGAAGATGAGGATGGAGCCGCCGGTCTGAGCCGCCGTATAATCGCCGTATTCAGCGATTGTCGGCGGGTTGGGCGAATCCCTCCAGATATATTTTCTGCCGCAGAAAGCGCATCTGTGCGTGTCGTAGGCGGGTTCGTTGCAGTACGGGCAGAAGGGAGCGAGGACACCGAATTCATTGTACCATTGCACCTCTTCTCTGCCGAATAGCTTTAAAATTTTATTTTTCAGGGTCATGGTTCATCCTCCTATTTATCTATATATCCGTGATTCTTTTTCTTTGCTTCGACGTTTGCAATGACATCATCAAGGCGCAGACCGTTGATGTGACAGCCCCAGTTTTCAGCTCCATACCTTCTGAAGATGCAATTCTGACATCCGCGCTGCTTGTGACAATACTCAACTATTGCCTTTGCGTGCTCTATAGCTTTCTTGTCGGTCATGGTTCGTCCTCCTTTACGGGGTAGGTCATTACGTCGGGAATCTCTTCTCGCTTCTTGCGAACTGCTTCGATGTCCTTTTCAACTACTTCGGGCGATGGCAGTAAATACCCGGTTCTCGGGTCGGTCAGAAGGATGTCTTTGTTCTTATATCTCAGGTCAAACGTTGTATAGAAAACCTCTCCGCAGACAGTTACCTTTCTGCCCCGGACGAGTTTGCGGTGAGGTTCTCCGTCCTGCGTTACCGCAATCCAGAACTGTATCGGTTCATCTCCCCACACTTCGTCCGTAAGCTCCTCGAACGAATAGCAGGTCAGATCGTCGCCGATTTCGATATACGGACACCAGCAATGTCCTGTGTTGACATCGTAGAACTGGCAGTTATCGTTACTGCACAAGACTTCAATCATAGTCATAGTGATTCCTCCATATTTATCGGTATTCCGACGGGTTTTACGCTTTCGCTGCTGTCGGTGGCGCGGAAGTATTCTCCGGGGTAGGGGTACATAAACCGGAACATCAGGTAGTTCGCGGCATCGACGAGATGTTCGATATTTTTGTCCCGCTTGAAGGCTTCAAGGCAATCCTCGGCAGTTTTGAGAGCGTCCACTCTGCCGCCGCCGAAGTTTATCCTTGCAGAGCCGTACTTTATGTGCGACAGCTCAACGCGGTTTTTGCGGAGGCGGTCGAATTCTTCGCTGTAGTCGGTCATTTCAGCTTTCCTTTCAGTTCGAATAATCTGCATATACGGCGGCGGGAATAGTTCACCCGTTTGCTCTTTGCTCTGCACCACCCATTTTCGCCCGTTCCGATCGCGCACGGGCTGTCGGGGTACGGCTCAAAGTGATTGCAGAATGAACAGCGTTTGTGTCTGCGCCGCCATTTGCGCGCGGGGTCTTCTTTAACTCCCCGATATCTCCGGCAGATGGTGTCAACGATATCTTTGTATATATCCTCAGGGTTCGTATAGACGGAATGCCAATCAACTCCGAGAAGATGATTTCTGAGCTTGTCCAGCGCGTCTGATGCCGCCCACAAAAGATCTTTATCTGCTCTTCTCAGCGCCTCTTCGTGATCGAGCCACTGTTTTACACGGAATACCTGAATAAGTTCAGAACCGTTTGTGTATGCTTCTTTTTTGTCAACGAATCCGTACTCCTCTACGAACTCGTCGAATGTTTCCGGAAATGTCATCATTTCAGCCATTTGTATAATCCCTTTCGTATGTATCGAGCCAGAATTCAAGTCTTTTTGTCAGCTTTTTGCGCCAGCTGTCCGGCATTTCGTCGTTATTGAGGAGCCAATTGAGAACTTCAATATGTGTCTCGATCTTATGTTTCCTTACCTCGCGCTGTTCCTTTTTCGGGAGTGAGGGGAAGGTGCTGTTTGCGAGGATCTTCCGGACACGTTCTTCGGTCGTCATTTGCTTCTCCTCCCGGCTTTGCGCCATGCTTTGACGAAAGATTCGTTTTCCTCGGCGACGAACTCGACGGTGTAGAAGTCTTGTCCGCAGTCATGGCATTTGCGCTTTCTATAGTTTTCGTTATCGTCGTTGTTGCTCCGCGTTTCGTGGCAGACTGTGAATTTGCTGTTGCAGTATGGGCAGATCATTACGTTTTCTCCTTCAGTCTCTTTCCGAGGCGGTCGATTTTTGCTATCCTGTAAAGCGGGACGTCCTCGGACACGTCGAAGAGGGCTTCCATCTGCTCAAGCATGATATACACGTCGGCGATCTCCTCTGCTATGTGGTCGCGGTTTTCCGGGTCGCCGATGCCGGTGCGGATGGCTTTGCAAAGCTCCTTCTGAAGCTCGGACAGCTCCTCTATTGCGACGACGGTCTGAGCGTATGCCCCGAATGTATCGAGGGCGGTTTTAAGTGTCGGGTGCATTTCTGAATTCCTCCGGTTCTTCATCTGTTTTTCTTCTCATTTCCAGTTTACCTCAATTCCTTTATCTTTTGCGTGTTTTTCGAGGGCTTCGAGCGCGACCTCGCCGTAGCGGTTGCGGTAGTCGATTATTGTCTGTGTGAACTCCTTTGAGAACCTTTCCATGCGCTTCTCGCCGAAGCCAAACTCGCCGTTTAAGACAAGTCCGGCGGCGAGGAAGCACATCGAGACTGCCGTATCAACAAGCGCGTTGTCGTGCATTTCCTGTCGGGTTTTGCGGGAGAGGGTCATTTTTGCTCCTTTCAAAACGGAAGTCCCGTGCTTGTTTTCATTGCTCCGATTTCGTAAAAGAGCTTGATGACCGCCTGAGTTTCTTCCACTGACAGAATGATAATTTCATCGGAGTTTTTGTTGCTTATATCATAGTTTCTGAGGGTCAGAACGCCGTTTGAGTTGAAACTCGCCTGACAGTATAACGCGGTATTGCTCTTTTCGGTGATGGTTTCTTTAGCGGTCATTTCGCGGTCAATGATTTTCATTTTATATCACTCCAATCGATTTTTTGTCCGCATTTGTGGCAGTAGTTCTGCCCCGAACGGAGTTTTGTGTCTTGAAACCGGCACGATGGGCATTTGAAAAACTCGTTTTCGTCAAGCATTGTAAGATACCCATTGATTTTTACGGCGCGGTTGGCTTTGCGGGGTGTAACCGGGCGACCTCTTTTCAGCGCCGTAGTTACAAGCTCGTAATACTCCAGAGCTTCGGGTTCGTTTTTTAGATCGATTCTTTTTGCGGTTTCCTGCAAGGCTTCTTCGTAGGTCATTTTTCACTCCTCCTGTACTTCGGCATTGATGCCCATGCGAGAATTTCATCCCAGTCCTTACCGCTGTCGAGGTAAAATCCCCCGTCGTAGTCATACAGGCAGGTGTCTGTAAACACTTCGTTTTTTGTGGCAATAAGGATTTCTTCGTCTTCATCCGGTATCGTGCCTTCGACTATCATGCCCCATGTGGGATGCTCGTCTTTTTCCTCGTCTGTCAGCAGTCTTGTTTTTACCTCATGCCATGTGACGGTTTCTTTGTAGGTCATTCTTCATTCCTCCTCGTCGTTATAAGCGCAATAAACCGTCAGGTGGTCGAGGTTTGCGTTGTTAAAATCAACGTCTTCCTCTGCGCGTTCTCTTGCGATTTCTTTTGCCTCTTCTTCGGTTTCAGCTTCGATGTCGTCATACTCAATCGACAGCATCACACCGACGCTTACGTTCCATTTCATGTTTCTATCCTTTCTCCGCCGGAGCAGTAGTCATCCGGGTCGGGCGTTTCGTCTTTGTTCCAGTTGCAGTTTTCGTGCGGGTAGCCGCCATTGTTATCCTGATAGTACCTGCATTCTCCGCAAAAAATGATTTCGGGATGTGGATTATGACTCCTGAACATCACGACCCGCACGATATCATATACCTGTATTTCTTTTTCTTCGAACGGAAATTTTCCGCAATGAGGGCATGATATTGTTTCTGCCTGTTCCTCGTTGCTTAATTCATATCCCACCCAATTATTTGTCGTATCGATATATACAGCATTGTTTTCGCATTCGTTTATGTAATAATCCACAGGTCTGTCTGCTCCTTCATAAGTGAAGCAATCAACGCTTAAATGATCAATGTCTTTCCCGCACATTTCACATTTCATTTGTTATTCCTCCTTACGGCTTTGGGTCAATGTCAACCGGAAATTCCGTGTGGAAATACAGCTTGTAGTGATACGGGTCGGTATGCGTTCCGGTTATGTCCTCGACAACGTACAGGGTGTATGCGTTGAGGTATACATAATTTTTCTTATACTCATTTGAGCCGACCTTGGCGGTTATCACAAGCTCGTTGTGACTGTTGTTGTCGATGTTGAGATACCCTTCAGCATAGAGAATCACTTGGTCGGTTCTTGCGTTGTACACCGTCACACGGCGTTCGCACTCGAAATATTCCGCCTGTTTTGACAGGTTGGAATTGACTTTGTCCGCCTCTGTGCAGGAGACAAGATGCATCGCGCACATTACGATAACGGCGGCTTTGATAAGTTTTTTCATGTTGTTTTCCTCATTTCTCTGAATTTATTTTCGCATCCGCGACAGGTTTTCTTTTCGCAGGACAGGCACATCTCGATCTCGTCCGGGTGGAGGGGGTCGGGGTTATGCTTTATTTTCCGCTCCGGGTGTATGCGGGTGAGCTTGCCCTGTTGGTGGAGGGTTTTGGTGAAGGTCATGTCTCGGTCACCTCGATTCCGTAGAGGTGGAGCATGAGCTTTTTCTTGATGATATACTCCGGTGTGCGGTGTCCCTTTGCGTCCTCGACGATATGCTCTCCGGTGCGGGTGTCGGTGTAGGTGAAGTCTGCGACGTATGCGCATTCGCGGAGGGCTTTGCCGGATTTCAGGCGCTGTTTCGGGATCAGGGTAAATTTCACCTGTCGCTTCAGGTCGGTTATGTATCCGGCTTTTGCGAGGATGGTCAGCTCGTTATACCGGAGGGCTTCGCGCTGACTGTCGAAGGTCTCGCCGGTGGGGAGGGTGGTTTTGCGGTTGTGGTACTTGTTCATATCCCCAGCTCCTCGGCGAGTTGTTTCAGCGCCTGTTCATACTGTTCGGGGGTCAGGGGAAGGTGTTTCAGGATTTCCTTTGCGTCCTCATATTCCTGATATTTATTCATGATAGTTTCTCCCATCCGTAGATTTTTGCTCCCGCGTATTCCTCCGAGAAGCGGCGGGAAACGGGGTCGTATTTCAGTTCGAAGTCGCCGGTTTCGCCGTACATTCTTGACTTCAGGCAGCGGATTTTGGCGATGTCGTTTTCCTCGACGCCGCGCATGACGGTGAAGACGTTGCAGGCGATATTGGTTATCGTGCCGGAGCCGCCGACCTCGTCGCTGTCCTTTATCTCGTCGTTTGTTTTCCTCGGGTGGACGACGACGTGAACGTGAACTCCGTACTTCTCGGCGAATTTTCTCAGTCTTATGACGAACTCGCCCTGAACCTGATACATTTCACCGGGCTTTGCGGCAAGGGCGACGGTCATGAGGTTGTCCACAACGAAGACGCGGCAGTCGTAGCGTCTGTATGCGGCGGTGAAGATATTGATTATGCTGTCTCTCTCGTCGGTCTGGACTATCCTGTTGTCGTAGAGCCACAGGCGGCGGTCGAGCCAGCGGTTTATCTTTCCGGCGGTGTCTCTGCCGACCGTGACAACGTCTCTTCCGGTCCTCTCGTCGCGGACGAAGGATAGGTTTTCCCTTCCGGCGGCACAGCAGGTTATCTGATACTTGAGCCTGTCAGCCGGGATTTCTCCGGAGTAGATACAGAGGTTTTTACCCTGATCTATCGCGTCAAGCCCGATCTGGTTGAGGACGGAGGATTTTCCGCATCCGCGCTTACCCGTCCAGACGGTGAGGTCGCCTTCAAGGAAGCCGCCGACCTTTTTGTCGAGGGATTTTATTCCCGACAGGGTGCGCGGGATCTTCAGGATATCCGTCATCTGCACGTCGGCGAAGTTTATAAGACCTTCGACCGGGGTTTCCTTCACGGCGGCAAGAGCGTTTACCACCGCCTGTTCTCCGTGACGGACAAGCAGCTCGTTCATGTCCTTACAGCCGAGATATGCGTCGTAGTCGGGGAGGAGGATGTTCTTTCCGGGGAGCTTCTTTACAAGCTCGGCAGCCATTTTCTTTCCCGGCTCGTCGCTGTCGCCGAGGATGACGAACTTATCGAATTTTTCGAGGAATTCGGCGCAGGTATCGAGCCATGTGAAATCCTCGGCGCCGGAGGGGACGGAGACGACGTTCATGGGGCGCTTCTCCGAGAAAGCCTGAAACGCAGCCATGCAGTCGAACTCTCCCTCGGTGATGATAAGTGACTTTGTGCCGAAGGTACACAGATCCATGCCGAAGAGTATCGGCTCGGCTCCGGCCTCGCGCCACATCTTTCTCTCTCCCTTTTCGACTTTCCTCGGAGGACGGTATTTGACGAACGTCGGAGATGCCGTTTTTCTGTCCTCTGGCGAACGATAGAAGGGGAGGGCTATGTTTCCCTGTCCGTCCCTTAAAACGCCGAAATACGCGATTATTGAGGGTGACAGCCGCCTCTTCTGCATATATGTCATTGCCGGGGAATCGTTTTCAAGGGGGAACAGCTTTGTATCCGGCTTTTTGTACTTCTTTGTCGGGGCTTTCGGGCGGGGTGCCGGGTCAGCCGGATCGTCATACCGGAGGTTCTTTTCCCGGCACAGCTCCGAGAAGTGACCCTTAACGCCGCAGGAGCCGCGCAAACAGTTGAAGGTGTGATTTTCCATGTTCAGGGCGAAGGTGTAGCGATCCTGATGATTGCCGCCGCCGCAGAAGGGACAGTAGAGCGGCTTTATCTCGTTGCCTACGACCTTGAAATCGCCGAGATACATATTGGCGTATTCGAATTCAGTCATCGTCGCATTCGTTCTCTTCCTGTTCCCATGGGAACAGAAGTTTTTTTTCTCTCTTGGCGATACTCTCTATCACATCGGCGGGGGTAAAAAGTTCGTTGCAGCGGCGGAGACAATCCCGGAATCCGTAGCGTATATCCTCGACAGTATAGTAATCAAGTAAGTCGCGCCAGATTTCGACTATGATATCAAAGCCGCATTTTTCACAGTGAATGTTGAAGTCGGGATACAGTTTTCGCGCTTTTTCCAAGCCGCTCGTGATTTCCTCACGCTTGGATCGTTCCGTTGAAGTTCTGATGTCATTTTCGATTTCCGACGATAACTCGATTCTGTTTTCCATTTTGGTTGCTCCTTTTACATATATCTTGGTTTTTCTTTCGGGGTGTCTCTTCTCGCCCAGTTACGGATTACCGCTAAGAAGTCCTTATATTTCTTCCCGTTCATGGCGACGTATTCCGAGACGCGCTCTATCCGCTCGTTATAGTCGGCTGGGAATTCGGATTTCAGCTTTTCGTAATCCGCATCCGAGAGGAGGACGTTTTTGTAGGTGCCGTAATTGTGGCGGGGTTTTGCCGGCGCGCCGGCGGAATCTTTATCTGTCTCTTTATCTATCTCTATCTCTTTCTCTTTCTCTTTCTCTCCGTTACCGATTTGTTTCATCGGCGTTACGTCAGTGTTACATTGTAACGCTTCTGTTGAATTTATCTCTTTTTGCCGCCGTCTGAAGTCGCGTACACGCTTTGCCGAAGAGCCTTCGCTTCCGACGTTGCATACCGAATACGGGAAGTAATAGCTGATGTTGTCGGAGGTTTCGGCAAGACCGCAGGAGAGGAGGAATGCAAGGGTCACTTTTATGTCGTCCGGGGATTCGTCAAGGTCGAGGGAAAGCTCATCGGCGATGTTGTCCTCAAGCCCCGTCCATTTGAGAATGCCGTCGTTTTTCATAGCGGTGAGCTGCATCTTGAGATAGATGATCGTATACGTATCTCCGCCTGCCATTCTGCGCAGTTTTTTTATGCGCTTGGAGGTAAAGAAATCGTCATACAGCCTGAGCCAGTAGTAGCGCTTTCCGGTTGCGGTATCTGAATCTGCTGTCATTGATTCCTCGTTTCTCCGGTCAGAACGGCAAATCGCCGTCGTCGGCGCTCACTTCTTCGAAATTCGGGGCTTTATAGGCATCGGGGATATAAGAGGGCGCTCCGGTATTTCCGTTAGCTGCGGGCGATTTCTGCGCGGCGTCGGCTTTACTGTCGACGAATCGGATATTGTCGACGAGAACCTCGGTCGCGTAGCGCTTCTGGTTGTTGTTGTCCGTCCATGTTCGGGTCTGAATCTGACCTATCACCATTATTGCGGAGCCTTTGTGAAAGTACTTTGTGACAAGCTCGGCTCTTTCCTTCCATGCGACGCATGAGATGAAGTCGGAGGTGTCGGTGTTGTCGTCTTTACGTTTCGGGCGGCTTACGGCGACGGTAAACTGTGTTACCGATATGCCGGACTGTGTGGTCTTAAGCTCGGGGTCTGCGGTGAGGCGACCGGCTAAGACCGCCTGATTGAAGTTCAATGCGCTCATTCTGATTTTTCTCCCTTCGGTAAGCTGTACTCGGTGACGTGGACGGTCTCGCCGAATCGGTTTTTCGCCGGGATCGTCCTTGTGTTGATTACGATTCCCTTTCTCTTGAGGTCATTGACGCGGGAGGTCAGACGGGCTATGCCGTAGAGTTCAAGCGCCTTCGCCTGTGTCAGGGAGCCGATGTACTTCAGATGCTCAAGCACCTTGAAGCATTGCGTTGCAGCGTTCATCTTGGGGAAATCTCCTTTCGAAATTGTTTTTCGGTATTTTTTATGCCTTTCGGCTGGTCGGAACGGAAGGAATTGCACCTTCATATCTTCCCGCCGCTCGGGGAAGTCTTTCGGGCGGCGTGCGCGTTACGAAGCGTTCTGCTGATTGAACTACGTTCCGGTGTCCCGCTGATGTGATAGCGTCTGCGGGTAACGCCGTACAGTCACATCTCCGGCGCGGGAGTGTCGCCATATCTCTCCGCGCTCATTCGCCGTGTACTTTGGCGAGGCTTGATACTGGGACGGATGCGCTCCGTCGGGCGGTCGGTCTTTGCCGGCTGTCATCAGGCTGTCTGAGGGGTTATCCGAGGAGCTTTTTTATCGTTTCTCCGCCGTAGCTGTCTTTGCAGAGGCTGACGAACTCCTCTATGGTGAAGGTATCGTTTTCGAGGTCTATGTCGTGGCTGCGGACGAAGGACATCCGTCCGGCTTCGCAGCTTCCGGTGAGCCTGTTGTGCCACACAAAGAGATCTTTTGCGGGATATTTCACGCCGGGGCTGTGGGCTTTGTAGAATTCTGCGATGCGGTCTTCTTCGGGCATATCATCAAAGAGCTTTTCGTGCAGTGAGTCGATTGCCTCTTTTAGTGTATTTCCGTGGGCAAAGGTGTTTCCGCTTTTTGCGACGTAGCAGGGAGTGAGGGTCAGATCGTTTTCGAGGATATATCCTTTTGCTACGTTGCCGAAGACGGCGGTTATTATGGTCTGTATGCCGTCGATCGGGTATACGTCTTTGCCGTCAAATGATTTTATATCGCGGTCGTCGCCGTAGCCGTCGCCGTCGCCGTAGCCGTCGCCGGAGCCGGAGCCGTCGCC